>ERZ869936.181-NODE-181-length-76759-cov-52.481370_pt1 | contig 76759 bp, 73 predicted proteins | sample MGYA00520876_ERZ869936 | MGnify/ENA primary metagenome ERZ869936 (study PRJEB32218, sample SAMN09650985) | biofilter metagenome | isolation source: enrty point of leading RO module | place: Saudi Arabia: Thuwal, RO plant located on Red Sea | collected 2016-02-17 ... | reverse complement strand
ACTGAGTACTGAGTACTGAGTACTGAGTACTGAGTACTGAGTACTGAGTACTGAGTACTGAGGACGATCGCTGGACTTTGACTCGAAGTCAAACTTTTCTCTCAGTCCTCAGTACTTTTCTCTCAGTCCTTCTTCTCGTCCTCAGTCCTTTCATCTCTGTACTTCTTATCCCACCGTCGTGTCGATATCGACCTTGATGTGGCGCCATTTGCCCTGGTTGAACTTGTAAACGCTGAGGCCTGCTCGTGCTGCGTGACCGGCTAGTATCGCGATCCAGATGTGGATCGGCTCAAGCCCGATCGTCTGCTGAAGGACTAAACAAATGCCGAGCGGAATGATGACCTGCGAAATTATCGAAATATATAAAGGGCTTTTCGTGTCTCCGGTGCCCTGCAAGCCGCCTGTGTAGGTCAATGCGACAGTTACAAGCAGACCCGAAATGCTTAGCACTCTGAGAAGCTGGACTCCTATCCCGACAACGACAGGCTCGGTCATACCGAAGATGGCCAGCATCTGCTCCGGAATGAACATGAAGAACAATCCGACAAATGCTGCGACCAACAGACCGAATTTAGAAGCCGTCCTTACTGCGGCGCTCGCCCGGTCCGGATTTTGTGCGCCGAGGTTCTGACCCGCGACGGCCGCCGCGGCCCCCATCAGCCCGACCGAAGTCCACGTGATCAACGAGAACAGCTGAGTATAAGAAACCGCAAACGCTGCCTGGGCGGCCGCACTCTGCGCAAGGGACCCTACGAAAGCGAGAAGAAGGACACCGCCGATGTTCATCGCGATGCCTTGTATTCCGGCAGGGAGCCCGAACTTGAACAACTTCCGGATCACCCTCCAGTCAGGTGCATAACTCCCTTTCTGTTTGATGGAAACGACCCAGTTGCCTGACCACAAGCTGTAAAGCGCATAGATCCCGATTATTCCAGAAGCAAGGCAGGTCCCCATCGCGGCACCCATCGTTCCGAACGATGGAATCGGCCCGAGTCCGCCGATCAGGACGATGTTGAACAAAAGGTTCATCACCGTCATGGCGATTCCGAGAATCATCGGCGTCTTTGCGTCGCCCGCCGAGCGAAGCGCGCCGCTAAGCATAAAGAAGATCATCATTCCCGTGCTAAACAGGAACATGATGCGAAGGTAAGGAAGGGCTTCCTGCTGAACACCAGGAGCGGCATTTACCAGATCCAGAAGATAAGGGGAAGCGAAGTACCCGACCGGTGCGATCACACCAAGTGCGATGAATATGGCGGTAAGGAATGCCTGATAGACGGTCCGGTCGACCTTTTCCTCTTCTCCTGCGCCGGCGAAGCGGGCGACCAGAATGCTCATTCCTGTGAAGATGGAAGAGACGAAAACGACGACTACGAGAAAGATCTGCCAACTGACGCCGATCGCGGCGTTTCCGAGGTACCCGACGACGTTTCCGACCATCGCATGATCGACCATTCCCTGAATGCCGCCGAAGATGTTCGTCAGCATTGTCGGCCAGGCGAGTTTCCACACAGCCCGCCCCAGAGGCCCCTCGACGATCGAACGGTCAAATCGCTTCTTCGCGGGTTTTTCTTCGGCAACCGGGATCTCGCCGGACAGATTTGCCGCTTCAGCGGCGGGAGAGTCACTCATAACGATGCGCCCTTATATATCGAATGCGTAAGTATATATTCCCGAAGATGATTTACGAATGAGTGAGTGACGAACGGCGGGATGTTGGTTCCGGGTTCCAAGTTTCAGGTTTCAAGTGCGATCAGAGCGCACGCGTCCCGCGTGCAATGAACGAAGCGAATTCTTTCCAGATTACTGCAGCCTTCAGGCTGACCCACGGATAAAGCGAAGTGATCATTGCGCGGCGGCGTGATTCCTTTCATTCGGCCTCTTGCTTACCGCGTTACGTCGTACGTGATCTGCACCATCCCGCTTGGATATTCCTTAAAATGAGCCAGCTCAAGGCGTATGTCATTGGGGACTTTACCAAATAGTGAGATTCCTTCCCCGATCAGGACCGGGATCAGCGAAACTGTGATGTGATCTATGAGTCCTTCATTCAGAAAGCTCTGGACGGTCATCGCGCCGTCCACATAAACGTGCTCAAATCCTCTTTTCTCCAGCGATCTAAAGACCTCTGAAGGGGTGCCTGAAACAGGGGCTACAACAGAACCCTCGGGTTTGCCCGCAAGTTCCGACGAAGTGTATACAAACACCGGCTTGTCACCGTAAAACCACTGCTCCATGGGAAGCACTACCTCGAAAGTCTTGCGTCCCATCAGAAGAGCATCCACGGTCGCGAAAAACTCTTCGAAACCGTGCGGCTCGTCGCCTGCGGCTGAGAGAAAATCAAAGGATCCGTCCGGCCGGGCAATGAACCCGTCAGCGCTTGCGCCTACGAATACGGAAGTCTTCATCGGTATCAGGTATCAGGTATCAGGTATCAGGTATCAGGTATCAGGTATCAGGTATCAGGAGGGATGAGACTACGGATGGTCAACAGTGTCAACTGTGTACAGTCTCCTGTCTCCTGTCTCCTGTCTCCTGTCTCCTGTCTCCTGTCTCTTGTCTCCTATCTCCTGTCTCCTGTCTCCTGTCTCTTGTCTCCTATCTCCTGTCTCCTGTCTCCTGTCTTCTGTCTTCTGTCGCCGCTTCGCGGCTAAGAAAAGTGGTGGGCCCTCGTACCCCGCACTGCGCCTACGGCTTGTGCGGGGCTAATATATATCCGTCCCTACGGGACCCGGCCCGAGCAGCCAGACTTCAGAGTCTCCGGCGACGAACCGAATGGTTTTCGGTTTTCGGTTTTCGGTCTTCAGTTTCTGTCGCCGGTTCGTGGGCGCGTTACCAATCACCTTCAATAGCCCGCTGCACTTAGAACTCATCTCTCAGTACTCAGTACTCAGTCCTTAATCCGCGAGGACCTGCGAGATCGTGTCCTTCTTGGGGAAACCGTGTTTCTTGTTGTAGTCGGCAAGAGAGAGTTGCGGATCACGCCAGGCATCGAGATGGCCTACCTGGTGTACGCATTGGATGGTGCAGTTGGGGGCGCACCATTTCTCGGTGTGATACTCGCGGTGCATATCTTCGCGGGTATATTCGAGCAGAGGCGTTCCGGGCGTACCTCTTTGTTGGGAGCACCAGTGGACCAGCCCGTCTTCGCAAATGTAAAGATAGCGCGCACCCGAGCGGCATCGCCACTCGTAAGTTTCGCCGTCGGCGAGCTTGTCCTGAAACCAGTTCCAGCGGGCGTATGAACGCGTTCCGAGGCTCTTCACTTCCTTGTAGATCGCTTTCTCTTTATCTCCAAGGGGCTTCAACAAACCGTCGCCGTCGTGGATCACGCCGACGGTCGAAGAGAATCCGAGCTCCTGCGCACGCTTTGCGATCGTGAGAGCGTCTTCTGGATTTTCAACACCGCTCCCAAGCACCGAGTTGATGTTGACCTTAAACTTTGCGTGATTCTTAAGGTTGACAAGCTTGGCATCGAGTACCTTCAGGCTTTTCTTCGAGACCTCGTCAGGGATGACGTTGTCGATCGAGATCTGGAGATAATCGAGTCCGGACTCGTTGAGCCTTTCGATCTTCTTCGGCTGAAAGTAATATCCGTTGGATATAAGACCGGCGATCATACCGTGATGCCGGATCCGGTCGATGATCTCGTAGATCTCGGGGTGCATCATCGGCTCGCCGCCGGAGATCGTCACTACCGAAGTTCCGAATTCAGCGAGCCTGTCGATCCTTTCGAGCATTGTGCCGATCGGCACAGGATCGCTGGTCTTGTCATACTCGTTGCAATAGGTACACGAGAGGTTACATCGCCGCATAGGGACGATGTGAACAAGCACAGGATGCCTGGTCGACGCGAATGCGCGGACCGTGTGCTTTACTCCTCTTGTGAACCGGCTGAAGCCGCTTGCTTTCGGCATTTACTGTTCGTAGCCCTGCTTCCGATCAAGTTTCAAACCCTTGATTATAGGGGTTCGAAAATACGTTTTCAAACCATTGAAAAAGCCCCGGATCCGCGTCCGGGGCTCAAATACTTCACGTGTGAGCGAACTAACCCTTGATGATCTTCACGCCCTTAGGGAGATCCACCTTGAACCGGTCCGCGTGCAGTCTGATCTCGTTCTTCTTGAGACTTGAAAGCCGGATCGTCATTAGATCGCCGTTCGTTTCCGTGATCTCCGCCTGAAGAGGCATTCCCTCTTGGTCGATCCAGACCTCGGCAAACTTGTAAGACTGTTTCTTCTTCGGGGTCATCTTCAGATGCCAGACACCGGTTCCGTCGAGCTTAACCACGCCAAGATACTGAACCTCGTAGTTCGCCTTCAAGTCTTTCTTGGACATGCTCATAAATGCGAGCGCGTTGCTCGCCTGTGGATTCTTCGAACCCTCGGTCTTGCCTCTGATCGCCTGCTTCAGACCCGGTGTGTAGAGCGTGTACTCGCCATTAATCACGGACAAGACTTCGTTCGAGTCATCCCAGTTGATCCGGACGGCGATGTCACGTCCGCCCTTGTTTGCATAGAAGATCTCGCCTGCGCGCGTCGTCTTGAGATTAAGCTGGGAATTGACGCGCGCCTCTTTGATCTTGCCGGTCAGGGTCTGCAGCCAGTTCTTATGCTCCTCCATCTTGTTGAGGATCGTGTTCAGCTGGCCCTGAGCCTGCACCTGCACTGCCGAGAAACCGCCAAATGCGAGAGCGATCACGACTGAAAATAAAAGCGCTCTAAAAGTCTTCCTCATAATAATAGCTCCGGATACACTTAACATTCGCCGTTCAGACGAACAGATAGATTTATCATCCGGAAATCGGCTAGTCAACGCCCGGATGATGCTCAAACGATCTGTTTTTCAACGGAAGAGTGAGACGTCAGTCTCTTGTAACGGGCGCTTGGACGGCCTGGCTCGGAGAATCGGTTGCCCTCAGTTCTCCATTGTCGAACCAGGCTTTCGGAGAAAGGAATATGAATGCGACGATCAAAAGGCAGAACAGGTCGTACTGCCAGGTGCCTCGCTGGTGATCCCAAAAGATTATTCGTTTCATAAGAGAAAGTACTGAGAAATGAGAGATGAGTACTGCGTTGTTATTTCGCGACGCAACAGATTCAACAGACTTAATCGACTGAAGAGACTTCATTCTCAATAATAACCGAAGTCGATTCCTCTTCCGGCGGCACGATATGGCCGTCCCGCATATAGATCGTGCGGCCGCAATGCCTGGCCGCTTCGGGATTATGAGTGATCATTATGATGGTCTGCCCGTACCGCTGATTCAACTCGGCAAACATATCGAGAACGATGTCGGAATTCTCTGAATCGAGATTTCCCGTAGGTTCGTCGGCGAGTATTATGGCCGGGCTGTTTACGACAGCGCGGGCGAGCGCCACTCTTTGCTGTTCGCCGCCGGAAAGCTCGAGCGGCTTATTGTTCATCTTGTTTTCAAGCTTTAGAAGCCTAAGGATCTCGCGCCTCTTTTCAGCACTGCCCTTGCCATTTCCCTGGTGGATCCGCTCAGCGAGCTTCAGATTGCCCTCAGCTGTAAGCGTCGGGAACAGGTTAAACCTTTGAAAGACAAATCCGATCTTGCGCCGCCTTATATCGGTCCGTTTTGCGTCAGAGATGTTCGAGATGTCCTCGCCGTCGATGAGTATCCGCCCGCTGGTCGGAGATAGGAGTCCTCCCAACAGATGCAGCAAGGTAGACTTGCCGCAGCCGGACTGGCCCATGATCGCGACAAACTCGCCCTTGTCGACCGCAAGCGAAACGCCCCGAAGGGCGTGCGTTTCCACTTTACCGGTCTTGTAGATCTTTACGAGATCTTCTGTTTCGAGGATAGGATTCATACAACTGTCATGTATCAGGGATCAAGTATCAAGTGCACTTTGCCGCAGAGACCTGTTACACGATCCCTGATAACTGAAACATGATCACTGTCGTCCCGTTCTCTCAGCCCCCGTTCCGCCCGTTCCCGCAGTGTTTGCTTCTCGTAATTCTTTATCGAGGTCCAACACCTCAAGGCCCCAAACGTTCTCAAGAGTGAATGCTTTCGTTGGAAACTCGTTCCCGATGATCACTTTCTTGGGCGTCTGATACGTCAACCGCATCTTGTATTTCTCTTTCGGCCTCGTAAGCTCGACCTGCAGGGGAAGCACGAAAGTGCCCGATTCGGTCAGCGCGCCTTCGGCACCGTAAATGATGTCCGACTCGATCTCTCCGGAACCGTCAAAGATCTGAAGCCTTGCCAGCCGGACGCCGCCGACCCTGTCGAACCAGAACCTGCGCTTGATGCTTAGCGAATTGTCGTCGCCTCTCTGGTACTCGTCGTAAAGATAATAGCCTCTCAGCACCCATCTCAAAGGCGACTTTTTCTTGGCGTTGATGTCGAACTCTTCCTGAAGAATGGTACTGAGCGTGTAGAAGTAACTCGAGGTGTCGACAGGTCGTACAAGCATTGCCTCCGTGAAATGCTGAGGACGGAGGTTCGAGAACGCATTTACGTTCTTCTTCATTTCGGAACTACCGTTGCTAAGGTCGTCGACCTGCTCCTGTAGTGCCGAATAATCCGCCGAATTGGATCCGATCACGAATTTCTTGTACTTGCCGCTTCCGCCGTCCTGAAGCACCGCGACCTGGAACGATTTACCGTCCGAAGCCATCTGCGCGACGTCCGTACCGACGATCGGCACTTCCACCTTCAGCCGTATGTTCGAAGGCCTCTGGACTGTGATCTCGCCTCCTGCGGTTTTGTACTTCTCTGCGATTCCGAGCTCGGCAAACGAATTGTCCTCGAACTTCAGGTAGACCTTGGCATGCATCGAATCGACCTTTGAGATGTTGTCGATCTGCGAGACAAGCTCTGCCTCGGTCGCGTCTGCCGACTCAAGAAGCGTCGCTTGTTCGATCTTGTCTTTGGGACTGATACAACCGGCGAGAAATACCGCCGCCGCGGCCAGAAGCAGTGCGAAGTGTCCCTTGCGGAAACTGTTGATGAACATCAGCCGCGTGTGATGTTGTTCCCTTTCCGCTTGTTGTACTGAAATTCCTATCACTATCACTTACCAATGTGCCGCAATGGCTATAAATCAAAACGCAAATCTTACCACGAACCCGAAGCAGCAGGCTAACCGTGCTTCCATCCGATATATACGGAAAAACGCGGCACGACCGGCCGATGCCGCATCGCGCCGCGCCATCTGATTGAAGTCACTCAAAAGCCTATTACTGAACGCGTCAAATAATCCTGCATCGTGTAAGCGAACATTATCGCCATCCAGAAAAATCCTGACACGACCGCAAGCCAGATAAGCCGCGACTGCCACCTGACGTGCATAAAGAACAGGACTACCGCTGTCATCTTCACGAATGCAATGGCAAGCGCCACCAGCGTATTTGTCCCCGGAAAGAACATCCCGTCAAGGTCCTGCAGCGCTACGACATACGTGACGATCGTCGCGATGAAAAGGAACGCAAAAACGGCGAGATAGCCGGGAATGCCTATGTGTTGTTCTTCACTCATATGTTAATGTCCTCCCGCCAGGAAGTGCCTGCCCAGCAAGTACAAGAGCGGGAACAGGAAGATCCATACGATGTCGACGAAGTGCCAGTAGAGACCGGATATCTCGACCGGGGAGTAATACTCGGCCGAAAAAGTGAACTTCCAGGCCTTGTACAGCAGCCACAGCATTATTCCGAGACCTACGATCATGTGCAGAGCGTGAAGACCGGTCATTACAAAATAGATCCAGAAGAAGATCTGCACCTTGTCTGTAAACTTGTCCCGATCGAACTCTCCGCGGTTATTGAAGTACCCGACCTTTTCCGTTTCCGTAAGGAAGCCTTCTTCCTGGGCAAGTGTCACCAGCTCGACCTCCTTATCAGAGATCTGGAACTCTCCCCTTGGGTTGGGATGAGGATCCTTACCCGCTTCTGCTGCCTCGACCCGCGTCTCAAATGGCAGGGTCAACGTCGCCGACTCGGAATGATCTTCCCCGTGCTCACCTTCAGGGACTACCATATTCCAGCCATCGACGGGGATGTGGCCGTGAGTGTATTTGTCCGTATACTCGATCGCCTTGACTCCAAGGAACACCGAGCCGAATACCATCGTCAGGACGATCATTATGACCTGCAGATTCCGGTTGCCCTTCTGCGCGTAATAGACGGACAGCGCCATCGTCAGGCTGCTTACGATCAGAACAAGCGTGTTCAGCCAGCCCCAGAATGCATCGAGGATGTTACTTCCCGCCGCAAACGCCATCGGGTACCTGGACCTGAACACGAGATACGCCGTGAACAGCCCGCCGAAGAACATTATTTCCTGCGCGAGGAAGGTCCACATCCCAATGGTCACGGAGTCCATCTGCTGCCCCATGTCGTCGAACTGGTGCTGCAGCCCCGGAGGATGCGAATGGTCGTCGTGATTGTCGTGTTGTGCCATGTCAGTCAGGGATCATTGATCAAGTGTCATGGATCAATGATCGATTAGCATTGCATTCTCAAACGTTCCAAGTTTCGCGTTCCGGGTTCCGAGTTTCACGTTCCAAATTCCAGGTCCCAAATTCCGGGTTCAATGAATAACGTTCCAATCGATCTCTGGTCCTTGATCTATGATCGTTGGTCCCTGATCCTTGATACCTGAAACCTGATCCTTGAAACCTGTTAAGCTGTTGGCGAAACTCTCGATTCCCTTCTCGCCTTATCGATATCAAGCCCGCTTTCTTCCCCGAAACTGTAGGCTTCCCAAGTGATCACCGGAGTTTCTTCGAAATTGAAGGTCGGCGGCGGAGAGGATGTTCTCCATTCCAGACCCGGGAGCAGCCAAGGGTTGTCTCCGGCCTTCTTGCCGTTGATCAGCGAAGCGACCAGGTAGATCACAGGCAGCACCATCCCGATCCCGAGCACGGAAGCTCCCGCGGTCGAGAAGATGTTGAGTACCTGGAACTCCTCAGGATACGCAGCATACCTTCGCGGCATTCCCTGATAACCAAGTATGAACTGCGGGAAGAACGTCAGGTTAAAGCCGATGAATACGAGCATTGCGGAGATCTTGCCCCAGAACTCGGAGTACATGCGGCCCGTCATTTTCGGCCACCAGTAGTGGATTCCGCCGAGATATCCGAGAACCGTGCCGCCCACCATTACATAGTGGAAATGGGCGACGATAAAGTAAGTGTCGGTCAGGTGAACCGTCAATCCGATAGAACCGAGAAAGAGTCCCGTAAGACCGCCGACGAGGAAGAGTCCGAGGAATCCGATCGCATAGAGCATCGGAGTGTCATAGGAAACAGAACCCTTGTACATCGTGGCGGTCCAGTTGAACATTTTGATCGCCGAAGGAACTGCGACCACCATCGTCAGGAACGAGAACACAAGTCCCGCGTAGATCGACTGCCCGCTGACGAACATGTGGTGTCCCCAGACAAGGAACCCGAACACCGCGATCGCAATACTAGAAAAGGCGATGAATTCGTAACCGAAGATCTTCTTCCGGGAAAAGCTCGACATCAGCTCGCTGATCACACCCATAGAAGGCAGGATCATGATGTAGACCGCCGGGTGCGAATAAAACCAGAAAAGGTGCTGGAAGAGGATCGGGTCTCCGCCTAGCGCCGGGTCGAAGATGCCCGTCTGCGTAAATCTCTCGACCGCCAGAAGAAGGATCGTGATAGCGACCACAGGGGTTCCCAGGATCATCACGAGACTGGTAGCGTAGTGCGCCCATACGAACAGAGGCAGCCTGAACCAGGTCATTCCCGGCGCCCTCATCGTGTGTGTCGTGACGATAAAGTTCAGTCCCGTGAGGATCGACGAGAACCCGTTTATAAAGACCCCCAACCCGACCGCCATCACATAACTGTTGGAAAACGTCGTGCTGTAAGGCGTATAGAAGGTCCAGCCCGTGTCTACGCCGCCCTGCAGAAGCGCATACATCGTAAACGCGCCTCCAACCCAGTAAATGTAAAGGCTGAGCAGGTTAATGCGCGGGAAGGCAAGGTCCTTTGCCCCGATCATTATCGGAAGCAGGAAGTTACCGAGTATTGCCGGGATGGCGGGTATCAGGAAGAAGAACACCATTATCACGCCGTGCCCGGTGAAGACCTTGTTGTAGGTCCCCGATTCTAGCAGGTCGCTGGCAGGTGTAAGGAGCTCAAGTCTTATTAACGAGGCATAGATGCCGCCGATGAAGAAGAATACCGAAACGCTGATCAGATACATGATCGCGATCCGCTTGTGGTCCTTCGTAAGCAGCCAGGATTTTATGCTGAATCCATTGGTCAGATAGTTGACCTTTTCTTCGCCTTGTCCTTCCCCTGTGTTGATCGAGTCTACGTTTTCCATAACTAATTGCTCGCATCCGCGGGCTCAGCCTGCGGAGTCATGGTTGCGGCGGGCGCCGAAGGCGCGGCCGTCGTGGCGCTTGCGTCGCCGCTTAGCGACTTGATATAAGCGACGAGAGCAACTAGCTGCTCTTCCGTCACCTGGCCCTTAAAGGTCGGCATTATCGGCTGATAACCTTCGACGACCTGTCCGGCCGGATTTAGGATCGAATTCCTAATGTATTCCTCGTCTGCGATGACGGTCTGGCCGCCAACCAGCTTCACTTCCTTTCCAAAGATCCCTTCAAGGACCGCTCCTCGCTGATTCTGGCCGCCTGCGTGGCAGGAAGCACATCCCAGCTTGTTCGTGAACAGGTCCTCGCCCTGCTGGACCGGAGTCTGATCAGAGAGGTTTCCGGCAAGCCAATTGTCAAAGTCCTTCTGCTCCATTACATAGACCCAGCCGCCCATTCCGGAGTGGTTGAGGCCGCAATATTCTGCGCAGAACAAACGGTACTTGCCGGGTTTCGTGGCTTCGAACCACATAGTCGTATAGCGGCCCGGAACCACATCAGCTTTGGTACGGAATGCCGGGATGAAGAAATCGTGAAGCACGTCTTCAGTGGTCATCGTCAGCTTGACCTTCCGGCCAACCGGGACGTGAAGCTCATTGATCTCACGCTGTCCGGTTCCGTGCTGGACCTTCCACATCCACTGCTTACCGACGACATAGATCTCCATCGTGTCTTCGGGGATCTTGTACTGGTTGTAATAAACGACCGCACCGCCAAGGAAGATCGTCATCGACACCACGAACGGAACGAACGACCAGAACAGCTCTAGCGGTATGGAACCGTGGATCTCAGGCGGCGTGGCGAACTTTTCTTTCTCCCGGTACTTGATAGCAAACCCTATTACTCCCGCGACCACGATCACACCAAAGAAAAGGCTGACCGCGATCAGGTAGAAATAAAGCGCGTCCACCTGCCACGCGAATGACGAGGCCTCTTCCGGAAACAGTGGAACCCACGTTAAATCTTGCATAATCTCTATGAGCCGGGTCTTCGAATCGCTGGCCCAGCTTTAGTTTGCGGGCTCTGGGCCCGTTCTAAAATCAACTCTCGGCCTTTTTCGCCTTTCCCCTTCTCCAGAAAACGAAGAACATCGTTCCGAGCCCCAGAAGCGTGGCCACGGCAAAGAGCCTCAGGATGCTGAGGATTGCAAAGCCGTACTTGCCCGTTGAGGGGTCGTAGTGAAAGCAATACAGATAGAGCTGTTCCGCGGGGTTACCTATCCGGTTCTCCGACGATTCCATGATCGAGAACTTCAGGTCGTTCGGAGAATAGTCGATGCCGTACAGATACCTGGAAAGCTTACCCTCGGGGGTCGCGACCATGATCCCGCCCGCGTGGGCGAACTGATTAGTACGCTCGTCGAACGTATAGTTGAATCCGACGGCTTCGGTGACCTTGTCGATCTCGGCCTGCTCGCCGGTCAGGAAATGCCATCCGTCCGCTGTTCCTTCGCGGTTGTATCTTTCGAGATAGCTTTTTTTCTTGTTCTTCGCGAGATCCGCCTTCCGGTTTTCTCTCGCGTCAAAGCTGATAGCCACCACGTCGAACTCATTGCCTGCGTTGAAGTTCACTCCCTTCAGTGAGCCAGTCAGGCCGTTCAGCACCTCGTTGCAAAGCATCGGGCATTCGTAGTAAACGAGCGCGATGATCACCGGTTTCTCGTTGTTGAAATACTTCCCAAGCTCAACCTCATTGCCGTTCTCGTCCTTGAACCTTGCCTCGAGCGGAAGCTGTGCACCAAGCTTTTGATCGATTCCGACGGTCTTCAGCTGGGCGGGCATACCATTCGAACTGGTCTGCCCCGGCTCATATTTACGCGGCGAATAAAGCGGCGAACTGTAATGCTCGGATTTTTGCGCCAGCACGGCTCCGCCAAACGAAGCCAAAATCAAAGAAAACAGAACGAGCTTCAGCGATACACTTCTTAGAACTGCCGAATCTCTTCTCATTTGATCACCAATAGAATTCAAACCTGTCACCAACTACCTGCGCACTTCCGAAGCCAGTCTGCCGGAGCTTGAAGAAGAATAGAAGGTACCGGCCTCTTGCATAGCCGCCTTGCTTTCCTCCTCTCCACGCGCCTTGATCAACCCGTTCGCAAGGACCTGCTTTTTCGCTTCGTCAATGGAAAGCGTTATCACGGTTCCGGTCCTCTCGTCCTTTTGGCCGTTCTCCCATTCTTCTTCCCAAATTTTCAGAAGTTCACGGTATTCGGCCTGGGGCTCTCTCAGCTGCAGATCGATACGGCCGTCGGGCGAGTCGACGCCAAAACCGGGGGCGGACTGGAGCCTGGGCTCCGGCGGAAGTCTTTCTTCAGCCGAAAGCGCCATCGGTAGCCGGTTCTCTTCATCCGCAGAATTCCATCGGTCCTCAAGAACCCAGTACTGGAGTATCCACATCAACCCGAACGTAATGACGATCAGCAGCGTCAGGCCGCCCGTGAAGTAGAGGATCAACTTGAGGTCGATCGTATTCTCTTCGTATCCCCTTTCTACGTCAGGTATCACATCGTTATGATCAGACATATCTATTCGCTCCGCGTCAGTTCCGCGGACCTCCGTCTAATGGCCCTTCCCGTGCTTGATGGCGTTCTTGAACATCGGATCGTTGAAAGGCACGATCGGCCTCTGTTTCAGCTCGCGAACAAACCACCAGAACCAAACACCGCCGATACCGATCGGCGCCACAACATCCCAGATCGAGAGCCTGAAAGGTACTTCGAGAAGATGCTGCGATACCTCACCGACCATCGGCGCAGGGCCGATGATGTAGAACATATCGAGCACCCTCATGAACAATATGAAGATCGCCAGGGCGGCAAGCCATTTCGCCTTCCGTTTGAAATCCTGCATAAGGAGGATCAGGAAGGGGAACGCGAAATGGAAGAAGATCAGCGTGAGACCGATACCGCCCCATACGCCTTTCGAACGGACGAGATAAAAAGGCGTTTCCTCGGTCAGGTTGCCGGACCAGATGATCAGGTATTGCGAGAAATTGAAGTAAGCCCACACCATCACCAGCGCAAGCATCAGTTTTCCGATATCGTGGAAATGGCGTTTTCCCAGCACCTCGTCCATCGGCGATCTGGTCGAAAGATGTGCGAGAATCGCCACCGAGAAACAGAAACAGCTGAGCGCCCATCCGGCCACGAACAGGAATCCCCAGATCGTCGAGAACCAGTGCGGCTCAAGCGTCATCGTCCAGTCGACCGAAAGGAAGGTGACTACCATAACGTAAAGGACGATTCCCGGACCGGACACCTTTGTCGCCATTCCAAGATACTCTGCCGCCTTCTCGGGCGTCTCTGCCTTGTCCTGTTGAAGTGACCAGCGGTTAAGGAACATCGACATCAGGAACAGGAGCACAAAGTAGACCGCCGCACGGACAATCCACCAGGTCGGCTCCATGTACCAGCCGCGCCATTCGATCGCATAATCAGTACCGGCAGCAGCGAGATTCGCCCAGTCATAAAGCGTATACAGGCCGAACACGATCGGGAGGAAAAGAACGGCCAGCAGCGGAATCGTTCGGGAACACGCCTCTGCGACCCTTCGGATCACGACGCCCCACGCCCCTCCGGTCACATACTGGAGAAGCAGGATGCCGAGCCCGCCGAATCCGATCCCCGCCCAGAAAATGAAACCCAAAAGCCATCCGCGCAATGCCGGTTCCGGCTGCAGGAACATCCCCGCAAGCGAAACGAGCACGCCTATTCCGCCGACGCCGAGCGCCGCAGTCTGCATGCGGTTTAGGGATTCAGGTGCTTGATAGGTGTCGCTCATTATTGGTCTCCACCTCCGTTGCCGGCCGTGTTCCCGGCCGTTCCGTTGGTGTTCGATTCTTCGTTAGCCGTGTTCGAATTTGTCGCGGGCCGTCCACCTTCGTTGCCGAAACCCTGCGGATTCTGGCTGGCCTGGAGCGCACGAATGTACGCAACGATCGCCCAGCGGTCTGCAACCGGGATCATCGATGCATAGCTGTTCATCTTGCCCCAGCCGTTCGTCATCACGTCAAAGAAGTGCCCTGCCGGAGCATTGCGAAGACGGTCGTCGTGATAGGTCGGCGGCTGAGGATAACCTCTGCGGACGACCATCCCGTCGCCGCTCCCTACCGGGCCGTGGCAGACCATGCAGAAGATCTTGTATCTTTCTTCTCCCCGGTCGAGAACCTCCTCCGTAACCGGCATCGGGATCTCTTCGATATCGTTCGGAAAGCTGGAAACGAGCGTGTTACCCGAGGCGTCAGTCGTGGTCTCGACCTGTATGTTCGGGTCGGCATTCTCTTTCTTTCCGGTGTAAAAGGCCTTGTCCTCTTTCAGCTGGCCGCGGGCGACGGTTCCTTCTGGAAGATCTCTCATCGCCTTGCCGTCGGCAAAGAAATCGCTTTCCTTGTACGGCTTAAGCCGCGGCTGGTCCTGCATGTCGTAACGGCACGCAGTACTCAGGGCAAAGGTAAAAAGCAAAAGGGCAAAAACTGTTACCTTTCTCATACTTTGGACTTGCTTGGAGTTATTCATCGACAATGAACACCTCCTGAGCGCCGAGGCTTTCCATAAAATCTTTCGTCTCGGGGAAATCGAACTTCGGGTCGGCGCTCTCGATCACAAGGAAAAACTTCTCTCTGCTCGCAAGGTTGAACCTTGGCACGTTGAAGACAGGGTGATAGGGCTTCGGAAGGCCGTTCAGCAAGAGCATTCCGAAAACAGCGGTAAAGGAAGCGAGCAGAATCGTCAGTTCGTAAGCCGGCGGAACAAAAGCCGGTAGGCTGAAGTGCGGCCGGCCGCCGACGATGATCGGGTAATCAATCACGTGCGTGTAGTACTGAAGCGCGAGACCGAGCAGCAATCCGGTGATCCCCCCGCCAAACACGAGATAGGAAAGTATCGAACGCTTAATGCCAAGCGCCTCGTCCATCTCGTGGATCGGGAAAGGCGAGTACGCATCGGTCTTCGTATAACCGGCATCGCGAACCTTTTCCGCCGCCGCCACGATCTCGGTGGTCGTATCGAATTCCGCCATCAAGCCGTAGATGTTGTTTTCCATAAGTCCTTGACCCGTCCGGCCTTAAGGCCGTCTACAACTAGCTTTGAACCACTCCTCCGCCGCCGTGAGAATGTCCGTGATCGTCGTCTCCGTGATGCTCAACCTTCGCCTGCGGAAGCAGTGTCCGGACCTCAAAGATCGAGATAACAGGCAGGAACCTCACGAACAGGAAGATAAGCGCGAAGAAAAAGCCGATCGTACCTATGTACATCGTCCAGTCGAAGATCGTCGGGGCGTACATTCCCCATGATGATGGCAGGAAGTCGCGCTGAAGGCTTGTGACGATGATCACGAACCTCTCCAGCCACATACCTACGCTGACAACGACAGAGATGACGAACAGCCAGAACGGGCTCTCGCGGAACCGCTTGAACCACAGGAACTGGATCGAGATGCCGTTACACAGGATCAGCAGCCAGTAAGACCACCAATACGGTCCCTCGAACATGCGGTTGTACATCATGTAGACCTCGTACTCCGCGGCGCTGTACCACGCGAAGAAGGCCTCCATCGCATATCCGTAGCAGACGATCAGACCCGTCGCCAGCATCACCTTGCCCATATAGATAAGGTGCCTGTCGGTGATCAAATCCTTCATGTTGTACCAGACCCTGAGCGGTATCGTCAGGATCAGCACCATCGCAAAACCGGCGAAGATGGCGCCCGCCACAAAGTAGGGCGGAAAGATCGTTGCGTGCCATCCGGGCAACTGGGCCACCGAGAAGTCGAGGGATACGATCGAGTGGACCGATAGCACCAGCGGCGTCGAAAGACCTGCCAGCAGAAGATACGCGATCTCATACCTGTGCCAGTGCCTGGCGGATCCCCTCCAGCCCCACGAAAGCAGTCCGTAAATGTATCTGAAGAACTTGTTCTTGGCCCTGTCCCTAAGCGTGGCGATATCCGGGATAAGCCCGACGTACCAGAACAGAAGCGAAACCGTCGCGTATGTCGAAACCGCGAAAACGTCCCACATAAGAGGGCTTCTGAACTGCGGCCACATACCCATCGTGTTCGGGTAAGGCAGCAGCCAGTAGGCGAGCCAGGGTCGGCCGGTATGCAGGATCGGGAACAATCCCGCACAGGCAACGGCAAAAAGCGTCATCGCCTCCGCGAAGCGGTTGATCGACGTCCTCCACTTCTGGTTCAGAAGCAGGAGGATCGCGGAAATGAGTGTGCCCGCGTGTCCAATACCGATCCACCAAACGAAGTTGATGATCGGAAATGCCCAGGCTACAGGCTGGTTGTTGGCAAAAACACCGACGCCGGTAGTTACAAGGTACAGCGTCGTGAGCAAGAGGAGCTGCGCGGTCAGAAACGCGATCGCGAACCCTATGAACCAGCCAAACGGGGTGCGCTTCTTCAGCGTTATGTCACTGATCTTGTCGGTGACCGTCCCGTAATCGTGATCGCCTTCCACCATCGGCGGGTCGATCTTTCTGACAATGTCGTTTACGTCCTGCATAGCTTTCGTGGCCGCATCGCGTTCCGGTCAGCCGAAACTAATGTGATTCGCCTTCGCCCTCCTTTTTCTTGGGCGCCACGTAATCCGGCATGGCCTTGTTCTGGTTCCTGAGGCCCGCCAAATAGGTAGTTCTAGGCTGGGTGTTCAGTTCGTAATTAAGAAGTCCGTAATTCCTGTGGTCCTTCTTGGTCTTTGCTATCTGGCTTTCCTTGTCGTGCTCGTTGCCGAAAACGATCGCGTCCGCAGGGCAAACCGCCTGACAAGCCGTGACGACCTCGCCGTCCCTGATCTCGCGCCCTTCTCTCTCGGCCTCGATCCTGGCGTGCGAGATGCGCTGGGTGCAGTAGGTGCATTTCTCCATCACACCGCGGCTGCGGATCGTGACCTCGGGGTTTCGCATCAGCTTCAAGGAAGGAGAATCCCAATCCTGGTAAAGGAAAAAGTTGAAACGGCGGACCTTGTAAGGGCAGTTGTTGGAGCAGTAGCGGGTTCCAACGCAACGGTTATAGACCATGTCGTTTAGGCCTTCCGCGCTGTGCACCGTGGCGTGTACCGGACAGACTACCTCGCACGGAGCCTGCTCACACTGCATACAAAGGACGGGCTGGAAGTAAGGGCCTTCCGGCTCATTGATGTCCGTGCCCTTGTAGTAGGCGTCGACGCGCATCCAGTGCATTTCGCGGCTGCGCTCGACCTGTTCCTTGCCGACGATCGGAATGTTGTTCTCCGACTGGCAGGCCACGACGCAGGCGTTACATCCGACGCACGAGTTGAGGTCGATCGTCATCGCCCACTTATTGTGCTTTTCGTAGATCTCCGCGTGCTCGTTGCCGTACATCGAGAGGTCGTATTTCTCCTCCATGTGGGGGGCCTCGCCGTTGAGGTGTTCTTCGTACTCCTCCATCGTCCAGCTGCGGAGAATGTCGCGGCCTTTGACAGTAGCGAGGTCGTCGATGTTGAAATGAATCTGCGTGGACGCGATCTGGGTCTGCGATCCGGTTCGGGTGACATCGCCCTTTCCGAACCATAAGTTCGACGACTTGACCACATCGTAAGCGTTGTAGCCGAGATCATTTCCAACCTTCCCCGAGCGAGTTCTTCCGTACCCGAGGAAGAGCGTGATCACATCGTCCGGTTGACCCGGCGCGATCCACGCCGGCACCGCGCCTTCGATCTTCGCACCTTCGAAAGTGACCTCGAGGATGTCGGAGGACATGTTCCCGCCCTTGGTCGTGATGAATGCCCTTCCGAGCTCGCCGCCGGCATAATCTTTATAGCGCTTGTCCTGGTTGATTCCGAGCTTCTGCGCGGTATTCGGACTGATCAGCGCGACGTTCTCCCACGTGATCTTGTTGAGCGGGTTCGGGAGTTCCTGAAGCCAGCCGTTGTTCGTGTACCTACCGTCGTAAACGCAAGGATCCGGAAGTACGGTCATCTCAAGCGACCCATCGCCGACCGCTAGCGGAGCAATGTTCGCTACAAAGCCGGTGTTCGCAGTGACGGTCTTCGTTTCAGCCTGAGTTCCGGGAATATATCCGTCGTGAACCGCTTTTCTCCACTTTTCTTCAAATGTTCTCGGAGCGGCGGGTCCTGGAGATTCGGGAGCTGCCTGAGTTTCCCGAGCTGACGGAGTTGGCTGACTTTCAGGAGTTGACTGGGTTTCCGGAGGTGTCTGAGATGAAGGAGCCGGCGTCGCCAGCGCAACCGGGGTTGCCGCAGGTGCGGCAGCGGCCGCCTGAGCAGGTTGCCCATTTGCGCTCTCAGCCGCGGCGCTCGTTATCGCAGGCACCGGCGGAGGGCCTTCCATACCCTGCGTCTGCCAGAATTCTTGCACGATCTGCATCGACGACTTCTCGTAGTTCTCCTGGAAACAAAGTTGAACTATTTCGGAGTGGCTCCTTCCACCATAAAGAGGATCGATAAGCGGCTGGGCGATCGTCACCGTTCCATCATAGGCACGCGTGTCTCCCCACGCTTCAAGATAGTGCGCCGAAGATACGTGCCAGTGACAGACCGCGGCCGTCTCGTCAAAATGCTCGCCGACGTGAACCCTGAACGGCACGTTGTCGAGCCTTTCCTTTGTGAACTTTAGGTCAGATGGGGTGTTGTAAGCGGGATTGCCGCCGAGGATCACGAGCACCTTCACCTTCTTCTCGTCAATGTCTTTGATAAGTTGGGCCAATTGATCTCGCTGAAGCGTTTCCGCATTCGGCGTCAGGGGCTCGATGTAGTCAACTGTCTGCCCGACCGCTCCCAGGGCATCGTTCATTGCGAAGGCGAGCGCGTGCACCGCCGCGGGCTGATTGCGTCCAACTACGACGACGGACTTTCCCTTGTGCGCCATAAGGTCCTTGGCCATCTCGCGGACCCAGACAGCCACCTCTTCCGAAAGACCGGAGCCCGATGCACCGCCGACTCCCATTTCGCCCGCCGCGGCTTTCGCGGCCTCAATGACCTGACTAGGTTTCAGAGCGATCCTGTGGTCAGCCTTGGCGCCCGTAAGCGAAAGGGTCGTTTCCATCGAATAGAGGCGGTTGATCTCCTTCTTCTCTTCATTGACCGCACGCGCCTTGGCAAAATCCTTTATGTACCGGACATTGAACCCGGAGAAGAGGTCGCAATCTATCGAAAGCACCCTTTCTGCGTTCTCAAGTTTGTAAACGGGCTGTGCCGGTGAACCAAAAGCAAGTTTTGAACCCTCGATCTGATTGTCGTCGTTGACCGGCTCGTACTGGTACCACTTGGCATTCGGCAACTCTCCCAAAAGGCGCTTGAACTGATCCGCCTGGGAGGGCGATGTAACGGTTTCTGTGAGAAAGCAAACGCCTTCGCCGCCGTTCCCTCGTGTCTCTTCGATCTTTCCCCTTAGTTCGGTGTAGAAGGATTGCCAGGTCTTTGGAACTCCGCGGTAGAGGATCTCCTTCGAACGGTCTGGATCGTAGAGATTCAGAATTGAAGACTGAGCAAAGGTGTCGGTCGCCCCGAGGCTGCCCGGATGATCCGGATTTCCTTCCACCTTCGTCGGGCGTCCTTCGTGCGATCTCGCCAGAAGACCGGTCGCGACACCGCCCAAAGTCATCGCCGTCGCGTAGAACAGCGGCTTCCCGGGAACGAGCCCCTCGGGCTGATTAACGTAAGGAACGATCTTCTCTGCGGGCTGGATCACGCAACCACTAAGGCCTGCCAGCGCGAGCGAGGCGCCCATCACCTTCACGAAGTTCCGGCGGCTGAGGGAACTGTCCCACTCCTCCGCGTGGGCAGGGTATTCCTGCTTTACGAAATCTTCGAATTCGGGTGCGTCGACATACTCCTCGACGCTTCGCCAGTACTCCTTTCCGCTCTTTGCGAGGATCTTTTCCTTTAATGATGCAAAGTTAGTGCTACTGTCTTTGCTTGGCATTTCGTTTCTGGTTCCCTCGATTCTAGGTTGAGCCGGCGTTCTCCCGGCTGGCGCGCCTGTCCTTCAGGCGCAGTCCGCTTTACACGGACTTCGTACCGCTTGCTCTCACCGCGGCTCAGCGATGACAAGTCGAACAACTCGTGAGCAATTCTCTGCTGCGAAGTCTGTATTCTTCGCCGAGCGACTTGCGCTCATCTGCGGTCAGATCACTGTCTCTCCAATCCATGTTGTAGATCTCGGACTTAGGCCGGATGAAGGCCTCCGGGTTCTTATGGCAGGCCAGACACCATTCCATCTGAAGGGTGTTTTCCTGGTAGACAGCGGGCATCTCGTCGATCTGACCGTGACAGGTTGAGCATCCTACGCCCTTTGCGACGTGAATGCTGTGATTGAAATATGCGTATCCCGGAAGGTCGTGAACCCTTTCCCAGAGAATAGGCTCATTGTCGCGGTAGCTCGCACGAACGGGCTCCAGGTAGGGCGTGTCGGCCCATAGCTGGTTGTGGCAGTTCATGCAGGTCTGCGTCGGCGGAATCCCGGCAGAGGCAGCGGTTTCCACAGAGGTGTGGCAATAGCGGCAATCGATCCCGTCGTCGCCGACGTGGTGCTTGTGAGAGAACTGAACCGGCTGCTGCTTCTCCAGATACCTATTGGTCAGGTAAGAAGACCGCGAGATCTGTGTGTATGCGAAGAAGACGAGGCCCCCGAGGATTATCACAAGGACCATGCTCGCCTTAGCGATGTTGTTCGCTCCGCGGTGAAATAGTTGAGCCATCTAATTTTTCCCGTAAAACTCTTGGAACAAAGAGATTAGAGTACGCCCGAAACCCTGCCCTATCGGACAGGATCCGGTTGCGAATAACCTTCTTTTGAGTGTTGATTAAGACCTACTGCTAAAGCTTAATCTAAGATTCTACTCAATCTCGAAATTTCCGCAAATTCCGAATCGAAAATAAACCGAGTCCGGGCTTTGTGCAAGTTTTCACAAAATAAGCGGGGCTGATAACCATTATTATTGTTCGTTCTTAATGGCACTGATCGCTTATTAGGAGGACTGTTTTTACCTATCCGCCAGCTGCAGATTCGCCGGCGATCAAAGCGGCTCCGATCGCTCCGGCTCTTAGGCCGAGTTCGCCTTCGGCGATCGTGACCGACTCAAAGCTCGGTCGAAAGCTAAGCTCTCTCGCCCTTCGCCTGATCCCGTCCAATACAAGGCCTCTCGCCTGCATGATCTCGCCGCCGACGATCACCTTTTCAAGATTCAGAAGGTTGATCACGCCCGCCAAAGCCCCGCCTACGTACATCCCCGTGCGCTGAAGCATCAGCTGGGCAAAGTCGTCTTCATCTTCTGCCGCCCGGACCACATCGGCGATCGTGATGTTGTCCTCGCCAACCGCATTGAGTGAAGAGGTAGGATCCTGATGGAACCAATTCTTTGTGCGGCGGATGATGTTTGCTGTTGAAGCCACGTCCTCAAGCCTCATGCCTTCGGAGTTGACCGCGATGTACCCGAATTCTCCTGCGTATCCCGCGGCACCACGCCAAAGCTTCCCGTTTAGGATCAACGCGCCGCCGACACCGGCTCCCAACGTTATGTAGAAGATGTCCTTGCTGCCTCGGCCGGCACCTTTCACAAGCTCTCCGTATGCGGCAGCGTTGGCATCGTTTTCAAAACAGATGCCTAGGTCGGTATAGTGGCGAAGCTCAGATACAAGGTCTACTTCTTCGTGCTCCGGGATCAGTGCGGAATGTACGATCTGGCCGGTACCGCTCTTCAGAAGTCCGGGAAGTGCAACACCTAGGACGAATTCTTCGCCGAATCGTTCGTGAGCTTTCGCGACGGCCTTGCCGATCTGCGAGGTCGGCTCATCCGCCGGATCAACTGCTTCTGAATAGTCCTCAAGAAGCTCGCCGTCCGAATCGAGCGCGACAGTGGTGATCCGGGTCTTGCCAACCTCAATTCCGACCAATGTTTCGGCCACTCCAGGATTATCCTCCATCGGCGTCTAGTCCTTTTACTGCTTGAAGATACGGAATGAAATCACGGTGATGATAAGCGCGCCCGACAAGTGTGTCAAACGACATCCGTGCCCTGAAAAAGGTTTGACTCACCACTACCTGAACGATATCTTTGAAAACTTGTGACGGCGTAGAACCGGTGCGGTTCTCACATTATGCAGGAAACGTTCTATCAACTATTTGAACAGTATGGCATATACGCCGTTTTCGCCCTTTGCACGGTGGAAGGCGACATTACTCTTCTACTCGCCGGAGTGTTGGCTCACCAGGGCTATTTTGGCCCTTTCAGTTTTTTAAAGGTCTATATCTTCGGAACCCTGGGAGGAATGGTTGGTGACACGTTCGGCTATTTCGTCGGACGCCTTTTCCAGAAAACGGTCAAGAATCACGCCTTTTACAAGATGGCCCAGCCGAGGATCGAACGGCTTACAGAGAAGTTCGGCGGGATGGCCGTTATCGTCTCAAAATACATTTACGGGATCCGTGCCGCGATGTGCCTCTTCAATGGCATCGGCCGGATGCCTCTCCACAAGTTCCTGTTCCTCGACTTCATAAGTTGTTCGGTCTGGGTGCTTATTCTCGCAGGCATCGGCTACTTCTTCAGCGGCGCGGTCACGACGATCATCGGTGATTTCCAGCAGATCGGGATCGCAGTATTTTTCATAGTGCTTGCTGGCATCATCATCTTCTATATGATCGAACGATTCGTGCTCTCCGATACGATCGAAGAAGCCGACCCCCTTACGATCTACCGTATCGAAGAGAAGTTACACGGCATCGAGGAGAAGCTTCACCTTACGGGCGGCACGAGCGCGGACATCGAGGACAAAGAACCCGAGGAACGGCATTCATCGACCATTGGCCATTGACCATTCATCGACCATTGACCATTGACCAATGAAGTCAGCACCCGGAGCGATGCTATGCTACGGGTTCCAAATTCCGAGCGGCGAGTAGCGATACACAGCGTTGACAGAAACGCGACCGTCAGGGAGCGTGCCTGTGGCATAGCCGAAGCTGCGCTAAGTTTCAAGTTCCTAATTCCTGGTTCCAAATCGGAATTCCACGATAGAAACAAAGGTTGTTGTTCTGCGAGTTTATTCGAATCTTCGTCGTTGAACTTTGAACCTGGAACTCGGAATCTGGAACTCAACGACGATCGCGTTTCCGCAGCCTCACAGGCGTAGCATTTATCTCGGAACTCGAAACCCGGAACCTGGAACTTGGAACATCAGTGCCTGACCGCTGACCATTGACTTAAAACCCCCTTCCAAAATAATCTGCGCAGTTAACGGACCCTTTTTACGATCGCTTTGGGAGGATGACCGCCGTGAAAATATCTTACGCCCTTCTTTTCATCTTTTTGCTCTCCAACGTTGCTCTTGCGCAGGATTATCAAAAGCTCGAGCGCGCCGCTGATGCGGTCAAGGACGCTGCCGAACGGGTTGCAGACGACGCGGGAGATCAGTTCCAAAAAGGCCGCCAAAATTCCTCTGATGCAATCGAACACGCTTTCCTCGCCGAAGAGGCGTATGCCGCGGCAAAGCTGATGGACAAGATCGTCGGCGACAAATACGACATTGGCGATCTGCGTCTTGCGGCAAACGTGTTGAAAGTGATGTCCGAACGGTTTCCGGCCGGGGAGTTCTGGTCACGCTTGAGAGAATCGATCGACTCACTGGTGTTCGAACTAGCAGCAGGCGGAGGGCCAACGGGACCGGTCGTACCGCCCCCAAATGGAGATCCGGATGACGATTTCGATGAGAACCGCATCCTGGGCCGCTTTTTCTGGAATGGAGAGGTTGATCACGAGGTTCATCTTTCTGTCAACGGCACTTCGATAACGTCGGAGACCTTGCGCGGCAGGAGGCTTGAGGACGGCTCGTTCAGCTTCACCGCTGCGCTGCCAAGGGAATCAGGGCTGATCGTCGGGGTGACGAAGACGGATGGACGCGGACAAGTTACTGTGATCCAGCAACCGAACGCGGCAAACGATTTTACCGCGATCATTAGGCTCTTCGATGACGACGGAGGTGCGAGGCCCTACTCGATCGAGATCTTTTGGTACAAAGGTTCAGAGAATTAGACAGCAAGGGCGTCTATCGAATTCGCGAGGGACCTGAAAATGTCGCGTCCGTCATTTGAACCCAGAAGATCTTCGCAGGCCCTTTCCGGATGCGGCATCATTCCAAGCACATTCCGGTCAAGATTGCATATCCCGGCTATGTTAGAACGCGAGCCGTTCGGGTTCGATTCAGGCGTTACCTCACCGCGCTCATCACAATACCGAAAAACTATCTGGCCGTTCTCTTCCAGGGAATCAAACGTCCTGTCGTCGCAAACATAATTGCCTTCGGCGTGGGCGACCGGTATCGACAGCACTCTGGATTCCTGAATGCCTTCCGTATACGGAGTAAAGCCGTTCTCCACCCTTAAATTGACGTGACGGCACACGAAATGGAGGCCGCTGTTGCGCATAAGCGCGCCGGGCAGCAAACCGGCCTCACAGAGTATCTGGAAACCGTTGCAGATACCGAACACAAACTTTCCTTTTGCGGCGAATTCCTTTACCGAGTTCATCACGGGTGAGAAGCGTGCCAACGCGCCAGCTCTAAGGTAATCGCCGTAGGAAAAGCCCCCCGGAACGATGATCGCGTCATAGCCCGACAGGTCGGTCTGACGGTGCCACACGAAATCGACGGGTTGACCGACGTGCTTTGAAACCACGTGGTAAGCGTCGTGGTCACAGTTGGAACCGGGAAAAACTAGAACACCGAATTTCATAGGGATGCAGGCGGGTTTGTAGTGAGGGTTTCAGTCTATAACCACGGAATAATCTTCTATAACAGGGTTGGCGAGGACATCGCGAGCGATCTTCTCGGCGGTCGCCTGCGCTTCCTCGGAGGAAAGACCTGGATCAAGTGCGATCTCAAAGTACTTGCCCTGGCGAACATCGCCGACTTTCTCAAATCCCAAAAGCTCGACTGAATGGTGGATCGCCTTGCCCTGCGGATCGAGCACGCTCGGTTTCAACTTGACGTATACTTTTGCCTTCATGGTCTGCTCCGAAAAACTAGAATTTTACGGAAATTCTTGTGATATGCAATGTTGTTGTGTTAGATTCTTCGTGTCCTACGACCTACCAACCAATTTGAAATTCAACAAATTATAAGGAGAAGCTAACTGATAATGGCAGACCACGGTAAATCTGTTTTCGATATGGACGCGAATGTCGTAGCGCTTCTGTGCTACGTCCTGAACTTTGTTTGTTATTTGGGACTGGTCCTCAGCATCATCGTCATAATCCAGGACAAGACAAACAAACTCGCTCGATTTCACGCTTGGCAGTCGATTCTCCTTTTGGTGGTTCCTGTCGTGTTGACGGTCGTGCTCACGATCCTTTCCTTCGTTGGAATAATGATCGACGCGGTCATCGGGTTCCCGATCTTCACGCTTATTACTACACTGCTGTACCTCTTGCTGGCACTCATCGGCCTGCTCGTGCTTGTGGGAGTTATCCTTGCGGCGATCAAAGCGGTCAACGGTGAGATCTACAAGCTCCCGGTCGTTGGAAATATGGCTGAGAAGTACGCGGGAGTCTAGCAACCCAGATCAGCCGGGCCCGGCCCGGCTTTTATTATGGAAAACGAAAAATCAGCTCTCGGGCTGGACGGCAATATCACGGCTTTACTGGGCTACATAATCCCTCTGGTGGGCCTTATCCTGATCTTCATCGAGAAAGAGAACAGGTTCGTAAGGTTTCACGCATTCCAGACGGTGCTGTATGCAGTCGGGTTTATCGTGATCTACATCGCGTCCTTTATTCTGATCGGTGTCGTTTCGGCAGTGCTCGCGGCGATTTCGGACGTTCTTGCGCTCGTCAGCATTCTGTTCTGGTTCATTCCGCTTGTGCTTTGGCTGGGATGGCTGGTCGGGCTGATCTATGCGGCGGTCAAGTCGTATGGAGGAGCGATGTTCAAGTTCCCGGTCATAGGGAATCTTGCCGAAAAGTGGTCCAGCTAGAAAGCTCTTAGCCGAACACCCGCGCGAACACCTTATCGACGTTCCGCAGGTAATGATTCAGATCAAAGACACGGTCAATTTCTTCAGGTGAAAGCCTGGAAGAAATGTCCGTGTCTTGTTTTATGAGTTGATAGTAGTTTCCGCCTTCGTCCCACACCTTCATCGCGTTCCTTTGCGTCCAGGCATAAGCGTCTTCGCGGGTGACTCCCTTCTGGGTCAAGGCCAGCATCAGCTGGCCGCTGAATACAAGGCCACGCGTCAGACCAAGGTTCTTCAGCATGTTCTCCGGATACACGACCAGTCCGTCCAGTAGTCCTGCGGTTTTCTCAAGAAGGTAGTCGACCGTTACCGATGAATCGGGCAGTACCATCCTTTCAGCTGAAGAATGCGATATATCCCTTTCGTGCCAGAGGGCGACGTTCTCGAGCCCGACGATCGAGTTGGCACGCACGATCCTCGAAAGGCCGCATATCTTTTCCGAGAGGATCGGGTTTCGCTTGTGAGGCATCGCGGACGAGCCCTTTTGGCCTGTTTTGAACTTCTCCTGAGCCTCCCGAAGTTCCGTTCTCTGCCAGTGCCTCACTTGGAGCGCCATTTTTTCAAGGCTTGAAGCGATTATAGCCAGTGTAGAAAGATACTCGGCGTAGCGGTCCCTCTGGATCACCTGGGTCGAAATATCTGCCGGCTTTAGCCCGAGCCGTTCGCAAACCCTCTCCTCAACAGACGGATCAAGATGGGCAAAAGCTCCTACCGCTCCTGAGATCTTCCCGACCGCCACCGCATCCTTTGCTCGAAGCAGACGGTCGCGATTTCGCTCCATCTCCGAGTACCAGAGTGCGAACGTCATTCCGAAAGCGGTAGGCTCGGCGTGGATGCCGTGTGTTCTTCCTATCTGGGGAGTGTCCTTGAATTCGAACGCCCTTCTTTTCAGTACCTCAAGAAGCCGATCCACTTTAGGGAGTAGGATCTCGCAGGACTCTTTCAGGAGCAGAGCGTTCGCCGTATCGACAACATCTGAAGACGTGAGCCCGTAATGTACGAATCTTGATGCCTCGCCTATGTTCTCCGCCAGGTTGGTGGTAAACGCGATCACGTCGTGGTCGGTGACCTTCTCGATCTCGTCGATCCGCTCAACAGTGAAATCCGCTTTCTGCTTGATCTCTTCAACGGCGTCAACAGGGATGGTGCCGTCTTCGGCGTGAACTTCGCAAACGGCGATCTCGACATCAAGCCACTTTCGGAACTTGTTCTCAAGGGTCCATACGGCACCCATTTCAGGCAGGGTGTAACGATCTATCATTTGAATTCAGTAATCAGTCTCCCGTCTCCTGTTCTTCTTTGCGGTCCTTTGCGGCTTGGCGCCTTTGCGAGAGCAAGTCCCCGTTTCAGTTCGATCGATCGGGAGAAACTAACCGCGAAGGTCGCGAAGGTATTCGCAAAGGACACAAAGCACGTCTCCTGTCTCCTGTCTCCTGCCTCAGACAATTCCTTTCTCAACCAGTAGCTCGGCGTTAAGGATTGCTGCACCGGCAGCTCCCCTGATCGTGTTGTGACTAAGGGCGACAAAGCTGTAATCGAAAATGTTGTCGGGAAAGAGCCTTCCGACAGTGATCGACATTCCGTTGCCGTTATTCCTGTCGAGACGCGGCTGCGGTCTCGAAGGCTCCTCACGTACCTCTATGAAGTTCTCGGGCGAAGAATGAAGTCCGGCAGAGGGAAAGCTCCTCATCGCATCGATAACGTCCTCCAGCGTCGATGTCTCGTTCAGATTCACACGCACCGAAGCTGTATGGCCGTCAACCACATTGACACGGAAGCAATGTGCCGAGACGGTAAAGTCGGCTTTTTCGATGGACCCGTCGCTGAACTTCCCTATGATCTTTTGCGCTTCTGTCTCCGCTTTCGGCTCCTCTCCGGGAATGTACGGCAATACGTTGTCGAGTATGTCCAGACTTGCCACGCCCGGGTAACCCGCTCCGGAAACCGCCTGAAAGGTCGTTATTATCGCCTCTTTCACTCCAAACTTCCGGTCGAGCGCGGCAAGTGGCGGCGCGAACGACATCACGGCACAGTTCGGATTTGTGATAATGAATCCGCGGTCGAATCCGCGTTTCCGCCGTTGAACATCGATCAAAGCCAGGTGTTCCGGATTGATCTCGGGAATCAAAAGGGGAACGTCCTCTTCCATACGGTAGCAGGAAGAATTGCTGATGACGGGATAGCCCGCGCGTGCGAAGGTCTCTTCCGTCTCTCGCGCAACTCCCGACGGAAGACTCGAGAAGATAATGTCGCAGTCGAGCGAAGGCGTGATCGGAGCGACCTCCATCTCGCTCACGGAGGCCGGCATCGGCGTTTTCAGCTTCCATGGGCAAGCTTCAGAAAAGGCTTTGCCGACAGACCTGTCCGACGCGGCGAGCGCCGTGATCTCGAATTGCGGATGGTTCTCGAGAAGCTGGCAGAATCTCTGTCCCACTGTCCCGGTCGCCCCTAAAATTCCAACGCGGTATTTGCTCATCTTGGGTCTTCTGGATGCCGGTTACCTGCCCAGCGCTTCCTTCATCCTTGAAACGCCCTCGGCGATCCTGTCTTCGTCGTTACAGAAAGATATTCGCAAGAAGCCTTCAGCCTCAGGTCCGAACGCTCGTCCGGGAACCGTGATTACGCGGTTCTGAAGGCACTTCTCGGCGGCTTCCATGTCATCGCCGATCTCTCTCACATCAAGCATTGTGTAGAATGCGCCTTCGGGATCCGTCGCGTCGAGGCCGAGTTCAGACTTCAGCAGACCCTGCATGAACGCTCCTCTACGCCTGTAGATCTCGCGTGCCTCTCGCTTTGCGATATCGGCCTCTTCCGTCCAGGCCAGGAGCGAGGCCTTTTGGGTAATTGTGGAGGTGCAAACGGTCAGGAAACCGTGGATCGTCAGTGCTGCCTTTATGACCTCGGTTTGCTTGCCTGCCAGCCAGCCGAGCCTCCAACCGGTCATGCTGAGCGACTTCGAAAGACCGCTAACTATGAGTGTCTCCTCATAGAACTCGGAAGCTGACCGAGGCTTTTCAGAGGTGAAGTAGAGGTCTGAATAGATCTCATCCGAGATCAGGAAAATTCCCGTCCCCTCGAGAACCGACGCGATATCTTTGAGGTCGTTTTCGGTAAGGACCCTTCCTGTCGGATTTGAAGGCGAGATCACGACCGCCGCTTTAGTCTTCGGTGTGATCTTATTCTTGAACTCGTCTATGTCGAAACCGAACCCGGTCTCGGCCGGCATCCTGTAAGTCACCGGCGTTCCGTCGGAGATCCTTATGCAGTTTTCGTAAGCAGGAAAGCTTGGATCCGGGATCAGCACCTCATCGCCTTCTTCAAGGATCGCGAGAAACGCAGCGGTCATCGCTTCCTGCGACCCTACCGTGACGCAGACTTCCGGAATTCCTATATCGAGATGCGGATATTGTTCGGCGACCAGTTGCCGCAGAGCCGGAAGACCGGCGTGTGACGTGTATCCGTTCTGCTCTTCGATGGTGACCCTCGAGGCTTCCGCTTTAATGAAATCAGGAGTCGGAAGATCAGGCTCGCCAAGGCCAAAATTAATGCTGTCCGGCAGTGCGCGCTCGAATATCTGCCTGATCAGAGTCGGCTGAACACCTTTCAGGCGTTTTGGGACCCTGAAACCGCTTTCACCTTTCTTTGGGATCATATGGTTCGATGATACCGCCGCTTTCCGAACCGCGCAAAACAAGCTGGACTCCGGTCCCTATCGAAGATAATCCTCGAGCTGGGTGGAAGCGTCCGTCTTCTCGTCGCGGTACTTGACGATAACGGGAGCGTACAGCGAGAGGCCGTTCTCACGGCCGAAACCGGAAGAAATACTCCGGGAACCCTGCACGACGACCGCATTGGCAGGAATCTCAAGCTGACCGTCGCTGGACGCTTTTATGACCGTTTCGTTTACGAGATCGAACACGGGTGTCGACCTTGTCAAAATCACACCCGAGGCAAGAACCGCACGTTCTCGGACTATGGTTCCCTCGTATACTCCCGTGTTACCGCCGACCAGAACGTCGTCTTCGATGATCACCGGCATTGCGCCGATCGGCTCAAGCACACCGCCGATCTGCGCAGCAGCCGAAAGGTGAACGCGTTTTCCGATCTGTGCGCAGCTGCCGACCAGCGCGTGAGAATCGATCATAGTCCCTTCATCTACGTAAGCTCCGACATTCACATACATCGGCGGCATACACACCACGCCTTCTGCAACGTAGCTGCCGTCGCGGATCGTTGATCCTCCCGGCACGATCCGGACCTTGTCGCTGATCGCCATCGGCCGGAGGGGGTAAGTCTCTTTGTCAAAGAAACGGAAGCTCTCTGAAGGCGAGGACATATCGACCATTTCGCCCATTCGGAATCCGATCAGGATTCCTTTCTTCACCCATTTGTTTGTGCGCCACCTGCCTTCGTCATCCTTTTCAGCCGACCGGACTTCTCCCTTTCGGAGCGAATTCTTGAATTCCTCGAACAACTCGCGGTCGCCCGGCTCAAATTCCTTCCTCTCGCTCAGCGCTTCTATCCTTTCTTCAAGCGTCATTTTCGGTTCCCTTATCTGGAAATGCTTCTCGGAAGGCCGCGGATGACCTTCTAACTCTAACCCAGCTTTCGAATATTTCGGAGGACTGCAGCCAGATCGAGAACCACTCGTTAATCTCCCTGTAATAATTGCGGTTCTCCGGATCTTCTCGTTCAAGTTCGAGGACCTCGTCTTTCGATCTAAGCACTAGTTCGCGAAGCAAGAGCAGACCCTGCTTGTCGACTTCAGAAGCGAATTTCCTGCGAAGGTTCTCCATATTCCGCAACGATCTTTCAGCCAGCGCAAAGCTCGAGTAGTTGAGCAGATTTCTGAACATCGCGTCGTACGGGGACTCGAGTCTCCGCCTGACATCCATTTCCAGGATCTCGGAGTGCCGGAGAACAGCTCCTTCGTCGGCGAGCAGTCGCGCTATTACGATCGGCGAATCGCAGGCATTCTCTCCGAACACCTCAGCAACGACGGTTTCGATAGCCGAAACCTCGTCCGCGCCGACGCTTTCGCAGTCCAGCTTCTCCCAAACCTCAATGACGAGGTCGGTCCTGGTCTTCGAATTCCACTCGTGCTCGGCCATCGAAGAATCGGATCAGATTTCTTTTCCTTTTGAAGCAAGCAGTTCGCTTGACGAATGGTCCTTGGGGTCTCCGACGATGATTACTCTTCCCCCGCATTCGCGGACGATTTCGCGTTCGGGAACGCTTTGTTCGGTGTAATCCGTTCCCTTCGCGTGAAGATCGGGCCGAATCGCTCGAATGAGCTCCTCGACGGTCGGTTCGTCGAACACCGTCACGGCATCGACCGGACTCAAGGCCGCAATGATCTCTGCGCGTTCGTTTTCCGGAATGAACGGCCTGCCCTCGCCTTTCAGACCTCGGACCTGCTCGTCTGAATTGATCCCGACAACCAGAAAATCGCCTGCCGCCCTTGCTGCGGTCAGGTATCTTATGTGACCGACGTGCAGAATATCGAAGCAGCCGTTGGCAAGCACGATACGCTTGCGCCCTCTTCTTTCGACAGCGACCTTCGCGACCAGCCGGTTCCGTTCGAGGATCGGAGCTGAGTAATCATTGAATGAATCTGTCATTTCGGAGGTTCAGGATGTTCCGACGGCGGAACCTGAGTCTTCGGAATACCTTAACGAGTTTGATAACTCGTCAAAGGTCACGGTAGCAGTTCCGCGTTTCATAACCACTAGTCCGCCGGCGTGGTTTGCTATCGAAGCAGCTTCGAGAAAGGTAAGCCCGGAAGCCAGTCCAAGCGCATACGCTGCGATCACGGTATCTCCAGCGCCGGTTACATCGACCGGTTCGTCCGATCCGACGATGGGGATATCGACCGGCGGCTTGTCGCCTTCAAAAAGCATCATGCCCTTATTGCCGCGCGTAACTAGAAGCGAATCCAGCCTCAAACGTGCACGCAATTCCTCGCAATCCGTGCTTGTAAAATTCTTACCAAGAATTTCTTCGACCTCCTCCTGATTGGGAGTCGCGGATCCGCCCCAGAAACTTTCAAGCCGGTGTCTGGAATCTATCAAATACCCGATATCAAACTCTGCCGATATTCCCGTACACCAGTTGCCGATTTCAGGGATTGCAGAGCCATAGGAATAGTCCGACAGGATAATCGCGTCGGCCGTCTGCGCTGCCAAAGCGATCTTTTCCTTCATTTCCGAGTAGAGGTCCTCGTGGTAACGCTTCTCTCCGCCGTAATCGATTCGAATCACCTGCTGTCTTTGCGCGTAGTGCTGACCGGCAAGGACCCTTACTTTTGTAGTGGTCGCTCCTTCTTTGTCTGCTACAAGCCCGGCCGTTTCGACGCCCCTCTGTTCGAGGGATCTTCGCAGCGCCTCCCCATTCGCATCCTCGCCGAGGACGCCGATCAGAACAGCTTCCGCTCCGAGAGAAGCTATGTTCGCTGCCGCGTTGGCGGCGCCTCCAGGAACGGTGACCGTTTCATCGTGACGCAGGATAAACACTGGGGCTTCCCTGGAAACCCGGTCGATCGATCCCATAACGAACTGATCAGCAACTGGATCGCCGACGACGACCACTCGCTTTCCCTCGAATCCGTTTTTCAGTTTGTCGGAGAGCGCATCCATCGATTTACAGCGAGATGTTACAGGAACAGCCTACAAAGAAAAAGGTTGGAGCCCCTTTCGGACCTCCAACCCCTGTTCTATTTTCGATCAATTAATGAGTGTCGTAACTCGCGACCGGGAAATCGCCGGGAGAACCCCACTGGACGCCGTTGAGTCCTCCATCGGTACTCTTAAGTACATAGAACGTCCCTTCGTCGTTTCTCCAGATCGCAAGGTCGGTCATTCCGTCGCCGTCGTAATCGTTCTGGACATTGAGATCCATGCCTGTAATCCCAAAGCTTACCGCCCTGAACGAAAAGTCGCTGCTTTGTAGTATGTACCAGACAAGGTTGTCCTGCGCGGTCGCTCCTTCCCTGACGATCGCAATGTCTGTCTTTCCGTCGCCGTCATAATCTCCGGGGACGACCATATCAGTGCTGATTCCCCACGGAACAGCCGTCAGCCCTCCGTCGGTGGAGCGGAGTATGAAAAAGGTGGCCTGGCTCCCGTCTGTGGGTCCGGGTCTCTGGACCGCAAAATCGAACTTGCCATCGCCGTCGTAATCGCCCGGGGCCGTGTAATCACCGGCGACTCCGAACTGAACCGCCGAAAAACCCTGATCGGAACTCCGCAAGACATACCACGTCATGCTCCCGCCCGAACGCCTTACCACTCCAAGGTCCGTTTTTCCGTCGCCGTCATAATCGCGTGCGACAGGCTCATCGCCTGTAACCCCGAATTGGGCTGTAGAAAGCGTGCCGTCAGAGCTCTTCAGCCAATACCAAACTCCGTTTTCATCGCGCCAGACAGCGATATCGCCTTTTCCGTCGCCGTCAAAATCACCTGGCGTAACATAGTCCAGGTTAGCGATGCCGAACTGCTGGAAAGTAAAACCCTGATCGTTGAGTACGTACCAGACGTTATTCTCCGGTCGGAAAACCATATAGTCTGCTCTGTCGTTCCCGTCGAGGTCTACAGCGTCCCTCAGTTTTACCTGGGAATAGCCCGCGGATGCGGGTAATAGCAAGCAAGCGGCAAACACGCTGAAAGCAAGGAATTTCGTAAAGACTTTTCTCATTAAACCCTTCCTGTTTGAGCCTTGTTACGGTGCTGTGCACGAAAGACTCCAAGACTTTCAAATATAAAACTTTTGGAGCAGCCAGTGCAAGAATTGATACAAGCAAAGACGGTGCTTACCGCCTTATGGTTTGCTCGCGCTGGGACTTTGACGCCGGTGCTTTGCCCAAGGCCGATAAAACATCGGCTTCAAATATTTTCCGGCTATACGCACAGTGCGCCCTCCCGAATGAAAAAGACACCTGCGGTCAACTGACGACCGAGGCGCTGCCTGTCCCCTGATACTTGATAATTGATAACTGAAAATGAATGGGGCGGCTAGAGGGATTCGAACCCTCGACATCTTGAACCACAATCAAGCGCTCTAACCACTGAACTATAGCCGCCACAAACGTTGAAGGCCCGGGGCTCCGGGCCAAAAAGCATTATAAGGGTTTGGTCACAAATCACAAACCTGAAGTCTGGTGCTCCCGGCACGGCTCGAACGTGCGACCATACTTAGCCCGTCTTTGCCCTCCCTCGATAAGAAGACCTGAAGCCGTGCCTGCCCTGACTATTTGCACTATGTTCTACAATACTCAGTAGACACAGGCACGAGATCCCCATCTTACGGGATCACGAATGGGCGTCCTCACAACTGCATGCTCAGGTGTAGCTGACGCGTCCATCCCTCACGATCCATGTTGGTTTTTATTGATGAGTCTGGCGACGCCGGTCTGAAACTGGACGGCGGTTCAACCCCTTTTCTGACTGTTGTAATCGTCTTGTTCAAAGATCTGGATGCGGCTCGATCTGCGGACCAGAGGATTCAAGATTTAAAACAGAATCTAGGTGTGTCGGGAAACTGGGAGTTCAAGTTCAACAAAGCGTCGAAGATGAACCGACTCAGGTTTCTTGGTATGGCTAAGAACCTTGAGTTTGAGATTTTTGGGCTCGTCCTGAACAAGGCCAAGCTGATTAGTTCGGGATCTGCTACAAGACATCAAGTTTATGAATTGGCGTGTAGTCGTGTGTGTAAGAGTGCGAGGAAAGCCCTAAAGAACGCGACGGTTGTGATTGACGGAGCAGGCTCCAGAGACTTCCGCCGCAGTCTTGCAAGTCAGTTGCGGAGGAACTTGAGATCGTCGATCGGAACGAGTCACATCAAGAAACTCAAGTTTGAAGATTCCAAGAAAAACAACCTTCTGCAGTTAGCTGACATGGTTTGCGGAGCAATCGCCCGAAGCTATTCAAAGAAGTCGGACGCGCTAGAGTATCGATCGGTACTGAGGTCAAAGGAGGTTTCTGTAGAGATCTGGCCCGAATAAAAAAATAGAGTCCCGATCCTAGCTTTTCAGCACGACCACCATACGGTGACTGTTCGGATCGAGACTCAATTTCCAACTTTGAGAGTAGTACTTTGCCGGTCGGCAGTCAACGATTCTTTTTGAGCGTTTCGCGGATCGTGAAAGATGTGCTGGACCTTCGACCAGCTGAAGCAGCCTCAGTTCAGCGGGAATCGATAAGTATGCAAGAGCAATATGTTCGTCTTCACCGAAAACTCACTACTCGAAACCTGGATAAACGAAATCATATTCACCGGTCTGGATCTTATGGAGAATACTTTTTGGGGGATTCACGCTACCCTCGTCGGCTATACGACTTTCCTCAGAGAGGATTTCCTCTGACCAAGGTTTTCTATTTATCCTCCATACCTTCCAATTCCTGGAAATCTTCGCACGCCGGTCACCCTTCGTTGTTCTAAAAAGAATATCGAGATCTCCCACCTCCGGATGATTTCCGATCTTTTCCCAGAAACCTAATTCGATCCCCCACTTAACTACACAGTGGGCGTAGAACTCCACTTCCCCTTCGACGATCTCGTCCAATCCCGGAGTCTTTCCTTTCTTATATCTTCGCGAGAACACTCTGATCACATCGCTGTTCAGTTGCGACATATCATTGGCAATGTACTGAAGATACTTGACCTCTTCATCGCTGTACTCGGCCTCAAAAATATCGCCAACTCTGGTGTAAATCCTAGGCATGCTCGGAAGATTCAAATGGCTCAAGATACTTCAGGTCTGGAAGAGTCATGAGGCCGCGGGAAGTTCGGAAGTTTGGAAAGAGAAAGAATGGTGCTCCCGGCACGGCTCGAACGTGCGACCCTCGGTTTAGAAGACCGATGCTCTATCCAACTGAGCTACGGGAGCGAAGGCATGATTTTAGCACGCAAGGCGCGAGAGAGGTAAGTTCCACGTATCAAGTTCCGGGTTCCGTGTTGCAAAGCGAGAGTGTCGAGTCTATCTCGAATGTTCAGCCCACCCGTTCGTTTAGCCCAACCGGTTACGGGTGGGAACAAACGAAACTCGATCCGACCCGTGAACGGGTCGGCTAAACGGCTCACCGCTCACTTCTCACTATCGCGATCATCCTCTCGAAAACTTCCTCGATCCCCATCTCGCTGGTGTCGATCACGACAGCGTCTTCTGCGATCGTCAGAGGGGAATCTTCGCGGGTCGCATCGCGTTGGTCACGTTTCGCGATCTCGTCGATCGTGCGTTCCAGACTCACGGCACGGCCTTTCGCGGCGTCCTCTTCAAATCGCCTTTTCGCGCGGGCCTCGGGTTTCGCGGTCAAAAAGAACTTGTGATCAGCGTTCGGAAAAACGACCGTTCCTATGTCCCGGCCGTCAAGCACCGCACCGTCCTCGGCATTGTCTCCAAGCTGTCTTTGTCTTTCGACGAGGGCGCGGCGGACACCCGTGTGGGTCGATATTACAGATGCAGTTTGTCCGACCTCCGGTGTTCGGATCGCTTCGGAAACGTCTTCTCCGTTCAAGAGAACAGCTAAGTTTTCAGGGTCGCCTTTGAGGCTGATCTCTACTTCATCTGCGGCTCGCGTCATCTCGTCTTTGTTCGCTGTATCTGTGCCCTGGCGAACCGCATAAAGCGCAACAGCGCGGTACATAGCGCCTGTGTCCAAGTAAAGCAGGCCGAGCTCTTTTGCAAGCCTCTTTCCGAGGGTCGATTTGCCGGCCCCCGAGGGCCCGTCTATTGCAATTATCATGTCCGGGTTGAAATTTCGTTCAGGCAAGGATCTCTTGAAAAGCCGAGATCGCAGTCTCGATTCCGTCCACGTCCACATCGTAGTGCGTGACCATTCTTATCTTTGTACCGAATCCGATCGCCAGGACCGAACGCTCGCGCAGTTGATCAATAATTTCGGAAGACGAAATTCCCGCGCCGGAGACATCCGCGATCACAATATTGGTAACGACCCCGTCCGGATCGATCGAGACACCTGGCAGCTCCGAGATGCCTTCCGCGAGGCGTTTCGCGTTGGCGTGATCTTCGGCCAGTTTCGGAGGCGATTCGTCCAACGCGACAAGACCGGCTGCAGCCAGAACGCCGGCTTGCCTCATTCCTCCACCAAGACGCTTTCGCCAAACCCTGGCTTCGCCGATAAAATCCCGGCTTCCGACCAGAACCGAACCGACCGGCGCTCCGAGTCCTTTTGAAAGGCAGAACTGGATCGAATCGCAATCCGCGGCAAGGTCTTTGACCGTGGCACCGAGAGCGGCCGATGCGTTGAAGATCCTTGCGCCGTCAAGATGCACAGGAATCTGCAGTGAGTGCGCATTGTCGCAAATATCCCTGCAGTTGTCCGCCGTCATTACACTCCCGCCAGCAAGGTTGTGGGAATTCTCAATGCAGATCAGGCCGGTCGGACAGGCATAGTAGGGCTGATCGATGTGAAGAGCCGGTTGGATATCTTTCCAGACTAAAATCCCGGAATTGTCGGCACTCGCAACAGGACGCACGACTACTCCCGAGACGACAGATGGCGTGCCCATCTCATAGTTGAAGATGTGACCCCGCTCTTCTATCACGATCTCGTCTCCAGGTTTTGTGTGGATCTTTACGGCTACCTGGTTTCCCATCGAGCCGGTCGGCACGAACAGGGCAGATTCACGCCCGAATAGATCCGCAGCCCGCTCCTGAAGTCTGTTTACGGTCGGGTCTTCACTGTAAACATCATCGCCCACTTCTGCTTCGGCCATAGCCTTCCGCATCGCAGATGTGGGTTTTGTAACTGTGTCGCTTCTGAGATCGATCATCTTCGGATCTAACTTCTCCACCGGAGCGTGACCGGTTCATGGATCGGATTTTCGAATTCGGTACCTTCTTCAACCGATTTCTGATACGCGTTCTTTAGCTGAAAATACCATTTGGCAGGAGTGTCTGCACCATCGATCAGCATGAGGTTCGGGCGATCGCGAAGTCCCGCCGCCTGTTTCTCCATTATTCTTTTGTCCTGATCGATGAACTTGCTTCCGAAATATCTTTGAATGCTCTTAAGGAACGGAACGCCGCGAAACACGTTCCACGCCGCAACAAAATCTAGTCTTGTCTCAAGCTCATCAACAGGAGTCACAACCGCGAGACTTGAGTACCAGAACTTTCCCGAGCGTATCTTCTCGATCCTTCGGTTCGGAAGCACGAAATCGATTGTCGTCGTGATCGGTTCGCCGTAGATCTTCAGCAACTTATAAGCAGCGCTGTTCGACGATGGATTGTGTGCGGACATACGGAATCCGTAATCGATCGGCTCAAACCGCTTCTCTTTCTCGTGAATGCTTTTCCCGGTTCGCCACCACCACGCCTGATGGACGAAAGGGCCGTGCGCCGGGTCCATCAGGCCGATGATGCCGTGATCCATTTCGCAGCGCATCGTTCGGGAAAGGACCTGAAGAGTGTAGTTTTCCGAGGGTTTTTCTAAAAAGGGAACAGGCGGCAGCGGTTCTTTGCTCTTCCGTTTGTAGATCCAGATCAATCCGTCCGATTCCGCCGACTCATAAGTGCGCACCTTGATGCGCCCGGGATTCACAGACGAATCGGGGGTAAGCGAAGGAATCGCCGTACATTGGCCGGAACAAGAGAATCGCCACCCGTGGTAACAGCATTCGATCTCCCAGCCGTCAAAACTGCCGTCCGAAAGGGGAATGCCGCGGTGCGGGCAATGGTCGTCGAGGGCGTGAACGGCTCCTGATCCATCGCGTACGAACAGAAGAGGCAGGCCGAAAAGTCTCTGGCGACGCATTCCCTTCCTGCGAAGCTCTTCGGAAGGCAACGCCGCGTACCAGAAACCCGGCAGGAATTCACTTTTTCCGCTCTGGTCCATTGCAGTTCATCGGTGAAAATTCAACCTTTTGAAGATGATAAACCAACTGCGGAAGTATAGGAAAAGGGGGGGTCAGCCTATGACTGAATCTCAGATATCAGATTTCAGATCTCAAAAGTGCACACACACACCGCGCTGATTGATAGGCAGTTGGAATCATTAAAGACAATACGTCCTAGTCCAGCATCATTCGCAACAGGTTTAGAGCAGCGCTTGCGCTGCCCAAAGCGGGTCGTGCCCGCTTCGTGATTCATCATGCTGCAGACGGATCGAATATTCTTTAACACCGATCCAACCAAGTTCGACTTCAAGACTAAGGTCAGAAGGCGTCACTCAAGGTATTTACTGAAAAAAGGCAACTGCTGGATCGGGAAGTCTGGATAATTCCCCAGCAACTCTGTTGTGATAGCTCGTTGCAAGTTCCCGAATTCCTAGAAATGGTCGGGCTATTGGGCGGCAAGTCCGGCAATCTGGGAGTCGATTCTATCGCCGGAAGATCGGAGCCAGAACGAGTTCAAAGTTGACCCAAACCAGCTGAAACTATCAATCGGATAAAGCGGGTGAGACCCGCTCAGGGCAGCGCAAGCGCTGCTCTAAACGGGGGTGTTGGTATCCAAAATCCGACCCGTGAACGGGTCGGCTAAACAAACGGGTCGGCTGAACAAACGAGCCGGCTGAACAAACGGGTCGGCTAAACAAACGGATCGGCTGAACAAACGGGTCGGCTGAACGATCGATCGTAGTATTCGAACGAATGCTGTTGACGACTCTTGTCACCGGGCCCTTTTCACAAACACAGGAGCCTGCTGAAACCTGAAATCCTTTGGATCGGTTAGTTTCTTGACCTCTTTAGTATCGAAGTTCATCAAGTAGATCCCGAACTCCGTATTCTCGTCATCGTACATCTCGATCGCCAGCCATTTACCGTCCGGACTCCAAGCGTGCCAGCCTTCATTGAGCTCGTTTTCGGTCAGCTTCCATTGCTTTTTCCCGTCAGGCGTCACCGCAAAAAGGCTGCTCTTTCCTTTCTGGAATGATTGGTACGTGATGAAGTTTCTTCCTGGAGCCCAGCGAGGGGCACCAGCGTGGTACGAATGCCACTGCGAGGTCTTGTCATCCATAGGATAAGTGGTCAATCGACGGCGATTCGTGCCGTCCGCATCCATAATCCAGAGGTCTTCATAAACCTCCCGGTTCATGCGGTCAGGCTTGTATGCATAGACTATCTGCTTTCCGTCGGGCGAGAAGAGCGGGTCCCTGTGAAGTGCACCTTTCTCGTTGGTCAGCTGCCTGGACTTTCCCGTCTCAAGATCGATGAGAAACAACTGCATCCTTACCTCGTCGCCGATCCGTCCCGCAACGACCATCTCGCTTGCGCCGTTTCTCGCCGACATCCAGCTGTCCTCCAAACGCTGCTCGGAAACCTGGATTGGCGAATTGCCGGTCGCGTCCGTCTTGAAAAGGTAATAGTTCCTTTTCGGTTTGCCGCGGTCGCTGATAAAGAAGAGTTCGTCATCGTGTGCGAAGTAAGTCCACGCCACGTCAGGGTGATTCGTAATGTTCTTTTTGCCTGATCCGTCGATGTTCATTACCCAAACGTCGTAGTCGTCCTTTTCATTGTCGACGAGAACATTGTAGGCAATAAGGTATTCGCCGGTGTTGACCTCAGGCTGCGCGCCGATGGTCACCGGCAGAAAAAGCAGAGAAAATAAAAGAGTGATTCGTTTCATAGCTAAGATGATAGTCGCTGCTCAGGCCCGGTTATTGGAAATTATTTACCTTCGCCTTGTACCTTGTTTTGTTCGGTAATCCAACGGACCTTATAATCTCGTGTCATTACCGAAATTGAATCCCCTGAACGAGGTGAGTCTATGTCAAGAGTCGTGTCCTTCCTAGCCGTTGTTTTTCTTCTAGCTTCCCAGATCCTCAGCGTGTCGGCCCAGAAACTTGGTGCACCCGGAATTTTGACGGGCGATGGGGTCGTTGTGTACAGGGCGGATCGGTTGATCGATGGCACGGGTCGTCCAGCGATCGAAAAGGGAGCGGTGTTGGTAAGGAACAACGTCATCGAGGCCGTGGGCAAAGCTTCGGATATCGCTGTTCCGGAAGGTGCCAGAGTTATTGAACTTGGTGATTCAACATTGATGCCCGGCTTCATAGACGCACATACTCATTTGATAGGCCGTGTGCTTGGAGATCCTGAGGGCCCCAACGCCAGATTCCGTGATTTCGATTCGTTTGGTGCCATTCTGGCGGTTCGCAACGCTGAGCGAACCGTAAACGCTGGATTTACAACGGTCCGCAATGTTGGCGCCGGCGGATTCGACGATCTGGCTTTGAAGAAAGCGATAAACGAGGGGTGGATCCGAGGTCCCAGAATGATAACTGCTGCGCATTCGCTTGGCATAACCGGTGGTCATTGCGACGAGAACGGTTACAAACCGGGAGTGGCAGATGGCGACGTAACGACCGGAATTGCCGACGGTGTCGATGAGGTCCGCGCAGCGGTCCGTTACCAGGTGAAGTACGGTGCCGATGTGATCAAGACCTGTGCGACGGGCGGTGTTCTTTCCGAAGGAGATGCTGTCGGCGTTCCTCAATACACATTTGAGGAATTGCGGGCGATGGTCGAGGAAGCTGAAAAGCTAGAGCGGAAAGTGGCTGCTCACGCCCATGGTACCGAGGGCATCAAGATCGCCACACGCGCGGGCGTCGCTTCAATCGAACACGGCTCGTTTCTCGATGATGAAGGGGCCCGGCTGATGGTAGAAAAAGGCACCTTCTTAGTGCCGACGCTGATGGCCGGAGAAGCGGTCGAGAATCTTACAAAAGCGGGAATTCTGACCGGATACAGGGGCGAAAAAGCACTCGCGGCAGCTGCTGGAATGAGGAACATGATCAAGATCGCGATCCGGAACAATGTGAAGATCGCGCTTGGCACTGACGCTGGAGTGATACCTCACGGTACAAACGCGCGCGAGTTCATCCTGATGGTCGAATGGGGCGGAATGGATCCTCTCAAAGCTATAAACGCAGGCACCTTGAACGCGGCTGTCCTACTCGGGCTCGACAAGACGATCGGCTCGCTTGAGAAAGGAAAGGTCGCGGACATCGTTGCGGTAAGCGGGAATCCGATCGCCGATATCCGGAATATGGAAAGGGTAAACCTCGTGGTGAAGAACGGCGCTGTGATCAAACGGCCCGGGCCAACGCCGTAATTGAAACCTTGTGACTTTGCTCGGAGTTTAGCCACAGATGAAGAGGATAAACACGGATGCTAGAGGCGGGACCACACCGATTGCGTAACAAGGTATTCGGTTGAATGGATTATCCGAGTTTCAAAATATCTGTGTGCATCCCCTTTATCTGTGGCGAAGAAACAGTTTAATGATCAAGAATTTCCAGAACACATCTCCGACGATCCCGAAGTCGGCATTCATAGCTGAAAATGCGGTCGTCATTGGCGACGTCGAGATCGGAGAGCAGGCGAGCGTTTGGTACAATTGCGTGCTTCGCGGAGACGTAAATTACATCAGGATAGGCGACCGGACGAATCTGCAGGACCTTACGATGATCCACGTTTCGAGCCGGGATTTTCCGACAGTCGTCGAGCACGATGTTGTTGTCGGGCATTGCGTTACGCTTCACGGTTGTTATGTCGAGACAGGATCTTTGATCGGGATCGGTTCCGTGATCCTCGACGGCGCACGCATCGGTAAGGATTCTTTGATCGCCGCCGGAAGCCTGATCACACCCGGTACCGAGATCCCGGAAGGATCGTTCGCGCTGGGAAGGCCGGCGCGCGTGAAGCGCGAAGTAACCAGTGAAGAGATCGCGGAACAGCGGCGGATCTGCGAAGGTTATGTCGAGCTGGCTTCGATATATTCAGAGGACTGAGGGAAGTTCCTATGCGAAGAGTACTGATCCTTTTCGCCCATCCAAGGCTTGAGAATTCCAGAGTGAACCGGAGACTCATCGACCGGATTCCTCAGGCTGCCAACTTCACGTTTCACGACCTTTACGAGAACTACCCCGACTTCAACATCGATATAGAGCGCGAGAAATCCCTGCTGATCGATCACGAGATCGTCGTTTGGCACCACCCGTTCTATTGGTACAGCTGTCCTCCGCTCTTGAAACAATGGATCGACATGGTTCTAGAGTACGGATGGGCATATGGGACGGGCGGCGAGATGCTGAAGGGCAAGATGATATTCAATGCGATAACAACGGGCGGCAACCTGGACGCTTATTGCCCCGAAGGATACAACTGCTACTCGATCCCCGATTTTATTAAGCCCTTCGAACAGACTGCGAGGTTGTGTCACATGGAATATCTTCCGCCTTTTGCCGTGATGGGAACGCACAAGATGAACTCAGCTCAGATGGATCACGCGGCCGAAGAGTACGAGAGAGTTCTCGAGATGGTCGGCACCAACGGATTCGAGCTAAAGGATGTGGCGGATCTGAGCTTCTTAAACCAACTCCTTGCGCGGTGACGGCGCCTGGAACGATGGATTGGGATCGTCACGTTCGTTCCAGATTGGTCGAAAATTAGGTACTTGAATCTATCAAATGGCAGCAGCTGATTTCCTTGTTCAATCGACGGTCTATCTCGCAGCGGCGGTGATCTGCGTCCCGATCGCCAAACGAATCGGGCTTGGGTCTGTCCTTGGATACCTGATCGCGGGAATGCTTATCGGTCCGTTCGTTTTCGGCTTTCTCGGCGAGGAAGGCGAGGACCTTATGCACTTCGCCGAGTTCGGCGTCGTGATAATGCTTTTCATCATCGGCCTCGAGCTCGAACCCGAAAAGCTTTGGCGGTTGCGGAAGAAAATTCTCGGTGTGGGAATGTCGCAGGTGCTGATCACGGCGGCGGTCATTTTTGGAGTTACGCTCGCGTTGGGTCTAGTTTGGCAGACCGCGCTTACGGTCGCACTTGCGCTTTCCCTCTCTTCAACTGCGATCGTCCTCCAGACTCTGTCCGAAAAGAACCTGATGGATACCGAAGGCGGGCGCAATTCGTTCTCGGTCCTACTGTTTCAGGACATTGCCGTCATCCCGATCCTCGCAATTCTTCCTCTACTCGCGTTTCGGTCTGTATCCAGTGAAGAAGGATCAAACACCGTACTTGAAGGGCTGCCGCTTGGGCTTCAAACGGTGGCGGTTCTGGGCGCCGTCGCGTTGATCGTCCTTGCCGGAAGATACCTGATCGTACCCGGTCTGCGTGTGATCGCCAGAGCAAGGATCCGCGAACTGTTCACCGCCGCCGCGCTTCTGATAGTGGTCTCGATCGCCCTTTTGATGCAATCGGTCGGTCTCAGTCCCGCTCTTGGAACATTCCTTGGCGGCGTGATCCTGGCCAACAGCGAGTACAGACACGAACTTGAAAGCGATCTAGATCCTATCAAGGGACTTCTTCTCGGGTTGTTCTTCATTGCTGTCGGCGCCACGATCGACTTTGCGTTGATCGCGGAGAACCTTGTTCTGGTCACGATCCTGACCGCTTCGCTGATGGCGGTGAAGTTCCTTATCCTCTTCTCGATCGGCCGGTTCTTTAACCTTCTGATAGGCCAGAATTTCCTTTTCGCCTTCGCACTAGCTCAGGCTGGAGAGTTTGCGTTCGTTATCTTTTCATTTGCGGCCCAGCTTGGAATCGCTTCAGATCAGGTCCTAGGCTTGGGCATTTCGGTCGTGGCGCTTTCGATGACCGTCACTCCGCTTCTTTTTATCGTCAATGAAAGAATGATCCAGCCAAGGTTGTGCGATGGCATTCCGGAAGAAGAACAGGAGCCTGACGAGGTTGAGGAAAGGAACAAGGTGATAATCGCCGGATTCGGGCACTTTGGCAGCACGGTAGGCAGGTTTCTGAGGGCAAATGGAGTAGAAGCTACATTCATCGACAACGACCCGGATCGCGTCAACCTGTTGAGAAAGCTCGGATTCAAGGTCTATTTCGGCGACGCGACCAGAGCCGATTTTCTTCTCGCGGCGGGCGCTCAGGATGCCGAGATCTTTATCTCAGCGATAGATGATCCCGAAAGGAACTACGGCATTGTTGAATCACTTCAGAAATTCTTCCCGCACATCCAGATAATGATGCGTGCCAACAATCGGTATGACGCGTACGAGTTTGTCGATATGGGCGTGAAGAACATTTACCGTGAGAGTCTGGACACTTCCATCCGGCTCGGGGTGGACGTGCTAAGAAAGTTGGGCGGAACGGCGTATACGTCCACCCGGGCAGGACAACAGTTCCTCAAGCGCGATGAGGAAGCAATGTGGGAACTCGCCGGACACAGGCACGATGAGAAGGCTTACATTTCGGAGGCGCGCGCGAGGATAGAGCTACAGGAAGAGCTTTTGGAAAAGGATATGGAAGACAAGGCCCGCGAGCAGGACCACGCGTGGGACAGCGAACCGCTTGTTCGGGGATTCGGCGCGGGAGAGTGAGCAGTGAGCAGTGAGCAGTGAGCGGTAAGCAAAGAGCGGTATGCATGTAACAGTTAGTGGGAAAGCATAAGGCGATCCAGCCGCTGACTATCGCTCTGAACCTTCTTCTTTGAACTTTGAAACTTGAATCCTGAACTGATGTTGCGGGCAAGCCCGCCGCTAAACTATCTTCTGCTCACTGCTCACTGCTCACTGCTTGCCGCTTACTGCTCACCGCTCACCGCTCACTGCTTACCGCTCACTTTTTACTTTTTCCTTTTTACCTTTTACCTTTATTCCCGATGACAAACACCAACCCCGCTCGCGGAATGCGAGATTTTCTTCCCACCGACGTGCGCCGGCGAGATTACGTCATTGGCGTGATAAAGGAGGTGTATGAAAAGTACGGGTATGAACCGCTTGAGACGCCTTCAATCGAGAATCTCGCCACGCTGACCAACAAGTACGGCGATGAGGGGAATCAGCTGATGTACAAGATCCTGAAACGGGGAGAAAAGCTTCTGCAGGAGCTCGCTGAAGGAACGGTCAAAGATGAGGACCACCTTTCCGATCTCGCGCTTCGTTACGACCTGACCGTCCCACTGGCAAGGGTCGTAGCCAACTACCGGAACGATCTTCCTAGGTTCTTCAAGCGATATCAGATACAGCCGGTCTGGCGTGCTGACCGGCCTGCAAAAGGTCGATACCGCGAGTTCTATCAATGCGATGTCGACGCGATCGGATCGAACAGCCTGACCTACGAGGCCGAACAACTCGCCGCGGGGAGTGAGATCCTGAAGCGGCTGGGATTTGACGATTTCAGGATCTGCATCAACCACAGGAAAGTGCTGTCCGGGGTTCTTGAGGTTTCTGGCGTCGACAATGCCGATCACTCTTCCGCTCTTGTGGCGATCGACAAACTCGACAAGATCGGCATCGAGGGGGTTATAGAAGAACTTGAGAACCGGGACATTCCCGTGGGCAAGATCAAATCCCTTCTAGAATTTGCAGGTAAAGATCTGAGCGCTGAGGAGACTATTAAAAAGCTCGAAGGAATGCTGGCGGTAAGCGAGGTCGGAGGTAATGGTATTGAAGACCTTTGCGAGATCCTTCGATTGTCGACAGCGAACGGAGTGGAACTAAAGATCGATCCGACGCTCGCACGCGGACTTTCGTATTACACTGGTGCGATTTTCGAGGTTCGCGTGCCCGACCTCGCCGGGAGTCTCGCCGGCGGAGGACGTTACGACGACCTGATCGGGATGTTCGGGAAGGAAGATATTCCGGCGTGCGGCTTCAGCATAGGGCTTGAACGAATACTCGTAGTGATGGAAGAGCGCGGGATGTTCCCCGAAGATATTCCTACGTCGCCGGCGGACGTGATGGTCACTGTCTGGGACGCCGAAACGCTGGATGAATCATTGATACTCGCCTCGGAAATGCGGAAAGCTGGGCTCAAGGTGGTTCTTTACCCACAAGCGGACAAGCTCGGAAAACAGTTCAAGTACGCGGACCAGATAGGCGTCGCAAAGGTGTGCATTCTCGGGGAGTCTGAACTCGCGGAAGGCACCGTTTCTGTAAAGGACATGGTATCGGGCGAGCAAAAGACTGTCGATCGCGGTGAGGTGGCGAGCCAATTGAGAATTGATGGTTGATAATTGTCTTCGTTGTCAGGTCTATTGAAACCTACACTTCTTACAAAAAACAACTATCCATTCCCAACTCGCAATATTCTCTTCGCGGCCTTTGCGTAAACCTTCGTGTCCTTTGCGGTAAATCTTCTTCTTGAGTATTCGGAGATCGACGATCAACCTAATCCGATCTATCCTGTCCATCCTGGTTGACAGATCTTCAACCAAGAAGGGACCGAGAGCTCACGGGGATATATTCGCCCTTGCTAACGCGCGGGCTACTGACACTGCTCACACACGGCCTACTGACACTCCGAACGAATCACGAATCACGATTCACCATTCACCATTCACCATTCTCAATTATCAATTTCCCTTCATCCCTGTTACATCAAATCTTCCAATTCTCAGCGCAATCTGCTATAAATCCCGCAGTTTCTCACCCGGGCTAGAACGAGCTCTCACAACTCACTCAGCCCGGATAACTCACATATCTCGGAAAACTGAATATCATGCTGTTCCTCACACAGTCCGCTGCCGTCTTCGGCATCGATGCCCTCATCGTCGATATCGAAGCAAACCTTCAACCCCACAAGAACGAAGAAAAACTGCCGCCGATCATCGTCGTCGGTCTCCCGGACACCGCTGTCCGAGAATCAAAGGAGCGCATTCGCGCCGCGATCCATAACAGCGGCCTGTTCTTTCCGCTCGACAAGGCTACCGTCAATCTCGCTCCAGCCGATGTTCGGAAGGAAGGCGCGTGCTTTGACCTGCCGATCGCGCTCAGCATTCTCGGAGCGAACGGCGATCTCGGTAAATCGGAAAGCCTGGAAGATGTTCTGAGCATCGGCGAGCTTTCGCTCGACGGAAGGGTCAGGCCGGTCCGTGGAGCTCTTTCGATCGCGCTTCAGGCGAGAGACTGCGACATCAAGTATCTGATCATTCCGGAAGAGAATGCTCCCGAAGCTGCTGTCGTCAAGGAAGTTACCGTGTATCCGGTGACGACGCTCAGAGATGCCGCGAACATTTGCAAGGACCTGATCGCCGGACGCCCGACCGAGATTCCGCCCGCAGCACCGGAACCTGTGAAGGCGGCTTCCAAAAAGGAGAAGCCGGTAGTTGATTTCTGTGAGGTCCGCGGCCAGCAAACTGCAAAACGTGCACTTGAGGTCGCAAGTGCGGGCGGTCACAACATCTTGCTTATCGGTCCGCCGGGGTCTGGAAAGACGATGCTCGCGAAGCGTTTCCCCACTATCCTTCCGCCTCTTGAATTTGAGGAAAGCCTCGAAATAACGAAGATCCATTCCGTCGCGGGCCTCACCGGCGGCAACGGCCTTGTAACGGAAAGACAGTTCAGAAATCCGCACCACACAATTTCTCAGGCGGGCCTGATCGGCGGAGGTTCGATCCCCAGGCCCGGCGAGGTCTCGCTCGCTCACAACGGTGTTCTATTCCTGGACGAACTTCCGGAATTTGAAAGGACGGCGCTTGAGGTCCTCAGACAACCGCTGGAGGACAAAGAGGTCACGATCTCGCGCGCGGCGATCAGCCTGACCTTTCCGGCAAGTTTCACGCTCGTCGCATCGATGAACCCGTGCCCGTGCGGCTATCACGGATCCGGCCGCGAATGTTTTTGCAATCCCTTTCAGATCCAAAGATATGTCGGACGCATATCGGGTCCGCTTATGGACCGGATCGACATCCATGTCGATGTGCCAGCGGTCAAGTTTGAAGAACTGCGGGGAAGGGGCGTACCTGAAGGCGACCCGTCCGACGTGATCAGAAAGCGGGTGGTCGTTGCCAGGAAGATCCAGCTTGAGAGGCTCAGCGGAGAAGGGATCTTTTCAAACTCGGCGATGCGGCCCGCGCAGATAAGAAGATTCTGCGTGCTCGATAAAGAAAGCGAGTCAATGCTCGAGAGCGCGATGATGAAGCAAGGGCTATCAGCACGAGCGCACGACCGGATCCTCAAAGTGGCAAGGACGATCGCAGATCTTGAGGGCGCTCAGCGAATCGCACCCGAACACATCAGCGAAGCAATCAACTACCGTTCGCTCGACAAGAATTACTGGGTTTGATCCACGTGTTTCTTCTTCGAGGCACTTGGCACTTTTGTGGCTTTGCGGGAGCATACCGAATTTCAAGAGTATTAATCTCTTTTAGACTTCGAATCTTGGAGAATTGGAGCCTCTCGCAAAGGCGCCAAGGTGCGAAGTTCCGCAAAGGCGGAGAATCACGAGTTCGACGCCTGGATAGTTTCAAGCTTCTTCTTTGCGGATCTTGGCGCTTTTGCGGCTTTGCGTGAGTATACCAAGTTTGAAAAGCTTCAACCTTGGTTGGATTTCGAACTCTGCAATATCGAAGACTCCCGCAAAGGCGCCAAGGCGCGAAGTTCCGCAAAGGCGGAGAATCACGAGTTCGACGCCTGGATAGTTTCAAGCTTCTTCTTTGCGGGTCTTGGCGCTTTTGCGGCTTGGCGGGAACGCTCCCCGTCGAACGAGTGAGTTCTTCCGCCGGAAACTCATAGCTTTGGGGAAGGGGACTCTCGCAAAGTCGCCAAGACGCCGAGTTCCGCAAAGCTTAAAATATCGAGGTGACGCGCCTCACACTTGGGTTTCGTTTCGTGTGATACGTTTAAAGCTCAGAGAAAATTTCTGTCCTGGACGCTCTACGAACGGTCCGGACAGTTTGCTGAAAGGTGCTTCAACGTGTGGAATAAGCTTACCAGCGACGAGGCGAGGGAGATACTGGCAGCCAAGCATTTTGCCCATCTTGGATGTGTGCTGGATGACGGAACTCCGTATGTCGTCCCCGTAAACTACTTTTTCGAAGACGGCTCGATCTATATTCACAGTCTTGAGGGGAAAAAATTGGATGCGCTCAGGAACAACCGGAGCGCCTGTGTTCAGGTCGAAGACATCCGGAGTCCTTTCAAATGGAAAAGCGCGATCGCCTTTGGCGAGTTTGAAGAGATCGAAGAACCGGCGAAAAGAGCCCGGATCGTCAAACAGCTTCTCCGTCACTTCTCGACCCTTACCCCGGTCGAGGGTGCCGCGGATGACACTGCGGCCGAAGATCTCGTCGTTTTCAGGATCAGGATCGACAGGCTGACCGGAGTAGCCGAAAACTAGGCATTGCTGGTATCTACGTCGATCGAATCAGCACACATTCTCAGATTCTAAGGAGTACAGAGATGAATATCGAAGAGATAATGACGAAGAACCCGGCGAAGTGTACGGTAGAAACCAGCCTGCACGATGTCGCGCAAATGATGGCCGATAATGACTGCGGATGCATACCGGTCGTCGAGACCGATGACAGCAGTCAGCCAATCGGGACAATAACCGACCGCGACATCGTCCTCCGGACCGTCGCTCACAACAAAAACCCTCTGACGATGATCGTTGGAGAGGTAATGACTGATGCGCCCATAACGGCGACAGCGGATACGACGATTGAAGATGCCTGCACGACGATGGAAAAGAACCACATCAGGCGGCTATTGGTCGTCGACGATAACGGTGACCTTTGCGGAATTCTCGCGCAGGCTGATGTCGCGCTCTCGGCTCCGGAGGCGGAGACTGCTCACCTTGTGAAAGAGGTTTCGGCTAGCGCATTGAAAGCGACTGCTTAGAAGACCGGAGGTGTTCATATGCACCACAGGTTTGCAAACAGACGGGAGGCGGGCAAACAGCTCGCCTCCAAGCTAAGATCTTTTGATCAGAGACCGGACACGATCGTGCTCGCTCTTCCGAGGGGCGGCGTACCGGTAGCATACGAAATAGCCCGCATTCTCAGCATTCCTTTGGACATTCAGGTAGTTAGAAAATTAGGCGTTCCGGGACAGCGGGAGCTTGCGTTCGGAGCGATCTCCACGGGCGGTGTTGCCGTATTCAACGAAAAGGTCCTGGATCAGTTGAATCTTGACAGCGAATCGATAGAAAGCGTACGCAGGAAGGAATCGGATGAACTCACTCGCAGAGAAACCGCGTACAGAAAAGGGATCCCAAAACCGGATCTCTCGGGCAAGAGGGTAATTCTTGCGGATGACGGCTTGGCAACGGGCGCGACGATGCGTGCGGCAGTCGAGTCTGTTAGAAGACGGTCGCCTAGATCGATCGTGGTGGCAGCACCGGTGGCGTCTCCTGGAATTTGTAAGACCCTCAATAAGGAACCCGATGTCGAATGTGTGTGCCTTGTGCTTCCGGAGCCGCTTTACGGTGTCGGCTGGTGGTATGAAGACTTTGAACAAACGACGGACGAAAAAGTATGCGAACTTCTCTCGAAACTGCGGCCGAACGCCGCGGTAAATGGAGATTGATCATGCAACGAAGAAGAGCTGAATTTGAGCACGACCGAAGCGGTGATTCACCTACCGAATTCGAAACGTCGACGAACAAATTTGAAGCGGTATGCGGAATGTGCGGCGGGAAGATGTTTGTGGATCATGCCCTGAAAGCGCGGCTAGAGAGCGCACGGGAACAGGGGCTTGAGGACAACCCGCTTGTATGCGGCAGATGCGAAGCAGATATGAACGAAGCCGCCGCAGAAGCGTGACGACGGCCGAGTGTACTTGGGTGAGGGGCACATTAGATCAGTGATCATTCAGTGCGAAGAATGCGGCGCCAGAAATCGCGTGAAATTCTCGAAGTCAGCAACGGCAGTCTGCGGAAAATGCAGGTCTCGGCTCCTGTTTCCTTCGGGTCCGGTTGTAGTGACGGACCGTAACTTCAACGATGTGGTGAACGAACCGGAAATCCCGGTTCTTGTCGATTTTTGGGCGGATTGGTGCGCACCGTGCAGGATCATCGCCCCGGTACTTGAAGAACTTGCCGCCGAACTTTCCGGGAAAGCGTTTGTAGGAAAGCTGGATGTAGACAGTAATCCTGCCACTGCAGGAAAATTCGGCGTTCGAAGCATTCCGTCTCTTCTCATCTTCGTAAAAGGAAAAGAGGTAGACCGTATCGTCGGCGTCCAATCCAAGGAAGCGATTAAAGCGCGTCTTTCCCGATTTATGAACTAACCTCCAATACTGCAGCACCTCTGACAGCATCGGTTTTCAGATCGATCAACGCTTGGTTTGCCTCCTCGAAGGAATAGACCCGGACGGACGTCTCGATCCTTGCCTCGACCGCTTCCCTTAAGAACTCTTCGCCATCGGCCCGCGTGTTGTTCATTACGCTCTTGATGATTCGCTCGCCGTAGATCAGCCGATATTTGAACTCGGGAATCGGGCTCATATGGATCCCGCCGAGTACAAGTGTCCCGCCTTTTTCGAGGGCTTTAAGGGCTGCAGGTACGATCTCCCCTGCCGGAGCAAACACTATCGCAGCGTCGAGTTTTTCCGGAGGTGTCTCGTATGTGTCCCCGACCCACTCTGCGCCAAGCTCTTCCGCAAGCGCCTGGTGCTTCCGCTTGTCGCGCGTTGCGACATAAACCTCTGCTCCACGGTGACGTGCAAGCTGGATCGCAACGTGGCCTGCCGCCCCGAATCCGTAGATCCCGAGGCGGGCTTCTCGCCAGTCTTCGATTCCTGAAATCTTCAACGCCCTGTATCCGATGATTCCCGCGCACATAAGAGGAGCGGCGTTTACAGGTTCAATCCCGTCCGGGATAGGGTATGCGAACCCAAACGGAACGACCGCGTACTGGGCATAACCTCCGTCGCGCGTCCAGCCCGTGAACTCGGGGGAATCACATAGATTTTCTCGGCCGCGAATACAGAATCGGCAAATGCCGCACGTACTGTTGAGCCATGCACCGCCCAAGCGGGTTCCTCGCGTGACCTTATTAACTCCGGTGCCGACTCCTTCAACAACGCCGATTATCTGGTGTCCCGGGATCACCGGACGCTTTCTAAGCTGTAGATCGCCTTCGACAACGTGTAGGTCCGTTCGGCATACGCCGCAGGTTTCAACTTTGAGGAGGACTTCGCCGGGTCCGGGTTCCGGGACCGGAACTTCCGAAAACGACAAAGGCCGTTCAGCTGCATCGGCCTGTTTACTTAAAACAAGAGCTTTCATTGAGAAAGAAGGCACCGAAGTCAGGCAGCTCAGTCCCTCGGTTTTCTAACTATCAGGACAGAGCAAGGTGCGTGGTGGACGACCGAATCGGATACCGACCCCAAGAGCGTCCTCGACCAGAATCCGTAACCGTGCGACCCCAGAACGACGAGATCTGCTGGCCAATCCTCGCATTCCTTGATGATCAGTTTGTCCGGCTTCCCGCTCATCGTCTTCGTTTCTACGGTCAGTCCGGAATTCCGCTCATCCTTTAGGATCAGGGTGCGAGCGATCTGCACACGCTCTTCGGCCGCGGCCTTCGATGCCTGCACAACGGCTTGGTAATAATCGCTTTCAGTGTCAAAAGGTTCGTCGGGCGTCAGCGTCTCGACAATCGAGACCACCCTTACGATCGCACTTTCTTCTTTGGCCGCGATGTCAGAGCACTTCCTTGCTGCGGCGATACTGAAATCAGAACCGTCGGTTGGTAATAAGATGTTCATCGAAAACTCCAAAATGAGCGAACTTGAGTCCGGGTCTGTTGCAAGATCGGCGCAATTATATCCGAAAGTTGCCGCTTCAGGTCTAATTCCGATTCCCAGTATGCATCCGCTGCCTCATGGAAGAATGTGACGGCTGTCCTATTTCGGCGAGAACCGCGATGAGACAATGAACTGTAAATCAAGGTTTGCTGAACCAGCGAACCAAATGGGGGTGGCAAATGACTTTGCAAATTCCAAAGGAAGAATGGGGCAACTTCTTTGACGACCTGACCAGGCGTCGTTTTGAATGGAAGACACATCTTGAGGTATTCAGCAGTGAGATCGGCGATCAGATCCTTAGCGATGGCTTGCCGCTGAAAGGTGTTACGTTCGAGGTGAGAGGCGGGAAAGAAGTCGTCGAGGTGTTGCTCGGAAAGAGCACTGACGATCACCAGACCCACAACATATTCAATACGGAATCTGTTCAGTTTCTCCCGAACGAAGGAGACGGAGGAGGAATTCTTGAGATCGAAGAGTCGGACGGTACCAAAACCCTGGTCCGGCTGATCGAGCCTATGCCTCTGAAGAAGGGCTATGGGGCCTACTGGACCGCCGGCGCGTAAGGTATCAGCGTCGGAGAAGATTAAGGAGAAAAAGAAATGAAGATCCTGGTTGCAACAGATGGATCCGACTATAGCAAGGCGGCAGTGGACAGGTGTGCAAAACTGATCAAGATCGGCGAACCTACGACGATTCGCGTGATCTCGATCGTCGAACCTCTCGCGCCTGTCGGCGTTGAGCCGTTCGGTGTGTCCACTACGTACTATGCCGAAGCGGAACAGGAAGCTGAGAAGAACGCTGAAGATGTCGTGAAATCGGCGAAAGAACGGCTTGAGAATCTCCTCGAAGGAAGCGGCGCTACGATCGAAACGGAAGTAGCGTTCTCACGTACAACGAAGGGAGCGATCATTGATGATGCTACCGAATGGGGCGCGGATCTTATCGTGGTAGGTTCCCACGGCTACGGATTCGTAAAGCGGATGCTAATCGGTTCCGTTTCCGACGCGGTCGTCAAGTATTCGCCTTGCTCCGTGCTGGTGGTACGAAAATCGGACGGTGAATAGACGCAGATGACCATCGTGGGGCCTGTTTTGCAGCTCAGAGCCTCACATGGGCCCGAAAACGACGGACACGTCGTTATGATAAACTCCTGCCAAAAGTATATAATTTCGTGATTTTCGAGCCGCCTGAGGATTGCTCCGCAGGCGGCTAACAGCCTGACATTCGATTTTCGCGAAGTATCTGCCCAGGACCTGACTTAAATGACCGCTGCAACCCTCAAAGGTTTTGAAAGCCTTCCCCAGACACTGCCGCACTTTTGCCTGGAAGCCTTCAGACGGCACGATAAACCTGATGCGCTGAACTACAAAGACAACGGTAGCTGGCAGCATATTCCGGGCCGGGAGGCGATCGACCGCGTGCGCGACCTCGCTCTTGGCTTCTCCGAGATCGGAATCGGAGCAGAAGACAAGGTTGCGATCATTTCGGAGAATCGGCCGGAATGGTCGCTCAGCGACCTGGCAGTCCTTTCGGTCGGCGGAGTCATCGTTCCTGTCTACACTACGCAGGCGATCGAGCAGGTGAGGTACATTCTCGAGGACTCGGATGCAAAGGTCTTTATTATTTCAGGCAAAAAGCTCTGGGAGCACGTCGAGAAAGCCGTTCAGTCTGTCGAGCAGATCGAACGGCTTGTGTTCTTCGACGAGGATGCAGTGCCGGAACACGATCGGCGCGCAATCTCTCTCGCGGCCCTTGAGGCCAAAGGCCGCGAACAACACGAGATAGACGAAAACCGATTTGAACGTAAGTTGGCAGAACTGGATCCGGACAAGCTTGCAACCATAATCTATACGTCCGGCACTACGGGTGAGCCGAAGGGTGTGATGCTTTCGCACAGGAACTTTACGTCGAACATTCTCTCGATCTCGAACGGCTTGCCGATCCTTGAGACGGACCGTTCTCTTTCCGTGCTTCCCCTGTCGCATATCTTCGAAAGGACCGTCTTTTACGTCCTGGGCTGCAACGGTGTCGCAGTGCATTACTGCTCAGCTTTCGACAAGCTTGCGACATATCTTCACGAAGTGCGTCCGACGATAATGACCGCCGTGCCGAGGCTTTTTGAGCAGGTCTATCACAAGATCGTTAAGAAAGGCCGTGCGGCAGGCGGAATCAAGACAAAACTTTTCAACTGGTCTCTTAAGGTCGGCCAGGACTACTGGGACGCGGTCGACAACCATAGGTTTATCTCTCCGGCCCTTCGCGCTAAACACGCCCTGGCAAGCCGACTGGTCTTCTCAAAATGGCGTGACGGCGTCGGAGGCGAGCTCAGGTTCTTTGTGTCCGGCGGTGCGCCGCTTTCAAAGAAGCTTTCATACGCGTTCTGGGCGGCCGGCATTCCTATACTGCAGGGCTACGGGATGACCGAAGCGTGTGTCGTTTGCGCAAACCGGCCAGATGACAACAAGGTTGGATCGATCGGGACACCTTTCGAAGGAATCGAGATGGCTATTGCGGAGAAGGACGGCGAGATCCTGATCCGCGGCGAGAGCGTGATGAGCGGCTACTTCAATAAACCTGATGAGACCACCAAGGCGCTCGATACCGAGGGCTGGTATCACACCGGAGACGTAGGCTACAAAGATGACGACGGTCACTTCTACATCACAGACCGCATCAAGGATCTTTTCAAACTCTCGAACGGAAAGTACGTTGCGCCTCAACAGGTCGAAAGCCTTTTGAAACAATCGCCGCTGGTATCGCAGGCGGTCGTCGTGGGAGCCAACCGGAAGCAGGTTGGGGCGCTGATCGTACCTGACTGGGAAAGCCTCAGGCAGGCGATCAAGGACGAAGGGATCGATGCGGATGGCTCCAAGCAGGAGCTCTGCGAAAACAAGCACGTTGTAAAAAGGGTCCAGAATGACGCCATCAGATTCACACGAGAGTCCAACGACTTCGAAAGGGTCAAGCGCGTCTATTTGCTTCCCTACGAATTCTCGATCGACAAAGGCGAGATGACGCCTACTCTCAAGATCAAGCGAAGCGTTATAGACGAGAAGTACTCGGAAGCGATCGATGAGATATGCGGCAGCTGACAGGGATCAGGTTTCAATGATCAAGTGTCCGGTAGCCTTTGGATTTCCGGGAAGAAATTAATCCGCTTGAGTATCTAAGATTAACCGAGATCGACAACATCTGGATACATGATCCTTGATCCATGACACATGCTAAGCGATAGAGAGCAATGACAATGAATCTCACTTGGCTAAAGGGCTGCGCAACGGCGCTTGTGACACCCTTTCGGAAAGACGGTTCGATAGACGAGGAGTGTTTCAAAAGCCTCGCCGAACGGCAGATCGCTAACGGTGTGAACATACTCGTCCCCTGCGGGACTACCGGCGAAAGCGTCACGATGAGCGAAGACGAGCGACTGAGGGTAATTCGTCTCACCATCGAAGTCGCAAAGGCAAAGAAAGCCAAGGTCATCGCCGGAACGGGAAGCAACAACACGGCTGCCACGATCGACTTCACACGCAAGGTGCGGCAACTAGGCGCCGATATGGCGCTGGTGGTGGCTCCGTATTACAACAAGCCGACGCAAGACGGTATGTTCGCGCATTTTTCCGAGATCGCGAACTCGGTCAAAGATCTTCCGATAATGCTCTACAACGTTCCGGGAAGGACGTCGTCCAACATTTCCGCGGAGACAACTTTCAGGCTAGCCGAAGCGTGTCCAAACATCGTGGCGACGAAGGAAGCATCCGGTGACTTTTCGCAGATTATGGAGATCATCCGGACTCGTCCGAAAAATTTCAAGTTGTTTTCGGGCGATGACATGACGACGCTTTCGATGATCGCGGCAGGGGCCGACGGACTCGTTTCAGTTTGTGCAAATGAGATCCCGAAAGAGACTTCCCAGATGGTTAACGCCGCACTGGACGGAGGCTTTTCAAAGGCCAGAAGGATTCATTACAAGATATTGGAGTTGATGGAAGCGAATTTCATCGAAGCATCGCCAGCTCCGTGCAAGTTCGTGATGAAGGAAATGGGGCTCTTGGAAGAGAACCTCCGTTTGCCGCTTGTTCCTGTGAAAGCAAAGACAAGAAAGACCCTCCGGCGGATCCTTTCCGCACTTCAAAGTCAATAGACAGGTCTTACGATGCTCCGGCGGTTCTACGCAGAACATATCGACCGCGCAGCGGACTCGTTTCCGCTGGACCGCACACAGTCGGCACACGTTAAGCTGGCCCTGCGCTTGCGCGAGGGAGACCTCGTGTCAGCCTTTGACGGAAAGGGGTCCGAATTTGAGTGCGAGATTGCGGTTCTCAACAAGAAAGAAACCCGCCTGAAGATCGTCCGGGAAACAGATCCCCCTGCATCTGAGTCGTCCCTGAAGCTCACACTTGCCGCAGCGCTGCTAAAGAACGACAAGTTCGAACTGGTGATCCAGAAAGCGACCGAACTGGGCGTGACCCGTCTTGTTCCTCTCATTACCTACCGCACTGAGAAAGTACTCAAGAACGCGGCGGATAGAATCTTGCGCTGGAGAAGGATCGTGATCGAATCATCAAAACAATGCGGCAGAGCGACGTTGATGGAGATCACGGAACCATCCGATTTCAACGAGGCAGTCGAGAAATTAGAAGGTCAGAGAGTCCTTTTTGGAGAAAAAGATGGCGGCGCATTGGAAGAGATTCAGACCTCGAATGAAGTTGTAGCTTTTATAGGCCCGGAAGGCGGGTGGGAAGACACCGAAATCTCAATGGCAAAGGAAAACGGCTGCCAGATCGTGACGATTGGAAGCCGTGTGCTTCGTGCTGAGACCGCGTCAATTGCAGTCGCTTCTCTTTTGCAGCATCGATTCGGTGACCTCAGTTGACCGCACCCGTCCTGAGAAGACCACGCGAATCAGAACCAAAGAAAAGCCGCATCAAGGCGAACGCTGGCGTATGTAAGAATCACCGCGACGGGTCATCTCAGCGTTCTGTCCGATGGCGTGGATCGCCCCGGTAAGAAGCTCGCTGGTATCGACAAGGAAATTCGCCACCCCTTCGACTTCAACCAGCCGATCCTCGTAATGAAGTACGAGGTAGTTCTTTTTCTTCTTCATGAAGAGTCCGGCGATCGAGGCGCCCGGAAGCGGTATCGCTCCTACGGCCCTGCCGGTACCCGATCTCACCTTTCTCTGGCTCGGATACACGACCCGTATAGCTTCGTAAGGGATCGAGAACCTCTCCTTCCCTTCCGGGCTTGTAAATACCAGGCGTTCATTGATCACATCGAACCTCAGAGTTCCTTTCTCTTTCTCGCTGAATCCGAAGATACCGCCCTGATATTCAACTTCGACCGTCTCAGGGAGATTCTCGGGAACCGGCGATTCCGAGGCGGAAGTATCTGCGGTTGTGACAGGCCGAATCTGAGGAAACACTGCGAACGATGTAAGAAGAACGGTAAGGATCGTGAAAAAGTATAGACGTTTCATTTCTACCTTGTTTTTTGTCGACGTTGCGTTGAGCACCAAGCCTGCTCCGGTTAGAGTCCGGGGAGGCGTGCGTCAAATTGGACGCCGAGCCAGTTCCGGAACTATATAAAGAAGCCACCACAGAAAAACCTGCACGCCAAGAACGACGAAGCTGAGCCCAATGCTCACCAGGGCAAGCCTGCCGCCGCCGCGGGCGGGCTTACTGAGAAAAACTCCAAAACCTACCCCTCCGATCAGGATCGTAAAGGGAACGAAAAGGACACCGATGTAAGGAACAAGCGAATAGACAAGGCACGCCCACGAAACCTCCGATACCGGATTTCGGTTTACCGTGAATAGATCAGGGCTCGTTTCAGTTCTTGTGTTTTCGATAAGAAATGACCTCCCCTGAAGGCGATAAGAAGACCGCAAACTGTCCAGCGGCTGATAATCCTCACCGAGCTTCTTGCCGCATACCAGGCAATACGCGGCAGTCGGCCTCAATGCCTCAGCCCCGCAAGCCGAACAATTCGCTGCCAATGATCTTAATTCCGCTTTGGTATCCGCTTCCAATTCAAACTCCGTCGTACTTGCGTATTAACCCGGGACACATCCTGATGAAGACATCTTCATTCTTCAACAACGGGGTGCAGTTGTAAAGGATTTAGTCAGATGTACCTCGTTAAGGTCCGATCTTCACTCGCCACTACAATATACAGGTGTACTGGATTATGACGCACGTTATCGCAAAGCGGCTGTATCGCTTCTCTTGCTTCTAGACAAAAGGCCCGAAGCCAATCGGCTTCGGGCCTTTTCCGGAATCCTGTTTCACGTTTCGGAGGAATAGGGCCTGATCCGATCGAGAGACCCATCTGATGAATCATTAAACGAGAGCCGACCTGCTACTGATCGCCTTCCTTGATCAATCTGATCTTGAATATAACGCCTTCCGGAATCTTGATGTTCTGCCCAGCCAGTGTGAGTCTGGTTCCGCCTTCAAAATTCTCTGACGATTCGACCTTGACGTCCTGACCGGCATTCTCAATTCCGACTATCAGTGCCTTGCAAGGAAGGAATTCCTCTCCGCTGTGGATGAAATCGAACAGAATGCTGATCCGTGAACTCTTGTTCGTATCGCTGATCTTCTCAACATTAACGATCCTCGCCATCAGTTCAGCACCCGGATCCACCTTCACGCCTTCGGCGTCAACAGATGTCGTAACCTCGAAATTAAGATCATCGCCGACCTGCGAGTTCTCGACATCTATTGCTTTCTTACTCTTCGCGGTGATCTGAGTCCCTGCCGTCTTGGCAGTGTTGTCCTGCCCATATGCAAGTACAGCGACGCTCAGTATCAAAACGCATATGGTCGTGATCCTTAACATTTCCGTTACCTCCTCCATACGACTGTTTTGGGGCCCGTAACTTATTGTGTCTCTTTAAGTTTGGTGCTCTTAACAGGGGTGTTTCTTGCGCTCAGTATAACACAGATATTATTACTGAGACTTATAAAAACGACTGGCACTAAATCACCTGCCTAACTAATATTTCAGGGCCGAAGATCCTGGAAACGGCTTATTTCACTCTCCGCGTCCGGCGCTTCATAAAATCCATGAGCACGAATTGAGACAAGTTCTCGGGGTTCGCGAAATATGCCTTTCCGCGGGTCATCGCTGTCATTTGCTTCACGAACTCTACAAGATAGTGGTCGCTCGCAAGCATGAACGTGTTGATCATCACCCCCGCTTTTCGACAAGCCTGTATCTCTTTGAATGTCTCGGCCATTACGAACGGATCATTCCCCATCGAGTTCTTGTAAAGCATCCTGCCGTCCGGCGACGGTTCTGAACGTGCCATGAAGTTGAGTAGCGCGGGATCATTTCTTTCGATAAAAGCAGCGGTCGGCTTACCGTCCGTAACCATGACGATCTGCCGCATATCTTTTCCTCTTGAGCCGAGGATCCGTCGGGCTAACTTCAAGCCTTCGGCAGTGTTCGTGTGATACGGCCCTACCTGTGTTGTCGCAAGCTTTGCAAGCGGCAGATGTTCAGCGTCGTCGTGGAACAAGACTATGTCGAGCGTGTCGCCCGGGTATTGGGTCCGGATCAGATGCGCAAGCGCAAGCGTGACCTTCTTAGCGGGCGTGAACCTGTCTTCCCCGTAGAGGATCATCGAATGAGAACAGTCGAGCATCACCACGGTCGCACAAGCGGACTGATAGTCCTGCTGATGTACGTACAGATCGCTGTACTCCAAATTCAGCGGGACTCCAAGCCCTTCGCGCTTGATCGCTGACAACAGCGTACGATTTACATCGAGATTTATCGTGTCGCCGAATTCGTATGCTTTCGCCTCCAGAGCTGCCTCTACCCCAGTTTCGAGATCGTTCGTCACGTGACGACCGGTATCAGAGCGCCCGATCGAGCCTAGCAGGTCCCGAAGCGTCCTGTAACCGAGGAAATCAAGTCCTTTCTCAGTTAGTTTGAATCGGACATCGCGAGGCTGCGCTTTTCCAGCCCCGGGGCCGTCGCCCATCTGGTCAGAACGGTTCGGTTCCCCTGCAGACAGATCAAGGAAACCCTCTTCAACCAATCTTTCGATAAGTTTGTTTATCAACTCCTCCAGTAGCGAGCCCTTGAACCTGCCCTCGTTCTCGGCAAGCATCTTCTCGACATCGATCGGATCTATTATCCCTTGGTTCAGGAGTGCCTCGAGAATCGCGTGACGAAGCCCGTCGAGAGTGTCATCTGCCTGTCTGGGCTCACGGTTGTACCAGTAGTCCTCGTGGAAACCCGAATCGAGCATCGAGTCAGTAAGGGATTTCATTATGTCTCCGAGATCGACACCGAAAACGTCGAAGCCCTTGAATTTCGAATAGCGGATGAACTTCATAGTGCACTATCAACCCGTAATCGTTTAGGGAGCCGGGCTAGGGTTGCCCGAAATCCGCGCGGCAAGGTATTTGCGTTTAAGTATTACATAATTTACGCTGATGCCATTCTCTCCTGATCTCCCCGGATCAAAACCTCTCTCCAACCAATGGCATGATGCTCTCTCCGTCAGGGAACGAACCCGTTTCCAAGGAAGGAAAATATTATGAGAAAGTTATTGATCTACTCACTAACTGCGCTATTGGCCATGGCAGTGTTGCCAAGCTCAGCTGACGCGGCTATCGCTAATGCAGCGAGTATTTCGTCCGCGGCGGAGACTTCTTCCGCAATGCAGCGAAATCGCCAGCGCAGAGGGAAAAACAAAAAAGCACGAAATCGCCGCGGCAACGACCGAGAACGCATCCGCGCTTCTCAGCGGAACCGCAATCGGAATAACGCCCGCCAGGCTCAACGAGCGGCAGCGCAGTGGCGGCAGAATGAAAGAGCTCGCGCTCAAAGAAGGCAGGTTCAACGGAATCGTGCACAACGCGCACGAAATCAGAGAGCACGCGCAGAACGGAACAGGAATATACGTGCGAGAAACGAAAGGATACAGCGTCAAAACTGGCGAGTTCGCGAAGACCGGCGAGAGATCCGAAGAAGTCGCGAACGTGAAAGAGATCTGAGAATTCAGATCCAGCGCAAACGAAACCGACAACTCCGAAACGAGATTCGCAGGTCGGAAGCGTTTCGCGATGACTGGTGGGACCGCCGCCGTGCTCAGGATAGAAGGATTTCTCGACAGCGTGATCGAAACCGGGCCTACCGAAGAGAAGTGAACCGCAACCTCGCACTCAGAGACCTGTTGGTTCGCCGTCAATTCGAGGAACGAAATAGACGAAATCGAAGGATAAGAAGAGAAAGAGCGCGAGAATTGCGCCTCCGGAACTTCTGGATAGAACAGGAGATCGCTGAGCGTCGTTACAGAAGGGCGAGAAGGATCGAAAGGCAACGAGCACGCGACTACGCGTACAACCAGTACCTCCTGGACAGAGAGTATGCGTACGTTCTTGACAGACAATACGCGTACGCGCCCTACAGCCGCGATCGAGTTCCGGTTATCTACGCCGATCAAGGCTACTATCGAAGGCCCTCAAGGGGCGTCTCGTTCTCGATCGGAAGCCGGAACGGTAACGTGGTTTTCAGTATCGGCAATTATGACCGATATTCATACGCAGCGTACCCATCTCCGGTGTACGAGCCGTATGCTTACCGTACCGCTCGCGCTCCTTATCGCGAGGTGTATTACGAACCGTCGTACGAAGCGGCACCCTCTTACAGACGCTCTAGCACTTTCAACGTAAACATCGCTGGTGCACCTGTAACATACACACAGTATGAAGAGGTGAGCTATTCCGCACCGGCTTACAGTCGTTATGAATCGACTCCGGCCTATGCGGAAACCGGGTACGCCTACGACCCGTTCTATGCGGGTGATCCTTACGCGATCGATCCTTACGGTGACTTCTGCTATCCGGCGGAAACGTACTCGGATTACGCCGACTACGACTACGTCGATTACGACGAACGGTCCTACTATCCTTCTCCGAATTATAGCGAGGCGGTGTTCTATGATGACCGAAGAGACCAACGCTCCTTTTACAGGAGACATAGGAATCTTGTGAACATAGGTATCGCTACAGGAGCGGGCGCAGCCATTGGTGCAATATTCGATGGAAAGCGCGGTGCTCTGATCGGAGCAGGCGTCGGAGCCGGGGCCGGGGCGATCTATACCTACGGCATCAATCCGAAGGATCGGTACCGCAGAGGCATATAGTGGAAAGATGAAAAGGAGGGCGGCCAGAAGGTCCGCCCTCTCTTTTCGTTCTCAATGTGATTTGAACTCACCCCGTCGAGACTCCCCAGAATGAATTCTGATTCCGAGGAACTAAAAAATGAAGAAAACGATACTACTATCGATCGGCGCACTTTTGTTCTCAATCACCGTGCTACCTTCGATCGCCGAAGCACAGCCCGGAAGGGGCATCGGAAACGGCAGATCTTCATATTCAAAAAGAGCCAAGATCAGGCGAAAGGCGGTGAAGAAACGATTGAGGGTGAACCGCCGAATCGCGAGAAACGACGCCCGGATCAGGCGTGACATCGAGCGTGACCGGATCCGAAGGTCCAACCGGATCAGGCGCGACAGAGTAAGAAACGATCCGTATTACAGAGATCGGGACGACCGTTACTACAATGACGATTATGACGACGATGACTACTACTATGATGATGACGATTACTATCGGAATCGTGGATCAGTCTATGACCGCCACCGAAACGTGATCAACATAGGGATCGGCGCTGGAGCAGGGGCCGTTGTAGGCGGAATCCTGGGCGGAAAGAAAGGAGCCTTGATCGGTGCAGGTGTCGGAGCCGGGGCAGGTGCTGTTTACACATACGGCATCAACCCGAAAGACAAGAGGCGTCCCAGATATTACCGCGACGATCGATAGACCCTGGACATATTCTCAAACCGTACAGGTCCGGACGAATGTGTCCGGGCCTATTTTTGTCTGACCGCCGTGAACGTAAAGAATTGTAAAGCACTGGATATGCGGGGTTTATCAGATTTCTACAAACAACGTGAAAGTAAGGTCTTCCATCGAAACACCCACAGTCGACAGATCGGCTGCTGTTCCTCTCCTCATATCAGCAATTCCATCCAGAAGGAGAAAAACGATGAAAAAGATTCTCTCAACCTTTGCGATCGCCGCGGTATTGGCCTTCGCCCTTCCCCTGGCAGCCAACGCACAAACCCACTCGAACAGATACCATCGCGACAGCGACCGCCACTCCCGCCATCAGGATCGCTATAGTCGCCGGCATAAAGAAGACAAGAACATTTACGATAAGCACCGAAACGTGTTTAATATCGCGATCGGGTCCGGAGCGGGCGCGATAATTGGTGCACTGCTCGGAGGAAAGAAAGGCGCCCTCATCGGAGCGGGTGTCGGAGCCGGTGCCGGTGCCGCGTACACGTACGGGATCAATCCGAAGGACGACGACAAAGATAAACGCCGCAAGAAAAGAAGGAACTATCGGCGTGTAAATCAGTAACGATAGCCTGATTTTCAAACAAATGCCCCGGATGGAGAAATCCACCGGGGCTATTTGTTTCGCCGCTACGCGGCTAAGGGGAATGTTGTGGACTCTTATCCGGGGCTGCGCCTACGGCTTGCCCCGGGCTAATCTCCGATGCCCTTTCAGTGGATTCGACACTATCCGAAATACTCACGAAACTCGGCAAACTCACTCAACTCAGCTAACTCACTTAACTAATTAAAGCTGTCCAGGTCCGTAAGGTCTTCGTAGATCATTCCGCGGCGGTCGCGCTTTGCCTTTGTCACAGCTTCAAAACCGCCGTCCTCGCTTCGCGAAATAAGATTCTGCGCATACAGGCCTTCCAGCACGAACTCGCAGGCCGAAACGAGGGAGGCCTTGTCATCTATATCGAGGGCAAGAGGAGTAGAAGCGGAATCGATCAGTTCCGGAACTGAATCGACCAGCAACATGCACTCTTCGGCCGATGCCGTGTCCGAAAGTAGAAGTTTGTTCCCCTGGTCGAACCATTCAACAGCGGGTTTGAAGTCAATTCCAAGCAGAAATCCCTCGTAGATCACGCCGCATGCCCGCTTGATAAGATCTCTTGCGATACGCTCGGCTCCGACCTGCTCGCCTTCATATTCCAGTTCCATCTTGCCTGTCATAGCCGGGACTGCGGCATAAATGTCGGAAATTCGCGGAACGAGTTTCTTCTCACCAGTTTGAATGGCCCGGCGTTCGGCGTTTGATATAGCTAGCTCCAGCACCGCGATCGGGAACCGTTGCGAGACACCTGACATCTTGTCGATCCTTTGATCGTCACGGGCTTCGAAGGCGATCTGTTCGATCACTTCGGCGATGAACTCGGGGATCTCAAGCCTGAATCCTTCCATCCCTTCCCGTTCCTTCCAAGCCTCCTGCGCAGTGATCTCGATCCCGGTCTGCAGCTCTTTCGGATAATGAGTATGGACCTCTGCTCCGATCCGGTCCTTAAGCGGCGTGATGATCTTTCCGCGTGCCGTGTAGTCCTCAGGATTGGCAGAAAACACAAGCATTACATCAAGAGGCAGGCGCACCGGATACCCCTTTATCTGTACATCCCCCTCCTGCATTATGTTGAACAGCCCGACCTGAATTTTCCCTGCCAGGTCCGGCAGTTCGTTCATCGCAAAGATCCCCCGGTTGGCCCTCGGCAACATTCCGAAATGGATCGTTAGCTCGTCGCTGAGCAGATGCCCGCCCTTAGCCGCCTTTATCGGATCTACATCGCCGATTATGTCCGCGATCGTCACGTCAGGCGTTGCAAGCTTCTCCACAAATCTGTTGTCCCTTGTGACCCAGTCGATCTTTGTGTCATCGCCGTTCAGTTCAACCTGCGCCTTGCCGTAAGCACTGAGGGGAGCGAACGGGTCGTCGTTTATCTCTGATCCTGCAATGATCGGAATCGCCTCATCCAGCAGTTCTGCAAGCTGGCGAATGATTCGGCTCTTAGCCTGGCCGCGAAGGCCCAAGAGAATAATGTTGTGCTTTGCGAGAAGGGCGTTAACAATTTGGGGGATGACGGATTCGTCATATCCCACGATGCCCGGAAAGAGGCGTTCGCCGGATTTCAGCTTACCTATGAGGTTCGCCCGGATCTCGTCTTTAACCGTGCGCGGACGATACCCGGATTCTTTAAGTTCACCGAGACTTGTTGCTTTTGTCATTGCTACTTATTTATTTCGGACTATTCTATCAGGCGGATGCGGTAAAGTTGAGAGATTAGGACAAGGTGGGCGAATGTCCGTGCCGAAAGGACAAGAAAACTTAACAAAATTTCTCACCTCTGTGATTTGATGACTTGAGCGATTCTATCCAACCGAATAGCTGTTTCGAGATATTCTCTGCAGATTTTCGAAGCACTTTTATCTGATGTTTCTTGCCCCTAAAGCTGGGAACGCTACCAAGCAGGTAGGTGATTGACCTGCACTCACCGCAGGATCCGCGGGCGATATAGAGAAATTGAATCAGCTCTTTGTTGCTCCCTCGTTCGAAACCTTCAGCGATATTGTTCGAAATAGAGAGAGCTGCCCGTTCGATTTGACTCTTTAGATCCCCGAGATTGGCGAAAAGCCCGTTAGACTGTGTTGTGAATTCGTAAACTCGTGTAGAGAATTGAATAGAATCCTGCCAGACCGGCAGGTCTTCGAACCGCGTGTATTTCATCGTGAGGTGCTCCTTGGTAAGGTTGTGAGGTTATGGGTGCCCAGCAGAAGATCGTGAGGTTCCGATGGGAAGCCCGATGAGTGCTGAGGATGCTACCAATTTTCCGAAACGTAGGTCAAGAAACTGGAAGACGGTCACCTAAGTACGAACTTCACTTCTCTGTCCAGATGGAAGACGTGAACGGCTTTCAATGTGCGAAGAAATCAATTCTTGTTCACGAATCGCAACCTGCTACCGCTAACGTAACTCGGACTTGTTTGGAATTTGGAATCTGGAATCTCTTCCTCGCTACAAGCCGCAGCCATTACCGAAGTTCTGAACTGTTTGGAATTTGGAATTTGGAATCTGGAATTTCTTGCGAAAACGATTCCAAATTCCATATTCCAGATCCCTCCGGAACCTGCGTTCCCAATGTCAGTGAGAGTTTTGTGCTTTTCTTCCTATCAAGTAAACCACCGGTTCATCTCCCAACACCCTCGCGGCGTGTACCGTTCCCGCCGGCATAAAGTCGCGGTCACCCGCCTCGAGAACAAACCTTCCATACCCTTCGACATCGAGCTCCAACTTCCCGGAAACTATGCAGTGTGATTGATCTTCTCCGTGCGAATGCGGCGGGTAGACCGCTCCCGGTTGATCGCTCCACTGGAATGTCATAAAGCCGTCCTTTTCGAGGATCTTTTTGAGCACCGCTGCGTCAGGCGACTGCTTCGCTTCCCACTTCTCGATTCTGTACGCGGAGATCATAGAAATTTTCCCGTGTTTCCTGACTATATTACTATCACTTAATGAACCAGCTTCAGCAGGACGCCGCCGACCGGTTCGAATCCGAGGTCGATCTAAAATTTCAGCTTTACAACAGTCTGTTCCTTTCACTTCCGTTTCACGGGATCGAAAAGACAGGAGCTCTCCTCGCACTGTTCTCACAAGCGTGCGAGGCCGGATTCTCGCGCGGGCAGACTGCGATCGAGATCGTCGATACGTTCTTTTCGGAAAACACGACGGCCGTTACAGAAGAAGAACGAATCGACCTGATGTTCAGGCTTGTACAGTATGTCGAACGGCAGGTGGTCCTATTCGACGCCCTTGAAGACGCTTCCTTCCGAAAACTTCACGACCTTAATGGACCGGGAACGCTCAATCACCTTGAAACTGAGATAGCGCGAAGAGGCCTTCCGAGTTCTGGTTCGAACTTTTATGACTTCTGTGTACGCCTCGTCCTGACAGCGCACCCTACCCAGTTTTATCCGGGTTCCGTACTTGGAATAATTAACGACCTTGCCGACGCGATCGAAGAGAACGACGTCTCGCAGGTTCGTATCCTTTTAAGACAACTGGGGCGCACTCCATTCTTCAAGAAGGAAAAACCCACGCCTTTCGACGAAGCGGAAAGCCTGATCTGGTATTTGGAAAACGTCTTCTATGCCGCAGTCGGAAACGCGGTCTCGGATTTCAGAGTTGCTTCCGACAAAAGACACGACGGCGCACTTGTCCGCATGGGTTTCTGGAGCGGAGGCGACCGCGACGGGAATCCGTTCGTTACCGTCGAAACTACGAGAAGTGTTGCCGCTGCGCTTCGGAAGGCCATCTTCAGGTGCTACCACGGAGAGATCAGAAAGCTAAAGAGGCGACTGACATTCGAAGGTCTTGAAGAACTGATCGGATCGGTCGAAGCGCGTATCTATCACAACGCGTTTTCCGAAGACCCGCAGGATCCGGTGACGACCGACGAGATCGTCGACGTTCTTTCAAACCTAGCAACAGTATTAAAAAAAGAGCACGACTGTCTGTTTGTCGAAATGGTGGAAGAAATGATCGACAAGGTCGCGGTATTCAAAACGCATTTCGCGACCCTCGACATCAGACAGGACTCATCGGTCCACGAAGAGCTTTTTCGGGCGGTCTCGGAGAGATCGGAACTGCTCGACGAAAGCTTCTTCGTTCTCGATGAGGACTCAAAGATCTCGGCTCTGCTCGCGATCGGAAAGGCGGAAGACGACCTATCGTTGGGGAGCGACCTGCTTGATGACACGCTTTCCAACGTGCTTGCGGTTCGCGAGATCCAGGAGGCGAATGGGGAACAAGCGTGCAACCGATACATCATTTCGCACACGCGGACAGCGCTTCACGTGATCGAGGTCTACGGGCTCTTCCGCCTAAGCGGATGGGAACCTGAAGAACTCTCGATCGATATCGTGCCGCTGTTTGAGACTGTTGAGGATCTTCAGAACGCCGCGTCGGTAATGCGCAAACTCTATTCGTTGCCCGAGTACCGTTCACATTTGGCACGCCGGGGCGATACACAGACGATAATGCTCGGCTTCAGCGATGGCACCAAGGACGGCGGCTATTTGATGGCTAACTACGGGATCTACAGGGCCAAGCGCGAACTGACCGAGGTGTCGCGAGAATTCGGAGTTGAGGCCGTCTTCTTTGACGGAAGAGGCGGCCCGCCAGCCCGAGGAGGAGGAAAGACGCATCGATTCTATTCGTCTATGGGATCGGAGATCGCGAACAAAGAGATCCAGCTCACGATCCAGGGGCAGACGGTAACTTCGAATTTCGGCTCTGTTGATGCCGCGCAATACAACTTAGAGCAGATGATTCACGCCGGAGTATTCCGTGCGGTTTCCGGCGACGACCGGACGACCTTTCAGGGAAGTGAGGAGGAACTGCTCCGCGAACTTGCTGATGCCAGCTTTGCAGCCTACTCAGAACTTAAGAACGATCCCGCTTTTCTCGGCTATCTTCAAGACGTCACTCCACTTTCCTTTTACGCGAGGACGAATATTGGAAGCAGGCCGGCAAAGCGAGGCGGTGCATCGGCGGTGCTTTCACTTGATTCGCTCCGTGCGATACCGTTCGTCGGAGCATGGAGCCAGATCAAACAAAATGTGCCCGGATACTACGGTGTCGGCTCTGCATTTCGATCGATGGACGAAGCGGGCCGTCTTGGGGAGGTCCGCAGGCTATACGAAAGGAACTCCTTTTTCAAAGCATTGCTCGACAACTGCGAGATGGCTCTCCAGAAGACCTTCTTCCCACTCACGGCGCACCTCGCCAGCGACCGGGATTACGGGACTCTGTGGAAGAACATAAAGGAAGAGCACGACCTGCTTGTTGGATATCTGAAGGAAATAACCGGACGCGAGACCTTTATGGACCGGTCACCTGTGGCGAGAAGATCCGTGATCCTTCGGGAAAAGATCGTCAGGCCGCTAGCGACTATTCAGCAATACGCGCTGAACAGGCTCCGCGACGGCACCGATCGAACGGACGCTTACGAGAAATTGATCATCCGCTGTTCATTCGGGTTGATCAATGCAGGTAGAAATTCGGCGTAGCAATTGAGAATTGAGAATGGAAATTGAAAGTTTAGTTTGGAGAGTATAAAAGTGTCCGCTTTTCGTATCGCTCGAGCAGGTACTTTGTAATGTCGATGTTTTCTCACGAAAGACTGAGCTTTCGGGTGTCCGCCACCATGACCCGTATCTCAATTCTCCATTTTCAATTATCAACTCTCCGAATCCAGTCCCCATTCTCAATTTTCAATTCTCAATCCTTGTTCGTCGCCAAACTCACGATCACGGTAGCTGCCGCGCTCCCGATGAAAGCCGGGACAAGCTCGTACATATCCCAGACCTCGGCGCGGAAATAGGGCACGATCTTCCAGCACACAACCAGTATTCCTCCGGTGATCATTCCCGCCATCACGCCGGCGCGTGTAGTTCTCCTCCAGAACATTGCCAAAAGCGACGTTGGCCCGATCGTCGCTCCGAGCCCTGCCCAGGCGAACAGCACAAGCCAGAACACGACATCCTCAGCAAAGAAGCCGAAGATCAAAGCAAGTATTACAAGAACTGCTACGACGGTCCGGCTCAAAAGTACAAGTTTCTTCTCCGGGATCTCCTCATCGCTCAGCCATAGCTTCTGATAGAAATCTCTTACTATCCCGGAGGCCGCTACAAGAAGCTGAGAATCGGCGGACGACATTATCGCCGAGAAGATCGCTGCGATGATCAGGCCGAAGAGAAGCGGGGGCAGCATTTCCGAAGCAAGGTACGGAAACGCTTGTTCGGGATCACCGCCAGGAAGTGAATCTGAAAACGGAAAATACGCCTTTGCCGAAATCCCTATCAAAAGCGCTCCCGCCGCGAGAACGATGTTCCAGAAAGTGCCTATGAAAGCCGCGAACCATAGGTCCTCGCGCTTTCTGATCGACATAAAGCGGACGACGATGTGAGGATTTCCAGGAGAACCTAGGCCGATCCCGAGCCAGCCGATGATCGCCCCTGCTCCCGCGGCCCATGGATCAAAAAATGAGCCACCCGGTGCCCACGCAACTGCCGCCTGTGCAACCGTATTCCAGCCCCCGAAATTTACAATGGCGACGATCGGGAGCACGACCAGCGCGATAAGCATACAGAATGCCTGTATGACATCTGTCTTGCTGACAGCGACAAAACCACCGAGGATCGTGTATGTGAGAATGATCGCAGCAGTGAGAAATACGCCGGTCGTCTGATCGATTCCGAAACTGCTGAAGAACGCCTTGCCGCCTGCGACGAACTGCGCTGAAACATAAGCGACCATGAAAACCGCGATGATCAGAACGAGCAGCCCGCGCAGGTGCCCGTGCGGGTCGCCGAGCTTTGCGGCGAAGAAATCCGGGATCGTTATGCAGTCGTTCTCCTCCGTATATTCGCGAAGGCGCGGTGCGTAAAAAAAGAACATCAGGCATTCGACCGTGATGTACCCGACCGCTGCCCACATCGCGGTTATCCCGTTCGTGTAGGCGACTCCCACAAACCCCAAAAGAAGCCACGCACTTCTCCCGGAGGCAACCGCAGAAAGCGCGACGACCCAGCGGTTCAAGGACCTTCCGGCGAGAAAATAGCTGGAAACGCCCTCTGACGATGAACGTGCCGATAGCACGCCGATCAAAACGAGGGCGAGAAGATAGGCAATGAATCCTATTGCTGAGAGGTTCATCCAGAAGAAGATAGGAGTCGTTTCAACATTAGTATTTGGCCCTTGTGCTGTGCCTCGTGGTCGATCAGGTGATGGAGTATCCAGCGGAGGCTCTTCTCGATCTTCACGCCGTTCGAGCGCTCTTTAAGGAAGTACCTGTCGAGGTCGCTGTCAGTGAAGGCTGAGAGAAGATCACGGGTCTTTGCGGTTATTCCGTCTATCTCGGCGATGCATTCGGTTGCCGACATACCTTCCGGCTCATTCCCGTCATCCAGCACATCCCAGAACGTCGTCGCCTTCAGCTCGTCGTCGATCGGCCTGCCATTGACGACGCACTGGATCCACCACCACTCCGCCTCGCCGCAGTGAAGGATCAGTCCGGCGATCGTATGTGTTTCGGGCATAAGCCGGGCGTGCGCGACATCGTCAGGTAGATCTTTTACCGCGTCGCGAAGCTGGGCGCGCACCTCTTCCATTCCAGCGAGGTAGTAGCCGATGCCTGGCGCGACTCCTTCGGTCGGTTCGAGAGTTTCTTTTCCTCTGATCATAGACGGGAATGATTGTTCACGACGGGTCGCTTTGGCAAGTTTGGAAGGAACAGGATGGACAGGATGTTTAGGATTCGGCGAGTGTCAACGTAAGTATTCTCTGCTTGTGTGCTGAAAATAGAGGAAGGGACTTACCACAAAGCCCGCGGAGGTATTCGCAAAGACCTCAAAGGAAGATCCTGTCCGCTTCGTGTGTCTTCGTGCACCTTCGTGGTTAAGACCTCCAAAAAAACACCGCGAAGGAAACGAATTCCCTCACGGCATTGATCGTTTTCGCCCTTGCTCACGCGCGGGCTACTGACACAATTCAGTTCTATTCACGATTTACGATTGACGATCGACTCATCATTCTCGCCCTTGCTCACGAACGGGCTACTGACACTTTTCCCTACTATTCACGATTCACGATTCACGATTCACGACTCACTAAAAGTTATACCCATTCGCCTCGATCAACCCGTCCGCGATCCTTCTACGGGCCGCGATCGTGTTCACAGGCGACTGGTTCTTCGTGAAACGCTTAAGCGCCGCGAGCATCATTCGAAGATCGTCGCCCTCAGCGAAACCGGCGATCGTGTTCTTCGCAGTCGCCTCGACCCTCTGGATCGCATCGTTGCAGAACACCGCCGCCGCGTCGACATACTTCGAAGCCGCATCTTCACCATTCAGCTCTGCGATCTTCATCGCACGAAGGCAGGCTGTCTCCATCGAGTACGCGTCCATAATGATGTCCGCACAGCCGATCAGAATCTCCTGCTGGTCCTGAATGTCCTGCATATATTTCTGAGCGGCACTTCCGAGGACCATCAGCGCGATCTTTTTCGCATTCCTTGCGAGCTTTAGTTCGTTGACCAGGAGTCCCTCTTCGACCTCCAGTGAAAGCTGCGGGTTGAGGATTTCATCCTGAAGCGCCTTTGCAGCCTGAAGAAGAGCGATCTCGCCCTTCATCGCACGCTTCAGAAGCATTCCCGGAATCAGCATACGGTTGATCTCGTTCGTGCCCTCGAATATGCGGTTTATGCGCGAATCGCGGTATGCCTTTTCCGCCGGATATTCCGCCGAATAGCCATACCCGCCGTAGATCTGGACCATCTCGTCGACAACGAAATCGAGCGCCTCGGAGCAAGCGACCTTGTTGATCGAAGACTCGACCGCGTACTCTTCGATCGACTTCAGCTTCTTCGCATCGTCGGTGCCGTCTCCGATCAAAGCGTCGATCATTCCGACCGTCCGATACGTGATGCTTTCCGCGACCCAGGTCCTGACAGCCATTTCGGCTAGCTTCTGCTTTATCGCGCCAAAACTAGAGATGGACTTGCCGAACTGTTCCCGTTCGTTCGCGTACTTGACCGAATGATCCAACGCGAGCTTTGCGCCGCCCGTGACCGAGGCTCCGAGCTTGAACCGGCCTACATTAAGAATGTTCAGAGCGATCTTCGCTCCGTCGCCGACCTCGCCCAGCAGGTTTCCGGCCGGGATCTTTGCGTCAGAAAGAATGAGAGGAGTGGTTGATGACGATTTTATCCCCATCTTGTGTTCCTCGGCACCCGGATGGCAGTTCTCGCTTCTTGGTACGACAAACGCCGAGAACTTGTCTTTTTCGCCATCTACCTTTGCAAAGACGATGTAGACGTCCGCGAACCCACCGTTCGAGATCCACATCTTCTCGCCGTTTAAGATGTAATGCTCACCGTCGTCAGTGAGCTTCGCCGAACATTTCGCACCAAGCGCGTCCGAACCCGATCCGGCTTCAGAAAGACAGTAGGCAGTCACTATCTCACCTGAAACGATCTTCGGGATCCATTCTTTGCGGAGCTCCTCGGTGCCAAAATAAAGGATAGGAAGCAGGCCGATCGAGGTTTGAGCGCCAAAGGTGGTTCCGAATCCTCCGCCGCGGCCTATGTATTCGGCGATCACGGCGCCGGTCGTCTGGTCCAGTCCCATCCCGCCATACTCTTCCGGTATTGTCGCACCTAGAAGGCCAAGTTCTCCTGCCTGCGCAACCAATTGTCTTGCCACTTCCCAGGCGTGATTTTCCATCGCGTCGATCTGAGGTGTGACCTCGTTGTCAACGAAATCCCGGGTCGTCTCACCGATCATTCTGTGCTCTTCCGTGAAATCCTCCGGCGTGAAGATCTCGCCCTGCGTCTGTTCCTCGATCAGGAACGCTCCGCCCTTGATGTATTCCTTTTCCATTTGTGCTTCCATTTTTGAAAAATAACAGGGATACACAGGATAAAAAGGATGGGTTGTTCCGGAGTATCGACGACCCGGAATCAATTCCTTTCTACCTCATTAACTCTGCTATCCCTTTCATCCCCCTCTTACCTGTAAACTAAATTCTCTCCAAGATTCCTGCCGCGCCCATTCCGCCGCCGACGCACATCGTCACCATTCCGTATCTGGCGTCGCGGCGCTCCATCTCGCGAAGGATCGTCGCGGTCAGTTTCGCTCCGGTACATCCGAGCGGATGCCCAAGAGCGATCGCGCCTCCATTGACGTTGATCTTGTCGGGGTTGAGTTCGAGTAGTTTGATCACCGAAAGGGCCTGTGCGGCGAACGCTTCGTTCAGCTCGATCACTTCGATATCGTCGAGCTCGAGGCCCGCCAGTTTCAGAGCCTTCGGTATCGCGTAAACCGGTCCGACACCCATTTCTTCGGGCAGGCATCCTGCGGTCGCGTACGACACAAACCGGGCGAGAGGCTTCAGGCCCATTTCCTCTGCCTTCTCGGCCGACATAACAACCGCCGCAGCGGCGCCGTCTGACATCTGCGAAGAAGTTCCGGCAGTAACCGAACCCTTCGCGTGAAACACGGGCCGCAGTTTTGCGAGGCCCTCAAGCGACGTGTCACGCCGGACGCCCTCGTCCTCCTCGAAAACGACCTCCTTTCTACGTGCCCGGCCCTTTTCATCGAGCTCATCGACGAACACCGTCATCGGTACGATCTCGTCCTTGAAATGACCATTGTCGATCGCCGCCGCCGCCTTTTCGTGAGAACGCAGCGAGAACTCATCCTGCTCTTCGCGCGAGATCTCGTACTTGTTCGCCAGCGCTTCGGCGGTCAGGCCCATGTTCAGGTAATAGTCCGGATAATTGTCGACCAATTTCGGATTGGGCCTGACGACATTCCCGCCCATGGGGATCATCGACATCGTCTCAAGCCCGCCGGCGACGATAATGTCCGAAGCACCGGTCTTTATCCGGTCGGCCGCGAGAGCGATCGTCTGAAGGCCCGACGAGCAGTAACGGTTCACTGTCATTGCCGGCACCTCGACCGGAATACCGGCCTCGATTGCCGCTGTCCGCGCGACGTTCATTCCCTGTTCCGCTTCCGGGAATGCACAGCCCATTATCACGTCCTCGATCTGCGACGGCTCGAGTCCCTCGACCCGTTCCACGGCGCCCTTGATCGCAGTCGCCGCCATATCATCGGGGCGAGTGTTCCTAAGCGTGCCCTTCGGCGCTTTTCCCACAGCCGTCCGCACGGCCGATACGATTACTGCTTCTTTCATATGTCACGTCGGCCTGCGGCCGAATTTCTGTCGGCCTCTGGCCGAATTTCAGATTTCACGTCGGCCTGCGGCCGAGTTTCAAATTTCAAATTCCAGATCTCAGAGCAGTTGTCTTCTGTCTTCTGACTTCTGTCTTCTGTCTTCTGTCTTCTGACTTCTGACTTCTGACTTCTGTCTTCTGTCTTCTGTCTTCTGACTTCTGACTTCTGTCTTCTGTCTTCTGTCTTCTGTCTTCTGTCTTCTGTCTTCTGTCTTCTG
>ERZ869936.180-NODE-180-length-77021-cov-7.148754_pt1 | contig 77021 bp, 54 predicted proteins | sample MGYA00520876_ERZ869936 | MGnify/ENA primary metagenome ERZ869936 (study PRJEB32218, sample SAMN09650985) | biofilter metagenome | isolation source: enrty point of leading RO module | place: Saudi Arabia: Thuwal, RO plant located on Red Sea | collected 2016-02-17 ... | reverse complement strand
GCTGAGCGGCGGCGGCGCGTGGCAGGTGCTGGACCAGGAGGTGGCGCCCGGCGTCGAGAAGATGCAGCTGCGGTGGGGCGTCGACCTCGACGCCGACAACACGGTCGACCGCTACGTGAACCCGGGCGACGGCATCATCACGCCGGGCGACCCGAATTTCATACCGACCGCGCGCGTCATCACGGCCCGCATCTGGCTGGTCGTGCGGTCGGTCAACGCCGAGATCGGCATCAACGACCAGCGCGACTACGAGCCGGGCGACGTCGACCTCGGCGTGCCGAACGACCAGTTCCGCCGCCTGCAGGTCTCCAAGACGATCCTGCTGCGCAACACGCGCACATAAGAGATAAACGGGGAAAGACAATGAACCAGATCAAACTACCGCAGCGGCAGACAGGCGCCGCGCTCGTCGTCGGCCTCGTGCTGCTCGTCGTCGTCACCGTGCTCGCGATCTCGGGCATGAACACGGCGACCACCGAGCTCGCGATGGCGCGCAACGACCAGAACTACGAGAACGCGTTCCAGGCTGCCGAGACGGGACTCGAGGAAGCGCTGTCGCAGGGCGCGTTCAGCACGCTGAACAACGTGAACATCGTCACCAACATCAACGCGACGGACACGGTGACCTCCGAAATCGCGTTCGAGGATTCGACGATGGTGCCGGACCGGGCGTTCAGCCTCGGCGTCGGCAGCGGCATTGCCGCCTACCACTTCCTCGCGACGGCGACCGCCGAGTCGGTGCGCCAGGCAGGCGGCACGACGGACCGGGACGCCTCGGCCATACACACGCAGGCGTTCTACGTCGTCGGGCCCGAAGCCCCCACCCTGTAGCGCGGCCGCACGGAGCAGATCATGACAAAACAAATACTGGTCACCCTGTCGCTCGCACTGCTGGCTACTCTCGCCAGCGCGGAATTCGTGACGCTGCAACGTGCTCACGAGATTGCCCTGAGCGATTTCCGCGCACCGCAGTCGGTGAACGGAACTCTCGGCATCAGCCGCTGCGCGGGCTGCGAGCCCGGCTCCTACCGCGTGACCTCGCGGACCCGCTACGTCGTGAACAAGCGCGACGTCGACCTCGCCGAGTTCCGGCGACTGGTGTCGCTGGTCCGGGAGCGCAGCTCGGTCGCCGTCACCGTGCTGCACCACCAGGAATCGGACACGATCACGCTGGTGCAAGTCACGCTGCGTGGCATCGACCAGGACTGAACGGACGGACCCGGGGAAAACACTCATGAAAACTCATTACAAGAAATCAGGGATCGCCGCCGCCTACACGTTCGGGACGCTGCTGTGCGGCTCGCCGCTGCTGGCGGACGACACCGAGCTGCTGCTCGTCAGCCCGAACCCTAGCGATGCGCCGAAGGCCAACGTGCTGTTTATCCTCGACACGTCCGGCAGCATGACGACGCAGGAGCAAACCGTCGAACCCTACGATTCGACGCAGACCTACAGCGGTGACTGCGACACGGACCGGTATTACTGGACCGACGTCGATCTCGTGCCCGTCTGCGACGGCAACGAGGAAAACTACGTCGACAAGGCAGTCTTCCATTGCGACTTCGCCACGCGCCAGATCGGCGGCATCGGCAGCTTCACCGACACGATGGTGCAGTACCGTGAGGACGCCGCGGGAGCGCCCGCGAGCTGGCGCACGCTGGAGCCGGGCAACGACCAGGATCCGGTCGAGTGCCAGGCGGACTCCGGAACGCACGGCGATGGCACGGCCGGCCAGGTCTACGCCACGTCGGTCAGCGGCGAGTCCAATCCCTGGACCTCCTCGGCCTCGCTCGAGATATCCTGGGGCAGTTCGCCGCGCAATGTCTCCTACACGGTGTACGACGGCAACTACCTGAACTGGAAAGCGTCGCCGGTCACCGTGTCGATGAGCCGCAACGCCATCATGCGCGAAGTCGTCACGACGGTGCTGGACTCGTTGAACAACCTCAACGTCGGCATCATGCGCTTCAATGACACCCAGGGCGGCGTTGTCATCGAGGCCGTCAAGGACCTGGACTCGAATCGCAGCGAGATCGTCGCCATGGTCGACGGACTCGATGCGGACGGCTTTACGCCGCTCGCGGAAACGCTGTACGAATCCGCGCTCTACTGGGGCGGCCTCAATGCCCGTTACGGCGCGAACGACACCGAGAACACGACGGACCCGGACGCCATCTTCGCCGAAGGCCCGAGAATTTACGACCCGCCGCAACTCGATGCCTGCGCGAAGAACTACAACATCCTCCTGTCCGATGGCGAGCCGACGGAAGACGTCGGCGCGGCAACCCTGGCGCCGACGCTGCCCGATTTCGCCACCCTGCTCGGCCGCAGTACCTGCGTGGCGAGTGGCGACGGCGCATGCCTGGTGGACATCGGCGAATACCTGTCGAAAGTTGACGTAGACGGCAACGAGGACGGCGTGCAGAGCGTCACCACGCACACGATCGGTTTCGTCAACAACCTGGCCATTCTGCGCGACACCGCGGCGGCCTCCGGCGGCGAGTACTTCCTCGCCGACGACATCGAGAGCCTGACGCTTGCGCTCTTGCAGATCGTTGCCAACATCAACGACCGCTCGCTGTCGTTCGCCGCACCGGCCGTGTCCGTCAACACCTTCAACCGCACGCAGAACCTCAATCGCCTGTACCTGACCGTGTTCGGCGCGCGCACGCGCGTGCACTGGCCCGGCAACCTGAAACGCTACGCGATCACGAACGGGCAGATCGTCGACGCGAACGGCGTGGCTGCCGTCGATCCGGCGACCGGCTTCTTCTACGACACGGCCGAGAGCTACTGGACCGCCGGCGGCGCCGACGGCAACGACGTCACGCTCGGCGGCGCCGCGAGCCAGCTGCCCACGCCGACGCTGCGCACGCTGTTCACTAACAACGGCGACGCGCTGCTGACGGCCAACAGCAACCTGCTGACACCCTCGAATGCCGGCAGCTACGTCGCGGCCGACTTCGGCCTCACGGGCGCCGACGGCGAGCCGACCGTCGAGGAGATGATCCGCTGGATGCGCGGCGAGGACATCCGCGACGAGGACAACGACCCGGCGACGACCGTACGCAATGCGATGGGCGATCCGCTGCACTCGCAGCCGGCCGCGATCGTCTACGGCGGCTCGACCGAGAACCCCGACACGGTCGTGTACATGGCTACCAATGACGGCTACCTGCACGCGATCGACGGCAATACCGGCCAGGAGCTCTGGGCGTTCGTGCCGCGCGAGTTGCTGCCGAACATGAACCGCCTGTATTTCGACCCCTACTCGCAGTTCAAGAGCTACGGCATCGACGGCGACGTGGTGCCGGTCGTCAAGGACGAGAACGGCAACGGCGTCGTCGACGGCGACGACTTCGTCTACCTGGTCTTCGGCATGCGCCGCGGCGGCAGCACCTACTATGCGCTCGACGTCACCGACAAGAACGCGCCGGAGCTGCTGTGGGAGTCCGGCGAGGCGGAGTACGGGCAGAGCTGGTCGGCACCGACCGTCGCGGTCGTGGACATCGACACCGGTGGCCAGAACGACGACAACGCAGTCGTCATCATCGGCGAGGGCTACGAGCCGGTGCACGACAGCGCCGCGCACCCGACGACCGCCGACAGCGTCGGCGCGGGCGTGCGCATGCTGGACCTCGTTTCCGGCGAGGAACTCTGGCGCGCCGCCGCCGACAATGCCGACCTCGAGCTGGACGGTATGACCCGCGCGATCCCGACCCAGATCCGCGTGCTGGACATCAGCGGCGACGGTTTCGCCGACCGCATGTACTTCTCGGACCTGGGCGGCCAGATATGGCGCATCGACCTGAAGAACGGCGAGTCGCCGGGCAACCTCGCGACCGGCGGCGTCATCGCGCAGCTCGGCGCGGAGGGCCTGGCCTCGCCGACCGCGGCCGACACCCGTCGCTTCTACACGACGCCCGACGTGTCGATCTTCACGGACCCGCTGCAGGACAGCCGCCGCTACCTGGCGATCAGCATCGGCAGCGGCTACCGCGCGCACCCGTTCGACCAGAGCGCGACGGACCGCTTCTACTCGCTGCGCGACCCGGACGTGTTCCGGCAGCTGGACGAGGACGATTATCTCAATTACGACGTGATCACGGACGCCGATCTCGTCGAGGTCAGCGGCCAGGTGCAGGTTGAGCTGCAGCCGACGGACCGCGGCTGGCGCTTCACTCTGCCGGGTGACCAGAAGGTGCTCGCCGACTCGGTGACTTTCGACAACACCGTGTTTTTCGTAGCGTTTTCCCCGGTCAGCAACGCGGCTGAGAGCTGCACCGCCGGCCAGGGCACGAACTACCTGTACCGGGTCAGCGTCATCAACGGCGATCCCGTCGTGAACAATCTCGACGCGCTCGACCCGGCCGACGCCGACGACGCGCGCCGCGAGGCGCTGGCGCAGGGCGGCATCGCGCCGTCACCGACGATCCTGTTCCCGGGACCGGACGGCGACTGCGAGGGCGCGGCCTGCTCGCCGCCCCCGATCGGCTGCGTCGGCGTCGAGTGCTTCGACCCGGGTTTCGAAAACGTGCCGGTGCGCACACTTTGGAGCCAGGACGGCATCCAGTGATCGATTTTGTGGAGTGGTTCCTGTTCTAAACGACTGAAATCACTGAAAATGCGGATAAGTCCCGGGCTGCCGCCGGCAGCCGGACAGGAGAACTACGGGAGTCAGGAAGATGAACATTCGCACAGGCGCATTGCTGCTCGCGCTCGCCTTCGCCGCCCCGGCGCTGGCCGATATCGTCACCGAGGTGCGGGCCGTCGAGGTGACGACGAGTAACGTGATCGTGCCGACGACGCCGAACGGCCGGCTGACCTTCAAGCCCTGCGCGGGCACCTGCGAGGCGACCTACGAGTCGGCTCGCCTGACTCCCGAGACGCGCTATCGCGTGGGCGACCAGGCAACGGATTTTGCCGGTTTCCGCAAGGCCTTTTTCAACCTGGCACGTGGCGCGAGCCACTATGCCCTCGTCAGCGTGGACGTCGACGCGAACACCGTTACGAGTGTCGCGATTGCCGACTGAACACGCACTACGAACATGTGACTGGTTGAGCGATCAGGTCACGGAATGACTGCTGAGGAATGGATTCATGAATACGTCACGGAATCGCGCGGCCTGGACTGCTGCCGGACTGACGCTGACCCTGCTGGCGGGCTCGCCCGCCATCGCGGATGACGTCGAGCTACTGCTGTCGAACCCGAACAGCGGCGGCGCCGACCGGCCGAACATCCTGTTCATCCTCGACAGCTCGGGCAGCATGACGACGGTCGAGACGACCCAGGAACCCTACGTCAACAGCAAGACCTACTCGGGCGACTGCGACGACGACAAGGTCTACTGGACGACCAACAACAACCCGCCGGACTGCGACACGGACAACTGGGTGTCGGAGGAAAACTTCGTCTGCGCCACCGGCGCCTCGGCGCTGGCCGGTTCGGGCATCTACACCGACACGATGGCGATGTACCGGCCGAACAATCGCGGCCGCTGGAAGTGGCGGCGCCCATCGGGCGACACCGACGAGTTGCTCGAGTGCGAGGCGGATTCCGGCCAGCACGGCCAGGGCGACCCGGCCGAGGTCTACGCACAGATCGGCACCAACAAGGACCCGTTCACGGACCGGGCGAACGGCGAAGTCGACTGGGGCAGCTCGCCGACCGAGCGCATCGTCACCGCCTACAGCGCCAACTACCTGAACTGGTACAACAATTCGCCGGTCACGTCGATGTCGCGCACGGACATCGTCAAGACCGTGACGAAGAACGTGCTTGACTCGATCCAGAATGCGAACGTCGGCCTGATGCACTTCAACTGGGACCAGGGCGGCTCGGTCATTCACGCCGTCAAGGATCTCGACTCGAACCGCGCGCAGGCCAATGCGAAGGTCGACGGACTGCCGGCGAACGGCTGGACGCCGCTCAGCGAGACGATGTACGAAGCCGCCCTTTACTGGCGTGGCATGGCGCCGCAGTACGGCCAGGCGATTACCGATCCTGCGGCCTACTCGAGCATCCTGGACGGCAACGGCAACGTGCTCGGCTACAGCTACAACAAGCCGTCGAACTACGCCTGCGCGAAGAACTTCAACGTGCTGCTGACCGACGGTGAGCCGACGCAGGACACGGATGCCTACAACCGCGTCAAGTTCCTGCCTGACTACACGACCGCGCTCGGCCGCTCCGCCTGCACCGGCGGACTGGCCAACGGCACCTGCCTGGACGACATCGCGGAGTACCTGTCGAAAGTCGACATCAACGACGCGGTGCCGGGCGACCAGACCGTTGCGACCTACACGATCGGCTTCACGGTCGACCTGCCGATCCTGAAGGAAACCGCCGAGAACTCGGGCGGCGAGTACTACCTGGCCAGCGACGTCAAGTCGCTGACGGCGGCGCTGACCGAGATCATCACGAACATCTTCGACCGCGACGTGTCGTTCACGGCGCCCGCGGTCTCGGTCAACGCCTTCAACCGGACGCAGCACCTGAACGAGCTGTACATCTCGGTGTTCCGCGCCAAGAACAAGACGCACTGGCCGGGCAACCTGAAGAAGTACAAGATCTACGACGGCCAGATCCGCGACAAGAACGGCGACCTGGCCGTGGACGCGACGACCGGCTACTTCGCGGAAGGCTCGCACAGCTACTGGACCGACGGCGCCAACCCGGACGGCCCGAACGTGTCGCTCGGCGGCGCGGCCAGCCAGCTGCCCGACCCGGCCAACCGCAAGCTGTACACGAACAAGTTCGGCAACAACCTGATGGACCCGGACAACGCGCTGACGCCGGGTAACGCGGGCTCGTACACGGCGGCGGACTTCGGCCTGACCGGCGACCCGAACGACCCGAGCGTCACGGACATGATCCAGTGGGCGCGCGGCGTCGACGTTGCCGACGTGGACAACGACCCGAACACGCTGGTGCGCAAGGTCATGGGCGACACGCTGCATTCGCAGCCGGCCTCGATCGTCTACGGCGGCACCCAGGGCAACCTCGACGTCGTCGTGTTCACGGCGACGAACGACGGCTACCTGCACGCGATCGACGCCGACAGCGGCGCCGAGATGTGGTCGTTCATCCCGGACGAACTGCTGGGCGACCTCGCCGAGCTCTATCACAACGAGGCGATCAACTACAAGCATTACGGCATCGACGGCGACATCGTTCCCGTCGTCGTGGACCGCAACCAGAACGGCAGCATCGAGGTCGGCACGGATCGTGTGATCCTGGTCTTCGGCATGCGCCGCGGCGGTTCCAACTACTACGCGGTCGACGTCACCGACAAGGACCGTCCTTCGGTCCTGTGGGTCAAGTCGATGCCGGAAGCGGGCCAGAGCTGGTCGCCGTCGGTCGTCGCCAAGATCGACGCGCCCGGAGTCAACAGCGACAAGGCCGTGCTCGTCATCGGCGGCGGCTACGACACGGTGCACGACCAGCCCACGATGCCGCTGACGCCGGACGGCGAAGGCAACGCGATCTACATGCTGGACCTGTACAGCGGCAACGAGCTGTGGAGCGCGGGTCCGGCAACCTCGGACGCGGACCTGAAGCTCGCGTTCATGACTCGCGCATTCCCGAGCCGCATCCGTGTCCTCGATATCTCCGGCGACGGCATGGCGGACCGCATGTACGCCATGGACGTGGCCGGCCAGATGTGGCGCTTCGACATCACGAACGGCCAGAACGCTGCCAACCTCGTTGCCGGCGGCGTCGTCGCGCGCATCGGCGCGGAAGGCCTGGCCAGCTTCGGTGCGGCAGACACGCGCCGCTACTACGCGGCGCCCGACGTCTCGATGTTCATGGACGAAGCCCAGAACAAGCGTTACCTCGCGGTGAGCGTAGGCTCCGGCTACCGTTCGCACCCGCTGAACAGCGACGCCGAGGACCGTTTCTACTCGTTCCGCGACCCGAACGTGTTCACGAAGCTGACGCAGACGCAGTACGACCTGTACCCGATCGCCTACGACGACGACTTCGTCGAGGTGAGCGGCAAGTTCGGCGTCGTGCTGAACTCGGGCGACCGCGGCTGGAAGTTCACGCTGCCGCCGGGCGAGAAGGTGCTGGCGGAGTCGCAGACCTTCGACGATGCCGTTTACTTCGTGTCCTTCGAGCCTCAGGTGGCGTCGGCCGATCCCTGCCAGGCCGGTCTTTCCGTGAACCGCCTGTACAAGGTCAGCGTGCGTAACGGCGACCCGGTCGTCGACCTGTCCACGCTGGATCCGAACGATCCGGACTCGATCGACGCCGAGCGCGTGACGGAACTCGAGCAGGGCGGCATCGCGCCGAAGCCGACCTTCCTGTTCCCGAGCCCGGACGATCCGAATTGCCAGGGCGAGGACTGTGCACCGCCGCCGATCGGCTGCGTGGGTGTAGAATGTTTCGATCCAGGCTATGCGAACAACCCCGTTCGCACGCTGTGGACCCAGGATGGCATCAACTGATGCCCGAGCGATGGAGTAAGACACCGTGAATATCACGCGCAACAGGATGCAGGGCATCACGCTGATGGAGCTGCTGATCGTGATGGTGATCGTCGGCATACTGGCCGCGATCGCCTATCCCAGCTACCAGCAGTACTCGGCGCGTGCGAAACGCACCGAGGCGAAAGCGGCGCTGCTGCAGATCGCGACCAACCAGGAGCGGCACTACCTGCAGAACAACACCTACACGGCGGACATGACGAACCTCGGCTTCGACGTCGCCAGCGACTTCGAAACGGAAACGGGCTCGTACATCGTCACCGTGAACGCCGCCGACGCCAATAACTTCACGGCCACGGCGACCTACCAGCTCGGTGGCGAAGAGTCGAACTACTGCCAGACCTTCACGATCGACGGCCGCGGCACGAAGGAATCGACGCCGAAGACCGACTGCTGGACGCGCACGCGCTAGGCGTCAGCGGCGTCTCGCTCACGCGAACCGGCAGCCTGGCTGCCGGTTTTTTTTTCAGCTCCCGGGTTCGGCCCGGGCGCCCGCCTCGCCGCGTGACAGGAACAGCGCGTCGATGATCAGCAGCGCGGCACCGACGGTGATGGCGGCGTCGGCGATGTTGAAGGACGGGAACGGCCAGCCGTAGATCAGCACCTGGATGAAGTCGACCACGTGGCCGAGCCGGACCCGGTCGATGAGGTTGCCAATCGCCCCGCCGAGCACCAGGGCCAGCCCGGACGCCAGCACGGCATGGCGCTCGTGACGCAGGCTCCAGAGCCAGTGCACGATGAACGCGCTCACGGCCGTCGCCAGCACCGTGAAGAACCAGCGCTGCCAGCCGCCCGCGTCGGCCAGGAAACTGAACGCCGCGCCCGGGTTCTCCTGGTGCGTGATGTTGATGAACGAATTGACCGGCCGTTTGGCGAACAGCGGCACGCGCGTCACGATCAGCCACTTCGTGACCTGGTCGGCGACGACGACGAACCCGGCCACGGCGAGCCAGAGCAGGAAGCGACGATTACCCGTATTGGCCGCCGGGCTGCGGTCAGGCGTGCTGTCGGTCATGCCGCGAGTATCTCACGCGCGGCGGCGCTGTCGCGATGCATTTGCTCGACCAGCGCGTCCGCGTTGTCGAACTTCTCCTCGTCGCGCAGGCGCGCGACGAACTCGACCTCGATGCGCTTGCCGTAGATTTCCCGGTCGAAATCGAAGATATGCACCTCGAGCAACGGCTTCTTGCCATGAAAGGTCGGCCGGGTGCCGACGCTCGCCACGCCGGTGAGCGCCTCGTCGCCGAGGCCCAGCACGCGCACCGCGAAAATCCCCTGCACCGGGCTGCGCCGGTTGCGCAGCTGCACGTTTGCCGTCGGGTAGCCCAGCGTGCGCCCGATGCTGTCGCCGCGCGAGACCTTGCCCGACATCCGGAACGGCCGGCCGAGCAGTCGCGTCGCCTTGTCCATGTCGCCCTGCTGCAGCGCCGCGCGGATCGCTGTGCTGCTGACGCGCTGGCCGTCGACCATGACGCTCGGGATCTGTTCGACCTCGAAGCCGAGCGACCCGCCAGCACGGCGCAGCAGCTCGATGTTGCCCTCGCGATGGGCGGCGAAGTGGAAATCGTCGCCGATCACGAGGTAGCGCGCGTTCAGCGTGTGCACGAGCAGCTGGCGGATGAACGTGATTGCTCGAATTTCGCGCATCGAGCGGTTGAAGCGCGGGCAGTAGAACACGTCGATTCCGGACTTCGACAGCGCCTCGATCTTCTCGCGGAAGTGCATCAGCCGCGGCGGCGGCGAGGATTTCGCGAAGAACTCCTTCGGCGTCGGCTCGAAGGTCATGACCACGCCCGGCAGGCCACGCGCGCCCGCCTCCTCGACCACGCGGGCGAGCAGCTTCTGGTGGCCGATGTGCAGGCCGTCGTAGCTGCCGATCGTGACGACGCTGCCGTCCGCGACCCGCGCGTAGAGATCCTTGTGAGGTGTACTGGCCAGGAACATCGTCGATCAGCGTGTCGCGTCGCCCGGGGAACCCGCATTGTACGGCCTCGGGCGGCGCGCCGCGTAGCCCTCAGCCCAGCCGCAGGTGCCGCGTGCGCAGCCCCGCGAGCCAGAGCACCAGGAAATAGCTGCCGGCGGCAGAGCCTATCGTCAGGGCGAGCCATGCGCAGCGCTCGCCGAGCCCGGCCGCGAGCCACCAGGCGAGCGGCCGGTCGAGCGCGACGAGCACCGCCAGCATCGCGGCCAGCGCCAGTGCGAGCCGTGCGAGCAGTGCGCCCCAGCCGGCGCCGTGGCGCAGCGAGCCGTCGCGGCGCAGCCCGCGGTACAGCAGCAGCGCGTTCAGCATGGCCGCGACCGAGGTCGCGAGCGCCAGGCCCGCGTGCGTGGCGCGGTAGCCGATCGTCGTGAGCCACCAGGCGAGCAGCACGGACAGCACGAAGTTGACGGCGAGCGCCACGAGGCCGATGCGCACCGGCGTCCGCGTGTCCTCGCGAGCGAAGAAGGCCGGCGCGAGTATCTTGACCAGCGAGAAGCCGATCAGGCCGATCGAGAATGCCTCGAGGCTGATCGCGGTCAGCTCGACGTCGCTGGGCGTGAACTCCCCGCCGAAGAAAATCGTCGCGACCAGCGGTCCCGACAGCAGGATCAAGCCGACCGCGGCGGGCACGGCGATCAGCAGCGTCAGGCGCAGCGACCAGTCCACGGTCTGCGAGAACTGCTCGGTGGATGCGCTCGCATGCTGCCGCGACAGGTGCGGCAGGATCACGGTGGCCAGCGCGATGCCGAACAGGCCCAGCGGGAATTCCATGAGCCGGTCGGAGTAATACAGCAGGCTGATCTTTCCGACGTCCAGCAACGAGGCAATGATGCCGCCGAGCAGCACGTTCAGCTGCGCGATCGACGAGCCGAAGATCGCCGGCAGCATCAACTTGCCGATGCGACGGACGCCGGGATGCCGGGGCCGCCAGCGCGGCCGCGGCAGCGTGCCGATCGCGGCGAGGAACGGCAGCTGGAACAGGAGCTGCACGATGCCGGCCGCGAGCACCGCGTAGGCGAGCGCCATGCCCGGCTCGGCAAGCAGCGGCGCGAGGTACAGCGCCCCGGCGATCAGCGCGAGGTTCAGCAGCACCGGCGTGAAGGCCGGCACCGCGAAGCGCCCGTAGGTGTTCAGGATGCCGCCGGCGAAGGCCGTCAGCGACACGAACAGCAGGTACGGGAAGGTGAAGCGCAGCATGGCCGTCGCGAGGTCGAAGCGGCCGTCCTCGCCGACGAAGCCCGGCGCCACGGCGATCACCAGCAGCGGCGCCGCGACGACGCCGACGGCCGTGATCGCGAACAGCACGAGGCCGAGCGTGCCGGCGACGGCGTCGACCAGTTCGCGGGCCTCGGCATGCTCGTGCTGCTCGCGGTAGCGGGCCATGACCGGCACGAAGCCCTGCGAGAACGCCCCTTCCGCGAAGAAGCGGCGCAGCATATTCGGGATGCGGTTGGCGACGATAAAGGCGTCCATGACGATCGTCGCGCCGAAGTAGCGGGCGAAGACGACGTCGCGCACGAGGCCGAGGATCCGCGACAGCAGGGTCATGACACTGACCACCGAGGTCGATTTCAACAGCCCGCGCGCGCTCTGCACGACGGGCGGCGGCGCGGGCGCGCCGGGGGCGTCGGGATCTCTGTCGGGGGACTCCGTCATGCGGCATCCGGGGCGGCTGGACGCGCGCCAGTGTAGCCTGAAAACAGCTGAAAATCAGTCGTTTAGACGCCGCGAGGACGCGCTCCCCGCACGGCCGGGGCGGCATTGACATTCGCGGGCCGGGCACCAATAATACGCGGCTCTTTGCCCCGGCCGGACAGCCGTGCCGGGCTACTCCCGAGAAACGGATTTACGAACGTGGCAAACATCAAGTCAGCCCAGAAACGCGCCCGCCAGGCCGAGAAGTCGCGCCTGCACAACATGGGCCTGCGCTCCAAGATGCGCACGAGCATCAAGGCCGTCCTGAAGGCGGTCGAGAAAGGCGACAAGGCCGAGGCCGACGCTGCCTACAAGGCCGCCGTGCCGATCATCGACAGCATGATCAACAAGGGCATCGTGACCCGCAACAAGGCCGCCCGGCACAAGAGTCGCCTGAACCAGCGCGTCAAGTCGCTCGCCGGCTAGGCACCGCACGGCAACGGACAGCAAAGGGCCCCCGCGGGGGCCCTTTCTTTTGCTCGCGCTTCAGCCCTCGCCCGGTTCTTCCGCGCGCTCCACTTCCGCCGCGTGTGCCTGCTCGAGGTGCCGCATCACGGCCTGCCCGAGCGCCTTCGTGCCGCGCCGCTCCGCGGCACTGACCTCGAATACGGGCCCGTCCCAGCCGGTGGCTGAGAGCAGCTCGCGGCGGAGCTGCGCCAGCTCGTCGGCCGGCAGCAGGTCCGTCTTGTTCAGCACGAGCCAGCGCGGCTTCGCGGCAAGCTCCGCATCGAACTTGTCGAGCTCGCCTGAAATCGCCTTGAAATCGTCGGCCGGCGACGCCCCGGGATCCGGCGGCGCGACGTCGACCAGGTGCAGCAACAGCCGCGTGCGCTGCAGGTGCTTGAGGAAACGTACGCCGAGACCCGCGCCCTCCGCCGCGCCCTCGATCAGGCCCGGTACGTCGGCCATGACGAAGCTCTGCAGCGGCCCGACCGCCACGACGCCGAGGTTGGGGTGCAGGGTCGTGAACGGGTAGTCCGCGATCTTCGGCCGCGCCTGCGACATCGCGGCGATCAGCGTGGACTTGCCGGCATTCGGCAGGCCCACCAGCCCGACGTCGGCCAGCAGCTTCAACTCGAGCCTGAGGTGCCGCGCCTCGCCGGTCGTTCCCTGCGTCGTCTTGCGCGGCGCCCGGTTGACGCTGCTCTTGAAGCGGGTGTTGCCGAGACCGCCCCGCCCGCCGGCCGCGACCTTCAGGCGCTGGCCGGCCTCGACCAGGTCGCCGATGAACTCGCCGGTGTCGACGTCGTGCACGACGGTGCCGCAGGGCACGCGCACCTCGAGGTCCTTGCCCGAGCGCCCGGTCATGTTGCGGCCGGCGCCGGGCTGGCCGCTGTCCGCGCGGAACTTGCGGGCCACGCGGAAATCGGCCAGCGTGTTGCTCGCGTCGTCCGCGACCAGCCAGACGTCGCCGCCGTCGCCGCCGTCGCCGCCGTCCGGCCCGCCCTTCTCGACGTATTTCTCGCGCCGGAACGACAGGCAGCCGTGCCCGCCGTTACCGGCAACGACGCGAATCGTGGCTTCGTCGACGAACTTCATCGTGGCAGGTCCGGTTCCGGGTCAGCGCCCGGCGGGCACAAAAAACCCCGCTGAGAGCGGGGTTTTCGTCGCGCCGGTCGGCAGCAGGCCTCAGCCGGAGACGACGCTCACGTACTGGCGCTTTTCCGGGCCCTTGCGCTCGAAGCGCACCTGGCCGGCGGCCTTCGCGAACAGCGTGTGGTCGCGGCCGATGCCGACGTTGGTGCCCGCGTGGAAGCGCGTGCCGCGCTGGCGCACGATGATGTTGCCCGCGACGACCTGCTGGCCGCCGAAGATCTTGACGCCCAGGCGCTTCGATTCCGAATCGCGGCCGTTCTTGCTGCTGCCGCCTGCTTTCTTGTGAGCCATTGTGCTGCTCCGTAGTAGTTTCTGCATCGGGCCCGTCGCCGGGCCCCGTGTTCAATTCCTGGCCGGGCAGCTAGTCTGCCGCCTTGCCGGTCGCCTTTTTCTTCGCCGTCTTTTTCTTGGTCTTCTTCTTTGCCGCCGGCTTCTTGGCGACCTTCTTCTTCGTCGCCGGCTTCTCGGCAGCCGCCTTCGGCTTCGCGCTGCCGTCGGCGCTGATGTCCGTGATCTCCACCTCGGTGAAGAACTGGCGGTGCGAGCCCTGCCGCAGGTAGTTCTGGCGACGGCGGAACTTGACCACCGGCACCTTGCGGGTCTTGCCCTGCTCGACGACCTTCGCCGTCACGTGGCCGCCCTCGACCAGCGGCGTGCCGACCTTGATGTCCTTGCCCTCGCCGAGCAGCAGGACCTCGTCGAAGGTCACCTCGGCGCCCTGCTCGGCGTCGAGTTTCTCCACCTTGAGGCGCTCGCCCTTGCTCGCCCGGTACTGCTTGCCGCCGGAGCGAAAAACCGCGTACATCGTTGCTGACTCCATCGAGCAGGCTGCCTGGTAGCGCAAGCTGCTCAAAACTCTAGTGAAATTCGGCGCCGGCGGGCACGGGGCCACGCGCGCAGGGAAGCCTGCCGCCACAAAAGAGCCGGAATTCTATAGATTCGGCGTCCCCGGGTCAACGGGCGCGCGCTTTAAATCCGACTGCAATTCAATGACTTGAAGGCTGGCCGAATTCGGCTGCCGGGGCCCGCCCGCGGTTCGCCAAGGCAGGGCGTTTCAGGCATTATCGCCGGGTCATGCAAGCCGCCGAAAACACAAGAATTCCCTTGAGCTTTGCCGGCGTCCGCGAGCTCGCCGAGACCGACATGCAGGCCGTCGACGCGCTGATCCGCGAGAGCCTCGCGAGCGACGTCGCGCTGGTCAGCCAGGTGTCACAGTACATCGTGACCTCGGGCGGCAAGCGCCTGCGGCCGCTGGTAGTACTGCTCGCCGCGCGGGCGCTGGGCTATTCCGGCGCGGCCCACGTCGGCGCCGCGGCGATCGTCGAGTTCATCCACACCGCGACGCTCTTGCACGACGACGTCGTCGACTCCTCGGCGCGCCGGCGCGGCCGGGACACGGCGAACACCGTGTTCGGCAACCAGGCCAGCGTGCTGGTCGGCGACTTCCTGTACTCGCGGGCCTTCCAGATGATGGTCGACATCAACCGCATGCCGGTCATGCGCATCCTCGCCGACGCGACCAACACGATCGCGGCCGGCGAGGTCATGCAGCTGATGAACGTGCACGAAGCCGGCGTCAGCGAGGAGGACTACCGGCAGGTCATCTACCGCAAGACGGCGCGGCTGTTCGAGGCCGGCGCGCAAATCGCCGCCGTGCTCGCGGCGCGCGACCCGGACGACGAGCAGCGCATGGTCGCCTACGGCCGCAACCTCGGCACGGCCTTCCAGCTGATCGACGATGCGCTCGACTACGACGCGTCGCCCGAGGAGCTCGGCAAGAACCTCGGCGACGACCTGGCCGAGGGCAAGGCGACGCTCCCGCTGATCCACGCGATGCGCGAGGGCAGCGCCGCGGAACGCACGATGATTCGCGAGGCGATCGAGCAGGGCGGACTGGAACGTCTCGACGACATCCGCGCCGCGATCCTGCGCACAGGCGCGCTGGACTACACGCAGGCCTGCGCCCAGGCCGCCGCCGACGACGCGATCGCCGCGCTCGCCGCCCTGCCCGACAGCGACTGGAAGGAAGCGCTGGTCGCGATCGCGGACTTCGCCGTCAAGCGTCGCAGCTAGCGCGCTTCAGCCCCACAGCAGCAGCGTCTCGGCCTGCTCGAGCGCCTCGGGCGTGCCGTAGAGCACGAGCACGTCGCCCTCTTTCAGCTCCGTGTCCGCCGCCGGCTGGTGGCCGACGATGCCGTCGCGCCGTAGCGCCGTCACCGAGATGCCGGCCTCGCGCAGGCCGAGCTCGCCGAGGCGCTCGCCCACCGCGTACGCGCCGGCCGGCAGCGAGACGGTCGTCAGCTCCTCGCGCAGCGAGTGCGTCTCGTCGATGCGCCGCGCGTCCTCGCGGCGGAAGATATTGCGCAGCACGCTGTAGCGGTGGTCGCGGATGCCCTGCATGCGGCGCGAGATGCGGCCCGCGGGGATGCCGAGCAACGCGAGCACGTGCGACACCAGGGTCAGGCTGGCCTCGAGCGTTTCCGGCACGATCGCCGTCGCCCCCGCTTCCTGCAGCTCGTCGAGGAAGGTGTCGTCCTGCGTGCGCACGAGGATCGGCACCTTCGGCCGCTGTTCGCGCACCGAGCGCACGATACGCAGCGCCACCAGCGGGTCGGAGAAGCTGATCACGACGACGCTCGCGTTCTCGAGGCCCACGGCCTCGAGTATGTCGGGCCGGCCGGCGTCGCCGTAGAAGACCGGGTCGCCGGCCTGCCGGGCGCTGCGGACGCGGTAGGGATCGAGGTCCATCGCGATGTACTCGTGGTTTTCCTCGTCGAGGATGCGCGCGACGTTTTGCCCCACGCGGCCGAAGCCGCAGATCAGCACGTGCTCGCGGGCCGCGACCGTGCGCACGATCATGTCGTCGGTGACGGGTTCCGCGTCCCGTTCCCTGCTGCCGAACAGCAGCGCCGCGAGCCGCGCATTGTGCCGGATCAGGAGCGGCGACAGCGTCATGCTGACGACGATGGCCGCGAGCAGGGGCTCACCGGCTGCCGGCGGCAGGACGTCGTCCTTCAGCGCGAGGGTCAGCAGCGCGAGGCCGAACTCGCCGCCCTGCGCCGTCACGAGCGCGCTGCGGCAGGCGTCGTACCAGTTGCCGGCCAGCTTGCGTGACAGCAGCGTGGTCAGCGCTGCCTTGCCGAGCACGAGCAGCACGACCAGCAGCGCGATCAGCGCGAACTGCTCGTACAGCGTGCGGAAGTCGACGAGCATGCCGACGGTGATGAAGAACAGGCCGAGCAGCACGTCGCGGAACGGCCGGATGTCCATCTCGACCTGGTGTCGGTACTCGGTCTCGGCCAGCATCATGCCGGCGAGGAAGGCGCCGAGCGCAAACGACAGGCCGGCGACGTGGGTCGCCCAGGCGGCGCCGAGCACGATCAGCAACACGGTCAGCGTGAACAGCTCCGCGCTGCGCGCGCGGCCGATCTCGTGGAACAGCGGTCGCAGCAGGAAGCGGCCGGCGAGGATCACGATCACGACCGCGGCGATACCCTTCGACATCGCGATCGCGATGTCGAGCAGCGCATAGCTGGTGCCCGCGTCGCTCAGCGCCGGGATCAGCACGAGGAAGGGCACGATGGCCAGGTCCTGGAACAGCAGCACGCCTACCGCGAGCCGGCCGTGCGTGCGCCCGACCTCGAGCTGCTCGGTCAGCTGCTTGATCACGATCGCGGTCGAGCTCATCGCGATGACGCCGCCGACGACGACGGCGCCGGCCGGCGTCAGCCCGAGCAGCCAGCCGCCGAAACCGGCCACCAGCGCGGTCAGGATGACCTGGGCCGAACCGAGCAGGAAAACCTCGGCGCGCATGACCATCATGCGCGGCAGCGAGAACTCGAGGCCCAGCGTGAACAGCAGGAAGACGACGCCGAACTCGGCGAGCAGCCGGCTGTCCTCGGCGGAGGCGACGACGCCGAGCGCCGCCGGGCCGAGCGCCATGCCGACCGCGAGGTAGCCGAGGATCGGCGGCAGGTTGACGCGGCGCAGGGCGAGCACGACGAGGACGGAGCCCGCCAGCAACCACAGCACCTCGTCCAGCACCCGGTATTCCACGCCCGCTCCCTCGACACCGTCGGCGCCAGAGGATAGCACCCGTACCACAACCCGCGGGGCGTCCCGGAGGCCGGTCCGGGCAGGGAGAAAAACCCGCCCGGACCGGTAGGCGACGGCCCGCGATCGTGATAGCCTACGCAGCCCGCGCGGTGGGGCCGACCGGCCCGGCACCGCACAGCGGCCGCCCGCCGGGCGCCGCGATCCATGTTTCGGGGTGTAGCTCAGCCTGGTAGAGCACTGTCTTCGGGAGGCAGGGGCCGGAGGTTCAAATCCTCTCACCCCGACCAGTCGCTAAAACCAAAAAATCGCCGTTCTCACAGAGCTGGGAATGGCGATTTTTTGGTTTTGGCGACTGGTCGGCCGTGATGGAACCGAATCCAGGTTCACAAAATCGCGCAGCGATTTTGGACGCGCGCAGCGCGCCCGCAGGGCGGCGGCTGGAAGCCGCCGTCAAATCCTCTCACCCCGATCCGATCAATCGTCGACCTCCCCCTCCCAGTAATCCACCGCCGAGCCTTCGCGCACGAACATCGCGAAGTTGCCCGCCGCGCCCGGCGCGGTGGCATCGCCGTGCCAGACGCCGACCTTGCCGGAATCGGGGTAGTGCACGACGTCCGTGCTGACGACGTTGCTGATCGCGATGTAGGTCAGTTCGGCGTCCGAGGTGTTGACGATCTGGTGCGGCTGCTCCGGGTCCGCTGGCGAACAGACGAAGTCGCCGGCCCTGAGCGCGTATTCCTCGCCAGCATGGCGCAGCGTGCCGCTGCCGGACAGGACGAAGAACGCCTCCTCGATCGCGCGGTGCGCGTGGTAGGGCCAGGCGCGCTTGCCGGGCTGCAGGCGGATCACCGCGTAGCCCAGTTTCTTCGCGCCGAGCAGCGGCGACACCGGCGCGCGCTCGGCGGCGAAGGCCTCGCCGCGGCCGAAGCGCTTGTATTCAAGCGAGTCAAGATTGACGACGGGTCCGGGCATGACACTTCCTCCTCCTGCCAGTACCGGCCGCGGTCTGCCGGCTATTCGAATTCGAGCAACAGGTCCTTCGCATCCACCTGCGTGCCGACACCGGCGACGATGCGCTTGACCGTTCCGTCCCGGTCGGCCGCGACGGCCGTTTCCATCTTCATCGCTTCCATCGTCAGCAGCGTGTCGCCGCGCTGCACCGCCTGGCCTTCCTCGACGGCGACGGTCGTGATGAGCCCCGGCATCGGCGCCGCGACCTGCTTCGGGTTGCCGCGGTCGGCCTTTTCCGCCCGGGTGGTCGTTGCCGCGAGCTTGCGGTCGGCGACGCGCACCGAACTCGGCTGGCCGTTGATCTCGAAGAACAACCGGCGGATGCCCTGCTCGCTCGGCTCGGTGCCGGTCAGGTAGCGGATGATGACCTGGCGGCCATCGTCCATCGTGACCGTCAGCTCCTCGCTCGGCTCCATGCCGTAGAAGAACACGTGGGTCGGCAGCAGGCTGACGTCGCCGTAGGTCTCGCGATGCTCGCGGAATTCCTCGAACACTTTCGGGTACATCAGGTGCGAGGCCAGGTCGTCGTCGTCCACCGGCAGGCGGCCGGCCGGGTTCAGGCTCGCGCGCGCCTCGTCGAGATCGGTGTCCTCTAGCACGCTGCCCGGTCGCACGGTGAGCGGCTTTTTGCCGCGCAGCACTTTCTTCTGCAGCGCCTCCGGGAAGCCGCCCGGAGGCTGGCCGAGTTCGCCCGCGAAGAAGGACACGACGGAGTCCGGGAACGCGATCTCGGTGTCCGGGTCCGTGACCTCGTCGATCGTGATCCCCGAGGTCACCATCATCAGCGCCATGTCGCCGACCACCTTCGACGACGGCGTCACCTTGACAATGTCGCCGAAGGCCATGTTGACGTCGGCGTAGGCGCGCGCGACCTCGTGCCAGCGGCGCGCGAGGCCGAGCGAGGCGGCCTGTTCCTTCAGGTTCGTGTACTGCCCGCCCGGCATCTCGTGCAGGTAGACCTCGGAGGCGCCGGAACGTACATCGGGCTCGAAGGCCGCGTACTGCCCGCGCACCTCCTCCCAGTAGTGGCTTATGCGGCGGATCGCGTCGAGATCGAGCCCGGTGTCCTGCTCGGTGTGCGCGAGCATCGCGACCAGCGAACCCAGGTTCGGCTGCGAGGTCAGGCCGCTCATCGAGTCCGCCGCCGCGTCGAAAGCGTCGACGCCGGCGCGCACCGCCGCGAGTACGCTGGCCACCGAGGCGCCGCTGGTGTCGTGCGTGTGGAAGTGGATCGGCAGCGACACTTCTTCTTTCAGCGTGCTGACCAGCAGCTCGGCAGCGCGCGGCTTCAGCAGGCCGGCCATGTCCTTGATGCCGAGGATGTGCGCACCGGCCTTCTCCAGCTCTTTCGCCATCGACACGTAGTACTTCAGGTCGTATTTCTGCCGGTCCGGGTCGAGGATGTCGCCGGTGTAGCAGATCGCGGCCTCGGCGATCTTGCCCGAGGCCGCGACCTCGTCGATCGCGAGGCGCATGTTCTCGACCCAGTTCAGGCAGTCGAAGATGCGGAACACGTCGACGCCCGCCTCGGCGGAGCGCCGGATGAAGAAGCGCACGACGTTGTCCGGGTAGTTGCGGTAGCCGACGCCGTTCGACGAGCGCAGCAGCATCTGCTGCATCAGGTTCGGCATCGCCGCCGACAGGTCCGCGAGGCGCTGCCACGGGTCCTCCTTCAGGAAGCGCATCGCGACGTCGAAGGTCGCGCCGCCCCAGCTCTCGACCGAGAACAGGCCCGGCAGCCAGCGCGCGTAGTGCGGCGCAATGCGCAGCATGTCGGCGGTGCGGAAACGCGTCGCGAGCAGCGACTGGTGCGCATCGCGGAAGGTCGTGTCGGTGACCTGCGGGACCTGCTGCGCCTTCAGCCAGGCGGCGACGGCGCAGGCACCCTCGCGCTCGAGCAGCTGGCGCACGCCGTCGGCCGGCGTCGTCTCCGGCAGCGGCGGCGGCGCCGGCGCGCGGCGCACGGCCGGCTGCGGGCGGCCGTCGACCTGCGCATTGCCGTTCACGATCACGTCGGCGATGAATTCGGTCAGCAGGCTACCGCTCGACGTGTCGGCCGGCAGCTCGAGCAGCTGCGGGTGGTCGTCGATGAAGCGGGTCGTGTAGTCGCCCGGGCGGAAGCTCGGGTGCGAGACCAGCCGCTCGAGGAACATCAGGTTGGTCTCGACGCCGCGCACCTTGAACTCGTTCAGCGCACGGCGCATGCGCGCAATGGCCTCGGCGTCCGAGTGCCCGGAAGCGGTCACCTTGACCAGCAGGCTGTCGTAGTGGCGCGTGATCGTCGCACCCGAATACGCGGTGCCGGCGTCGAGTCGGATACCGGGACCCGCCGGGCTGCGGTAGGCCACGATGTGCCCATAGTCCGGGATGAACTTGTTGCGCGGGTCCTCGGTCGTGACCCGGCACTGCAGCGCGGCGCCATGCCGCTCGATCGCGTCCTGCTCAGGGATGCCGGAGGCCTCGACGTCGCCGATCTTCGCGCCGGCCGCGATGCGGATCTGGCTCTTGACGATGTCGAGCCCGGTGATCTGCTCGGTCACGGTGTGCTCGACCTGCACGCGCGGGTTGACCTCGATGAAATAGTACTCGCCGCTGTCCGCGTCCTGGAGGAACTCGACGGTGCCGGCGTTCGAGTAGTCCACCGAGCGTGCGAGCCTCAGCGCGGCCGCGCAGATGTCCTCACGCTGCTCCTGCGACAGGTAGGGCGCCGGCGCGCGCTCGATGACCTTCTGGTGGCGCCGCTGTACCGTGCAGTCGCGTTCGAACAGGTGCACGACCTTGCCGTGCGTGTCGCCGATGACCTGCACCTCGACGTGGCGCGCGCGGCGCACGAGTTTCTCGAGGTAGACCTCGTCGTTGCCGAAGGCAGATTTCGCCTCGCGGCGCGCCATCGGCAGCTGCTCCTTCAGCGCGGCCGCGTTTTCGAGCACGCGCATGCCGCGCCCGCCGCCGCCCCAGCTCGCCTTCAGCATCAGCGGGAAACCCACGTCTTCGGCGAGTTCGAGCGCCTCGCCGACGTCGGCCGGCAGCGGTCCGGTCGCCGGCACCACCGGCACCTTCGCGGCCTCGGCGATCGCGCGCGCCTCGACCTTGTTGCCGAGCCGGCGCATGACCTCGGGCGACGGCCCGATGAAGGTGATGCCCTCGTCCGCGCAGCGCTCGGCGAAGTCCGGGTTTTCGGACAGGAAGCCGTAGCCCGGGTGCACCGCGTCGCAGCCGGACCTGCGCGCCACCCGCAGGATGTCCTCGATGTCGAGGTAGGCCTCGAGCGGCGACTTGCCCTCGCCCACGCACCAGGCCTCGGCGGCCTTGAAGCGGTGCAGCGTCAGCCGGTCCTCGGCGGAGAAGATGGCGACGCTCGGGATGTCGAGCTCCTGAGCGGCACGCATGATTCGAATGGCGATTTCGCTGCGGTTGGCAACCAGTATCTTGCGGAAGGGCATCGGGCGACTCGTTCGGAAAGGCACCCGAAAGTATCACAGTGCCGTGACGGCGGTGCGCTTGCACCAAAACGGCGCAGGCGCCGCGCTATCAGGCCGTCGCCGGCCGGCCCACGGTCGCGTGGACGCGCTCGTCGACCCAGCCGAGCAACAGTTCGAGGAAGCGGTCACCGCGCTCCTCGTTGTGTACTTCGTGGCGATAGCCCGGCAGTTCCACGAGGCGGCGGTCCGCATGTCCGGCGTCCTCGATCAGCCGACGCGAACCCGCCGGCGGAGCGATCTCGTCCTCCGCGCCGTGCAGTGCGAGGCAGGCCGTGTCGAGCCGCGCAATATCCCCGCGCACTCGCACCACCGCCCGCGCGGTTTCGCCCGCGAGGCGCAGGGTCAGCGAGTGCTGCACGAGCGGGTCGCCGCGGTAATGCGCCTGCACCACGGGGTCGTGGCTGAGCTTGCGCGCATCGAGCGACGTGGGCAGGCGCAGCGCCGGCAGGAGCCCGCCGAGCCACGCGGCGGCCGGGCCGAGCCGCTCCGCCGCAGCGCCGAACGCGGCGAGCGGGCAGCCTGTCGTGACCAGGCCGAGCGCAGCGCCGCGGTTGCTCAGCAGGCAGTCCAGCGCGACGAGGCAGCCGAGGCTGTGACCCCAGACGAACACCGGCAGCGTCGGCAGGCTCGCGGCGGTCGCGGCGATCACGGCCCGCAGATCGCCGGCGAAGGTGGCGAAACGGTCGATATCGCAGCGGCGTCCGGGCGACTCGCCGTGCCCGCGCTGGTCGTAGGTGACCGTCGCGAGGCCGGCATCGCGGCAGCGCCCGGCAAGGCCGGCATAGCGGCCGCGGTGCTCGGCGAGTCCGTGCACGACGACCAGCGCCGCGTGCGCGGCCTCCGGCAGGAAGTGACTGACGGCGAGATCGATCGCGCTGTCGATCCGCGCACTCAATGTCCGCCCGCAGCGTGTTTCAGCGCAGCGCAATCCAGCCTGGCGCCGGCAAACTCGCAGTCGGGCGGACCCCAGCTCTCGACCAGGCCGATACGCTGGTCGAGGTCGGCCTCGGCCGCTTCTACCAGGCGCCTGACGACCTGCCCCTGGAAGTCCGTCAGCAGCGGCCAGCCGCCGGCGGCGGCCGCGGGGGACGGCGACAGCGTCGCAACGAGAATGTCCTCGGCGCTGGTCGCGTCCTCGATCTGCGAGCGCTCGAACAGGTAGGGAAACAGCCGCGCGGCGTTGTCGCCCAGGTTGCCGAGCCGGAATGTCGCCTCCAGCGAGCGTTCGCGCTCCGCCTCGATGAGCGCCGCGGGCCGCAGGTCGTGCTCGTGCAGCGGCGAGGAACTGATGACCAGCACGCGCTCGGCGCCGAGGATGTGGGCCGCCTGGATCGGCACGTTGTGCGCGTAGCCACCGTCGACCAGCCACTCCTGCGAATGCCCCGGCAGCTCGACCCGCGTGGCCGGGAATACCGGGAACGGCGAGCCGGAGGCGAACACGACGTCGATCAGCGCCTGGTGGCTAAGCCGGCAGTCGGCAAGCTGCCAGCGCGGATCGCGCTGCGCCAGCGCGGCCAGCGGCGACGTGCCGTCGGCAGGCGCGCAGCCACCGCCGGTCGGGGACTCGCCGAGGCGCGCAGGGTCGAAGACGAAATAGCGTTCGCGTTGCCGTGCCAGCGACGTCGCCGAAACGACGAAGGTCGTGTGCAGCGGATCGTCGATGCGTGCGTCGAGATCGAGGTTGCAATCGCTTTCCGGAATGCCGGCGCTGGCGCAGTGCCAGCGGGCGTAGGTCGTCTTGAAATAATCGATCGCGCGCTCGTTGCCGTAAATCGCCGGCGCCATGACCGCGTTCCAGTAGAAGAAACTCGCGACCAGAAACAGGATGACCCGCTGGTAGCGGCGCAGGTCCAGAAACCAGGTCGACTTGGGGAATGGCGCGACCAGCAGGTCCCAGCCCGGCTTCAGCGGGTTGCGCGGACTGCCCGACGGCGGCAGATGGGCCAGCAGGATCAGCAATGCGGTCACGGTCGCGGAGCAGGCCATGAACGCGAGCCAGAAACCGGGCGTCAGCTCGAACAGGGTCGTGCCCGAGAGCCAGAGGGCGAGGTGCGCGAGGAGCGGCGCCAGCAGGATCATCGCGGTCGCCGACAGCAGGTAGCGCGCGCCGACCCGTACCCGCACGGCCGGGTCCGCGGCGTTGGCCAGGGCGTGGTGCCAGGACAGGAACAAGAGCAGCAGGCCGACGCAGCAGACCAGCGTCGCCCAGGACACGGAGCCGAACCCGTCGCTGATCGACACGTCGCCGCCGTCGCGCATCGTCTCGACGACCCAGGGACTCAGCGTGAGCAGGATCGCGAGCACCAGCAGGACCAGGTTCGCACCGCGGAACGACACCTGCTCCCAGCGGAAGCGGTCGTCGAATATGAGCCGGTTGTCGGAGTACAGTGCGACGATGACGCAGAGAAAATAGAACAGGCCGGTAACAGCCGGCACGTGCTCGAGGCCGAGCACGCCGTTGACGTCCTTGATCAGCCACGGCGCGATGATCAGCAGCAGCACCCAGATCATGCGCGGCGGGAACCACGGCCGCGCCGTTTCGAGCTGCAGCAGCGCAGCGGGTAGCGTGGTCGGCTCCGTCCTGCGCCTGAGCGGGCCGACCGCGCGCACGACCAGCACCAGGGCCAGGAACAGCACGCCGCTGACGACCAGCGCCAGGTAACGCGGCATCTCGATGAACGGAAAGATGTCGGCATTGCCGACGTAGTCGCGCGCGTCGTCGCAGGCGTCGCCCGGCGCGCAGCGGGTCCACACTGTCCGCGTCAGCGAGGGTCCGGCCGGTCGATCGATACGCGTGACCAGCGTGCCGAGCAGCGCGCCGCCGGAGGTCCCGACCACGTAGTCGACCGGGATGGTCGCGTGGCGCGGACTGCCGTTCGCCGGCGCCGCGCCCGCGTTGCCGAGATAGCCGCCGTCGTAGAGGTACTCGACGAGCCGCGTCTGGTAGGCCGACTTGACGCCGCCGCCGGTCAGCACCAGCGCGAACGGGTCGACCTGCCGCTCGCGGGCGACGAGGTGCGCCCACAGCTCGTCGAGCCGGAAACGGAAATGCCGGTGCTTGCGGAACCCGGCCTCGTGCAGCGAATAGTTGCGCGCCAGGAACCCGGACAGCCCGCGCTCGAGTTCCGCGAGCTCCGGGTTTTCCGCCCGCAGCCAGCGGTCGAACACGCCGCTGCCCGGCGCGGCCAGCAGGAGCGACCCGCCGGCCGATCGTCCCGGCGTCCCGAACAGCGGATCGAACTGGCGCTGGTAGACCAGCACGTCCTGCTGCGCGGCGCCGCCCGGCGGCACGAACGCGGCGCCCGGTGAACCGTCGACGGCCACGCGGGTTTCGACAAGATCACCCGCCGCGACCTTGCCGCCGAAATTGAGTCGGGCCAGCTGCCGTTCCCAGGCCGCCGCGCGCTCGTCGCCGTCACCGCCAGCGACGAGTTCGCGCTCGATGAAGCGCAGCAGCGCCGGCAGCAGCGGCGACAGGTGCGAGTCGAGCCGGACCGGCCGCGCGTCATCGAGCAGCGCGGCGCGCGGGTCCGTCACGTCGGCCCCGGCGAGCCCGGACGAGTACGCGGGCAGCGGCTGCCCGTCGAGCGGCCAGTAGCGCAGCGCCCGCCAGGCGTCGGCGCCTTCCCGCGCGAGCAGGCCGGCCGCGAACGGCGAAAGCAGCGCGGCGTCGAGCCGGCCGTTCTCGAGCCAGTCGAACAGCTGGTAGTCGTTGCCGTGCGCGACGACGACGCAGGCCGCGCCGAGGCGGCCGCCCTGGTAGCGACCGCGGTAGCGTTCGGGCACGCCGACCGCGACGACGCGTTCGCCGGCCGCCACGCAGCCCTGCTCCGCCGGCTGCGCCGCAGCCTGTGCGTGCAGCGCGAATGCAGATACTGCCACTAGCCAGGCCGATCGAGTGTTGCTGCGCATCGCCGTCCCTGCCCTGCCGCCGAAGGAAAAGCTGGTCCCTACAGTGCAGATGTAGACGAATTCCGGCGAGTCCGCCACGCGCGGGTGCCGTCGGCGGCGGTCTCAGCCCTGCGCGGCGAAGTCCAGCGGCGTCTCCGGGTCGGCGAGCCGCGCGGGATCGGCCGTGTAGCCTTCCGCGATCAGCTTGCGGGCCTGGACGAAGTCCTTCGGCCGGTTGACGGCGTCGAGCGCCACCAGTCGGCCGCCCGCGAAGTAACACAGCGCGAACGAGCGCCCGCTCGCGGGATCGCCGCGCGTGACGATCCGGTCGCAGCCGGCGGACAGGCCCGCGATCTGCAGCTTGACGTCGTACTGGTCGGACCAGAACCACGGCAGGTCGGCGTAGGGCCGCGGGTCGCCGGTCAGGGCATGGGCGACGACCATGGCCTGGTCGTGTGCATTCTGTACCGACTCGAGCCGCAGCCGATCGCCGTATAGCGGGTGCGGGCAGCGGGCGCAGTCGCCGGCGGCGAAAATGTCGGGGTCGGAGCTGCGGCAGAATTCGTCGACGACGATGCCGTCGTCGACGTCGAGCCCGGCGGCCTCCGCCAGCGCGGTGTCCGGCTCGATGCCGATGCCGACCACGACGACGTCGGCGGGCTCGACTTCGCCGCTCGCCAGGCGCACGCCGTCGGCGCGGCTTGCGCCCGTGATCTCGGCGACGGCGCTGCCCAGGCGCAGCGCCACGCCCTCCTCGCGGTGCACGCGGGCGAAAAAGTCCGACATCTCCGGGCAGGTGATCCGGGAAAGCAGGCGTTCCTCGGCTTCGACGACGCTGACCTGCATGCCGAGCGAGCGCAGCGAGGCCGCAACCTCGAGGCCGATGTAGCCGCCGCCGACGACCACGGCGCGCGCGCCGGCCGCGGTCGCCGCCCTCAGCCGTTCGATGTCCGCGACGGTGCGCACGTAGCAGACGCCGTCCAGCTCCGCGCCGGGTACCGGCAGGCGCCGCGGCCGTGCGCCGGTCGTCAGCACCAGCTGCTGCCAGCGGAGCCGGCTGCCGTCGTCGAGCGCGACGCTGCGTTCGCCGCGGTCGATCGCGGTCACGCGGCGGCCCAGCCTGAGATCGATCCGCGCCTTGTCGTACATGGCGGCAGGCCGCAGGAGGATCTGCTCGAACTGCCGCTTGCCCTTCAGGAAGTCTTTCGACAGCGGCGGCTTGTGGTAGGGCAGCTCCTGCTCTTCGCCGACGATCGTCACCGCGCCTTCGTAGCCGCAGCGCCGCAGGCCGTGCGCGAGCTGTGTCGCCGCGTGGCTCGCACCAACGATGACGACGCCCGGATCGCGTTCCCCGCTCATGCGCGCCCCAGCGCGGCCGGCGCCATCAGGCGCTGCCCGCGGCCGTATCTGCCTCCTGCTCCGCGACGCCGGGCCAGGCACTGAGCACGGCGTTGATCAGCGTCGCCAGCGGAATGGCGAAGAACACGCCCCAGAAACCCCAGATGCCACCGAAGAACAGGATCGCCACGATGATCGCGACCGGGTGCAGGTTGACGACCTCGCTGAACAGCAGTGGCGCGAGCAGGTTGCCGTCCAGCGCCTGGATGATCAGGTAGGCCAGCACGACGTAGTAGAAGTCCGCCGCCGCCCCCCACTGGAACAGCGCCACCAGCGCGACCGGCAGCGTGACGACGGCGGCGCCGATGTACGGGATCAGCACCGAGACGCCGGTCAGCACGGCCAGCAGCAGCGCGTACTGCAGGCCGAGCAGCGTGAACACGACCCAGGTCACCGAGCCGACTATCAGGATTTCCCAGAACTTGCCGCGCACGTAGTTGCCGAGCTGCCCGTCCACCTCCTGCCACACGGTGCTGGTCAGCTGTCGCTCGCTCGGCAGGAAGCCCGCGAACCAGTCCATGATGCGGTCCTTGTCGCGCACCATGAAGAACACGAGCAACGGCACCAGCACGAGGTAGACGATGACCGTGATCAGCAGGACCAGGCCGCTCATCGAGAACGACAGCACGGACTGGCCCATGCGGATCGACTCGGTGCCGAGCGTCGAGACGAACTCCTGTATCTGCTGCTCGCTGACGAAGTTCGGGTACTTGCGCGGCAGCTCGAGCAGCAGCGCCTGGGCCCGCTCGAGGATCTGCGGCACCTGGCCGACCAGTCGCGTGACCTGCCGGATGAGTGGCGGCAGCAGGCCAAACAGCAGCGTCGCGACGAACGCGACGAATACGAGGAACACCAGCACCACGCTCGGCAGGTGCGGCACGCCGATCCGGTGCAGGCGGGCGACTACGCCCTGCAGCAGGTAGGCGATCACGACTGCGGCCAGCACCGGGGCCAGCATGTTGCCAAACAGGTAGACGGCCGCGCCGAGACTCAGCAGCGCGAGCGACAGCGTCACGACCTGCGGATTGGCAATTTGCCGCCGGAACCACCGGGTTACCGTGTTCATGGCCCCGAGCTTACCTCAGCCCCAGAGGCGGGAATCAAATACCTGCACCCGGCCGCGGTCGTAGCGCAGGCCCTGCGGCCTGTCACGTTCCAGCAGCAGCGGCCCGTCGATGTCGACGAAGCGGCAGAGCTGCGCGACGACGAAAGCGGGCGCCATCGCGAGCGAGGTGCCGAGCATGTTGCCGACCATGAGCCCGAGGCCGCGCTCGCGCGCCGCGGCGGCGAGCCGCAGCGATTCGCTCAGCCCCCCGGCCTTGTCCAGCTTGATGTTGATAACGTCATAGCGCGCGGCGGCGACGTCGAGTTCGGCCGTGTCGAGGCAGGACTCGTCGGCGGCGAGCGGCACCGGGCTCGTGAAGCCCTCGAGCGCCTCGTCCGCGCCGCGCGGCAGCGGCTGCTCGACCAGCTCGATGCCGAGCGCCTCGCAGGCCGGCAGCAGCGACTCGAGCCGGGCCATGTCCCAGGCCTGGTTCGCGTCGACGACGATGCGCGCGTCCGGCCTTGCGCCGCGGATCGCCTCCAGGCGCTCGCGCGGGCGGTCGTCGTTCAGCTTGACCTTGAGCACCGGGCAGTCGTGCGCGGCGCTCGCCTTCGCGGCCATCTCCGCCGGGCTGTCCTCGAGGCCGATCGTGAACACGGTCGTGACCGGCTGCGGCTCCATCCCGGTCAGCGACCAGATCGAGCGGCCGCTCTTCTTGCACTCGAGGTCCCACAGCGCGCAGTCGATCGCGTTGCGCGCGCCGCCGCGCGGCAGCAGCCCGGCCAACGCCTCGCGGTCGAGGCCCTCGTCGACGGCATGCTCGATCGCCACGATCTGCTCGCGCATGCTGTCCACCGTTTCGTCGAGATAGGAGACGCCGGCGGCCTCGCCGAAGCCGCGGTGCGGCCCGTCCTTCAGCTCGACGACGACGCAGCTCGCGTGCGTCCATTCGCGCCCGGTGATGCGGAACGGCACCTTGAGCTTCCAGCGCTCGATCGATACCAGCAGGTCCATCAGTCACCTCCCGCGAAATCGCGGCGGATCCGCTCGACGACGGGCTGCATGCCGGTAGCGATCGGGTCGACAGAGGGCAGCCCGGTTTCGCGAGACAGCGCGTCGAGGTACGGCTGCCGCTCGTCCGCCGGCAGGCTGGAAGTATTGATGCTGATGCCGACGCAGCGGATGCCGGGATTCGTCAGCCGGCCCTCGAGCAGGTTGCGCTCGATGCAGTCGGCGACGGACGGCAGCCGGTAGCCCGGCCACTCGTCCATCTCGCTGCGCCCGGCCTCGTGGCAGACGACGATCGCGTCGGGCTGCGAACCGTGCAGCAGGCCGAGGCTCACCGCGGCGTAGCCCGGGTGGAACAGCGAGCCCTGCCCCTCGATGACGTCCCAGTGCCCGGGTTCGTTGTCCGGCGACAGCACTTCGGCTGCGCCCGAGACAAAGTCGCTGACGACGGCGTCGATCGGCATGCCACTGCCGGCGATCATGATGCCGGTCTGGCCGGTCGCGCGGAACGTCGCCTCGAAACCCTCTGCAAGCAGCGCCGCGTGCAGCGCGAGCGCCGAGTACTTCTTGCCGACGGCGCAGTCGGTGCCAACCATCAGAACGCGCCGCCCGCTGCGCTTGCGGCCGCTGCCGACGGGAATCCCGGCGGGCGGCACGCGCACGTCGACGAGCCGCGCGCCGGAATCCCGGGCGGCGCGCGCGACGCGCTCGAACTTCGCAAGGCGCACGTGCAGGCCGGACACGATGTCCATGCCGGCGGCGGCCGCCTCCTCGAGCACCGCGAGCCAGCTGTCCGGGATCACGCCGCCGACCGGCGCGACGCCGACGATCAGGCTGCCGACTCCGGCCTCCTTCGCCGCGGGCACGTCGAGGTCGGGCACCCCGAGGTCGACCGGGCAGCCCGGGAAGCGCAGCTGCCCGGCAACCTTCTCGCCGCGCCAGCGCACGATGCCCAGGCCGGTCTTCGCGTACAGCGGATGCCTGACATCGCCGATCATGACGAGGTACGGCGCGCGCAGCTCGACGACGGTCGTCTCAGGCACGCAGCACCACCGTGCGCTGGCCGCTCAGGAACAGCCGGTGCTCGGCGAACCAGCGCACCGCGCGATTGAACACGACGCTCTCGAGGTCCTGGCCGATCACGACCAGCTCCTCCGGCCCCATTGTGTGGTCGACGCGCTCGACGCCCTGCTCGATGATCGGGCCCTCGTCTAGATCGGTCGTGACGAAATGCGCCGTGGCGCCGATGATCTTGACGCCGCGCGCATGCGCCTGGTGGTACGGCCGCGCGCCCTTGAAGCCGGGCAGGAAGGAATGGTGGATGTTGATGGCCCGCTCGTGCAGCCGTTCGCAGGCATCCGCCGACAGGATCTGCATGTAACGTGCGAGCGCGAGCAGGTCCGCGCCGCTGTCGTCGAACAGGTCCAGGATGCGCGCCTCCTGCTCGTCCCGGCGACCCGCCTTGATCGGCAGGTGGTGGAACGGCAGCCGGTACCATTCGACCAGCGAGCGCATGTCCTCGTGGTTGGACACGACGCCGACGATCTCGATCGGCAGCGTGCCGATCGAAACGCGGTGCAGCATGTTGTTCAGCACGTGGCCCTGTTTCGACACGGCGACCAGCACCTTGCAGCGCTGCTCGGCGCGGTGCAGCTGCCAGTCCATCCCGAAGCGAACGGCCACGTCCGCGAAGCGCTGCCGGAGGCTGTCGTCGTCCGGCAGGTCCGCACCCGCGAACGACGTGCGCATGAAGGACCGCTCCGACCAGGGGTCGACGTAGTGCGCGGTCTCGGTGATCGAACCGCCGTTGTCGGCGATGAAGCCGGTGATGGCGGCGACGATCCCGGCCCGGTCCGGGCAGGACATCGTCAGGACCCGCATGCCGCTGGTGCTCGCCGCGCTCATTCGCCTCCGGGGCGGCGCCATACCTGCCAGGCGCCAATGGTCAGGAGCGGCATAATGTAAATCACGAAGAACACCCACGCCATGGTCCCGTAGCCGCGCGCAATCAGGTTGGTAATGCCCCACAGGGACACGACGGCCGACACGACGACCGCGGCGACCGCGATCAGCGCGTGCTTGCCGGCCGCGAGGCCGCGCCCGCGGCGCTCGACAAGGAACGCGTCGATGCGCTCGTTGATGCCCTGCAGCAGGCCCGCCCCGGTCTCGATGAACGTGCCGAACAGCATGATCGAGTACACGAGCAGGAAGCCCGTCGAGCCGTAGGTGGCGAGCAGCCAGTAGACCGGGATCGGCTGCTCCACGATTGCCGGGTAGGCGGCGAAGAAGGCCACGTGGAACAGGAGCGCGGGCACCAGCGCGATCAGCGCGCCAACCGCGCCGGAGGCGAGCGCCTGCGCCCGCGTCTCGAAACCGCGCGCCACGTACAGCAGCAGCGGCACGGTCGCCAGGTTGTACAGCGCGTACTTGAAGCCGCTGACGGCCCAGCCGCTGCCCGCCTCGGCCGCGGCGATCTGCGCCACGACGGCGTCGCCCTCGTTGCGGAAGATCATGATGAAAAAGGCGATGAACACGGCATACAGGAATACCGACCAGAACGTCAGCGCCTTCTCGACCAGCTCACGGCCGTAGAAGGTCAGCACCCCGATTACCGCCAGCATGACGACGAGACCCGCGAAATACGGCACGCCGAGACTGTCGCGCGAGATGTTGCCGGCCGCCGAGGCGAGCACCGCGAGCACCAGCAGGAACTGCAGCACGACCAGCAGTTCGTAGGCGACCCAGCCCGGCCCGAGGAGGCGCTTGAAGAAGTTGCGGTAGTCGTACGCTCGGTGCAGGCGCGCAAGTTCGAAGGTCAGGCCAAGCACCAGCGCCACGGTCGCGAACGAAACCAGGAAACCGAGCAGGCCGCCGAGCAGGCCGTAGCTCACGAAGTACTCGACGATCTCGCGGCCGGTGCCGTAGCCCCCGCCGACCATGACCGACTGGTAGACCGCGCCCGGCATGACGTACAAACGCACGAAACGCGAACTGAAAAATCCCCCCATGCGCCAGTCATACCCGCCACGCCGGCCGATGTCGAGCGCCGCGGCGATTTTTGCCCCGTCCCGTGCACTTCCGTAAACTGTGCGGCCCGCAGCGTCAGCCCCTGATTGACAAGGAAGCGCATGAGCGAAACCCGGATCATCTACACCGAGACCGACGAGGCGCCGATGCTCGCGACCTGGTCGCTGCTGCCGATCGTGCGGGCCTTCGCAGGCACCGCCGGCGTCGACATCGAGACGCGCGACATCTCGCTCGCCGGCCGCATCATTGCGAACTTCCCCGGGCGGCTGACCCACGAGCAGCAGCAGCCGGACGCGCTGGCCGAGCTCGGTGAGCTGGCCAAGACGCCGCAGGCCAACATCATCAAGCTGCCGAACATCAGTGCATCGATACCGCAGCTGACGGCCGCGATCCGGGAGCTGCAGTCCCAGGGATACGTCGTTCCCGACTTTCCCGAGGAACCGCGTAACGACGAGGAGCGTGCCGTTCGCGAGCGCTACGGCAAGGTGCTCGGCAGCGCCGTGAACCCCGTACTGCGCGAAGGCAACTCGGACCGCCGCGTCGCCGCCGCGGTCAAGGAATACGCGAAGAAACACCCGCATTCGATGGGCAAGTGGCAGGCCGACTCGAAGTCCAGGGTCGCGCACATGGCCGGCGGCGACTATTACGGCAGCGAGCAGTCCCACGTGCTCGACGCCGACGGTGAGCTGCGCATCGAGTTCGTCGCCGCGGACGGCGAGGTGCAGGTCCTGCGCAAGTCCGTCGGCGTGCGGCCCGGCGAGGTCGTCGACGCGGCCGTCATGAGCATCGCCGCGCTGCGGGACTTTTTCACGAGCTCGATCGAGGCGGCGCAGGCCGACGACGTGCTGCTCTCGCTGCACCTCAAGGCAACGATGATGAAGGTCTCGGACCCGATCATGTTCGGCCACGCGGTGAAAGTCTTCTACGCACCGGTCTTCGAGAAGCACGCGGCGCTGTTCCGGGAACTGGGCGTGGACCCGGACAACGGCATCGGCGATGTCTATGACAACATTGCCGAGCTCGACGAAGAGCGGCGCGCGGCGATCGAAGCTGACATCGAAGCCGTGTACGCGGACCGGCCGCGGCTCGCGATGGTCGACTCGGACCGCGGCATCACGAATCTGCACGTGCCGAGCAACGTTATCATCGACGCGTCGATGCCGGCGGCCATCCGCTCCTCCGGCAAGATGTGGGGACCGGACGGCAAGCTCGCCGACACGCTTGCCATGATCCCCGACCGCAGCTACGCCGGCATCTACCAGGCCGTCATCGACGACTGCAAGGAAAACGGCGCCTTCGACCCGGCCACGATGGGCAACGTGTCCAACGTCGGCCTGATGGCACAGAAGGCGGAGGAGTACGGCTCGCACGACAAGACCTTCGAAGTGCCGGCCGCCGGCCGCGTCCGGGTCGTCGACGCGGACGGCGAGGTGCTGATGGCGCACGAGGTCGAGGCCGGCGACATCTGGCGCATGTGCCAGACGCGCGACGTCGCGATCCGCGACTGGGTGCGGCTCGCGGTCAGCCGGGCGCGTGCGACCGGCAACCCGGCGGTATTCTGGCTCGACGAGCAGCGCGCGCACGATCGCAACCTGATATCGATCGTAGAGGACTGCCTCGCGGAGCACGACACGCAAGGCCTCGAAATCCTCGTGCGCTCGCCGCTGGAGGCCATGCGCTACACGCTCGAGCGGGTACGCGCCGGCAAGGACACGATCTCGGTCACCGGCAACGTGCTACGCGACTACCTGACCGACCTGTTCCCGATCCTCGAACTCGGCACCAGCGCGAAGATGCTGTCGATCGTGCCGCTCCTGGCCGGCGGCGGCCTGTACGAGACCGGCGCCGGCGGCTCCGCGCCGAAACACGTGCAACAGTTTCTCGCGGAGAACCACCTGCGCTGGGATTCGCTCGGCGAGTTCCTGGCGCTCGCGGTTTCGCTGGGCGACCTCGCGGAGCAGACCGGCAACGCCCGGGCACGCGTGCTGGCCGCGGCGCTCGACGCAGCCAACGGCCGCTTCCTCGAGGAGAACAAGTCGCCGTCACGCAAGGCGGGCGAACTCGACACGCGCGGCAGTCACTACTACCTGGCGCTGTACTGGGCGCAGGCGCTCGCTGCGCAGGACGACGACGCCGGGCTGCGCGAGACCTTCGCCGGTGTCGCGGCCGCGCTCGGCGACAACGAAGCGCGCATCGTCGATGAGCTGAACGGCGTCCAGGGCCGTCCCGTCGACATCTGGGGCTATTAGCACACGGACCCGCAGCGCCCGCGCGCCGCGCTGCGCCCGAGCGCCAGGCTCAACCGCATCATCGACGGGCTCGCCGGCGGCTGAGCGCCGGCCGGCTTCAGCCGCCCTGCATCGACGCCGGCAGGCGCACGGCGACGACCCGCCCGGTCACGCAGGTCTGCCCGCCGGCGGCGAGTTCGATGTCGACGACGACCTTGCGCTCGCCGACCTCGAGCGCGCGGCCGGTCAGCTCCAGCTCGACCCCGAGCGGCGTCGGCCGGCGGTAGTCGACCGCCAGCGAGGCCGTGACGAAACGCGGCAGCCGCCCGGCCGCGAGCGGGCCGCCGGCCGCAGCGGCCGCGGCCGTCGCGGTGCCGTGGCAGTCGATCAGCGATGCGAGCAGCCCACCGTAGACGAAACCCGGGATCGCCGTGTAGCGCGCATCCGGCGTGAAGCGGGCGACGCTGCGTTGCCCGTCCCAGTAGCTTTTCAGCTGCAGGCCGTCCGCGTTGCCATAGCCGCAGCCGTAGCAGTGGCTCGTGTCCTCCGGGTACAGGTCCTGTATCGCGCTGTCGCTCACGATGCCCTCAGCTGCGCAAGCGGTAGCCGCTCGCGAAGATCCAGCGGATGAAGAACAGGCAGGCCAGCAGGAATACGACGGTCATGCCGAAACTGACGGCGACGCTGACGTCCGCGTTCTCGTAGAAACTCCAGCGAAACCCGCTGACGAGGTAGACGACCGGGTTGAACAGCGTGACCGTCTGCCAGAACGGCGGCAGCATGTCGATCGAGTAGAAACTGCCGCCGAGGAAGGTCAGCGGCGTGATGATCAGCATCGGCACGATCTGCAGCTTCTCCCAGCCGTCGGCCCAGACGCCGAGAATGAAGCCGAACAGGCTGAACGACACGGCGGTCAGCACGAGGAACATCAGCATCCAGAGCGGGTGCGCTACCTGCACGTCGACGAACAGGTTGGCCGTCGCGAGGATGATACTGCCGAGGATGATCGACTTGGTCGCGGCGGCACCGACGTAGCCGAGCAGCACCTCGACCCAGGACACAGGCGCCGACAGCAGCTCGTAGATCGTTCCCGAGAAGCGCGGGAAATAAATGCCGAAAGATGCATTCGACACGCTCTCGGTCAGCAGCGACAGCATGATCAGGCCGGGTACGATGAAGCTGCCGTAGCTGACGCCGTCGATCTCGGTGATGCGCGAGCCGATCGCCGCGCCGAACACGATGAAATACAGCGAGGTCGAGATCACCGGCGACACGATGCTCTGGAACAGCGTGCGCCCGGTGCGCGCCATTTCGAAGGCGTAAATGGCCCGGACCGCGTACAGGTTCATACCGCCTTCTTCCTCACGAGGTCCACGAAGATCTCCTCGAGCGAGCTCTCGCGCGTGGTCAGGTCGTTGAAGCGGACTCCGGCCGTGCCGAGATCGGCCAGCAACGAGGTAATGCCCGTCCGCTCGGCCTGGGTATCGTAGGTATAGACGAGCTCCTGGCCGTCGGCGGCCAGTTGCAGCGCGTGCTGCGCAAGGCTGTCCGGCACCGCGTCGAGCGGCTCCTGCAGGTGCACGCGCAGCTCGCGCTTGCCGAGTTCGCGCATCAGCCGGCGCTTCTCCTGGACCAGCACGATTTGACCGTGGTTGATGACGCCCACCCGGTCGGCCATCTGCTCGGCCTCCTCGATGTAGTGGGTCGTCAGGATCACGGTGACGCCGGTCTCCTTCAGCGCGCGCACGATCTGCCACATGTCCTTGCGCAGCTCGACGTCGACGCCGGCCGTCGGCTCGTCGAGAAACAGGATTCGCGGCTCGTGCGCCAGCGCCTTCGCTATCAGCACTCGCCGCTTCATGCCGCCGGACAGCGTCATGATGCGCGCGTCGCGCTTCTCCCACAGCGTCAGCGAGCGCAGGACCTTCTCGACGTGGGCATCGTCGCGCGGCTTGCCGAACAGGCCGCGGCTGAAGCGCACGGTCGCGAGCACCGACTCGAAGGTATCGGTCGCGAGTTCCTGCGGCACCAGCCCGATCAGCGAGCGGGTCTTGCGGAAATCGCGCCGGATGTCGTGGCCGTCGACCCGCACTTCGCCGCCGCTGGCATTGACGATGCCGCAGACGATGTTGATCAGCGTGGTCTTGCCGGCACCGTTCGGCCCGAGCAGCGCGAAAATCTCGCCGTGTTCGATCGACAGCGAGACGTCCTTCAGCGCGCGGAAACCGCCCGCGTAGGTCTTCTCGAGGTGGCTGACGGATATCGCGGGGTGCATGCGCGCGAGTCTACCCAAGCCGCGCTGGGCGGCGCTATCTCGGCGCAAGTTCAGCCGCGGAACATCGTCAGCGCGACATAGCTCGCCCCGAGCAGGCCCGGCTCCGGGTGCATGATGACCTGGGTCGGGATGCGCTCCATCAGCGAACGATGCCGGCCCTTGTTCTCGAAGCCCGACCGGAAGCGGCTGTTGGCGAGCAGGTCCGGGTTGCGCTTGACGATGCCGCCGGCGATGTAAACGCCGTCCGCGGCGCCGAGCGCCAGCGCGAGATCGCCGGCGACCTGGCCCAGGATTTCGTAGAAGTGCTGCAGGGCCTCGGCGGCGCGCGTGTCGCTGTTGTCCGCCGCGCGCGCAAAGATCTCCTTCGCGCTGGCCGGCGCGCCTTTCTCGCCGTGCAGCGCGACGAGGGCCGCGTACAGGTTCTCGAGGCCGGGCCCGGACACGAGGCGCTCGTCGGATACGCGCTCGAATTTCTCGCGCAGCGCCGCCAGGAGGCGCATCTGCAGCTGCGACTCGGGCGCGAAGCCGAGGTGTCCGCCCTCGCCGACAACCGGGTACAGGCGGCCGTCGCGGCGCAGCAGGCCGGCCGCGCCGAGGCCCGTGCCGGGGCCGACGATCGCGACGTTGAAATCGTCCTCGCCGAACTCGGGCAGCGGCAGGATACCGGCCGCGACGCAGTCGCCGGGCGCGAGGAACGGGATGGAGTAGGCAATCGCCTCGAAGTCATTCAGCAGCCGCACCGACTCGCTGCCGAAATCCGCGGCCAGTTCGTCCGTTGCCAGGCTCCAGTGATTGTTCGTGAAGCGCACGCGGCCGTCGACGATCGGACCGGCCGCGGCGAAACAGATGACCCGAGGCGACTTCGCGCCGACGCGCCCGAGGTACTCGGCGATTGCTTCGCCCGCGGTCGGATAGTCCGCACAAGCGAGCGTCAGCTCATCGTGAAAACCGGGCTTCTGCGAATTCGCGAGCGCGAAACGCGCATTGGTACCGCCGATGTCTCCGATCAACAGCGAGGGTGCGGGCATTCCGGGTCTCCGCGTGCGATGCCTTCGGGTCCGTCGCGCCCGATGTTCGCACAGCGCACGCCGCGCCGCACGGCGTCAGTCCGCCGGGAACACCGTCGCGCCCTGCTCCGCGCCACTCACGTTGCTGCGGAACGCCGCGAACAGTTCGCGGCCGGTGCCGTAGTGGTTGCCGGCCAGGTCCGCCGCGGACGCTGCGCGCGCCTGCCACTCGGCGTCGTCGACCTGCGCCCGGAGCGTGCCGCCGGCCGCGTCGATCTCGATCAGGTCGCCGTCCCGCACTTTCGCGAGCGCGCCGCCCCGGGCCGCTTCCGGCGTTACCTGGATCGCGGCCAGAACCTTGCCCGAGGCGCCGGACATGCGGCCGTCGGTCAGCAGCGCGACGCGGCTGCCACGATTCTGCAGCACGCCGAGGTACGGCGTCAGCTTGTGCAGCTCGGGCATGCCGTTCGCGCCCGGACCCTGCCACGGCAGCACGGCGACGAAGTCGCCGGCGAGTTCGCCCGCGTCGAACGCGTCCGTGAAGGCCTGCTGTGACTCGAAGACCCGCGCCGGCGCCTTGATCCGGTGGTGTTCCTTCGCGACCGCGGACACCTTGATGATCGCGCGGCCGAGATTGCCGTCGACGACCCTGAGCCCGCCCTCGCGGTCGAACGCGTCCGCGACCGGGCGCACGATCTCCGTGTCCAGCGACGTCGGCTGCGCGTTTCGCCAGGCGAGCGAGTCGCCGTCCAGTACCGGTTCGACGCAGAAGCGCTCGAGCCCGGGGCCGAGTATCGTCATGACCTCGCGGTGCAGCAGGCCGGCCTCGAGCAGCTCGCGCATGACGAAGCCGAGCCCGCCCGCGGCATGGAAGTGATTCACGTCGGCGAGCCCGTTCGGGTACACGTGTGCGAGCAGCGGCACGGCGCGCGACAGCTCGTCGAAATCGGTCCAGTCGATGCGGATGCCGGCGGCCGCCGCGATCGCGACCAGGTGAATCGTGTGGTTGGTCGAGCCGCCGGTGGCCAGCAGCCCGACGATCGCGTTGACGATTGCCGCCTCGTCGACGATCTCGGCGAGCGGCGTGTAGTTCTCGCCGAGATCGGTCAGGCCGAGCAGCGTGCGCACGGCCTCGCGGGTCAGCTCGTCGCGCAGCGGCGTGTTCGGGTTGACGAACGAGCCACCCGGCAGCTGCAGGCCCATGAACTCCAGCATCATCTGGTTGCTGTTCGCGGTGCCGTAGAACGTGCAGGTGCCGGGGCCGTGGTAGGAGGCCGATTCGGCGGCCAGCAACTCGTCGCGGCCGACCTTGCCGGCGGCATACTCCTCGCGCACCCGCGCTTTCTCCTTGTTCGGCAGCCCCGACACCATCGGCCCGGCGGGCACGAACAGCACCGGCAGGTGACCGAAGGCCAGCGCGCCGATCAGCAGGCCGGGCACGATCTTGTCGCAGACCCCGAGGCACAGCGCCCCGTCGAACATGTTGTGCGACAGCGCGACGCCGGTCGCCATCGCGATCACGTCGCGGCTGAACAGCGACAGGTCCATGCCGTCCTGGCCCTGGGTCACGCCGTCGCACATCGCCGGCACGCCGCCCGCGAACTGGGCGACCGCGCCGGCCTCCCCGGCCGCGCGGCGGATGATCGCCGGGAAGGCCTCCAGCGGCTGGTGCGCGCTCAGCATGTCGTTGTAGGCGGAGACGATGCCGAGGTTCGGTATCTCCCGCCCGGACAGGGCCTCCTTGGCGCCGCCGCCGCAGGCGGCCATGCCGTGCGCGAGGTTGCTGCAGGACAGCCGGGACCGCGACGGGCCCTCGTCGCGCGCGGCGTGCATCCGCGCGAGGTAGGCGGCACGGCTCTCCTTGCTGCGCTCGCGAATCCGGGTGGTTACCTTGTCGAGGGTCGGGTCGAGACTCATCGGTTAAGCTCCGTTGTCGGTTCAGGGCGCCCAGACGACGCTGAGCGGCGCCGGGCTGCGCGCGAGCAGCGCGGCGACCGGCAGGCCGGTAGCACCGCGCCGCGCGCTTTCGAATACCTGCCGTTTCTCCTCGCCGAAGAACAGCAGCACGATCTCGCGGCTTCGTGCGAGCGCGGCGAGCGTCAGACTGATGCGCGGGTGCGGGCTTGCGCGGGTCGCGACGGGCACGAAATGCGCGTCGCCGTCCGGCGCCAGAGCGTCGTCGAGGCCGGCGAAATCCGGGAACAGCGACGCGAAGTGTCCGTCGGCGCCCATCCCGAGCAGGCAGGCCGCGAACGGCAGCGGCAGGCCGGGCCAGTCCCGTTCCAGCGCGGCGCAGGCGCCCGCGGGGTCCGTGCCGTCCCGGTACAGTCCGGCGAGCGACGCCGTTGCGGCCTCGTCCGTCAGCAGCGTGCCGCGCAGCAGGCGCTCGTTGCTGTCGGCGTCGTCCGGCGGCACCCAGCGTTCGTCGCTCGGCAATACCGTTACCCGCTGCCAGTCCAGCGGCACGCGCGCCAGCCGCCGGAACACGGGCCCGGGCGTCGTGCCGCCGCTGACGACCAGCGCGGCCCGCGCGTCACGCGCGAGCGTCGCGCGCAGGCTGCCGGCGAGCACGGCCGCGGCGGCGTCCGCGGCCTCCTCGCGCGTCGCGTAGTGGTATTCGCGCAGCGCCCTCATTCGCCCGGGTGCCAGGAGCGGCCGTCGCGGTCGAGCAGCAGGGAAGCCGCCGTCGGCCCCCAGGAGCCGGCGACGTAGGTTTCGACTTTCTGTCGCGATTCCTGCCAGCCCGCGACGACCTGGTCGACCCACTGCCACGCCGCCTCGACCTCGTCGCGGCGCATGAACAGCGCCGGGCGCCCGCGGATGACCTCCATCAGCAGGCGCTCGTAGGCGTCCGGGTAGCGGACGCCGAAAGCCTCCTCGAAGCTCAGGTCCAGCGACACCGCGCGCAGGTCGAAACCGCCGGGGCCTGGCTCCTTCGCCATCACCGCGAGCTTGACGCCCTCGTCCGGCTGCAGCCGGATCGTCAGGCGGTTCGGCTGGATCTCGTCGTGCAGGCTTTCGAAGATCGAGTGCGGTACCTGCTGGAACTGCACGACGATTTCGGAGTGCTTCGACTTCATGCGCTTGCCGGTGCGCAGGTAGAACGGCACCCCGGACCAGCGCCAGTTCTCGATATCGACCTTGAGCGCCACGAAGGTCTCGGTGCTGCTTTTGTCCGAGCCGAGTTCCTCGAGATAACCCGGGACCGCGCTGCCGTCGATCGCGCCCGCCGCGTACTGCCCGCGCACGCTGTGCGACTTGACCTCGGCCGCCGTGATCGGTCGCAGCGCGCGCAGCACCTTGAGCTTCTCGTCGCGGACCGACTCGTGGTCGAGGTTCGCAGGCGCCTCCATCGCGACCAGGCACAGCAGCTGCAGCAGGTGGTTCTGCACCATGTCGCGCAGCGCGCCGATGTCGTCGTAAAACTCGATGCGACCGCCGACGCCCAGGTCCTCGGCGACCGTGATCTGCACGTGGTCGACGACGCCGCGCCGCCACAGCGGCTCGAACAGCGAGTTGGCGAAGCGCAGCGCGATCAGGTTCTGCACCGTCTCCTTGCCGAGGGAGTGGTCGATGCGAAAGATCTCGCTTTCGCGGAACGGCGCGCCGACCTCCTCGTTGAGCGCGCGAGCGGATTCGCTGTCGTGGCCCAGCGGCTTCTCCAGAACGATGCGCACCTGCTCCGTCAGCAGCCCGTTGACGCGGAAACCGGTCGCGATCGGGCCGAACAGCGACGGCGAGGTTGCGGCGTAGACGACGCGCACCCGGTCCTCGTGACCGGCCAGCAGCTGGCTCAGTTCGCCCCAGCTGCCGTGGTCGAGTGCATCGGCCTCGACGTAGTGGAGCCGCGCCGCGAAGCCGTCGAGCACCGCCTCGTCGCAGTCCTCGTCCGCGAGCGCGCGGCGCACGGAGTCCAGCGCCTCGCGGCGGTACTCGTCGTTTGCCTGGGCGCCGCGGCCAACGGCGATGATGCGGCTGTCCTCGCTCACCTGGCCGTCGCGCACGCGGTGGTACATCGCCGGCAGCAGCTTGCGCATGGCGAGGTCGCCGGTGCCGCCGACGATGACGAGGTCGAAGGGCTCGACCGGGATGAACTGGGCCATGGGACTCCTCGAGTTTCGGTAATTTTAGTACCTGAGCGCGGATAAGCCAGAAAATTTTGCTGTCTTTTGTTACGAACTAATGTAATTTTACTACATGCTCGACCGTATCCAGCAGGAACTGCCGGTACTGAGCCCGGCCGAGGCGCGCGTCGCGCGCTGGATCCTCGCGCACCCGCGCGAGACCGTAGGCGCCGCCGTGGCCGACGTCGCCGCGGCGGCGCGCGTCAGCCAGCCCACCGTCATCCGCTTCTGCCGGCGCCTCGGCGCCGGCGGCTTCCGCGAATTCCGCGTGCGCCTGGCCGAGGCCATCGCCCGGCCCGGGAGCTACCTGCACCGGGACGTGCAGCGCGACGACAGCGGCACGGACGCGATCGGCAAGGTCATCGACCGCTCGATCCAGGCGCTGCTCGACCTGCGCGCGATCGGCGCCGACCTGCCCTACGCGGCCGTTGCCGGGCGCCTGTGCAGCGCCCGCCAGGTCGTGTTCGCAGGCGTCGGCGCATCCGGCCATGTCGCCGCCGACGCCTGTCACAAGTTCTTCCGCCTCGGGCTGGCCTGCTGCGCCACCAGCGACGTGCCGACAATGCTGCAGCTCGCCGCGATCGCGGAAGCCGACGACGTGCTGCTGCTCGTCTCGCAGAGCGGGCTGAGCCGCGGGGTCATCGACGCCGCCCGCGCCGGCCGCAGCCGCGACGCGACGGTCGTCGCGCTGACCGCGCCCGGCTCGCCGCTCGCCGCCGAGGCGACGCTGCTGTTCCCGCTGCCCGGCGACGACGACAGCGGCGTGTACACGCCGACCAGTTCCCGGCTCGCACGCCTCGCGCTGCTCGACGCGCTGCAGGTCGCGACGGCGCTCCGGCTGGGCGACGCCGCGGAGTCCCGGCTGCGCGCCAGCAAGAACGCGCTCGGCGCCGCGCGGGCGTCGATAAGTCACTGAAAAGCAATTATTTCGCATCGTTTCAGTCGACCGCCCCGGCGTTGTGGCCGGTCGCGCGACTGGACTATGATGCCTGCATGAAACAGGGCGCCGTCACTTCCTTCGACATCGCGCAGGCCGCCGGCGTGTCGCAGGCGACCGTGTCGCGCGCCCTGCGCGGCTCCAGCCGCGTCCGGCCGGAGACCCGCGAGCGCATCCTGAAGATCGCCCGCGAGATGAACTACTACGTGAACCGCAGCGCGGCCAACCTGCGCACCCAGCGCAGTTCGACGATCGCGCTCCTGTTGTTCGACGAGTCGACCGACCACGAGTCCGAGATCAACCCGTTCTTCCTGAACATGCTCGGCTCGATCACGACGGCGGCCGCGAACCTCGGCTACGAGGTCCTGGTGTCCTTCCAGCAGCGCAGCGACGACTGGCACATCCAGTACGAGTTCTCGAACCGTGCCGACGGCCTGCTGATCCTCGGCTACGGCGACTACGTGACCTACCGGCCCAAGCTCGAGGCGCTGGCCGAGGCGAAAGCCAATTTCATCATCTGGGGCCCGATCATCGAGGACCAGCCGGGCCATTCGGTCGGCTGCGACAACGAGCTCGGCGCGTTCGAGGCCGTGACCCACCTCGCCGGCATCGGCCGGCGGCGCATCGCTTTCGTCGGGAACGCGTCCCAGCACAGCCCCGAGTTCCATGCGCGCCTGCTCGGCTACCGTCGCGCGCTCGGCCATGCCGGACTCGCGGAGCGGGACGAACTCTGCGTGGGCGCCGACAATACGGAGGAATCCGGGATCGCCGCCGTCGAGGGCCTGCTCGGGGCCGGCGTCGAGTTCGACGGCCTGTTTGCCGCCTCGGACCAGATCGCCATCGGCGCGATGCGCGCGCTGCAGGCGGGCGGGCTCGCGATCCCCCGGGACGTCAGCGTCGTCGGCTTCGACGACATCCCGCGTGCAGCCTCGGTGACGCCGGCGCTGACGACGGTGCAGCAAAACACCCGTACCGCGGGCAAACTGCTCGTGACGAACCTCGTTAAACTGATCGAGGGCGAGACCGTCGAATCCACGCAGATGCCGCCGAAGCTCATCGTGCGCAAGTCCTGCGGCGCCCCACCCGCCCGCAACACCTGAATCAGCGCAGGTAGAGCCGGTAGCCCCAGGCCGGCAGCTCCAGCGCGAATTCCTCGTCGAGCGCGACCTCGTCGCCGCTGAAAAACTCGCGGTACTCGCCGTGGTACAGGCTCTCGTCGAACGTGACGCGCAGGGCGTCCGCGGAAAAGTTGAACACGGCGAACACCTGCTCGTCGGCATTGCGGCGCACGAAGGAGAACACGCGCGACGGCGCGCTGTTCGGCACGTGCTCCATCAGCGCGCCCCAGCGGCCGTTCCACAGCGCGCGCGTCTCTTTCTTCAACGCAAACAGGTCCCGGTAAAGCTCGCCGACCGGGTGCTCGCGCCACTCGATCGGGTCCTTCTCGAAGAACTCGAGGCGCTTCGGGTTTCCGGCTTCCTGCCCGCTGTAGACGAGCGGCATGCCCTCGCCGACGACGGACAGCACGATCGCGGCGTTGAGCGCGTCGCCGAACTGTTCGAACTGCGTGCCGTCCCAGCTGTTCTTGTCGTGGTTTGCTACGTGCGTCATGCGGTAGGCGTCGCGCGGCCAGGCGGACTCGTTCGCGGAGTAGTAGCCGTACAGCGCGTTGACGTCGGCCTTGCCCATGGCGATAGCGTGCATGGCGTCGTACCACGACCAGGCATAGGTCATGTCGAAGGCCTCGGCGTGCAGGTCGCGCGATTCCCACTCGGCGAGCATGAACACCGGCCGGATCGCGTCGAGCTCGCGGCGCACGGTGTTCCAGAAGTCCAGCGGCACGTAGCCCGCGACGTCGCAGCGGTAGCCGTCGATGCCGACCTCCCGTACCCAGTACTTCAAGGCCTCGGCCATGTAGCGACGCACTCCGGGCTGGCCGTAGTCGAGGTCGATGATGTCGCTCCAGTCCCACCACGGCGTCGGCCGGAAGTCGCCCTTCCAGTCGCGCTCGTACCACTCCGGGTGCTGCTCGACCAGCGGGTTGTCCCAGGCCGTGTGATTGGCGACCCAGTCGAGGATCACGTACAGGCCGAGCTCGTGCGCGCGGTCTACGAAAGACCTGAGATCCTCGAGCGTGCCGAACTCCGGATTGACGCCGAAGTAGTCGCGCACCGAGTACGGGCTGCCCAGCGTGCCCTTGCGGTTCTTCTCGCCTATCGGGTGTATCGGCATGAGCCAGACAATGTCGATGCCGAGTTCCTTGAGCCGCGGCAGCTGCGCCTCCGCCGCGCGGAACGTGCCTTCCTCGGTGAACTGCCGCGTGTTGAGCTCGTAGATGACCGCGTTGCGGCTCCACTCGGGATGCTCGATGCGAACGTAGTCGCGCGGGACATGCGGGTCCGTCGCATCGTCCGCGACGACCAGCGCCGGCGCGACCAGGAAAAATACTATTACGAGCCGGCGTATCGCGTTCATGTTCACTCGCTATCGACAGAGCCGCCTCGGCGCGCGGCGGCGTGCAGGGAATCGAGGCGCGCGGCCAGCGCCGCGTCGTTGACCGGCGCGTCGAACAGCAGCACGCGCACGCCATGCGCCGGCACCTCGACGACGAGCCGCGCCTCGTCGGCCGACACGTCGAACGTCTCGCCGCTCTGCGCATCGCGCCAGCGGCCGGCGCTCAGGTAGCGCGTCACCGGGAGCGCAGCGGCCGCGTCGCCGCGGTTCAGCAGCACCAGTGCAGTCTGTGCCTGGCCCCCGTGCTGGAACACGCGCAGGAAGCTGGCCGTATCGGTGCCGAAATCGAGGTTGACCTGCAGGCCGCGCTGCAGCGCGACCGAGTCGCGGCGCACGGCCGCGATCGCCGCGAGCGCCTGCCTGACCGGGTGCCCTGCCGACGCGGCGACGCGCTCGGCGCCGTAGTAATCGCGGTTGCCGCCGTGCTCCGGCCGGCCGGCGCGAAACGCCGTCTCGGAACCGTAGTAGATCACCGGGATGCCGCGGCTCGTGAACAGCCAGTTGTGCGCGTCGATGAAGCCGGCCTCGTCGGCGGCCATGCGCGGCATGTCGTGGTTGTCGTAGAAGGTCATCAGGTCGTACGGGTTCTGGTAGAGCCCGTCGTCCAGGTGCAGGTAGTCGGGCAGCCGCGCGAGCGGCTGACCCCCGGCGAACACCTCGTTGATGCGCTGCCGGCCGGGGAAGTCGAGCACGCTGATGCCGCCGTTCTCGGGCCAGGTGTGCTGCGCGATGTTGGCGGCGTCGTAGTCGAAGCTTTCGCCGAACATGAAGAAGCCCGGGTGCTCGGCGCGGATGCGCTCCGCGAACTGTTTCCAGTACGCGTGCGGCATGTGCCGGATCGTGTCGACCCGGAACGCGGCCGCGCCCTGCCCGATCCACTTGAGGTAGGCCGCGACGAAATAGTCGAGCACGGCGGGATTCGTGTCGTCGAGATTGGACAGCTGCGCGAGATCAGGCTCGTCGTGGAAGAACGCGTGCAGCGCGTTGCCGTCCGGGTCGAGCTCTGCAGGCGGCAGGTTCTGGTGATCCGCAACGAGCGTGCCGTCGGCGTCGTACAGCTCACCGAACTGCGGCTGGTCCGCGGGCATCGTCCACGACGGCGAGCCGTGGTTGCAGACGATGTCGAGCACCGTCTTCAGCCCGTGCCGCTCGCCGAGCTCGCGGGTCAGGTCCGCGAACGCGACACCGGGCGACTCGAGGTGCTCGTCGACCTCGAAGAAATTGACGCCCCAGTAGCCGTGGTAGCCGGCCTTGCCGTGATCGGCGAAAACACCCTCGCCGAGCCGCGAGCCGCCGCTGAATGCCTGGTCCGGATTCTCGACGATGGGCGTGATCCACACAGCCGTGAAACCCATGTCCGCGATGTGCCCGGCGTGCTCGAGCAGGCCGCGGAAGTCGCCGCCCAGGTAGCCGATGTTGCCGCTGCGGCCCTCGAGGTCCGTGATCGGGCGGTCGAAGCTGCGCCACTCGGGGCCGCCCTGCCCGGGCTGGTTATTGCCCGGGTCGCCGTCCACGTAACGGTCCGTCACGACGAAGTACACGGCCTCGGCCGCGAACGGCTCGAGCGTGCCGTACCACTCCGCGACCGCGGCATCGCCCGGCGCCTCGCTGCCGCCGCAGGCGACCAGCGCGGCCGCGAGCAGGCAGCCCGCGACGCGCCTCACGACGCCGGCTCCGCGTCGCGGTCGACCAGCATCGTCGCGAGGCCGGCCAGCACCATCAGGACGCCGCCGATGACGAGCCCGAAGATCGCGCGGCCGTCGAACAGGTCGCGCAGCAGCAGGCCCAGCACGCTGGCGGCGATCAGCTGCGGGATGACGATGAAGAAATTGAAGATGCCCATGTAGACGCCCATCTTGTCGGCCGGGATGGAATTCGACAGCAGCGCGTAGGGCAGCGACAGGATCGATGCCCAGGCGACGCCGACGCCGATCATCGGCAGCAGCAGCCAGGCCGGGTCCTCGATGAACCAGAAGCTCGCGAGGCCGACGCCGCCCAGCGTGAGATTGAGCAGGTGGCAGGGCCGGCAGCCGAGCCGGTTCGCGACGAACGGAATCAGGATCGCCGCGAGCGCGGCGAAACCGTTGTAGGCGGCGAACAGCACGCCGACCCAGTCGGCGCCGTCGTTGTAGGCCCGCGAGGCGACGTCCAGCGTGTCGTAGTGATGGCTCGTGACCGCGGCCGTGCCGTAGATCCACATCGCGAACAGCGCGAACCAGGAAAAAAACTGCACGACGGCGAGCTGCTTCATGACCCGCGGCATGTTGAACAGGTCGTTGACGATGCTGCACAGCGCGTTGTCCGTCCGCTCGCGTCGAATCAGCCCGGCCGTGAACCACTGCAGCAGGCCGAACGCCAGCGCGCCGCCCGCGAGGATGTACAGTTCCTTGTCGAGTCCGCGCCAGACAATGATCGCGAGCAACAGGCCGCCGGCGACGAGCCAGCCGCTGCCGCCCTTCGCGTAGGCGGATGCCGGACGCGACGGCGACAGGCCGACCGGCGCCGTGTCGTCGCCCCCGGCGGCGAACGCGTGCAGCTCCTCGGGCGAATACTCGCGCGTGCGCAGCACGGTCCAGAGTACGGCCAGCAGGAACACGGCGCCGCCGAAATAGAAAGACAGGCGCACCGATTCGGGCACAACGCCGGGCGGCGCCGTGTTGTCGACTCCCATCCAGTTGCTCATCATCCACGGCAGCGCCGAGGCGACGACCGCGCCGACGCCGATGAAGAAGCTCTGCATCGCGAAGCCGGCCGTCCGCTGTTTCTCCGGCAGCATGTCGCCGACGAACGCCCGGAACGGTTCCATTGAAACGTTGATGCTGGCGTCCATGATCCACAGCATGCCGGCCGCAACCCACAGCACCGGGGAATTCGGCATCACGAACAGCGCGAGCGACGCGAGGATTGCGCCGACCAGGAAATAAGGGCGACGGCGGCCGAAGCGGTTCCAGGTGTTGTCGCTCATGTGGCCGATGATCGGCTGCACCAGCAGCCCGGTCAGCGGCGCGGCGACCCAGAGGATCGGCAGGTCCTCGATCTCCGCGCCGAGGGTCTGGAAGATCCGGCTGACGTTGGCGTTCTGCAGGGCGAAGCCGAACTGGATGCCCAGGAAGCCGAAGCTCATGTTCCAGATCTGCCAGAAACCCAGGCGTGGTTTTTCGCGCATTCCTCTCCCCCCGGACGAGACCGCGCCAGTGTAGCAGCGGGCCGCGTACGACCTTTGTCGAATCACCAACATGCAATCGTATTCATGTGCTGCCGCGGGCCGCGCGGCTGCCGGGCCCGGCGCGCGCACGCCATAATGAGCAACCGCCGGCGCTGCCGGCGCGACAGGAATCGAGCGATGCTGGTGCGTATTCGTAACGGACTCTTCGTACTGCTGCTGTGCGGCGGCAGCGCATTCGCCGCCGGCCCGGTCGAACGGGTCGAGCCGGCGTTCTGGTGGACGGGCTTCGCCGAGCCCGAATTGCAGGTCATGCTCTACGGCGATGACATCGGGCGCTTCGCTGCGAGCGTCGCGCATCCGGGATTGCGCATCGCGCGGGTCACTCGAGTTGCGAGTCCGAATTACCTGTTCGTCTACCTCGCGATCGAAGACGATGCGCGCCCGGGTGAATTCATGATCGAGCTCGCCGACCGCGACGAGCGGCTGTCCGTGCCGTACACGCTGTACACGCGCAGCGACGACCCGGCGCACACGCGCGGGTTCTCCACCGCCGACACGATCTACCTGATCACGCCGGACCGCTTCGCGAACGGCGACAGCCGCAACGACGACGTGGCCGGCATGGGCGATCCCGCGAACCGCGCCGACCCTACCGGCCGCCACGGCGGCGACCTGCGCGGCATCGCGGACCGCCTCGACTACATCGGGGGCCTGGGGTTCACGGCTATCTGGCTGAACCCGGTACTGGAAAACCGCATGCCGCGGACTTCCTACCACGGCTACTCGACGACCGACTTCTACCGGGTCGATCCGCGCTACGGCACGAACGAGGACTACCGCCAGCTGGTCGCATCCGCGAAGGCGCGCGGCATCGGCACGATCATGGACATGATCGTGAACCACGTCGGCAGCGAGCACTGGTGGCTCGCCGACCTGCCGACCGAAGACTGGCTGAACGCCGCGGAGGAGCGCTTCATCACCAGCCACGAACGCACGGTATGGCAGGACCCGTACGCGGCGGAGGCCGACCGCAGCGCCTTCGCCGACGGCTGGTTCGTCGACACGATGCCGGATCTCAACCAGCGCAATCCGCTGCTCGCCGACTACCTGGTGCAGAACGCGATCTGGTGGATCGAGTACCTGGGCCTCGCCGGCATCCGCATGGACACCTGGCCGTACCCGGACAAGGACTTCATGACCGACTGGACGCGACGGGTCATGCGCGAGTTCCCCGAGTTCAATATCGTCGGCGAGGAATGGAGCCTGAACCAGCCGACGGTTGCGTACTGGCAGCGCGGCAAGCAGAACGCCGACGGCTACCGGGGCGCGCTGCCGAGCCTGATGGATTTCCCGCTGCAGGATGCGCTCAGGCGCGCGCTGACTGCGCCCGAACAGCGCCACCAGTCCGGCCTGATCGAGCTGTACCGGACCGTGGCGAACGACTTCCTGTACGCCGACCCGAACGCACTCGTGATCTTCCCCGACAACCACGACATGAGCCGCATCTACACGCAGCTCGGCGAGGACTACGACCTTTACCGCATGGCGCTGACTTTCCTGCTGACGATGCGCGGCACGCCGCAGATCTACTACGGCACCGAGATCCTGATGAGCCACCCCGGCACCGATGCGCACGGCATCATCCGCAGCGACTCCCCGGGCGGCTGGCGCGGCGACGCGCAGGACGCGTTCAGCGGCCGCGGGCTCGCGCCGCAGGCGCTCGCCGCGCAGGAACTCGTTCGCCGGCTGGTCCGCTGGCGCCGCGGGCAGCCGGCCGTCCACGCGGGCGAGCTGCTGCACTACGTCCCGCAGGACGGTGTCTACGCGTACTTCCGCTACGACGACGCCAGCCGCCTGATGGTCGTCCTGAACAAGAACGCGGAGCCCGTCGTCCTCGAGACCGCCCGCTTCGCCGAGGGAATTGCCGGCCGCCGCGCGGGCATCGACGTGCTCACCGGCGAGCGGCTGGCCGTCGCGCCCGCACTCGACCTGCCGGCGCGTGGCACGCTGCTGCTCGAACTCGTCGATTGAAGCCGCGGGTACAATCGTATTCCGCTCGGGAATACGTATGCACACGCTTGCCTGCGAGCGGCAGGTGGGCGTCAATACCTGCTATGGATGGCGGGCCTGCGGGCGCGCGACGCCGGGGCCGGACAGGATGATCGCGGTACAACCAGAACAAGAAGTCGTACCGGGGGCCGAAAGTCCCCTCCCCGCCGGGCGCCGGGCCGGCGTGTGCCTGCACCTGACGGCGCTGCCGGGCGACTACGGCATCGGCGAGATCGGCTCGCAGGCGCGGCGCTTCATCGACTTCATCGCCGACGCCGGCCTGCGCGTCTGGCAGTTCCTGCCGACCGGCCCGACGGCCTACGGCGACTCGCCCTACCAGCCACTGTCCAGTTTCGCGGGCAACGAAATGCTCGTCGACATCGACGGCCTGCTCGAGTGGCAGCTGCTGCTGCCGGACGAAACGGCGCCGCTCCGGGCGCTGCCGGAAGACCACGTCGACTACGGCCGGCTGATCCCGGTCAAGCACGCGCTGCTCCGGCGTGCCGCGACGCGCTTCCCGGAGCGCGCGCCCGGCTGGCTGCGGGACGACTACGCCGCGTTCCTCGAGCAGAACGACGAAAGCTGGCTGCGCGACTACGCGCTGTTCCGCCTGCTGAAGTCCGAGCACGGCGAACGCCCCTGGCCCGAGTGGCCGAAGCGCTACGTGCACCGCGAGTCCGCGGCGCTCGAGCGCTTCGCGGCCGAGCGGGCGCAGGATCTCGAGCGGATCAAGATCGTCCAGTTCCTGTTCGACGCCCAGTGGGCTGAGTTGCGCCGGCATGCCGAGAAGCGCGGCGTCTGGCTGTTCGGCGACATGCCGATCTACATCGCGCTGGACTCGGCGGATGCCTGGGCCAACCGCGAGATGCTGCAGATCGACGCCGAGGGCCGACCGTCGCACGTGGCCGGAGTGCCGCCCGATTATTTCAGCGAGGACGGCCAGCTCTGGGGCAATCCGCTGTACGACTGGGACTACCACGAACGTCACGGCTATTCCTGGTGGATCGAGCGGCTGCGGCACGCCGCGGCGCGTAGCGACCTCGTGCGCATCGACCACTTCCGCGGCTTCGAGTCCTACTGGTCGGTGCCGGCCGACGAGACCACGGCCCGCAACGGCCGCTGGGAACCGGGCCCGGGCGACCGCATCTTCGACGCACTTCGCGAGGCGCTCGGCCACCTGCCGATCGTCGCCGAGGATCTCGGCGTCATCACGCCCGAGGTCGAGGCGCTGCGCGACCGCCACCGCATGCCGGGCATGGTCATCCTGCAGTTCGACGTCTGCGACGAGGCTTTCGACCTCGCGCAGATTCGCAAGAACAGCGTCTGCTACACGGGCACCCACGACAACGACACGACGCTCGGCTGGTTCACGGGCAGCCCGGGCGACAACCGCAGCAGGCAGGAGATCGCCGACACCCAGCGCCGTGTGCTCGAGGTCACCGGCGGCGACGCGAGCACCGTGACCGCGGACCTCGTGCGGCTCGCGATGCAGAGTCCTTCCCGACTCGCGATCGCACCGCTGCAGGATTTCCTGGGGCTCGGCTCCGCCGCCCGCTTCAATACCCCCGGCAAGCCCCGCGACAACTGGCGCTGGCGCACGACCTCCGACCAGCTGTCGGGCGCCTTCGCCCGCGACCTGGCCCGCCTGGTTCGCGAATCGCAGCGCGGCGCCTGAGGCGCGAATCGCAGCGCGGCGCCGGGATGCACCGGCGCGGTGCGCGGGTTCTGCGTTAAACTCTGGCGCAGTTGCGTGTCCGGGGGGCGTCCGATGGAACAGGAAGACCAGGTGAGCGATCTGAGATACGTCAGCCGGCTGACGCGCGAGACCCTCGCGCTGATCCTCGCCGGTGGCCAGGGGTCGCGGCTGCACGAGCTGACCACGTGGCGGGCGAAACCGTCGCTGTACTTCGGCGGCAAGCTGCGCATCATCGACTTTCCGCTGTCGAACTGCCTGAACTCGGGCCTGCGCCGCATCGGCGTGCTGACCCAGTACAAGGCACACTCGCTGATCCGCCACCTCGTGCACGGCTGGACCGGTTTCCGCCCCGGCGGCCGCGAGTTCGTCGAGATCCTGCCGGCCTCGCAACGCGTCGGCGGCGAGTGGTACAAGGGCACCGCGGACGCGGTCTACCAGAACCTCGACATCATCCGCACCCACGCGCCGAGGCTGGTGCTGGTACTGGCCGGCGACCACGTCTACAAGATGGACTACGGCCCGCTGCTCGCGAACCATGCCGAGCGCGAGGCCGACATGACGGTGTGCTGCATCGAGGTGCCGATCGAGGAAGCGGCCGGCCAGCTCGGCGTCATGACCGTCGACGAATCCGGCCGGGTCATCGACTTCAACGAGAAGCCGGCGAAGCCGACACCGATCCCCGGCAACCGCGAGCTGTGTCTCGCCTCGATGGGCAACTACGTGTTCAACACGGAGTTCCTCTACGAACAGACGATCAAGGACGCCGATTCGCCGAACACGTCGCACGACTTCGGCCGCGACATCATCCCGTCGATCATCGACAAGTACCGGGTCTATGCGTACCCGTTCCGCGACCCCGACACCGGCGAGCAGGCCTACTGGCGCGACGTCGGCACGCTGGATGCGTTCTGGGAAGCGAACATGGAGCTGATCGGCGTAACGCCGCAGCTGAACCTGTACGACGACGCCTGGCCGATCCTGACGGCCCAGGACCAGCTGCCGCCTGCGAAATTCGTCTTCGACGAGCCGGGCCGGCGCGGCGAGGCCGTCCAGTCCATGGTCTCGGCCGGCTGCGTCGTCTCGGGCTCCAGCGTCTACCGGTCGCTGCTGTTCTCGAAATCCAAGATCAACTCCTACTCGACCGTCGAGGACTCCGTGATCCTGCCGCAGGTCAATATCGGCCGGCACTGCCGCATCCGCCGCGCGATCATCGACCGCGGCGCGCAGATACCGGAAGGCACCGAGATCGGCATCGACCACGAGCGCGACCGCGAGCGCGGCTTCCGCATCACGAAGGGCGGCGTCGTGCTGGTCACGCCCGACATGCTCGGCCAGCAGCTGCATTTCACGCGCTGAACCGACGACGGTGCCCGCTTGTCCCTGACCGAAGCCTTCGACGCCATCGCCGCGGCCCGCCACGGCGACCCCTTCGCCGTGCTCGGCCCGCACCGCGACGGCAAGCGGCGGGTCGTGCGCAGCTTCCAGCCGCAGGCCGCCGCGGCCGAGCTGATCGACCGCAATGGCCGCGTGCTCGCAGCCATGCAGCGCGTGCACCCGGACGGCCTGTTCGAGGGCGAGCTGCCGCCGCGGCTGCGCCACTACCGGCTGCGCCTGCGCCACGGCGACGGCAGCGAGGCAGACGTCGAGGACCCGTACCGTTTCGGCTCGGCGCTGGGTGAACTCGACCTGCACCTGCTCGGCGAGGGCTCGCATCGCAACATCGGTCGCACGCTCGGCTCGCAGGTCCGCGAGATGGACGGCGTCAGCGGCACGCGTTTCGCCGTCTGGGCGCCGAACGCGTCGCGGGTCAGCGTCGTCGGCAGCTTCAACGACTGGGACGGCCGGCGCCACCCGATGCGCTGCCATCCCGGCAACGGCATCTGGGAGATCTTCCTGCCCGGCGTCGACGTCGGCGCCCTCTACAAGTTCGAGTTGCTGGATCGCGACGGCAAGCTGCTGCCGCTCAAGACCGACCCGCTCGCGAACTTCTTCGAGCCGCCGCCCGGCAACGCGTCGATCGTCTACCGGAGCCGTTACGAGTGGCAGGACGACGAGTGGATGCAGGGCCGGCACGGTCGCCTCGGGCTGGACGCGCCGATGAGCGTCTACGAGGTGCACGCAGGCTCCTGGCGCCGGCGCCCGGAGGAAGGCAACCGCTGGCTCGGCTGGCGCGAACTGGCCGACGAACTGGTCGACTACGTCGTCGACATGGGCTTCACGCACATTGAACTGATGCCGGTGACCGAGCATCCCTTCGACGGCTCCTGGGGCTACCAGCCGATCGGCCTGTTCGCGCCGACCTGGCGCTTCGGCGCGCCGGACGACTTCCGGCACTTCGTCGACCGCTGCCACCAGGCCGGCATCGGCGTCATCGTCGACTGGGTGCCGGCGCACTTCCCGCGCGACGAGCACGGCCTCGCGCAGTTCGACGGCACCGCGCTGTACGAGCACGCGGACCCGCGCAAGGGCGCGCACGCGGACTGGGGCACGCTGATCTTCAACTACGGCCGGCGCGAGGTCGTCAACTACCTGCTCGGCAGCGCGCTGTACTGGATCGACGAGATGCACGTCGACGGGCTGCGCGTCGATGCCGTCGCGTCGATGCTGTACCTCGACTACTCGCGCAAGGACGGCGAGTGGCTGCCGAACGAGTACGGTGGCAACGAGAACCTCGAGGCCGTGGCCTTCCTGAAGCGCTTCAACGAGGTCATCCACGAACACGGCGCGATCTCGCTGGCCGAGGAATCGACCGCCTGGCCCGGCGTCTCGAAGCCGGTTTTTTCCGGCGGGCTCGGTTTCACCTACAAGTGGAACATGGGCTGGATGAACGACACGCTGCGCTACATGCAGGAAGACCCGCTGCACCGCAGCTATCACCACGACAAGATGACCTTCGGCCTGGTCTACGCCTTCGACGAGAACTTCGTGCTGCCGCTGTCGCACGACGAGGTCGTGCACGGCAAGCGCTCGCTGCTCGGCCGCATGCCCGGCGACGAATTCCGGCGCTTCGCGAACCTGCGTGCGTACTACGCTTTCATGTTCGCGCACCCGGGCAAGAAGCTCCTGTTCATGGGCAGCGAGCTCGCGCCCTACACCGAGTGGAACCACGACGTCTCGCTCGACTGGCACCTGCTCGACTTTCCGGTGCACGCCGGCATCCAGCGGCTGCTGCGCGACCTGAACGCGCTGTACCGCGGGCTGCCGCCGCTGCACGAAATCGATCACGAGGGCGCGGGCTTCGCCTGGATCGACTGGCAGGACCGCGAGTCGAGCGTGCTGTCCTGGCTGCGTCGCGACCGCGACGGCGGTTTCGTCGTCTGCGTCACGAACTTCACGCCGGTCGTGCGCCACGACTACTGCATCGGCGTGCCGCAGGCCGCCCGCTACATTGAAATACTGAACACCGATCGTGAGCATTACGCCGGTTCCGGCGTGGAGAACCGCGGCGAGCTCGAACCCCGTCCCGGCGAGCTGCACGGCTACGAACAGCACCTGTCGCTGACGCTGCCGCCGCTCGCCACGATCATCCTGAAACCCGCCAATCCCTGAAGGCCATTGCATGAACAAGCCCGATCTCGTGAACGGCTTCGGCGCCGACCACATCGAATTGCTGCAGATGCCGCCGCTCGGCATGAGCGCCGACGAGCTGCTGCACGACTTCACCCATTACTTCGGCCGCACGCTCGGCCGGCGCACGATCCGCAAGAAGCTGCCGTTCGTCTACCAGGCGCTGGCCTTCGCCGTGCGCGACCGTCTGATGGAGCGCTGGAACCGCACGAACATCGCGGTCGAACGCTCCGACTGCCGGCGCGTCTGCTACATGTCGCTCGAGTTCCTGATGGGCCGCCTGATGCGCAACGCGCTGATCAGCCTGGGCGTCGACGGGACCGCGGCCGATGCGCTGAACCGCCTCGGCATCGGCCTCGAGGACGTCTACGAGCGCGAGCACGACGCCGGGCTCGGCAACGGCGGCCTGGGGAGGCTCGCCGCCTGTTTCCTCGACAGCTGCGCGACGCTCCGGCTGCCGGTCATCGGCTACGGCATCCGCTACCAGTACGGCATGTTCCACCAGCGCATCGAGAACGGCTACCAGGTCGAGGAGCCGGACCCGTGGCTGCGCGAAGGTTTCCCGTGGGAGATCGAGCGCATCGAGCTCGCGCAGACCGTGCGCTTCGGCGGGCAGACCGAGACCTACACGGACCACGAGGGCGGCGAGCGGCGGCGCTGGATCAACACCCACGACGTGCTCGCGATTCCCTACGACATCCCGATTCCCGGCTACCGGAACGACATCGTCAACACGCTGCGCCTCTGGTCGGCGGCGGCGACGGACGAGTTCGACCTCGAGGAATTCAACGCCGGCAGCTATGCCGACGCGGTCGCGGCCAAGAACGAGGCCGAGAACATCACGATGGTGCTGTACCCGAACGCGGCGACCGAGTCCGGCCAGGAACTGCGCCTGCGCCAGCAGTACTTCCTCGTCTCGGCCAGCCTGCAGGACATGCTGCGCGACTGGCACCAGCGGCACGGCGACGACTACGAGGGCCTGGCCGACAAGTTCTGCGTGCAGCTGAACGACACGCACCCCGCGCTCGCGGTGCCGGAGCTGATGCGCCTGCTGCTGGACCACTGCTATCTGGGCTGGGACGAGGCCTGGGACATCGTCCGGCGGACCATGGCCTACACGAACCACACGCTGCTGCCCGAAGCGCTCGAGGTCTGGCCGGTGCGGGTCTTCGAGCGACTGCTGCCGCGGCTGCTCGAGATCATCTACGAGATCAACGCGCGCTTCATCGGCGAGATCTCGGAGCGCTGGCCCGGCGACAACGACCGCATCCGGCGCATGTCGCTGATCTCGAGCGACGCGGACCCGCAGGTGCGCATGGCCTACCTGTCGATCGTCGGCAGCTTCTCGGTCAACGGCGTCGCGGAGCTGCACTCGAAGCTGCTGCAGCAGGGCCTGTTCCACGACTTCGCCGAGCTCTGGCCGCAGAAATTCAACAACAAGACCAACGGCGTGACCCAGCGTCGCTGGCTGAAGGCCTGCAATCACGGACTCGCGGATCTCATCAGCGCGAAGATCGGCGATGGCTGGGTCACGGATCTCGGGCAGCTCGCCGGCCTCGCGGCGTTCGCGGACGACGCCGGGTTCCAGAAACAGTGGCGCCGCGTGCGCGCCGAGAACAAGCTGAAGCTCGCGCGCCTGGTGCACGAACGCACCGGCATCGAGCTCGAGGCCGGCATGCTGTTCGACGTGCAGGTCAAGCGCATCCACGAGTACAAGCGCCAGTTGCTGAACCTGCTGCACGCGATTCACCTGTACGACCGGATCGTGCGCCGCGAACGCGACGAGCTGATCCCGCGCGCGATCATCATCGGCGGCAAGGCGGCGCCCGGCTACGTGATGGCGAAGGACATCATCAAGGCGATCAACAACGTTGCACGGGTAGTCAATTCCGACCGCCGCACGCAGGGCAAGCTTAAACTCGTGTTCGTGCCGGACTACAACGTCACCGCGATGGAGACCATCTGCCCGGCCGCGGACCTGTCCGAGCAGATCTCGACCGCCGGCAAGGAAGCCTCCGGCACCGGCAACATGAAGTTCATGATGAACGGCGCGGTCACGATCGGCACGCTGGACGGCGCGAACGTCGAGATCCGCGAGGCCGTCGGCGCCGAGAACTTCTTCCTGTTCGGGCTGACCGTCGACGAGATCGCGGAGCTCCGCCCGCATTACAACCCGCAGCAGATCATTGACGGCGACGAGGACTTCGCGCGCGTGATGCGGCTGCTCGACAGCGGGCACTTCAACCGCTTCGAGCCGGGCGTCTTCGACAGCGTGCTGCACGCGATCCGCAGCCCGAACGATCCGTGGATGACGGCGGCCGACTTCCGTGACTTCGTCGACGCGCACCAGCGCGCGGAGGCCGCCTACCGCGACCCGGCGCACTGGACGGCGATGAGCATCCGCAACAGCGCCGCGTCCGGCCGCTTCTCGACCGACCGGACGATGCAGAACTACAACGAGGACATATGGCGCCTGGAGCCACTGGCGCCGCCGGCCGGGTGATGCTCGCGGGCGCGCCGGCACCGCTCGGCGCGACCGTGACCGACGGCGGGGTCAACTTCGCCGTGCACGCCTCGGTCGCCGAGGCCGTGACGCTGTGCCTGTTCGACGGGACCGGCCACGAGTCGCGGAAGATGCCGCTGCCCGAGTGCACGAACGGAGTCTGGCACGGCTTCCTGCCAGGTGCGGGCCCGGGCCAGGCCTACGGCTACCGCGTGCACGGCCCGTACCGGCCCTCGCTCGGGCTGCGCTGCAACCCGCACAAGCTGCTCGTCGACCCGTACGCGAAAGCGCTCGCCGGCGAGTTCCACTGGCACCCGTCGGTATTCGACTACCAGCCCGGCGGCCCGCCGCGCAAATCAAGGCTCGACCAGCGCGACAGTGCCGCACAGGTACCGAAGGGCGTCGTCGTAACGGACCTGCCCGCGCCGCGGCCGGGACCGCGCGTGCCGTGGGCGCAGTCGGTGTTCTACGAGCTGAACGTGCGCGGCTACACGATGCGCCACCCGGACCTGTCCGAGGCCGAGCGCGGCCGCTTCCGCGGGCTGAAAAACGAGCAGGTCATAAGCTACCTGCGCTCGCTCGGCATCACCGCGGTCGAGCTGATGCCGGTGCACTGGTTCGTCGACGAGGAGTTCCTGGTCAAGCGCGGCCTGCGCAATTACTGGGGCTACAACACGCTGAACTTCTTCACGCCCGCGCAGCGCTATGGCGCCCACGACGCGCGCGCCGAGTTCGTCGAGATGGTCGACGCGCTGCACGACGCCGGGCTCGAGGTCATCCTCGACGTCGTCTACAACCACACGGCCGAGGGCGACCACCGCGGCCCGACCGTGTCGTTCCGGGGTTTCGACAACGCGGCCTACTACCGGCTCGCGCGCAGCCGGCTGCACTACATCAACGACACCGGCTGCGGCAACACGCTGGACGCCGACTCGCCGGTCGTCCAGGACCTGGTCGTCGACAGCCTGCGCTACTGGGCCGGCACGCTCGGCGTCGACGGGTTCCGCTTCGACCTGGCGACCGTGCTCGGCCGGCACCACGTCGGTTTCAGCCCGGAACACCCGCTGCTCGAGCGCATCCGCGAGGACGCGATCCTGAAGGACCACAAGCTGCTCGCGGAGCCCTGGGACCCGGGCCCCGGCGGCTACCAGCTCGGCGCCTTCGGCCCGCCCTGGGCCGAGCTGAACGACCGCTTCCGCGACACGACGCGGCGCTACTGGCGCGGCGAGTCGGACGCGGTCAGCGCGTTCGCGAAACGCCTGCACGGCTCGGCCGACGTGTTCGAGGGCAGCGGCCGCGGTCCGGCCGCGAGCGTCAACTACGTCACTAACCACGACGGCTACACGCTGCTCGACGCGGTCAGCTACGAGCAGCGCCACAACGAGGCGAACGGCGAGGACAACCGCGACGGCCACGCGCACAACTACAGCGCGAACTGGGGCGTCGAGGGCCCGACCGACGATGCCGAGATCAACGCGCTGCGCCGGCGCCAGCGCCTGAACCTGCTCGCGAGCGTCGTGCTCGCGCAGGGCACGCCGTTCCTGCTGGCCGGCGACGAGTTCGGCCACACGCAGAACGGCAACAACAACGCCTACGCGCAGGACAACGAGACCACCTGGCTCGACTGGGGCCGGCTCGGCACGCCGGTCTCGCTCGCGGACGAGCTGCGCCGGCTACTGGCGATCCGCCGCGACGAGCCGCTGCTGCAGGTCGAGAACTACCTGCACGGCACGCACTCGCTGCGCCCGGGCTGGCCCGACATCGCCTGGCTGACCCCGGGCGGCCTGCCGATGGGCGGCGAGCACTGGCAGGACGCCGAGGCCTTCACGCTGCTGCTGGCCGCCGACCTCGACGGCCCGCGCGCGCTGGCGCTGATGCTGAACGCGGGCGAGGCCGAACGCGACTTCCTGCTGGCCGACTACGTCGCCGGCGTCGAGTGGTCGCTCTTGTACACGACCGGCGAGGCGGCGCCGTCGCACGCGCACCCGCTCGCGTGGACGCTGCCGGGGCGGTCGATCGCGTGTTTGCGGGCGAAGTTTGTCTGATAGCCGACCAGGATCGCGTGCTGGCGCGTACTGAGTGACAACACGCGATGACTTGTTCGTTCGACGCGTCGGGAATGAACCAGGACATAGATAGTTCGGCGGCGGCGGTTCCGCGGCCGTCATCGCACGTCCGTTCGCGGATCCCGCGTTCCCGGTGAGCGATCCCCCCGCGGGGGGATTGTTGACCACACCGGTAAGTTCGGGGTCGATGCCGGCGTTAGCGTTGGCGCTCGCGTCGGCATTGGCACTGGCGTTAGCGTCGTCGTCGTCATCGTCCCGCATGTCGGCCGCGGCGTACCCGTGCTCCGGCACCGCGCGCCCGTCCGGCCGGCGGAAGAACCAGCGGTCGCGGAAATCCTTGTCGATCGCGTAGCCGCCCTCGTGCACGAGCCGGTGGTGCCGGTCGCACAGCAGTACGAGGTTCGCGAGGCTGGTCGCGCCGCCCTGCGACCAGTGCTCGACGTGATGCGCGTCGACGTAGCGGCGCTTCGCGCAGCCGGGAAAACGGCAGCCGCGGTCGCGCGCCCACAGCGCGCGCCGGATCGCCGTCGGCACCGCGCGGGTCTTGCGGCCGATATCGAGCGGCTCGCCGTTGCCGTCCTCGACGATGACGACGCGCTCGCCGTCGCAGGCCAGCCGCCGTGCCGTCTCGACCGGCAGCCCGGCGCGTCCGCGGCCGTCGCGCAGTGCCGCGTGATCGACGTGGACCGTGACGCGGTAGCTGCCGGAGGCGCCGGCGGATTCGCCGGCTTCGCCCGCCACGTCCGCGCCGCCCGCGAGCCAGGCGCGGGCCAGTGCAACGAGCGCATCGGCGCGCAGCGCGGACCAGCTTTGTTCGGCGAACTCGGGAGACGACGCGGCGTCGTTGTCGATCGCGGTGTCGAGCGCCCGGTCGAGCAGCTCGCCGGTCTCAAGTGGCAGCTCTGCGGTCAGGATCATCGTGCCGCGCGCCGGGTCGCGGCGCAGGCTGAGCGCCCGGCGCGCGTGCCCGCGCAGCGCGTCGTCGAGCGACGCATCCGTGCCGTAGCGCAATTCGCGGCAGCGTTCGTCCACCCGCGCCGCGGTCGTGCCCAGCGCGAAGGCGAGCAGCGCGTCCTCGTTGTCACGATCAGCGACGCGCGTCAGTGCGCGAACTTTCGAATAGGACAGCTCGCCGCGCGCGAAGGCCGTGCCGATGGCCGGCAGCGTCTTCAGCGCGTGCGCGACCCGCACTTTCTCGCGGGCCGCGTTCAGGCCCAGATCGCAGCGCCAGGCGAGCCACTCGGCGCAGTTGGCGAAGCCCCACTTGAGCCAGCCGCAGCGCTCGTCGAAGCGGCGGACGAGCACCAGCAGGTCGTGGGTCGCGGTGTTGATGCGGGCGGCGAGGCGGACGATTGCGCCGTCGATCTCGTCGATGGATTCGGGCGGCGTGGGCGGCTGGTCGGAGGGGGACATGGCGCTCTCCGGAAGTGCAACAAGAGAGCTGTGATTATATACAGTAATGCATGAAAAAGCGATTACAAATCAGCAGATTATCTTTAGAAACGTCGCCGAAATCGGCTGACCTGCCCATGGTCGGAGCACTGTGAACTCATTCGCTTGGTGTTGCCGTTCGCGTCGTAGGCGCGGGTCTCGCTCAGCGCCCCGGTCCGGGAAATAAGCCGGGTCCCGGATGAGCTGTAGTTGTAGTCGGTCCTGCTGTTGTTCGGCTCGTGCCAAATGCGGTTTCCGTTCAGGTGTCAAACTAACTGCGAAACCTAGGGGCTAGCTACTCGCGTTCGCTCGGCGAATCGAGGCTGGAATGCTATTGACCAATTCGCTATCCCAGGGAATTACGAGCTTCGGCACAACCCTGTCGCACGAATTGCGCAGTACCAGTTCTGCGTAACAACCCCCCTTGGCATTATGCCGTACCGCCACAGAGTCCATATTGCCCCACTGATAAAACGCAACCATTCTCCCGAATTGCCAAAATGAAACCCCATTCGCATTGCCTGTAATCGTCACTGGACCAAGGAGGTCTGTTCCAAACTTGATGCCACCTGTCAAATACACCGGGCCGTGCTGCTTTTCATCCAACACTGACGAGTCTGCGGTTCCGAGATCTATTAGTTCATGCCACAGCGCATTCCGTCTCCGGACGACGCGCCTGAACGCAAAAAGGAGAACTGCGAAAATCATGATTGGAGTCGGCCACCAATCAGCGACCCAGTTCGCTAGATTCACCCGCGTGAGAAAATAGGCGAATAGCCAAGCAACAAGAGTCAATGCCAAGGCAAGCACCAGCAACGCTGATTGAATTCGTAACCAGATTCGAATAGCCAAAACACTTTCGTCAAGCTGGTTGATCCAACTCAGACTTCTTGTTTTCATCGCTTAGGTACTTACGAATCAACTCACGGCTATTGCCACTTTCAGGATCTCGGCGGATTAATCGGATCACTGGACTGCGGCTTTTGTCTGTCGATTTCTCTTCTGTGCTCGATTGCCGGCGGTTCGGGCGGCGGCAACTGGGGCTGTTTGTCGCCTTCGAAGTCAAAGCCCTTTAATACTTCAGAAAGTACGTTTAAAGGTTCAATCTTCTTGTTGGCCCTCTCTGGATCATTAAGTACATCGGCGCCGAACTGGCCAATACCTTCAAGCACTGCCGTTGTCGCAGCGCCACAATTGGCCGCGGTACAGATTGCACCTCCAGCTGCCATGACGACGGTACCGATTGAGACTTTTTCCGCAACGACAGTCATTGGGTCCTTCGGAACATTTTTCCAGATACTACCTAACGCTGGCCTTTTGCCAACTCTGAACTCGACACCCGTACAAATACTCCCGTCGTCACCGACCCGCCGATCTTGTGGAAGCGTTGATGATTGGGGGCCAAAGAAATCCAATCCCCGAGGGTCAACCCGTAGTACCGGATTGCCCTTCACGTACGCGTACGAATTCAAACCCCCAGCCAGCCCAATCGGATCACTCTGCAGGTATCGGCCCGTACTCGAGTCATAAGTCCGGAAGAAGTTGTAATAAGTCCCGCTCTCCTGATCGTAATACTGCCCCGGAAACCCGATATTGAACCCACCGATTGCATCCAGCACCGGCACGTTCCCGAACGCGTTGTTCTCGGCCTCCCAGACCTTCGCCTGCGAGGCGTTCGTGACGATCTCCGGTCGCCCGATGTGATCGTTGTGGACGTAGTACAGCACGTCGTTCTCGACGAAGCCGACGACCTCGCCCTCCAGATAGATGTAATCCCGCTCGGTGCTCCCCTGCCGCTCGTGAACCAGGCTCGCGCCGTCGTACAGGAAGCGCGTCTCGGTCGTGCCTTCCGTCTTCAGCATCCGCTCGCCGAACGCGCTGTGCGCGTAGGTTACCGTCTGTGAGCCGTAGCGGTAGCGCCACAGGCGGTTGGCATCGTCGTGGTCGAAGTACTGCGAGCCGATCTGCGTCGTGTTGCCGTTCGCATCGTAGGCGCGGGTCTCGCTCATCGCACCGGTCCGGGTAATAAGCCGGGTCCGGGAATAGCTGTAATTGTAGTCGGTCCTGCTGCCGTCGAGCTCGTGCCAGATGCGGTTGCCGTTCAGGTCGCAGTGTAATTCGATACTCGGTATTTGCGCCGACACGCCCGACATTGAGACTAACTAAAGCAGAGGAATCGCATGTCAGGCAAACTTATCTGGCTCTTTTGCATAAGCAGTCATGAGTACATAGATGATTGCGCCATACGCATATGCTTGAATCACGAAGATCACAGACTGACCAGCGAGGCCAATACTGATCCCGCTAAGCGCGAAAATCACTTGGTAAAATACCACATTTGCCAGGAACGCCGCGCGCGAGTATTTCATTGGAATCATTAGGCCAATCAATAATGCGATCTGAATATACGGATACGCGAGAAATACCGACTCCGGAATCGCCAAGAGGGCATTAATTCCATTAAGCGATAGCAATTCAATAAGGTGTTCAGGTAGGCGAGCCCATGCGAACCGCGAATACAGCACTTCTGCCACAACAAGAGTAATTGAGAGTGCGGAAAGTACGCGTAGTTGTCTCAGTGTTTCGGCATGCATCGTTGGCTCTCCACACATTGCAGATTTCCTCGCCTGCCCTAGTCCCATGGCCGCATTTCCGCGTCGACCCGAGGCACACGGGGGATTACTCTACAGGACGCCCCTAACGTTACAACCGCACCAGGGCTTGGCAGATCAAGAATTCTTGTCGTTGGTTGCGGCCTAGATAGGATTCGCGCCAGTTCGCGGTTCTCGAGCAACTTTTTGATTTGACCAATTGTCGCGTCCCCTAGACCTTCAAGTGTGCGTACATCTTCCTCGTGATGCCGCATTACCTCACGCACAACTTGCTGTATACGCTCGGCGTGTAACCTATCGCGGCGGGCGCGAGCTGCTTGACTATTGTGCCGCTGCGCCGCCATCGCCTCGCGAACAATCGTATCTGGATGATACCTAGACTGAAAACGGGCGGGCTGCCTTGCAGGCGGGCGTGCTCCAACCGGATTCTCGCCGGTTGGGTCGAACAGACCTACGGGGTTGCTGAAGGCATAAGCGTAAGTATTCAGCCCGCCAGCCATCCCAATCGGATCACTCTGCAGGTATCGGCCCGTACTCGAGTCATACGTCCGAAAGAAATTGTAGTAAGTCCCGCTCTCCTCATCGTAATACTGCCCCGGAAACCCGATATTGAACCCGCCGATCGCGTCCAGCACCGGCGCGTTCCCGAACGCGTTGTTCTCGGCCTCCCAGACCTTCGCCTGCGTGGCGTCCGTGACGATCTCCGGTCGCCCGATGTGGTCGTTGTGGACGTAGTACAGCACGTCGTTTTCGACGAAGCCGACGACCTCGCCCTCCAGGTAGATGTAATCCCGCTCGGTACTCCCCTGCCGCTCGTGAACCAGGCTCGCGCCGTCGTACAGGAACCGCGTCTCGGTCGTGCCTTCCGTCTTCAGCATCCGCTCGCCGAACGCGCTGTGCGCGTAGGTTACCGTCTGTGAGCCGTAGCGGTAGCGCCACAGGCGGTTGGCATCGTCGTGGTCGAAGTACTGCGAGCCGATCTGCGTCGTGTTGCCGTTCGCATCGTAGGCGCGGGTCTCGCTCATCGCACCGGTCCGGGTAATAAGCCGGGTCCGGGAATAGCTGTAATTGTAGTCGGTCCTGCTGCCGTCGAGCTCGTGCCAGATGCGGTTGCCGTTCAGGTCGTAATCGTAGTCGTAGTTCCCGTCCGGGCCGTCGGCGCTTGCCAGGCGGTCCATCTCGTCGTAGGTAAAGTTGCGGAAACCTGTACCGATCTGCGTCAGGTTGCCGTTCGCGTCGTAGCCGAGATAGCGGCTGAAATGCGCGCCGCTAGACAGGCTCGATCGCCGGTAGCCGAGGTCATAACTTGACTGCCGCAGTTCGCCGTTCCCGTACGTGTAGGCCCCGACCGGTCCCCAGGGCAGGGATTCGACGTCGTACACGACGTCCCGCTCACTCAGGCCGGCGCTCGAAGCACGAATCCCGGACAGGTCCCCGACAGAGTCGTAGTCGTAATCGACGTTCAGGCCGCTCGGATAGGTCATGACGTCCACCCGCCCCATGGTGTCGTAGGTATAGGACACCGTCATCGACGTGCCCGCCACCACGCTTGTCCGGCTCGTCAGTTCGCCGGCCTCGTTGCGAGTAAAGGTGTGGGTGCCGGCATGGTCGGTGACCTCGTACAGGTAGCCGTCGCGGTCGGTGTCGTAGGTGTAGGTGATCTCGGTGAGGGAACCAGACGTCGAGGTCAGGACGCGGTTCAGGGCATCGTAAGTGTAGGTCGTGACAATGCCGCGAGCGTCCGTTTTCGTCAGTACGTTGCCGGCTTCGTCGTACGTGAAAACGGTCTCAAGTGCGTCTGTTGCCGGGCTAACCAGACGGACGACCTGCCCGAAACCATCGCGCTCGTAATTCGTCCACTTGATTTCGGCATCCCGGATACCGCTTACCAGGCCGTTGTCGTCATAGGTGACCCGGCTCAGGCCGCCGTCGCGATGCGTCGTGTCGTCAATCTCGTTGTTGGCGTTGTACTCGATCGTCGTAGTCCGGCTATATCCATCACGGGTTTCGGCAACTTGGTTGTTCTTGTTGTACCCGTACTCGTCCGTCTGCCCGTTGCCGTTGATGCGCTTCGTCAGGCGATTCAGTGCGTCGTACTCGTAGTCGGCCTCCAGGACCATCGTATCCACCCACTGGAACGACCCGCTGCCGGGACACTCCGGGAATGGCGGGGCAAGCGGGTTGCAGTTCGGATCGTCCGGCTGCCAGACGTACTGGAGTTCCTCCTGCCAGATTTCCTCGTGAACTACGTTGCTAGCCTCGTCGTATTCCAGGTCACGGTGCCTGTCCGCATCATCAATAGTGGACACCAGGCGACGGGCATTGTCGTAGACGAACTCCAGTGACGAGCCATCGGCGCGGGTCAGTCGATCCAAGTCACCGTTAGGACGGTACTCGAAAGTTGTCGTACGCGGCGTTCCGTCGACCGTATCCGTGCTGGTCAAAATCATTCCACGTGGGTGATAGGTCAAATCTCGCACTAATCCCGACGGAAAGTTGATTGTCTGTGGTCGGCCATAGGCGTCGAAATTTTCGAAGGTCGTCGCGTGGCCGAGTCCATTGACAATCGATGTGAGCCGGCCGAGCGTGTCATAATTATAGTCCGTCGTATCCGCTACGTCCGTTCGTGGTCCGTCGACCGTCATTCGGCTCATCTGGCCGTTCTGATGGAACTCGTACGATACGGCGGTCGTCCGTGTCTCATCGGGAACGCCGTACGACGATTTGTTCTGTTGCGCAACCGATTCGAGCAGGCCTGAGCCGTCCTCGTACTCAAACGTCGTCAGGAGCAACGGAGTGTCGATCTCGGTGGGCTTCTCCCAGACCGGATGCCATTCGTAGCTCGTGGTCCTGGCATCTGTTGTTCCATGCCCGGTGGTAACGGACTCCAACCGCCCAAAGGAATCGTAGTCGTAGTCGACAACGTTTCCTTCCCAGTCGGTGACCGTATCGTAGAATCCGAACGAATCGTAGGTGTAGTCCATGTTCGCAGCAAGGCATGTACCGCTAGCCAGGCCATCTACGTCCGTGACTCGCATGCGACCGCCCGTGTTCTCGAAGAAATAGAAGGTTTCTTTGTCAAGAGCGTTTATCGTCTTGCGAACGAGATTCGTTGACGATTCCGCGTGGAACTCGAACGCCGTTCTCTCGACAGCGCCGAAATGCTCAGTGGACACTGCCCGTCCGTCGGCCGCATAGGAATAGCTAGCAAACTCTGCGCTGCCAGCGCGAGTACACGATTGCGGTGAGAGCACTAGTGTTTGGCGCAGTACTCAATTCATATTTGTATGTAATTGAGCCGGTCTCTGCATCTGGAATGGGGTAGTCGACGCGTATCAGGTTCCCGCTTGCGTCGTAAGTGTAAGTGTAAGTAAGTCCCGCCGGGTCATTGATCTGACTGATACGGTCATCGTTGTCCCATGTCACGTCCAGTTCGCGGCCGCTGCTGTGCAAGATCTTCGAGGGTCGCAAGCTTCCATCCGAGAATGTCTCGTGCGTCGAGTAGTCGAACGTAATGTACTCGCCACTGGAGTGACGAATCTGATAAATCTCGCCATCGGTCAGAAAAGTCTTTCGAATACCGTTTTCCCACCAGATCCAGGTTTCGGTATCGTCGTCGAACTCGAAAAGCACTTCCTTACCGTTCGGCATCAGCCATGGGTTTCCATTCGTCGAGGTCAAGCGAAAGCGATAGCCGGAAGAATTCTCGATCAGTACCTGCCGGTTGTTCGGATCGGAAGTCTCGATAGCGAGAATTCTTTCGGTAAGATTGCTCGACCAGCCCTGCCCGAATGCGCCCTTGTATGCGGGAGCACTTGCTTGCAGGCTGTTGTAGTAACGTTGAATGGTGAGCGGAAGGCGACCCGAGCCGACGAAGTCAGTCTCAGAGTGATACTTGTTACCGGTCGAAATGCTTACCGGATTACCGCCTTTACAACTGCCGTGATTGTCTTCGGCGTCACCCTCGCCTCGTTCCTGATTCGATTCCGGCACGAAAGGCTCAGTGCCACCGTCCCAGGGCAGCGTCCTTGACCAGAATTCGTCGTCTGGAACACTCGGGGGATCGTAATTGTCGGGCGGCAGATTGTATTCAGCGATCGCACAACTTTCGATCCTGAACAGATCGAAATCTATTGTTACGACAATCTCGTCAGGGAGACAGGTGACCGGCGGAAGGTCGGCTTTCGCGGGACTGAACGTGCAAATTGGCACAAGCCAGAAGGTTCGCCAGAGGGCGTTGCTTCTGGACAATGCAATTGTCGATCTGATGACGGTGACCACGGCAAGCCCCCCCCCTGAGTTACTCACGTCTGCGCGCAATCCCTTGCCTGGCGAAATGCATATGCCGTTTTCGTATATCAATCGAAGCGCAAGTGGTCAATGTAACTCAGATGCAGTTTCTAATGCGTGTTCTCAAACAGTGAGGCGCGCGTACTGATTTAGCTTCGAATTTCTGGAAGTCGAATTCAGCGGCAAGAGCACAAAAACATAGAACTGAGAGCGACGAGCGCGATCGACTCACTTCGGCCTGCGCCGTCGATAGTCAGAACGAGTAGCGCAATGTCAACCCCATCACCCGCGGCTCCCCCAGCACGCACCGCTGCACCGAGGTATTCGCCGCCGCATCCACCGCACCCAGCGCCTCCCCGAGCGGCTGGTCGAAGCGCGCCTGGCAGTAGGCCTCGTCGGCAAGGTTGCGCACGGAGAGCGTTGCCCGCCAGCGCTCGCCGCCGATACCGGCGTGCAGGTTGAACAACGTGCGTGACGGTTCCATTGACTGCGGGTTCTGGTTCGTGTTGCCGCCGATGTTCTGCTCGCCGACGTGGGTAAGCTCCGCGCGCAGCGACCCGTCGAAGCCGCTGTCGCCGAGCGCGGCGCTCCAGTCGGCGACCAGCGCGCCCTGCCAGTCGGGCGCGTAGTGCGGGCGCTTGCCGGCGAGGTCCTGCGGCGCCGTGTCGCCCGGCAGCGGCGAGGCCGCGTCGAAGCGGTCGAACTCGGCGTCGAGGTAGCTCAGGGAAGCGTACAGCGTCAGCGCCTCCAGCGGCCTTAGCGACAGGTCGGCCTCGAAGCCCGACTGCGTGCGCGAGCCGGCGTTGCGGGTCAGGAAGCTCAGGCCGTCGAAGGAGCGGTCCTGGAAGTCGTCCAGTACCGTGTGGTAGAGCGTGACGTTCGCGGTCATGCGCCGCTCGAGCCACTGGCTCTTCACGCCGAGCTCGAGGTTGCGCGAGGTCTCGGCGTCGAAGCTACGCGCGTCCGCGCCTAGCGCGACGGCCGCGCCCTCCGAGTTGAAGCCGCCGCCCTTGAAGCCGGTCGACGCGCTCGCGAACAGCATCAGGTCCTCGTTCGCGAACCAGCGCAGGTTGACGAGCCAGGTCAGCGCCGAGTCGTCGGCGGCGAGCGCCGGCTCCGCCTCCGCGGCGCGGAACAGGCTGCCGATGACCGGGTTCGGCAGCGTCTGCACGAACGCGCCGTCCTTGTCCTCGCCCGTGTAGCGCAGGCCGGCGGTCAGCGACCAGTCGGGTGCCAGCGCCCAGCTCGCCTGCGCGAACGCGGCGTAGCTCGTGAGCGACTGCGTGAAGCTCGAGGCGACGGCCGGCGTCTGCGGCGCCGCGGCACAGGCCTGCGCGGCGGCGAGGCCGGCGAGCGCGAACACGACCGGGATGCAGGTATCGGCGCCCGCGTCGAAGTCCTGGCCGATATCGTAGTCCTCGTCGTAGAGGTACAGGCCGGCGATGTACTCAAGCGCCCCGCCCTGCGGCGACAGCAGCTGCAGCTCCTGCGACAGCGAGCGCGAGTCGTAGCGCGTGATGCGCGGCAGCACGTCGGCCGGGATGCGCAGCGAGCTCTCGCGGGTCGCGGCCTGCCAGTCGCGCACGGCGCTGATCGAGCGCAGCGTGTGTTCGCCGATCGGCAACTCGACGTCGAGCGCGGCGCCCCACTGCTCGTCGCGCAGGCGGTCCTGGTGGTCCTGGTTCACGACGTAGTCGCCGTCGTCGGCCGTGCTCGCGTCGGCGCCGAACAGCGCGTTCAGCGTCGCGTCGAAGACCGGGTTCGCGGTGGCGTTGACCAGCTCGACGATGCTGCCGCCCGAGTCGAGCTCGGCATAGTCGAGCGTCAGCGTCGCCTCGACACCGTCGCCGGCGGCGAGCGCGAGCTTCGCGCGCGCGGCTAACTCGTCCTGCGCGCCGATCTCGCGACCGTCGAAGGTATTGTCGCCGTAGCCGTCGCGCTCGGCCCAACGCAGCGCGAGCCGCCCGCCGAGCGCGTCGCCCAACGGCCCGCTGACGACGCCCTCGAGGCTCGCGGCGCCGTACTCGCCGGCGCCGGCTTCGAGGTGGCCGGCAAAAACGTCGCCCGGCGCGGCGCTGCGCAGCAGGATCGCGCCGGCCGCGGTGTTCCTGCCGAACAGCGTGCCCTGCGGGCCGCGCAGCACCTCGACCGCGTCGAGGTCCAGCAGGTTGCCGAGCAGCGCGCCCGGCCGCGGCAGGTAGACGCCGTCGACGAACACGCCGACGGCCGGCTCGATCGCGTTGTTGCCGACGGAGCTGATACCGCGGATCGCGATGCGCGCGTTGGTCGGCTGCGACGAGGTCGAGAAGCCCAGGTTCGGCGCGTACAGCGACAGGTCGGCGAGCGTGTCGACGCCGGAGTCGCGGATGAAGTCGGACGAGTAGCTCGACACCGAGACCGGCACGTCCTGGAGGTCGACGGCGCGGCGGGTCGCCGTGACGACGATTTCTTCGAGCTCCTGCGCGGGCAGCGGCAGCGATGCGAGGCAGGCCAGCAGGACCAGTCCGCCGGCTCCGCGGCGGCGATGGGAATATGCGTCATGCATCTCGATGGTCGAAATCCCGGTCGCGCCCTCGTCGCGAGGGCAACGGGCTTCATCCTGCCATGCGCCGGCGCCGCGCCGGGTGACGCGCGTCACAGGCAGGATCCGGGCGCCGGTTCACGTGAACCGGCGCCCGGCGACGCCTACTGGAAGTTCTTGCGGAAGGTCACGCCCCAGGTCCGCGGCTCGTGCGGGTAGGCGTTCAGCTTGCCGTCCTGGACCGGGACGTCGAACACGGTCTCGTAGAAGGCCTCGTCGGTGAGATTGCGGCCCCAGACGGACAGCTCCGCGTCGATGTTGTCGAAGTACAGGCCGGCCTTCAGGTGCACGAAGTCGAAGGACGGGCGCAGCTTGAGCGGCTCGTTGTTGCCGTCGGTCATCGTGTCCGACATGTACTGGTATTCCGCGCGAACGTAGGCCGAGGTCGAGGCGCCGAGGTCGAAGTGGTAGGTGCCGGCCGCGAAGAACGTGTTCTCGGGATTGCTCGGGATGCGGTCGCCGGAGCGGTCGCAGACGCTGGCCGTCGGGTCGAAGGGGCCGGAGGACGAGTCGAAGCCCGGATCCGGCTGGCCCGTGTGGAACGGCGTCGCGCGCCAGCAGGTGCCGTTCTCGAACTGCTCGAAATCGGCCGTCGTGTGCACGTAGTAGGCCTGCAGGTCCAAATCCTCGCTCGGCGACCACCAGAACTCGATCTCGCCGCCGTAGGTGTCCGCGTTACCCGCGTTCTGCAGGTTGAAGCCGTTGCCCGTGAATGCGTTCGCCTGCAGGTCCTCGACCTGGGTGTTGTGCAGCGCGACGTTCAGGCGCATGTTCTGCGCGGGGAAATCCGCCTTCATGCCGATCTCGAAGGACTCCGAGGTCTCCGCGCCGAACACCTGCGAGAAGATCGGGTTGATGCGGTCCGTGTTCGTGCCACCCGACTTGTAGCCGGTACCGAACGACGCGTACAGCATCGTCGTGTCGTTAGCGAACCAGGACAGCTTCAGCGTGCCGGTGACCTGGTCGTCCTCGAGCGTCTCCCTGAGCGGTGCCTGCGGCGCGAGCGCCGGCTGCGTGTAGAGGCCCCAGCCCGGCGTCCAGGTCGGCGAGAACGCGCTGATCAGGATCGGCGCATTGGCCGGGTCGGTCGGGTCGAGCAGGCCCATCTGGATCAGCGCAAGCGTCGTGCCGATCTCGGTCAGGTTCGGCGGCGGTCCGAGCGGGCTGTTCAGGAAGTTGCCAACGAGTTCCTTCTCCTCGTCGGTGTAGCGCAGGCCCGCGGTCAGCAGCCAGTCGTCGGACAGCTCGAAGTCGGCCTGCGCGAAGATCGCGACGCTCTCGTGCTCCTGGCGCATGTCGTCGGTCGCGAAGGCGTTCGCCGGGAACGCGGTTGCGACCGGCGGGAACGGCGGCGAGAACAGGTTGATCGCGGCGATGGCCTGCGCGAGCTGCGGGTTTGCGGTCAGGAACGGGTTGGTCGCTGCGCCCATGTCGAGCGTGGAGACGTTCCTGAGATCCTGCGAGAAGTAGTAGATGCCCGCAACGTAGTTCGCGCGATCGCCCAGGTTGCCGGTCAGGCGCAACTCCTGCGAGAACGCGTCCTGCTCGGCGGAATTCGTGTCGGTCAGGATGTCGACGTTGCTGAAGTCCGCGTCGATCTGGTCGAAAGTCGTGAACTCGCGGTAGCCGGTGATCGAGGTGAGCGTGACCGACTCGAAGTCGTAGTTCAGCTCGACCGAGGCGCCCCACTCGTTGTTGGAGGAGTGCGGCAGCCGGTTCAGCGCGACGTTGTAGTCCTCGAACTGCGCACCCGTAAATACCGTGCCGCCGAGCGCGAGCAGCAGCGCGTCGGTGCCGAACACCGGGCCGCCCATGCCGTCGTCCCGGCCGAAGGCGACGATGTTGTCCTGCCGGGTCAGCGTCGCGCAGCAGGTCTCGTTGATCTCCGAGTAATCGGCGATGACGCGGATGTCGAGTTCGTCGTTCGGCGTGAACTGGAACTGCAGCCGGCCGCCGCCGCGCTCGCGGTCGTTCAACTCGTCCGAGCCGAGGTTGATATCGGACACGAAGCCGTCGCGCTGGCCGGTGAACACGGTCGCGCGCATCGCGAGCACGTCGGGGACGAGCGAGACGTTGCCGGCGGCCGCGACGTTCAGCAGGCCGAAATCGCCGGCGGTGACCTCGACGAACGCGTCGGTGTCATGCGAGGGGCGCACGGTCTCGATCAGGATCGCGCCGGAGGGCGTGTTCTTGCCGAACAGCGTGCCCTGCGGGCCGCGCAGCACTTCGACCGTCCGGATGTCGACGAGATTGTTGATGACCGAACTCTGCCGCGCGCGGTACACGCCGTCGATGTAGAGGCCGACCGACGACTCGAGACCGAAGTTCTGCGAGCTGGTGCCGATTCCGCGGATCGAGAAGCTCGAGACCGTCGAATTCTGGCTCTGGTTCGAAATCAGCCCGGGGGCGATCGTCGTCAGTTCGCGTATGTCCTTGATGCCCGAGTCCTGCAGCATCTGGCCACTAACCGCGGTCACGGCCACCGGCACGTCCTGGATGTTCTGCTCGCGCTTCTGCGCCTTGACGATGATTTCCTCGATGAAGACTTCCTGGGCCAGCGCCGCGCCGAGCGGCAGCAGGGCCAGGAGCGGCACGGCGCGCCGCAGGCAATAGGCTGGAATGGTCATGCTCTCCCCCTGAATTGACGTAATCCGACCGTCCTGATCGGCCTGCCCTGCCCACGGGACGTGGCGCAGCTTCGCGTACCAAGGCGACGGTTCGGCTTCTTGTAACCGAAAAAGCCCGGCAGCGCCACCGCCGCGGAGGGCCTGCCGATTGTCGCGGCGGCGCGGGCCTCGCATAATCGGCCGGACCATGCACCTCCACGGCATCTACACCCCGCTGATCACGCCGTTCCGCGCCGACCTGGCAGTCGATACGGACGCGTACGCGGCGGTCATCGACCACCAGCTCGAGCACGGCATCCACGGCCTGATCGTCGGCGGCTCGACCGGCGAGTTCTACGCACTGACGCCGGCGGAGCGCGCGGCACAGCTCGAGTTCGCGGCCCGCCGGATCGACGGCCGGGCGCCGCTGATTGCCGGCGTCAACGACCTGCGCAGCCCGGACTGCCTCGCGGTCGCTGCGGCGGCCCGCGACGCCGGGGCGGAGGCGCTCCTGGTCGGCGCCCCGCCCTACGCGCTGCCCTCGGCCGCCGAGCTGGTCGCGCATCTCGAGGACGTGGACCGGGTCGCGAAGCTGCCGATCGTGCTCTACAACTACCCGGCCCGGACCGGCGTCGACATGGGCGAGGAATTCCTGCGCGCGGCGGTCGGGATCGACAACGTCGTCGCGATCAAGGAGTCGAGCGGCGACATCTCGCGCCTGCACACGCTGGTCAGCGATTTTCCCGGGCTGCAGGTCAGCGCCGGCGCCGAAGACCTCGTGCTCGAGTTCTTCGCCTGGGGCGCCGAGAGCTGGGTGTCCGTGATCGCGAACTTCATGCCGGCCGAGGCGGTGGCGCTGCACCGCGCCTGCATCGTCGACGGTGACTTCGCGCTCGGCCGCAAGCTCGTGCGCGCGCTGCTGCCGCTCCTGCACTGCCTCGAGCACGGCGGCGCCTTCATCCAGTGCGTGAAACTCGCCTGCGAGGCGCGCGGGCGACCCGGCGGTCCCGTCCGGCCGCCGCTGCGCGCGCCGTCGCCCGAGCTCGCCGCGACCGTGGCCGACATCGTTGGCGAGGCCGGCCGCGAGCTTGATAGACTGCTGGCCGCCTGAGAACCAGAACACGGGGCGGCCCACCGCCCGCCAGTCATTCGGGGGAACGAGATGACCGCACCGGCAGCGGCCGGCGCCAGCGAGAACTGGACGTCGCGCCTGACCTTCATCATGGCCTCGGTCGGCTTCGCCGTCGGCCTCGGCAACATCTGGCGCTTCCCGTACATCGTCGGCGAGAACGGCGGCAGCGCGTTCATTTTCGTCTACCTGCTGTTCGCGTTCGGCATCGGCGTGCCGCTGGTCATGGCCGAGTGGGCGATCGGCCGGCGTTCGAGCGGCGAGGCCTCGGCCTCGGCCAGCATCGGCCGGCTGGCGAGCGAGGCCGGCGTGTCGCCCGGCTGGGGCCGGGTCGGCACGATGGCGGTGCTGGCCGCGTTCATGCTGCTGCTGACCTACACCGTCGTTGCCGGCTGGACGATCGACTATTTCCTGCTCGCACTGCGCGGCACGTTCGACGCCATCGACGCGAGCGGCTCGCAGGCCGTGTTCGCGGGCCTGCTGGCCGACCCGCTGCGGCTTGCGCTGTGGCACACGCTGGTCATCGTCGTCACGGTCTGGATCAACGCACGCGGCATCCACGCCGGCATCGAGCGCGCGGTCAACGTGCTGATGCCGCTCCTGTTCGTCTCGATCGTGCTGATGGTCGGCTATGCCTGGGTCATCGGCGACATGCCGGCAGCCGCGCGCTTCCTGCTGACGCCCGACTTCTCGCGGCTGACCGCGGACGCGATGCTGGACGCGCTCGGCCAGGCGTTCTTCTCGATCGGCATCGCGATGGCGGTCATGATCACCTACGGCTCCTATCTCAATCGCTCGGTCTCGATCTCGCAGAACGCGTTCATCGTCGTCGGCGCCGACACGCTGGTCGCCTGCCTCGCCGGCTTCGCGATCTTCCCGCTCGTGTTCGCGCACGGCCTGCCCCCGGATTCCGGCCCGGGCCTCGTGTTCGAGACGCTGCCGATCGCCTTCGGCGAACTGCCGGGCGGGCAGCTGTTCTCGTCGATCTTCTTCTTCCTGCTGATCGCCGCGGCGATCACGTCCTGCATCGGCGTGTTCGCCCCGATCCTGAGCTGGACCGAGCAGAAGTTCGGCATCAGCCGCGCGCGCGCCGCGACGCTCGGCGGCCTCGCGCTTTGGCTGCTCGGCCTGGCCTCGGTGCTGTCTTTCAATCACCTCGCCGACTTCCGGCCGCTCGCCTTCGTGCCGGGCTTCGAGGAACGCACGGTCTACGACTCGACCGAGTACATCATGGCCAACATCCTGCTGCCGGTCGGCGCGCTGCTGACCGCGCTGTTCGTCGGCTGGCGGGTCTCCGGCGAGATCCTGCGCGAGGAGCTCGGGCTGTCCGCGGGCTTCGGCTTCCGGCTGTGGCAGGTGCTGATGCGCTTCGTCGTGCCGCTCGCGGTCGCCGTGATTTTTGTGCGCGGGGTTTGAGGCGGACGGCCGGAGCGCGCTCAGGGGACTCGCAGAACCTGCTCTCTGCGTCGGTGGTGGGCGAAGGCGCGCTACCGGGAATGCCGTTCCAGGGACGCTGTGAATACGTCCCTGTACGCTCCGGGCTCGGCATCCCTGCCTCGC
>ERZ869936.179-NODE-179-length-77087-cov-5.707511_pt1 | contig 77087 bp, 79 predicted proteins | sample MGYA00520876_ERZ869936 | MGnify/ENA primary metagenome ERZ869936 (study PRJEB32218, sample SAMN09650985) | biofilter metagenome | isolation source: enrty point of leading RO module | place: Saudi Arabia: Thuwal, RO plant located on Red Sea | collected 2016-02-17 ... | reverse complement strand
CCAAACTGCGTCGCGATCAGCGACATCGACGCTTCTCCGGAATGGCGCAGTTCCTCGGCCTCCGCTGGGATGCAAGCAAGCAGCTCATCCTGCGCGGATAGCGCCCGGATCAGCCCGACGGCGCCACGTGTTTCATTTTCCGCAACAGGGGATGCGTCGCTTTCGCCGCCTCCTTGATCTCGTCGATCAGCCCGATCACGTCGCGCCCCGGATGCGTCTGGATCGGCGCGTGGCTGAACGCCAGCATCGGGCGCAGCGCCACCGGTCACGTCAAGGCCGCACCTCGCCAAGACACAGGGCGCGCCCTCGTTTCTTACCATATCAAATCGCCGACCTCACATCGGGATCGAGGAAAGGCGCCACCGTCGCCGCGCTCCGCCGGGTCCCGTCCCAATGCCTCCCAGGGCGATATCGTCTGCGCATTGTCGCTCCCCGATCAGATTTCGGGCTAGGCAAGCCCAGGCCCCGAAGGGCGCAGGAAGCGGGGACGGTCAGGTCAGGTTCTCTGCCTCTTCCAGGGCCGACCTTGCATCGCGCGACAACCGCCAACGGCGATGAATCCAGAACCACTGACCGAGGTTCTCACGCACCAGCGCCTCGACGATGTCGTTGTAGCGCTGCATCATGATCTCTGGATCGCCGTGCGGTATGGGTTCGGCGACATGGATGCGAAAGCTCAGACCGTCCTTCTGCCGCAGGGCAAAAATCGGGATCATCAGCGCATCGTACTTCACCGACCAATCCGCCGCCGAGATCGCGGTATGCGTCGGACGCCCGAAAAAGGACAGAACGGGCGTCCTGGAATTCGCGACATCCGCAACGATCCCGATCGACCCGCCGTCCTTCAGATACCGAACCAGGTTCGGCACACCGGCACGCCCGACCGGAAAGACAGGCTGGCCGATTTCCGAGATGGCGCGGACATAATGCGGATTGAACGCCGTGTTGCTCATCGGCTTGTAGAGCGCCGCGATGTGAAAGTCCTGTCGCGTCAGCCCACCCCGGATGACATCGTAATTTCCAAGATGCGCCGTCGCCAACACCATGCGCCGGCCCTCGGACTTGGCCCGTTGGAATATCGCGGCGCCGGGGCCGTCGATGGGCGTGTCCGCAACCCGGTCCAGAAATTCCTGCCCCGAGTAGATCTCGATCAGCGTCCGGCCGACATTATTACAGACATCGTCCGCGATCCGCCGGACGTCGTCCTCGGACAGGTCGGGCAGAACTTCGGACAGGTTCTGTCGGGCGCGCTTCTTCCAACCCGCCAATGGTGCGGCCAGCTTGGCGATCACCCAGCCGAATGTACGCACGCGCATGTCATAGGGCAACAGAAGCGCAGCGCCGATCAGCGCCCGTGCCAGCAGCGCCTCGGCCTTGTGCGAGATGCCTGCCCTGTCGTCGCTGCTGTCGCCGCCTGATGCCAAAGGTCCGTCCCGGCTTGCCTTCACTGCGGATTTTCTCGTCCGAGCGCCTTGTCGGTCGTCTCTGTGGAAATGGCAAGCGCGACGATACGGAACGTCCGATTGACAAGGCACCGGCACCGCAGACAATGCCGGGACATGTTCAACACCGACTTTCTTGCCGGCCTTCTGGTCATGGCGCTGACGTTCGCCGCCGCGCTGGCACTCGCCACCCTGACCGGCATCAGCCCGACCTGGACGCTTGTGGGACTTGCGCTGGCGGTCTGGGCGGGTGCGGTGATCTTGGAGCGCAGGATGTCCAGGCGCATAGCCGAACCCGAGGTTCAGCCGATCTGCGTCGACTGGGACGACAAGCTGAACGACACCGATTTTGCGGCTGACGGAGACGTGACGCGGCTGTCGCTGGCCGACAGGCGCCTGACGCCCGAGACCGCCCTGGGACAAAGCTTTGTCTTCGCCACAAAGCACACGTCATTCAATGGCGATATCTGGTTCGAAGGCGCGTTCACCCGCGACGGCGATCGCATCGTCATCCGGGCCGACGCGCCCGTCTGACGCTCAAACGATCTCGACCAGCTCGATCTTGAACGTCAGATCCTGGCCCGCCAGCGGATGATTGGCATCCAGCATGACCTCGGATTCGGTGACCTCCGAGACGGTTACCATGACGGGCTGACCGGAAGGCGTCGACAATTGCAGCCGCGTTCCGATGTCCAGCGGAATGTCGTCGGGAACCTTGTCGCGCGGAAAGGACTGCACGCCGTTCGGGTCACGGTCGCCGTAGGCATCCGCGGCCTCGATCTCGACGGTCTTCTCATCGCCCACGCTCATGCCATCCACGGCCTTGTCGAACCCGGGGATGACCTGCCCCGTCCCCAGTGTGAACTCCAATGGGTCGCGTCCGGCAGAGGAGTCGAAGGTCGATCCGTCCGCCAATGTGCCGGTATAGTGAATACGTACCGTGTCACCGGTTTTGGCTTCTGACATGTCATTTCTTTCTGGCTGAAGGAATTTGCGGGCCATCGCGGCCCAGTCGATGGTCCCTAGCCCAACATGGATGCAATCCGGTGTAAACCCCACCTTTCCACCGGCGCCGTCCCGTGCCAGTCTCCGCCACGAAAAGGAGGCCCGGATGCCGATCAGAACCTGCGTTTTCGACGCCTACGGCACGCTTTTCGATGTCGCCGCGGCGGCACGCGTCGCGGCCGAACAGCCGGGACAGGAGAAGCTGGCCGAGGTCTGGCCACGGCTGGCGGCCGACTGGCGCACCAAGCAGCTGCAATACACCTGGCTGCGCGCCATCACCGGCGACCATGTGCCGTTCTGGGACGTGACACGCGACGGCCTCGACTGGGCGATGGAAGCCTCGGACCTCGACGATCCGGTCCTGCGCGAAACGCTCCTGGCCCTTTACTGGGAACTGCCGGCCTACAAGGAAGTCCCGAAGATGCTTGCCACGCTCAAGGCCGAAGGCTTCGCGACCGCGATCCTCTCGAACGGCTCACCCGACATGCTGGACGGTGCGGTCGATTTCGCCGGCGTCCGCATGTGGCTCGACGCCGTGCTGTCGGTCGAAGACGTCGGCATCTTCAAGCCCGCGAAGACCGTCTACGACATGGTCGGCACAAGGTTCGGCACCACGCCCGACGAGGTGCTGTTCGTGTCCTCGAACGGATGGGATGCCGCCGCCGCGGCGGGCTACGGCTTCCGCACCGCCTGGGTCAATCGCGCAGGCGACCCGATGGACCGCCTGCCCGGAAAACCCGAGCATGTCCTGTCCGATCTCACCTCCATCCCCGACCTGGCCAAGTCCCTCTGATGCCCGACTTCACAGCCCCCGACGGCGCCCGGCTGCACTTCTCGGACGAGGGCGAAGGCAAACCCTTGCTCGCCCTCTCAGGCCTGACCCGGAACTCAACCGATTTCGACTATGTCGCGCCGCATCTCGACGGCATCCGCCTGATCCGGATGGATTATCGCGGACGCGGCAAATCCGAATGGTCGGGCGCCGAGACATACCTGATCCCGACCGAGGCGCTCGACGCGCTGACGCTGCTCGATCACCTGGGACTGGAACGGGCCGCTATTCTCGGCACATCGCGCGGCGGACTGATCGCGATGGCGCTGGCCGCCACCGCAAAAGACCGGCTGACCGGCGTGGCCCTGGTCGATATCGGCCCGGATGTCGCGCCAGCGGGACTGGAAGCGATCAAAGGCTTCGTCGGCCGCAACCCCGGCGCGCGGACCTACGACGAGGCGACGGCGATGCGCGCCACGCTGATGGAAGGCTTTGTCGGCGTCCCCGAGACCCGCTGGGCCGAAGAGGTGCGCAAGCACTACATAGAGACGCCCGAGGGACTGAGGATCAACTACGACCCCGCGTTGCGCGACGCGACCCTCAGAATGGCCGAAGCGCCGCCCGTCGACCTCTGGCCGTTTTTCGACGCGATGCAGGGCCTGCCCCTGGCCCTGATCCGGGGCGCGAACTCGGACCTTCTGGCGCCCGAAACCGCGGCCGAAATGCGCCGCCGCCGACCCGACATCATTTTCGCCGACGTGCCGGATCGCGGCCACGTGCCCTTTCTCGACGAACCCGAAAGCCTCGCCGCCCTTCGCCAATGGATCGACCGACTGCCATGACCATCGACATCGCCGCCGCCGCCCAGCGGCTGAACGGACATGCCGTCCGCACGCCGCTTCTGAATGCCCCCCTGCTCGACGCACTGGCCGGGCGGCGCATTTTCGTGAAGGCCGAGTGCCTTCAGAAAACGGGGTCGTTCAAATACCGTGGCGCCCGATCCGCTGTCTCGGCCCTCGATCACCAAACACGCGCAAAAGGCGTCATCGCGTTCTCGTCTGGCAACCACGCCCAGGGCGTTGCGCTGGCCGCGCGCGAGATGGGCGCGCCCGCCGTCATCGTCATGCCGTCCGACGCGCCCGAGATGAAGATCGCAAACACCCGGTCCTACGGCGCCGAGATCGTTCTCTACGACCGCGCGAACGAGGATCGCGATGCCATCGGCACCGCGCTTGCCCAAGATCGCGGCCTGACCCTGATCAAGCCCTTCGACAACGAACAGGTAATCTCGGGCCAGGGCACCGCGGGGCTCGAGATCGCCATACAGGCCGCCGAAGCGGGTGTTACCGACGCCGATGTGCTGGTCTGTTGCGGCGGTGGCGGCCTGACGTCCGGCATCGCCCTGGCCCTCGAAGACCAGCCGTTCACCGTTCGACCCGTCGAACCCGCAGGCTTCGACGACGTCGCCCGCTCCCTTGCCGCAGGTTCGATCCAGACCAACGATCGCATGTCCGGTTCGATCTGCGACGCCATCGTGACGCCTTCGCCCGGCAAGATCACCTTCCCGATCCTGAAACGCCTTTGCGGCCCCGGGCTGGCCGTGTCCGACGACGATGCGCTGCGCGCCATGGCGACGGCCTTCACGCACCTCAAGATCGTGGTCGAGCCGGGCGGCGCCGTGGCCCTGGCCGCAGCGCTCTGGCATCTCGACGACGACCGCGACGTGATCGTCATGTGTTCCGGCGGAAACGTCGACCCGGGTGTCTTCGTCGACGCGCTCGATCGCTTCGCCTGAGCCGAGGTAGCGTAAACGTGAACCGGACCGTCTTGCCTCGACGCCGGGTCGGCGGCATAGGCCCGGCGCCATGTCCGATACGATAGAATTCACCCGCCTGACCGAGATCCCACTGGCCCGCATCGCGGCCCATATGTCCGATCCCCGCGTCGCCGAACACATGCCGCTACTGACCCCGCCCTGGACGGAGAACGACGCCACGACCTTCGTCGCGGCCAAGGAGGCGACGTGGACTCGCGACGGGCTTGGGCACTGGGCGTTTCTCATGGACGGCCGCTACATCGGTTGGGGCGGATTTCAGAAAGAGGCCGGCGAGTGGGATTTCGGATTGGTTCTGACGCCAGGGGCATTCGGCCAAGGTTTGCGCGTCGCGAAGAAGGCGCTGGCATTTGCGCGACAAGATGCGCGCATCCCCTTTGTCACCTTCCTCCTGCCACCCTCGCGCCGGAACCTCGGGGCTCTCGCGCGGCTTGGGGCGGAATACGTCGGAGACATCAAATACGACGGCGCGTCGTTCCGGAAGTACCGGATGGAAACGGCGAACTGACCAGGCAACCGGCTCGACTTCGCAAGGGAATGTCCCCGGTCGGGCGTCGCCTTAACGCTGTGTTAGGACTTCTTAATCGGCGCGGGCCTTTTTGGGCGGAGGCGCGCATAATGCGCACCACATGCCATACGTTTTGCCGACGTTTGCCATACACTTTGCCGACACGGGCTTGCCCAACGGAATATGGGGGAAGTCGCGAAATTGAGTTTCTGAAGCACCGCGCGGGACACATTGGCGCCCGGTGCATTAACCGTCAGAGGCCCGCAGACGGCGGCAACAGACCTTCCGCGATCATTTCGCGCTTGCGGGCATCCAGAACCAGTTCGCGCGCCACCCATTCATACCGGGTGTCCTCGCGCACGTTTTCCCAGAACAGGACGCCGCCCAGCCGCCACGGATCAAGGACAATGCCGTCGTACATCCCCTCGCCCTTCGCCGCGATGATCGCCGTCGAATGATCGATTCTCCAATCATTGTCGGCATTTGCGATGGCGCGGTACAGCACAAGGGTCTTGAAGTTCTCGGCCTTCAGCCGCTTCTCCATATCCTCCGCCCAATGCCAGCAAAGGCCCCTGGGCTTCAGCCCCATGTTCACCTTGGTATTATGTATGAGCGGCGGATCGACGATCTCGTATTGCAGGGCAAGTTCGCGCGTGTGCTGATAGGCGATGCGCGCCGCGCGCTCCGCCTCCTCAGGGTCCACATCCTCGCTCATGGCCCTGATTTCCATGGCCAGTTGCGAGATCTCAAGTGCCGATGCGGGCCCGCGTTTCTCAGGCGACGCCCCACAGGCGGCCAACCCGAATATCAGCACGAGACACCAGAACGAGCGCAGGACGATATTCATGTTAACCTCTTGATCGTATTGTTGCCCTAGCCCGACACGAACTCAAAGTCGAGACGCTGCATGTGACGTTATTTTGATTGACGCTGCCAACTAAGCGACCGATGATGCGCATCAGGAGGAGACATGCGCACTCAGGTCTGCATTATCGGCGCGGGGCCGTCAGGACTCCTGCTCTCGCAGCTTTTGCATCGTGCGGGCGTGGACACGATCGTGCTCGAGCGAAGATCGCGGGCCTACGTGTTGTCCCGCATCCGCGCCGGCGTGCTTGAGGAAGGCAGCGCAGGGATGCTTCGGGCCGCGGGCGTCGGTGATCGGATGGACCGCGAGGGGTTTGTGCATGACGGCGTGTTCCTGTCCTCACAAAACCGAATTTTCCGTATAGATTTCAAAGAATTGACTGGAAAATCCGTGATGGTCTACGGCCAGACGGAGGTGACCGCCGATCTGTACGAGGCACGCGACAGGATGGATGGCGTCGTGATCCACGAGGCCGAGGCGGTTCAGCCCCACGATCTGGACACCGACACGCCTTTCGTGACCTACGTGAAGGACGGCACCGAACATCGGATCGACTGCGACTACGTCGCCGGATGCGACGGGTTTCACGGCGTCAGCCGCACATGCATCCCCGATAAGGTCCTGCGCGAGTTCGAACGCGTCTATCCGTTCGGATGGCTGGGTGTGTTGTCCAGGACACCACCAGTCAGCCACGAGCTGATTTATGCCGGGCACGAGCGGGGGTTCGCCCTTTGCTCGATGCGCAACGAAAACCTCAGCCGTTTCTACGTGCAGACACCCCTGACCGACACGCCGAAAGACTGGCCTGACAACCGTTTCTGGGACGAACTCCGGCGCCGCATCCCGGCCGAGGCCGCCGACACGCTTGTCACCGGCCCTTCGATCGAAAAGTCGATCGCCCCTCTCCGGTCTTTCGTCGCCGAGCCCATGGCGTGGGGCCGCCTGTTCCTTGTGGGCGACGCCGCGCATATCGTGCCGCCTACGGGTGCGAAGGGCCTGAACCTCGCCTTTTCCGATGTTCACTACCTCTCCGAGGCTCTGATCGCGGAATACGGCGGCGAGGCGGGCGCATCCTCCACTTACTCCGAGAAGGCGCTCGCACGTGTCTGGAAGGCCACCCGGTTCTCTTGGTGGTTCACGACCACGATGCACCGCTTTCCGGACCAGACCGATTTCGACCAGAAGATCCAGAACAGCGAACTGGACTATCTGTCGACATCCCGCGCCGCGCAGGCCACGATGGCCGAACAATACGTGGGGATACCCTATTGAAGATCGCGGAACTCTCCGGCGCGGCGCTCCACTACCGCGAAGACGGCGACCCGGACGGCGCGCCGGTTGTCTTCGCGAACTCGCTCGGCACCGACCTGCGGCTCTGGGACCCGATCCTGCCGCTTCTGCCGAAAGGTCTGCGGATCATCCGCTATGACAAACGCGGCCACGGCCTGTCCGCCTGCCCGCCCGCGCCCTACGCGATGGGGGCGCTTGTGTCCGACGCCGAGGCCTTGCTGGACCATCTGGAGGTTCGCGACTGCGTCTTCGTCGGTCTGTCGATCGGTGGGATGATCGCGCAGGGGTTGGCGGTCAAGCGCATGGACCAGATGCGTGCCATGGTGATCTCGAACACCGCTGCCAAGATTGGCACCGCCGAGATGTGGAAAGACCGGATCGCCGCCGTCGGGTCCGGCGGCATCGAAGCGCTTGCCGACACGATCATGGAGCGCTGGTTCTCGAAATCCTTTCGCGCCACGCCCGAACTGGCCCTTTGGCGCAACATGCTCACCCGCCAGCCCGCCGAGGGATACATGGGATGTTCGGCGGCGATTGCCGGAACGGACTTCTATGCCACCACGGCATCCCTGACCCTGCCCACACTGGCGATCGCCGGCAGCGAGGATGGCTCCACACCACCAGACCTCGTGCGCGAGACAGCCGAGCTGATCAAGGGCAGCCGGTTCGAGCTGATCCGGGGCGCCGGGCACCTGCCTTGCGTCGAAAAACCCGATGAGTACGCCGAACGGCTCACCGTCTTTCTGAGGGACATCGGCCATGTCTGACCGCCATGACAAGGGCATGAAGATCCGCCGAAAGGTTCTGGGCGACGCCCATGTCGACCGGGCCGAAGCGCACAAGACCGACTTCGACGCCGCGTTCCAGCAGATGATCACCGAAGGCGCCTGGGGCACGGTCTGGGGCCGCGACACCATTCCGCTGCGCGAACGCTCGATGCTGACCATTGCCCTTCTGGCCGCCACGGGGAATTTCGAAGAGATCCCGATGCATATCCGCGCCACGGCGAACACCGGCGCGTCCAAGGACGACGTCATGGAGGCGCTCTTGCACGTCGCGGTCTACGCGGGCGTGCCTAAGGCGAACCATGCGATCAAGCTGGCGAAAGCGACTTTTGCCGAGATGGAGAAGACCGATGAGTGACCACGGGCGCCTGATCCCGCGCGACCGGACGGCGCATCCGGCGCAATACGATCCGGACTACAAGACGGCGGTCACCCGTTCGCCGAACCTGCCGCTTCTGTCGCTGCCCTCGACGGTCACCGAGGAAACCGGACCGGTCTTCGGCCATGACCTCATCAGGCCATTGGACAACAATCTGATCTTGAACTTCACCAAGGACGAAGGCCCGGCCATCGGCGAACGCATCCGCGTTCACGGCCGCGTGGTGGACGAAAACGGCCGGGCGGTGCCCAACACGCTGGTCGAAATCTGGCAAGCCAATGCGGGCGGGCGCTATCGGCACGTCAAGGATACCTATTTCGCGCCGCTCGATCCGAATTTCGGCGGGTGCGGCCGCACTCTGACCGATGAGGCCGGACATTACGAATTCATGACCATCCGCCCCGGCGCATACCCTTGGCCGAACCGCGGCAACGACTGGCGTCCGATGCACATCCATTTCTCGATCTTCGGCCACGCATTCGGCCAGCGCCTGATCAGCCAGATGTATTTCGAGGGCGATCCACTGATCGCCCGCTGCCCGATCGCGAAGACCATCAAGGATCGGAGCCAACTCGACCGTCTGGTCGCCCCGCTGGACATGGGCGGCTCGAAGCCGATGGATTACCTCGCATACAAGTTCGACATCGTCTTGCGCGGGCGTCGCCAGACGATGTTCGAGAACCGACCAGAGGGGCTGTGACATGGTGCAACCGCTTGATACGCTTCGCGAAACCGCCAGTCAGACGTCGGGCCCCTACGTTCACATCGGCTGCATTCCCACCTTCGCCGGCCTCGGTCCGGTCTATCCCGAAGACCTTGGGAGATACGCCATCGAAGACGGTGCCAAGGGTCAGATCGTGACGATCACCGGCTCGATCTACGACGGCGCCGGTTGGGCCTTCCGCGACGCCATGTTCGAAAGCTGGCAATGCGACGCGGCTGGCGTCTTTCCCGGGCAGGATGGCGCCGATCCCAATGTGAACGGCTTTTGCCGGTTCGCCGCCGATGGCGAAACGGGCGAATTCACGCTGCGCACGGTGAAACCGGGACGCGCCGGCGGCCAGGCACCGCATATCGCGCTCTGGATCGTCGCGCGGGGGATCAACACCGGCCTTCAGACGCGAATATACTTCGAGGACGAAGACAACGACGGCGATCCGGTCCTCTCCCGCATCGAGCAGCGACACCGCATCGACACGCTGATGGCGAAGAAAACCGGCGACGGCGCCTACCGATTCGACATTCATCTTCAGGGCGCAGGCGAAACCGTGTTTCTCGATATGTGATGCCCCGACCCTCGCCGTCAGAGACCCCTGGGCCGCGACTCGCCCTTGATGCCCGATCCCGATAGACTTGCCGACAATCTGGACACCACCGCGAAGCCATGACCAAACCCGCCATTATCTGCGTCGCCATCACCGGGTCCGTCCCACGAAAGAAGGACAATCCGGCGGTCCCGATCAGCATTTCCGAACAGATCGAATCGACCCACGAAGCCTTCGAGGCCGGCGCCAGCATCTGTCATGCGCATGTCCGGATGGAGGACGAGACTCCAACCTCCGATCCCGAACGCTTCGCGCGACTGAAGGAAGGCCTGGAAAAGCACTGCCCAGGAATGATCATCCAGTTCTCAACGGGCGGCCGGTCGGGTGCAGGCAGGGAACGCGGCGGCATGTTGCCGCTTCGCCCCGACATGGCCTCGCTGACGGTCGGGTCCAACAATTTCCCGACCCGCGTCTATGAAAATCCGCCGGACCTGGTCGACTGGCTGGCTTCCGAGATGCTGGAACATGACATCAAGCCCGAGATCGAGGCTTTCGATCTCAGTCACATCTTTCAGGCGGCCAAGATGGAGAGTGACGGGCGGCTGCGCGGCCCGCTCTACGTCCAGTTCGTCATGGGCGTGAAGAACGCCATGCCCGCAGACAAGCCGTCGTTCGATTTCTTCCGCGAGACCCTTTCGCGGCTCGCGCCGGATGCCGAGTGGTGCGCGGCAGGGATCGGCGCGAACCAGATCGTCGTCAACGAATGGTGCGTCGCGCATGGCGGGCACTGCCGCACGGGCTTGGAAGACAACGTCCGGCTCGACCGCGATACGCCGGCCCCGTCCAACGCGGCACTTGTCAGGCGCGTGGTCGATCTTTGCGAGGCGTATGAGCGTCCGGTCGCCACATGGGCCCAGGCGCGCGACATTCTGGGCCTGCGCGCCGCATGACCGCCGCGCCCTCGGACAGCGCAATCTACCGGCATCTGCTTGGCGATCCCGAAATCGGCCAGTTGTTTTCGGACACCGCCGAGGTGCGCGCGATGATGCTGGTCGAGGGCGCGCTGGCCAAGGTTCAGGGCGAAGCCGGGCTGATCCCGGAAACCGCCGCCGCCGCGATCCACCGCGCGTCGATGGAGCTTCAGATCGACCCGTCGGGCCTGGCGGCAAGCGTGGGCAGAAACGCCGTGCCGGTGCCGGAACTCGTGGCGATGTTCCGCAATGCAATGCAGGCACCCGAACATGCCCACTACCTGCACTGGGGTGCGACCAGCCAGGACATCATGGACACCGCGCTGGCACTGCGCCTGCGCCAGACGGTTGCGATCCTGGACGAACGTCTGGCAGGAACCATCGACGCGCTCGGCTTGCTTGCCGCGCGGCACGCCGAGACACCGATGGTGGCCCGAACCTATGGCCAGGCGGCGGTCGTCACCACGTTCGGCGCCCATGTCGCGGCATGGGGCAATCCGCTTCTGCGTCACAGGCGCCGGCTTCGTGATGTCACGGAGGACGTGACGCAGGTCAGCCTCTCGGGCGCGGCAGGAACGCTTTCGGTCATGGGCGGGGCGGGCACCGATATTCGCGCCGCCCTGGCCCGGGCGCTGAACCTCACCGATCCCGGCGGCACGTGGCACAGCCAGCGCGACGGAGTGGCGGCACTCGCGGGCTGGCTGACCGGCCTGGCCGGATCGCTTGGAAAGATGGGCGAAGACCTTTTGATCCTCACTCAATCCGGCATCGAAGAGGTGCAACTGGATCAGGGCGGCGGATCCTCCACGATGCCGCAGAAATCCAACCCCGTTCTACCCTCTCTGCTCGCGGCCATCGCAAGGCAGGTGGCAGGGCTGAACGGCGCGATGCGATCGGCGCTTCCACACCGGCAGGAACGGGATGCGTCGGCCTGGATGGTCGAATGGATGTCGCTGCCGCAGATGATGATCCTGACGGGGCGCGCGGTCTCTGCCGCGCTCGAACTGGCGCGAACGATCCAGCCGAATGCCGACAGAATGGCCAGGCATATCGACGCGACCGGCGGAAACCTTTTCGCCGAAGCCCTCAGTTTCGCCCTAAGCGCGCACATGCCCCGGCACGAGGCGCAAGCGGAGACGAAACGCCTGATCGAGGCCGCCACCGCCTCCGAACGATCGCTGAAGGAACTGGCGGCCGATCGGCATCCCGACTGCGATCTGAAGACGGTATTCGATGTGTCTCGCCAGTTGGGCCAGGCCCCAACGGAGGCGCGCGCCTTCGCCGCCCGCGCGCAATCTGATGCGAGCTGATCCGACCGGACCAGGTTTTGCTGTTCCATTCGACCCGCTTTCGCTATTCCGGCGCAGGAACTGACCGGAGCATTCATGCGCCTGCCCCTCGTCTTCGTTCTGATGACCACGATGATCGATTCGATGGGGATCGGCCTGATCCTTCCCGTCATGCCGGCGCTGCTTCGCGAGATCGGCGGTATCCCACTTGCCGACGCGGCCCTGTGGGGCGGCGTTCTGATGACGGTCTTCGCGGCCATGCAGTTCATCTTCGGACCCGTCATAGGCGCGCTGTCGGACCGTTTCGGGCGCCGGCCGGTCCTGCTGATATCTCTCTTGGTCATGGCGCTCGACTATTTCGGGATGGCTCGGGCGCAGTCCTTCTTGCTCCTGCGTGTCGGCCGCATCGTCGGCGGCATCACGGCGGCGACTCAGGCCACGGCGGCGGCGTTCATGGCCGACATCTCGGCGCCGCATGAGAAGGCCGCGCGCTTCGGCCTCATCGGCGCGGCCTTCGGGATCGGCTTCGTCCTTGGTCCTCTCCTCGGCGGCGCCCTGGCTGAGTTCGGAACGCGCGCGCCCTTCTACGCCGCCGCCGCCTTGGCGGCGGCCAATCTCTGCCTCGGTTTCTTCGTGATGCCAGAGACGGTCAAGGAGCAGAATCGACGGCCGCTGACATGGGCGCGCACGAGCCCCTTCGGCGCATTCGCAAATGTCGGCCTGAACCCGATGCTGCGCGTGCTTCTGGTTCTGTTCTTCGTCTACCAGATCGCCTTCACCGTATATCCCGCCATCTGGGCCTTCTTCACCGAGGCGCGGTTCGGATGGTCGCCCGGCATGGTCGGCGTCTCGCTGGGGGCCTTCGGTGTGGCCATCGCGGTGGTCCAAGGCGGCCTCATTCGCGTGATCCTGCGGGTTCTGGGCGAACGGGGAACGGTCCTTTACGGCCTGATCTTCAATTTCTGCGCCTTCATCGTGCTGGCCTTTGTCGAGAATGGAACGGTGGCCTTGATGTTCATCCCCCTCACCGCACTCGGCGCGGTGGTGACGCCCGCGTTGCAGGGCATGATGTCGAAGGCGACCGCCGACGACAGCCAGGGCGAGCTGCAAGGCGTCCTGGCTTCGTCCGCCGCGTTGGCGACGATCATTTCGCCCCTTCTGATGACCACCGTCTTCGCGGTCTTTGCCGCCGAAGACGCGGCGATCTACCTGCCCGGCGCGCCGTTTCTGGTGTCAGCCATGCTGATGATCCTCTGTCTGGCTGTGTTCCTGTTCCCGCGTGATCGGCTTGTCGCCTGAGCCAAATCGGATCGCCGGTGTCGCTTTCGGCATAGTCATCGGCCCGAAAACGCTCCAACGTCCCCCGAAATCGCAGGAGGTTTCATGACCCGCATCCGTGCCGCCGTTTGTCACGCCTTTGGCGAACCGTTGAGCGTTCAGGACGTCGAGCTTGACGCGCCTCATGGCCGATCTCTCGAAGTCACGCTCGAGGCCTGCGCCATATGCCATTCGGACATTTCCTTCGCCGAAGGCATCTGGGGCGGCACCTTGCCCGCCGTCTACGGACACGAAGCGGCGGGTCGGGTCACGGCCTTGGGCGATCAGGTCCAGGGTGTCGAAGTCGGAGACAAGGTGATCGTGACCCTGATCCGGTCCTGCGGCACCTGCCGCTCCTGCGCGTCCGGCAAGCCGACCGCATGCGAACGCCCGGGTGGCCCGCGGCCGCTCAGCCTGCCCGACGGCGGCGCGCTTCTGGCCGCGATGAACTGCGGCGCCTTCGCCGAAAAGGTCGTTGTCGATCAAAGCCAGGTAGCGACGGTGCCCGACGACATGCCCGCCGACGTGGCCTCGCTTTTGTCCTGCGGCGTGATCACCGGGATCGGCGCGGTGGTGAACGCCGCCGCCCTGCGACCCGGACAGGATGCGGTCGTCATCGGCGCAGGCGGTGTGGGGCTGAATGCCATCCAGGGCGCGCGCCTTGCCGGCGCGCGACGTGTGGTCGCCGTCGACATGACCGAGGACAAGCTGTCCGATGCCGCCGAGTTCGGCGCGACTGATGGCATCCTGGCCACCGACGCCGCACCCTGGCAGACCCTTGTCGACAGAATCGGACGCAAGGCCGACGCGGTCTTCGTCACTGTCGGCGCGATCCCCGCTTACGACACAGCGCCCCGCTATCTGGCGCAGGGGGGCAAGCTGGTCATGGTCGGCATGCCGGCGGTCGGCGCCGCGTCGGCCTACGAGCCGGTCGATTTCGCAGACCAGTCACAGGGCATGGTGGGTTCGAAAATGGGCAACGTCGTGCTCTCCCGCGACATTCCCTGGCTGGTCGATCTCTATCGCCAGGGCCGGCTGAAGCTGGATGAGCTGGTCTCGAAAAGGTGGTCGCTCGATCAGATCAATGAAGCCATCGCCGACACCAAGGCCGGAAAGGCCCGCCGCAACGTGATCGTGTTCTGATCAATCCAGCGGATCGCCCCAGGAATACACCACCACACCGCCAAGTTCGTGCGACGACATCTTGCGGTACAACTGCCGCGCCGCCTCGTTGTCGCCTTCCGTGGCCAGCCAGATCGTCGCGCATCCCCTGTCCGTCGCCAGTTCGCTGATCCTTGTCAGAAGACGCGTAGCGATTCCCTGACGCCGGTAAGCCTCGTTGACCGAGACTTCGTTGATGTAGAACTGCGTCGCCTTGTCGGGATGCATGATCACGGTGCCGCTGGCAAAACCGACGACTTCTCCGCGATCCAGCGCCACGACCAATTCGTTGACCCGCGTCGCCAGAAAGGCCCAGGCCCGCGACGGGTCGATGTCGTTATCGAACGTTCCCGGCCGGACGCGATCGAGAACGTGCGCATCCTCTGGACCGAGATTACGAATGGTGATTGGGTTCGATGACATGATTTTGGCGCAACAGAGAAAGCGGCGTATGAGACTTACCGACCTCGACGTGATCGTGACGGCCCCACCCGCACCGGGATGGGGTGGGCGATACTGGATTCTGGTAAAACTGACAACCGACAGCGGTATCACGGGATGGGGCGAATGTTATGCCAGCGCGGTCGGCCCAGAGGCCATGACGGCCGTGATCCGCGATCTCTTCACCCGGTATTTCGAAGGCGAGACCCCCGAGAACATCGAACTTCTGTTTCGCCGCGCCTATTCTTCGGGCTTCACCCAACGCCCTGACCCGACGGTGATCGGCGCCTATGCTGGTCTGGAGATTGCCTGCTGGGATATCCTGGGCAAGGACCGCGACCGGCCGGTCTGGGCCCTGATCGGCGGACGCATGACGCCGCGCGTGCGCGCGTATTCCTACCTTTATCCCCTGGCGCACCATCCGCTCCCAGCGTTCTGGGGCGATCCCGACATGGCCGTCGAGGCGGCGCTGGATCTGGTGGCCAGGGGCTACACGGCGGTCAAGTTCGATCCGGCGGGACCCTATACGATCCGCGGCGGACACCAGCCGTCGCTCCACGACGTCGACATTTCCGTCCGTTTTTGCCGGGCGTTGCGCGAGGCGTTGGGGCCACGGGCGGACCTTCTGTTCGGAACGCATGGTCAGTTTTCGACCGGCGGGGCGAAACGCATCGCGGCAGCCATCGCGCCGTACGACCCGCTCTGGTTCGAAGAGCCTGTACCGCCCGACAATATCGAGGCCATGGCCGAGGTCGCCCGGGCCACCTTCATCCCGGTCGCGACCGGTGAGCGCCTGACGACCAAGGCGGAGTTCGCCGCCGTGCTTCGGGCCGGCGCCGCGAACATCCTGCAACCGGCCCTCGGGCGTTCGGGGGGAATTTGGGAAACCAAGAAGATCGCCGCCTTGGCCGAGGCTCATAACGCACTGATGGCCCCACACCTTTACGCGGGACCCGTCGAATGGGCGGCGAATATCCAGCTTGCGGTCTCGATCCCGAACGTCCTGATGGCCGAAACCATCGAAACGCCGTTCCACGATGCCCTCATCAAGGGGCGGATCAGGGTCGAGGACGGTCATATTCCGGCACCCGAGGCGGCGGGCCTCGGAATAGAGGTCGATGAAGACCTGGCGCGGGCACATCCCTACACCGGCGACGGCCTGCACCTTCAGATGCAGGAGGCACCCATCGACTACGCGGGCGCAAACCTGTTCGAGGGCGGGGCGCCGGTCGGCAACGCCGAGTGAGCGCTCACGCAGGCGCGGCCTGCACCTCCATATTCGCGCGATGCAGGCGCAACCCCTCGCCGACGGTATCGCACCAAGTGGCCTCGCCGTTTTCGATCACGACCGCGGCATCGCACATCCGCCGCAGCATGGGCGCGCTGTGCGAGACGACGATGGCGCCCCGCCGCTCAAGCCTGGCGCGCAGCATCGCTTCGCTTCTCTCTCGAAATGATTCGTCTCCGACGCTTGTGATCTCGTCGATCAGATAGGTGTCGAAATCGATCCCCATCGACATGGCGAACGCCAATCGAGCGCGCATGCCCTGGCTGTAGGTTCGGAACGGCAGGAAGAAATGGTCGTCCAACTCCGAGACATCGCGCACGAAATCCACCAGACCATCCGTATCGACACCATAGATGCGGGCCACGAACCGCGTGTTCTGCAACCCCGACAGATCGCCGTGAAAACTGCCCGCGAATCCCACCGGCCAAGACACGGTCCCCGTCACGTCCACCCGTCCGGCACCGGGCCGCATGGTGCCCGCGATGATCTTCAGCAGGCTCGACTTTCCGGCGCCGTTGCGCCCGATCAGGGCAACCGAGCGTCCGCCGGGAAAGGTGACGGTCACATTCCGTGCCACCGTCTTCTGGACGCCGTCGGTGTGAAAGGTCTTCGAGACATCGATCAGACGGATCATCGCCTCACCGCCGGTCTCTGAAGGAATAATAGGCCAGCACCGAAATCGACCACAGCGTGACAAGAAAGAACGCCGTCAACCCGATCAGCATGAAGCGCTTCGGAAACTTCGACGCCTGAGCCATCGTCGGCTTGATATAGGCCGCCAGGTACCGGCTTTTGCGGCGCGCCTCGGCCAGGGCCTGATCATAGGTCGCCAGAGCGGCGGTATAGGCCTGTTCCGAAAACTCGCGCTCCACCGCCAGTCGCTCGTACTCGGCCAGAAGCGTCGCGTAGTCGCCACCGGTGCCGCCATCACGGCCAACCCCCAGCTTCCGCCGCTCATCCTCGATCCGCGCCTCGATCACGGCGATGCGGCGTTCGGCCTGTTGAATGCGCGGATCCGTTGCGCGCGTGCTTTCGCGCAGCAGGTCGGCGCTGATGAAGGCTTCTGCCAGTTGCCCTTCCAGCGTCGACAGCAAACCCATCTGACCTTGCAGATCCGCACTTGGATCCACGATCTGGGTTTCGGATCGATACGCGGTCAGACGCTCGCGCGCGATCTTCAGACGCTCGACCGCGCGTTCGACCTCCTGACGCGCGAATTCCGTGGTGTCGTCTTGCGCAATGGCGGAGAACTCGTCGACCAAGCGCGCGGATTCCTCGAAAATCCCGGTCGCGATGGCCCGCGCGTCCTCGGGGTCGAAGGCCAGCGCGCGCACCTCGATCAGGCCGGAACCGTCGTCATAGGTAATGCGAACCATGCGGTCCCAATAGTCGTGAAGATCCTCGATCGTTCCCTCGGGATCGTAGCCGAAGACCGGGTCCGTTGTCGGTTTCGAGAAGATCTCCACCAGACCTAGGCGCCGGTCCAGGATCTCCACCAATTCCTGACTTGCGATGAACTCGTAAAGGATATCGCTGTCAGAGACGCCGACACCGGCGAAATCGGCGATGCCGCCGAACACCTCGATCGGGGAAGACATCTCCTGCTTGATGACCGAAAACGCGACCGTCGACGCGAACTGATCCGCGGCGCGCGTCCAGAGATAACCGGCCGCCAGAAGGACCGGCAGGACGACCGTCCCGACAAACGTGAAGACAAGCCCCCAATGACGGGCCCGCGGCCTGACCGCCTGAGCCGGCGGACGGATGGGCGTGATCCGCGAGATGCGCGCCTCTGCCAAAACGGGGTCAGGTGTATTCAAGACCGGGTTCCTTCACGTATTGGAAAGGTTTCGCGCGTATCGCCCCGGGGTGACGACGCCCAGTCAGGGCCGCCGGACCGGGGAGTTCCCGTTGACCGATTACCCTCTGCCGACTGCGCCGCGACGCTTTTCCACAGTCCGAACGATCGCGGCGCTGATGCTGCGCGAAATGGTCACGACATACGGCCGGTCGCCGGGCGGATACCTCTGGGCAGTGGTCGAGCCGGTGGCCGCAATCGGCCTTCTGTCCTTCGCCTTTTCGCTGGCATTCCATGCCCCGTCGCTGGGAAACAGCTTCGCGCTGTTCTATGCCACGGGCTACCTCGTCTACATGCTGTTTCATGACGTCACCAACAAGACGGCGGCGGCCTTGCGGTTTTCACAGCCGCTCCTGTCCTTCTCGGCAGTGACCTGGCTCGATGCGATCATCGCGCGCTTCGTGCTGAATACGCTCACGCATCTCATGGTGATCCTGCTGGTCCTGGGGTCGATGATAGCCGTGCTCGACACGCGCGCCGCGCCCGAATTCGCGCCGGTCGCGAATGCGCTTCTGATGACCGCCATGCTGGCATTCGGGGTTGGAACGATCAATTGCTACCTCTTCATGGCCTTCCCGGCGTGGGAGCGGATTTGGATGGTCGTGACGCGTCCGCTCTTCATCGTCTCGGGTGTCTTCTTCCTGTTCGAGGACTTACCGGCTTGGGTTCGGGATTACCTTTGGTTCAACCCCTTGTTTCATGCCACCGGCGAAATCAGGGACGGTATCTTCCCCGTCTACTCTCCCGCCTACATCGATCCGCCGTTCGTCTACGGTATCGCACTCGCGCTTTCGCTTCTCGGCTTGATGCTTCTGTCCCGACATGCCGATGCGTTGATCCACAAATGACCAGGAATTCTGAGGAAATCGTTAACCATTCAAGCATCTCTGGCCTCACGCCGGTGGCCATCGACAGCGATGCGGGTCGGGATCACGTCAGGATCCTGCTGGCGCTCTACCAGGGGGCCGGTACGCTTAAGGCCCAGCTCGACAGTTTCGCGGGACAGTCGCACCACAACTGGTCGCTTCTCGTGTCCGACGACGGAAGCCACGATGGCGGGCGTGGCCTTGTCCAGGAGTTCGCAGACCGGAAACCCGATCGCGTCCAGCTTGTTTCGGGGCCCGGGTCAGGCTTTGCCGCGAATTTTCTGTCGCTTCTGTGCCGGGCCGGTCCGCATGTCCCCTTCGCGGCGCTTTCGGATCAGGACGATGTCTGGCTGCCGGGCAAACTCGCGCGGGCGCTGTCGTTCCTTGCCGATGTGTCTCCCGGTCGACCGGCCGTCTATGCCGGACGCACCGTGATCTGCGACCACTCGCTCACCCCCCAACGCGCGTCCCCGCTCTGGACCCGCCCGCCGGGATTTCGGAACGCTCTGGTTCAAAGTATCGCGGGAGGCAACACCATGGTGCTGAACCGCGCCGCACTGGACCTCGTGCAGGAGACGGCGCGCCATGCCACGGGGATCATCGCCCATGACTGGTGGATCTACCAGATCGTGACGGGCGCGGGGGGCGATATCATCTATGACCTCGAACCGCAGGTCCTCTACCGACAGCATGGCGGTAATCAGATCGGCGCCAATGACACGATCCTTGCGAGCCTCAGGCGCCTTGTCCACGTCCTTGCAGGGCGCTTTACCGCCTGGAATACCGCGAACATCGCTGCGCTGGAGCGGGCGAACCATTGGCTGACGCCCGAGGCGCGCGAGATTTTGGCGATCTTCAAAGAAATGCGCGGTGAACCCTTGGCCGGTCGGCTTGCCGCATTGCGCCGATCGGAAATCTACCGGCAGACGCGCCGGGGGAATGCCGCTCTTCTTGCCGCCGCGATCCTGAATAAGCTCTGAGACTGCGCGGAAGCGAACGTCCCCAGCAGCCAGCCGAGTTGTCGCCGGCGTTCAGGCCGCTTCGCGCGCGGGCCGCGAAATTACGGCCGGGAGGTCCGCCACGATTGGCCGGGGCGGGCGCGTACCCGAAACCGGCGAGATGCCGCGCCGTGTTTTGCGCGCCGCAAGTCGCGTGAAAGTGCGCAAAAGGATAAGCGCGTCCAGCCGCGGGCCCCGATTGCGCTGATAGATCAGGTCCAGCCGGGCCTTCAGAGGGATACAACGCTCCCGGTATACCCGATCCGCCTCGACCGGATCCTTGCAGGCCGCCAGAAGCCGCTCCTCGCGCCGGTGAACGATGACCGTGGCAAGTCCGGTGATACCGGGTGGCATATCGCCCAGGATTTGGCCGTAAAGCTCGGGATAAGCCTTCACATAGCGTCGAAGCGGGGGCCGTGGGCCGATAAAGCGGATATCGCCTTTCAGAACGTTGAAGATCTGCGGAAGTTCGTCCAGCCGTGTGCGGCGGAGGACGCCGCCAATGCGCGTGACGCGCCGCGATTGAAAGCCGCACAGCACCGACTGGTCGGCGTCCCCGTCGACCGGGCGCATCGTCCTTATCTTGAACAGCCGAAAGGATTCGTCCGTCGAACGCATCCGCTCCGACACATACAGAAACGGGCGGCCCTGGATCGCAACGACAATCACGTAAAGGACGGCAAGGATCAAAAGCACGGCGGGCACAGCCAAGAGCGCAACCAGCTGTGACAGGCTCAACCGACGGGGCCGAAGGGTCCTTCGCTTCGGCGCAAAGATACGTGCAGTGCGTATCATCCCGACAGTTCCCTCCTCTACGAATGGCTTGCCAACCGGTACGACGCTGGATTCTGCCTGGGCGGCGAAACTGCGTCATCTCGATCAGTGACCGAGAGAGGTAAGAAAAGCGTTAGCGCCCTTCACCGTGTTCTCTTCCCGTCGGCGCCGAGAAGTCGGTCGAGACCATCCACCCGGAAACCGGAAATTAACCAAGAGCCGCAAGACTCGGAGTGGCAGCCCGTGCGTCACGCCCACTTCCGCAAAGATCCCGTCTTGACCCTCATGACATTACCGCGCCTCGCCTCGCTCACGCGTCTCGCTTTCAGGACCTGTCACAAGGTCCTGTCCCGCGAAGCCCGGATCACGGTTCGCAGGCCGGTCATGCTGACGGGGCAAGGCGATCAAAGGGCCTGCGTGGAATCGTCCGTCTGGACCCGACATCATGTGGACCTTCACGGATGGTTCATTGGCGACACCCTGCTTGCAGGCGGGTCGGGAAGCACCCTCATCCCCTGCACGGTCGAAGCGGCCGACAACCATCAACCACATATGCCCGTTTGTCAGGCACCCGCCAGGCGTTTCCGGGTCCGCACAGAGCGTCCGGATTTGAAACAGGCTGTGGTGGTCCGCGTCTCCGGCAGCAGGTCAGACACCCTGTCCTATGTCCCGCCACCCGGGCCGTTCCGAGAGGCACTGGCTTATCTGCTGGCAACCCCCGCCGCCGTCCGCCTTGTCGCCCGACACCGGTTGGACATCCTTCGCTTCCTCCTGACCGGCGACGCCGGATTATCCGCCGCGCTTCGCGACGCATTCGGCTTCAATGAAAACCGTCCGGCCCCGCTGATCCCGTCCGATGTCTTCGCGAAAGCGCCGCATCGTCCAGCGGACCTCCGGCGCCCCGTCGTCGTGATCGTTCCGATCCACAACGCTCGCCCGCATGTCGCACGGTTGCTGCAAGAGCTTGCCCTTGGCCTGGATATCGACCACCGGATCCTTCTGATCGACGACGGATCGTCCGACCCGTCGCTCGCGCCACTGCTCGCCTCGTTCGCGGCGCGGCACACCGATCGGGTAAGCGTCGAGACATTTTCCGTAAACCGCGGCTTCGTCGCCGCCGTCAATCACGGCCTGTCGATGGCGAAGGAGATCGGCGAACACGTCATCCTTCTCAACACCGACACTCTGCCGCCCAAAAACTGGACCAGCCGCCTGATTGAGCCCATCCTGGCCGACCCCGATGTCGCCAGCGTGACGCCCGTGTCCAACACTGCGGAAATCGCCTCGATCCCGTGTCAGGGTGTCGCGACGCCGGTCACCCGAACCCTTGTCGATACGGTCGACGCGGTCGCCGCCCGCCTCGGCACAGACTGGCGCACAGTCGAATGCCCCACGGGGATCGGTTTCGCCATGGCCATGAACCGCCGGTTTCTGGATCGAATCGGGGAGTTCGACCCTGCCTTCGGCCGAGGCTACGGCGAGGAAGTCGACTGGTGCCAAAAGGCCAGCGCAGCGGGTGGGAAACACGTGCTCGCCACCTCGCTCTTCATCGGACACGAGGGCGGGGCAAGCTTTGGCACGGCCGAAAAAGCCGGACGGCTCGCTGTCTCGGCATCCGTGATCCGATCCCGCTATCCCGGCTATGACCGGACCGTTCAGAAATGGGCGGAAGCGGCCCTGCACGCCGTACAGCGCATGATCCTGACCATACCCTACCTGGAAGCGACCTCGGATGATCCCGTTCCGGTCTTTCTGGCGCATAGTCTGGGCGGCGGCGCGGAAATGGCGCTTCGCCGCGAGGTCGACACGCATCTGGCCTCGGGTGCGAGGGGGGTGGTGATCCTGCGCGCCGGCGGGTCCGCGCGTTGGCGGCTCGAAGTGGCGGGCACCGGTTTTCATCATGCCTGTCGGCTGGCCGACAGCGAGACGCTGCTGAAATGCAATGAGCCGCTACGAAACAGACGCGTCGTCTATTCTTGTGGTGCAGGTGCCCGAGACCCGAGGGACGTGCCCAGAATGCTCCTCGCCCTCGCGCAAGGCACGACATGCTCGCTCGAACTCAGACTTCATGACTACTTTCCGATCAGCCCGTCATATTGCCTGCTGAACGAGGACGGGCGCTACCTGGGCGTGCCAAAGGCGACGAACGAGGATCCGGCGCACAACCTCGCCCCGATTCCGGGGCGCGCGCATCTGCCGCTTTCCGAGTGGCGCGCGCTATGGGCGGCAGTGATCGAACGCGCCGACAGGATTACCGCCTTTTCACCGTCGAGCAGAGAGCATCTGCTCTCGGCCTATCCCCAAGCTGCCGACATCGCCCATGTCATGCCCCACGCATGTCCCGACAAGATGCCGGACGAAATTGCGCCGGGCGGAACGACCATCGGTGTCCTCGGCGGCATCAATCGGGCCAAGGGTGCCGAGGTGCTGATCGCCCTGGCGCGCGAGATGCGCCGCAAGCGGATCAAGCGGAAGATCGTTATCATCGGCGGGCTTGACCCTGCGTATCGGCTGCCCCGTCCCCATCACGTCACCGATCGCTACGAACGGCGCGAGATCTCGCGACTGGCAAGGCGTCACGATGTCGGCCTCTGGCTCATCCCGTCGATCTGGCCGGAGACGTTTTCCTTCGCGACGCGCGAGGCGCTTGCGACAGGACTTCCCGTCTACACGTTCGATCTGGGCGCGCAGGCCGAAGCGGCGCACGGTGCCGAAAACGGTGTGGCCTTGTCGATCGACCCCTTCGACAGCACGGCGCTTGCAAACACGCTGGAACGCGCCTTCCGGGAGGCCTAGGCGCTCAGCACGTCCCGACTGGCACCATACCGCCTCAGAAGCGTCCAAAGCTCGGCCTTCGCGTTGATCCCGTTCTGACGCAGATAGCGATAGTATCCACCTTCGGCCTGATCCACGGGCCGCGCATGGGTTGCCGCGATGTCGTCCAGCACGGCGATCCGCCCGCCCCGTTGCGCCAGGAGTTGCCCCCAGACAAGGTCAAGGCCGAAACCGCTGACCGATTGACCAAGCGTCGGCGCGATCCACGCCAGCGCGCGGCGCGAAAAGACCGGCATCATGATCTCGACCGCCGACACGGCACGCGGTCGCCCGCCACCGGGTCGGGCATAAAGGTGGGTCCAGTTGCATGCGGAGTCCGGGGTCAACGACATCTGGGCGAGGTCCAGTTCCTCGGCTCGGCACACAGCGAAAAGCGAATTCAGATCGCCCGCGGTCGTCTCGATATCGTCGTCCAGAAAAAGCACGTGATCGTATGTCATCAACAGGTCACCGAAGTCGTCCAACAGCCGCTTCATCGCCGTGAACTTCGTGCCCTTCTGAAACAGCACGTACTCACCCAGCCCATGACGATGCCCCGATGCGTCATAGTAATTCAGCATCAGATCCCAGTCCCGATCGTCCGCCACGGCCCATCGGTCGATACAATCGCTCGGCCCGGCCTGACAGACGACGAGCGCCTGTCTTCGACGGCAAGGCGGCACCATACGGTGTATGCAGGGCGACAGGCTTCCGAGAAACCGCTCTCGAGCGGCGGTCAGATCGTTTTCGCTTTCATAGATTCCAAGCGCAGCTCCACGCAAACCGGAGAGAATAGCGAAATAGGCCGTTTCGCGTGGCACCGCGCCCAACGTCGCCTCGTGAAAACGGGTCATGTCGACAAAAGGCGAAGGGTCGCGCCCTTCCCTCTGGCCGGCCGACAGATAATGCTGGTAAGGCGACGCAAAGTGCTCGCGCCAGTCGGGATTCTGCCAGGAATACCACTCGGTCAGGAAATACGGCGTCGGGTCGAGGCTTTGGTCCAACCCGTACTTGCGATAAAACGAAGCATGGTCAGGTGTCCCGGACAATGCGGGCACCTGTCGCTCCAGATGTCTTTCGTCAATGGGATAAGCCTCCGCCTCGGCGCCCCTCATGCGTTCCGCTCCTCGACGCGGCAGGCCAGAGCATAGACGGCCCGCGTCAGCATGGCGATATCCTCGGACAGCTTTTCGGCCTCCGTTTGCGCGTTCACATCCGCCACGGATGGCATGTCAAACAGGCCCTCCGGCCCGACATCCGGCAGGAACCGCGCTTGCAGCGCCGCGTTCTCCGCGCTGTATTGCGCGACGATGTCGCGGCGGACCGGAAGGTCCAGCAGGGACGAGGCCGAGCCTCGTTTCAGCGCCGCATCGCCCAACAACCGTGCCATCACGTCGTAGAACCGATTGTCGTGCGGTCCGTCGAACACATCCCTCACCCGATGCGCCAGCCGCGCCAGCGCTTCGTCGAAAGACGGGTTCGCATTCTTTGACAATGGCGCAAGATCGTCCTGCGATATGCCGATAACGGCGAAGAAATCGGCGACGACGTCGCGATTGCGCAGAAGGTCCCTGACAAAGGGGCGCACCACGATCCTGTCATCCCCGAAGGCCTCCGCCCAGGGCGTGATCATCCGCAGCCAACAGGCATCCTTGCCGACGCGTTGCTTCAGGAACATCTCGATCGCGTCGAACCGTTTGAGGTTCCACTGCTGCCAGCTGGAGATCAGGAAATCATCCTGCCGTCGCACATAGAAGACGACCCTCGTCTCCACCCCGGACAGAACCTCGGCGAAACCGGCCGCCAACGCGGGGTGATTGCACAGGTTCTCGGCGCTGATGATGACATCCGACAACCCACGCGCACATGCCTCGTCGACCAAGTGTCGAACCGCGATTTGGATGCCCGAGACATCGCCCGTCGCCATCGCGTCTTCGAAGAACCAGATCTGTTCGCCGGTGAGCGGCGAGACGAAATCCAGTCTGACCCCCGGCACGCCGACCCCGCGCGACGCCAACGCGTCTGCGTTCAGGCTCAAATAGGCCTGGATGGCCGAGCTGCCGCATTTCGCACCGCCGATATGCAAGATCACCCGAGGCTTATCCGATCCCGGCATGCAGAATACCCCCCTTCAACATGCCGCGAAGTTCGGCGTTCTCTGCGCGCAAGGTCTCGGCTTGCTGTCGCAACCAACTCAGTTCCTCGGCCATCGCGCCTTCGGCGCGCGCGCGGGCCTCGCTTCGGGCCATATCGTAGCGCCTGGAGAACAGCTCCGCCGACAGCCTGCCCTGTTCCGCGAAATGCTGTTGCAAAAGCATTCTCAGATGACGGTCGGCGCGGGCTTCGCCGCACAAATCGACCATCTCGCGCGGCACGTCCTGCCCGACGCAGACCATGCCCAGACCCTCGGCATGACTGAGGTTCAGCGCCGGATACTGGGCCTCCAGGTCCTCCCAGACGCGCCACACACCGAAGTGCTGTCGATGCACATGGGTGTCGTGCAACAGCAGCACGCCCCGCGTTGACAATTTGGGCATCCATATCCGGATGGCCTCGCGCAGCGGAACGTCCTCGCGAAACCCGTCCAGATGCAACAGATCGACCGATCCGTCCCGGAAGCGGTGCACCGCATCTTCGTGGCGCATCCGAAGGTAGCCCGCGAAATCCGAGTATTTTCGGATCAGGAAAGAAAAGGTTTCGAATGCGCCCCGGTAGTCCGCCTGGGCCTCGACATCTCCGGCCCAGCCGCTGATCGCGATCGCCTCGGACGGGATGCCGCCCTGCCGAATCGCCTGGCACACCGCAAGAAATCCCGCGCCACGAAGCGTCCCGACCTCCACGAAACGCCGCGGGCGCAGCACATCCGCAAGGCCGAATAGAAAGGGAATATGCTCGGACTTCGACGAAGGCACCAGGTCCTCGATGTCCCGGTAGCCGGGTGTCAGAAGCGCCATCATCGCGGAAGAGACAGAAACGGCAGGGGACGGCGGGGCCTCGACCACCGGCAAAGCCGCATACTCGGCGCCCGCATCCGCGTCATCCCGGCGCAACTCCTTTCCCCGCAGACATAACCTTGTCACTGCGGCGGCGTTCACGGCGTCCGCCTCCGAAGCGCCATCGGCGTGAACGCGCAACAGCATCTCGCCCAAGCTGCGCCGCTGGACGGGGCCGGCAGATGACGCCTCACCCGCAAGATCGAACGTCGTCAACCTGTGCCCCTCTCCGAGAAGCGCGGCCAGCGGCATCGGTTCGAGTTTCGGTTTTTCTTCGCTATAGCGGACAACCACGGCGTTCAGCAGCTCCGGCCCCATCTCGGCATCGGCGGTTGCCTGCAACATCTGATCCCAATGCGTCCCATGCGCGGCGTCCCGCCCCTTGCCCAGGCGCCGATAGGCCTCGACGCCCTGGTTCAATTTCAGGATCAGCTGTTCGGCCGACCGGACAGGAAGATGAAGCAGAGGAAAACCGGCCGCGAACGCGGGGATCTCAAGCCCGTTCACCCATTCCAGAACCGCATGATTGCCCTGTGCAACGACGGCGCGCCCAAGACTGACCCGCTTCGGCTGGAATGCCACCTTCCGGTACGGCGAAAGTTCCGGCGGAACGACGAATTCGGTTGCACCCGTTATGTCGACCGTTCCCGACCAATAGGACTTCGGCACAAGGTTCTGCCAGCGCATCGCAATCACCGGGCAATCCGCGTATTGCCCAAGCGCGCTTTCGAAGCCGTTGCGTGTGGCGAACGGCAGAAACTCGTCGACATCAAGTGGAAAGACCCAATCCGCGGTCCGCAGCACCTCCATTTCGCGAACGGCATGGGTCATGGCAAGCGACTGAAGATAGGCAGGCTCCACCAGGCGCAGGACATGAACCCGCCGGTTCGTCGAGGCAAGTTTCTCCAGATACTCCTGCGTCCCGTCCGTGGACATGTGATCGACAAAAACCACATCGTCGAACAGCGCCAGGACATGGCCGGCGAAGGCGCGGATGATGTCCGCCTCGTTCTTCACCATGCTCAACGCCGCCAATCTCGGACGCGCGGAATCCCCGACCTTCAGAAGTGCGTAGCGGGGTTTCCGCGAGGGTCTGATCGTGCGTGCCTCGCGGCAACCCCAGATCAGGTAATGCACGAACGGGTTCTGCCCGGTATCGGCAAGGTCGGGGTGCGCGCCAAGGTAGTATTCGACCGAAAACCAGTCGCAGGGATCGCGGCGTTCGGTCCAACCGACACCCATGAAATGCGCCAGCAGATCGGTATCGCTCGACAGATCGGGATTGGTGGCTGCGTAGAAGACCGGATCGAACGCCTCGCGGATCCGGGCCATGGCCTCGGGTCCCAGCGGCTTCCGGGTTTCACCGGTCCCCGTCGCGCCGCCACGTCCTTCATCGCGACCGAACCGCAGGTAGTGCACCAGAGCATTGCAACCGGCCTCGCGCACATCCGGATTGGCCGCCAGATAGGCCGCGGTGCTGAAGTCCGGGCCGGGATCATGCCTCAGGGCCGTCCCCGTTTGCAGGAAATACGACAAGGCGCCCCGCGCTTCGCCAGCCTCGGGGTACGTCCTGACATACCAATCCGCGTCGAAAAAGCCCGACGCCCGGACCATCCGTTCCTGGTCCAGCATCCGCAACCCGCCGTCGATCAGTTTCGCCAGCCGCTTCATGGGTCAGGCCGTGAAGTCGAAGTCGGATGCATCCAGCGTGCCCAGAAAACTGGTCAGGATGATCGTCTCGCTTCCCAGCGAAATTGAGGTCGAGGGCCCGCCCTGCGTGATCGTCAGGTCTCCGAAGCCAAAGACACCGCTGACGCCGCCGACGTCCATGATGTCGATCCCGTCCTCCCAGTCATTGATCCGATCGGTGCCCGCGCCGTCCGAGATGACGAACCGGTCCGCCCCGGCGCCACCCAGCATCACGTCGTCGCCGCCGGTTCCGCCATGCAGCACGTCGTTGCCGTCGTTTCCGAAAATGGAATCGTTGCCGGACCCGCCGGTCAGCGAGTCGTTCCCGGCATTGCCCACCATGAACAGCGCGCCGCCATAGCCGGTCGCATCGACCGTCTCGGCGCCCGCCGCCGAGTCAACGCGCTCGATCACCGCCCATGTGCCGTCGATCGACAGGCTCATCGCCGCGCGGATCAGAACGACGCGGTCGCTGCCCGCGCCGCCGTCGATCACGCGGTCGCCCTGATCATCGACATAGAAGAAGTCGTCTCCGGCGCCGCCCTCGTACAGATCGGCGCCCGCGTCGCCCCACATGAAGTCGTCGCCATCGCCGCCGCGCAGCGTGTCGTTGCCCACGTTCCCGAACAGAAGGTCCGATCCGCTGCCCCCGATGATCAGGTCGTCACCGGCATTCCCGTTGATGCTCATGCCCTCCGAGACGGGCGATGCATCCAGCGTGTCGTTCCCGATCGAACCGTTCAGCCGCTCGACACCGGACCAGCCGGTAAGGGTCAGGTCGATGCCGATAACACCAGGGTCGATCCGCGCCCGATCAAGGCCGCCACCGCCGATCGCGACATCCCCGTTCTCCGAGATGAAGAAGACGTCGTCGCCATCGCCGCCCGACATCGTGTCAGCACCGGCATCTCCCACCAGCACATCGACCCCGCCATTGCCGACAAGACTGTCATTACCCGCATTGCCGAAAATATTGTCGCCCGCCGATCCACCGATCAGCGTGTCCTCGCCATCGCCGCCCTGAAGACGGACCGACGCCGCAAAGGACGACGCGTCGATACGGTCGTTCCCGCCACCGGCATCGATACGCTCCACACTGCTCCAGCCCGAGACGGTGATGTCCAGACCCGTATCCGTATCTATGATCGCCCTGTCGAACCCGTCGCCGCCTGCAAAGATGTCGCCCGGATCGTCGACGTAGGCATAGTCGTTGCCAGACCCACCCTCGATGCTGTCGGCCCCGGCCTGGCCGAACAGGAAATCGCGCTTGCCCCCGCCGATCAGAGTGTCCGAACCGGCGCCTCCGTCCAGCGTGTCCTCTTCGGAGCCTCCGATCAGCCTGTCGTTACCCGCCGCCCCCTGAAGCGTGATCGACGTGACGACCCCCGCAGCGTTCAGCGTATCGTTTCCGGCTCCGCCGCTGACGCGCTCGACCCCGGTCCAGGCTGCGATGTCCACCGCAAGCCCGCCCGCAGTGTCGGTCACGACCCGGTCGGTGCCCGCGCCGCCATTCACGATATCGCCCGCATCGTCGACGAATATCAGATCGTCGCCATCACCGGCGTCGAAGACGTCCGCCCCCGCGCCACCGATCAGCGTGTCATTGCCCGCACCCGAATTCAGCGTGTCGTCGCCCGCGAAACCGTTCATCGAATCGTCGCCGCTGTCCGAAGTCAGAACATTGGCCGCAGCGGATCCCACGATCTCCCCGTCGGCATCGCCGATCAGCGTGAAGTTCTCCACGCCCTGCACCGTGTCGACACCCGCACCCGGAGTTTCCTTGCGATAATGCATGCCCGTGGTCAGGTTGACATAGATCGAGAAGGCGCCCGGCGTCTCGGCAGACAAGTCCTCGATGATGGTGTCGATCCCTGTCCCGCCGTCCAGAAAATCGCTTCCGTCCGATGCGCCTGTCGCAAGATAGAACGTATCGTCGTCCGCGTCTCCGAAAACGCTGTCGTTGCCGGATCCGTCGAAGATGACGTCGTTTCCGTTGCCGCCTGAGACGATGTCGTTGCCGCTGCCGGCAAAGATCGTGTCGTTTCCGTCGCCGCCATTGATCGTGTCGTTGCTCATTCCCGCACCAGGCCAAACGCTCGCCCGGCCGGTATGCAACGCACGTGGTTAACGCGCCGTTACCTGTTCTGTCGTGCGGCGTCGATCAGGGCCATTTGCTGGCGCAGGCAATCCTTCAGCGCATAACGGGAGACGACGGTCTGACGGGCAGCCTTTCGCAGATGATCGACATCGGCGCGAACCGCCAGCGCGTCCGCCACCCGCTCGCTCAATGCCGCGATGTCGAAGAACGGCGCCAGCCATCCGTTCCGGCCGTCCTCGATCACCTCCTCCACCGGGGCCGTCGCCGAGCCGACCACAAAGGCCCCGGCCGCCATCGCCTCCAGCATCGACCAGCTCAGGACGAACGGATAGGTCAGATAAACGTGGACCGACGAGACCTGAAGCAGCCGCAGATAATACTGATAGGGGATGCGCCCCGTGAAATGCACACGATCCGGCAATGGCCCGATCTCGGCCAGCATCACATCGCGCCAGGTGCGGCCGTTCTTCGGTCTGCTGCCATAGCTCACCTCATCGCCGCCCACGACAACGACGCGCGCCTTCGGGCGGGCATTCAGGATCGCCGGCAAGGCGCGCATGAACGAGTGAAAGCCGCGATACGGCTCCAGGTTCCGCGACACGTAGGTCAGCACCTCGTCGTTCCGGCTCAGAACAGGACCGTCCGGCACGGCGAAGCGCGCATCCGGATCGGGCCGAACGGTTTCCACGTCGATGCCGTCATGGATGACCCGGATCCTGTCCTGATAGACCGCCGGAAACTGAGCCCGCTGCCATTCGGTCGGGCTATAGGCCAGATCCGCTGCCTCGATGGCCAGCAGGTGCTGCGCGGATCGCGCACGGGCTCGCAACACGGCATCCGGTCCCGTCGAGAATTCCGGGTCGAAACCGACATCCGAGCCCGACCCGTTGTAATAGAACTCCGACAGCGAGATCAGCGGCGCCTCGGGCCAGACGTCTTTCAGAAACAGCGTTTCGCCCCATCCCGGGTTACCGATCATCACGTCCGGGCAGTATCCCTTCGACCGCAACGCGAATCCGACCCGCGCCACGGCCTGCCCATTCAGAACCGCTGCTTCGGTCGCCCGCAAATACGGATGGATCTTCGCCGTCACCGACCTGTGCGGTTCGTACTCGATCTTGCGAACGCCCGCCGGCGTCGGCTTGCCCTTCTGGGTGACAAAGACAACGTCGTGCCCCTCGGCCGCCATGGCGGGCGCCAGATGCTTGAACTGGCCGGGACAGTTCTGGTGCACAAACAGAAGTTTCACGTCACATTGCCGCCGAACGAAAGGGTCATTGGATCGGCGATGATCGCCTCATGCCGACACCCGTCGAATTCGCGGTCTGCAACCATGAATTGTCAAGCGAGGCCTGCGCCGTGGCAAGAACCGTGTCGTCGAAGATGAAGACAGGCCACGATGCGATGCGCTTCCCTGCATAGGCAGATAGCGCTAACCTTCGGGATACTCTCATTTTCTTGCCCCCCTACATTGCGTTCGCGCCAAATTGGTATAGTGTTTTGACCACGCACGGCGACAGCACAGCGCGAGAGGACGCGCTGGCATCAAAACAGCCGTGTGTGTCACTTGGGAGGAAATTGAATGCACAAGACCACGAACCGCCGCGGCGCGCTCCGCATGCTTGCCGGGGCCAGCGCCGCCGGACTCGCCGCACCGCACGTCGCAAGCGCCGCTGCGCACGGAACCACATGGCGCATCCAGACAAGCTGGCCGGGCGGCGCCGGGCTTCAGATCTTCAAGGATTGGTGCGAAACCATCCAGGAAAAGTCGGGCGGCGAGTTGACGTTTCAGGCCTTCGGCGCAAACGACGTCGTTGGCGACTTCCAGCTTTACGACGCGGTGAAGAACGGTGTCCTCGAAGCGGTGAACCCGTTCACCATCTATGCCCAGGGCATCATCCCGGCCGCGACGTTCCTGACGTCGATCCCGCTTGGCCTGCGCAACCCGCACGAATTCGACGTGTTCTACTACGGGCTTGGCGGCATCGACATCGCACGCGAACTCTATGCCGAGCAGGGGCTCTATTTCGTCGGTCCGGTGCACCACGGGCCGAACATCATCCATTCGAAGGTGCCGATCCGCTCGATCGACGACTTCGCGGGCCGCAAGATGCGGCTGCCGGGTGGCATGGTGGCCGAGGTCTTCAACGAAATCGGCGCCGAAACCACGGTTCTTCCGGGATCGGAGATCTTCCCCGCGCTCGAGAAGGGCACCATCGACGTGGCCGACTATGTGGGTCCGGCCGTGAACTATGCGCTCGGCTTCAGCCAGGTGACCGACTACATCGTCATGGGACCTCCGGGCTTCATGTCGCTTTATCAGCCGGTCGACATCATGGACATTACCGTCGGCCAGGCCGCATGGGACGCGCTGTCGCCCGAGATGAAGCAGTTCGTCGAGATGGAAACGCACGTCTACTCCGACATGCATCACGCCGCGATCCAGGCCGCCGACCAGGAAGCCTGGAAGAAGTTCGAGGAGGACGGAACCGAGGTGACGCGCCTCAGCCAGGACGACGTCGAACTGATGACCGAGGTCGCGGTTCCGATCTGGTTCGACTACGCCAATCGCGACAAGAACGCGGCGCGCGTGTTCAAGATCCAGCTCGATTACATGATGTCCGGTTCGCTGGGCTACGTGACAGCAGAGCAGATCGAAGGTCTCGAACTGGATCTCTGATCCGCACCAGGCCAATGAAACCCGCCCGGCCCCAGGCCGGGCGGTTCTTTCCGAACCGACCTTCCCGGACCCGCCGCCATGCCTGAGATTCATTTCACCTTGCCCCATTGGGGCTACTGGGTTGGGCTGATCGTCTTTCCCCTGATTGCAATGGCCCTGGCCCGGCGCCCGAAGCCGCGCGAACGCCTGTATTCCATCCCGCTCGCCTATCTCATCCTGGTGACCGGCGGAATGCTGGGGCTTCACCGGTTCTACCTGAAAAGTCTCCTCGGTCTGATCTTCATCCCGCTGTTCCTCTTCATCCTGTACTCGAACGGACAGGAGGCCACGGCGCGCAACGTCGAATCGGACTATGCCAACGAAATGCGGTCCGCCGAACGCACGCTGGCCCGCGAGACCCCTCGCCTCGAAGAAGCCCGCGAAACGGTGGCCGAATTGCAGGAGGCGCTGACGACGGCCGAGCCGGGTTCGACGGCCGAGCGACTGGCGCAACGGCGCCTCGACCGGGCCGAATCCAGCATCCCGAAATCCGAAGAGCGGATCGCCGAAGCGCAGACCGTCATGGACGGCATCGGCGACCAGTTGTCGGCCGCCCGCGCCGATCGCGCGTTCTGGGACAATGCCGCGGGATATACGTTCTATCTGATTCTGGCGCTTCTTCTGATCGATGCCATCCTCATCCCAGGAATGGTGCGTCGCGCGAACACGACCATCGGCGAAGATACCAAATCCGAGGCCGAACTGGCGCTTGAAGCGGTCGAAGCCGAGGAAGGTCCGAAATCCGACGCCGATCATGTGGAGAACTGGATCGACCGCCTGTCTCTCGTTTGCGGCGAATTCGTCGCCTACTGGGCGGTGATCGCGGTCTTCGTCTACTACTTCGAAGTCATCAGCCGCTACGTCTTCGGAACCCCCACGAACTGGGCGCACGAGTCGATGTACCTGATGTTCGGGATGCAGTACCTGATCGCCGGGTCCTACGCGATGCTGACCGAAAGTCACGTGCGCGTCGACATCTTCTACGCCCCGCTGTCGCGCCCGAAAAAGGCCTGGGCGGATCTCCTGACCTCGATATTCTTCTTCATCTTCGCCGGCACGCTCCTGGTGACGTCCTGGATATTCGCGATGGACGCGCTGGCCGTTCCGACCGGAAATTCCATCGTCTCGGAATGGGCACGCGGCAATCTCGGATTCTTCGAGATGCTGGGATCGCTCAGTTTCGGCCAGTGGACCGACCCTGCGATCCGCTGGGGCGAGATCAGCTTCAACGAATGGGAAGTGCCGCTTTGGCCGATGAAATGGGTGATGGTCGTGGGCGGCCTTCTCCTCGTGCTGCAAGGCATCTCGAAACTGTCGAAAGACATCCGCGCCATCGCGAGGGGGTACTGATCCATGGGTCTCGATATCGGCATCGAGCTTCTGACGCTCATCATGTTCGGATCGCTGCTCGCGCTCCTGATGGCAGGGCTGCCGCTTGCCTTCGTCACCGGCGGGCTGGCCTGCGTCTTCCTGTTCATCCTGGGCGACGCCCGTGCGCTGAACATCGTCCCTTCGCGTATCTTCCCGCTGATGACGAACTACCAGCTTTCGGCCATCCCTCTGTTCATCTTCATGGCGGCGATGCTGGAACGCGCGGGCATCATCAACGATATGTTCGACGTGATCTACAAGGTCCTTGGCGGCGTGAAGGGCGGTCTTGCCGCCGCGACCATCCTGGCCTCGACGATCCTGGCCGCAATGGTGGGCGTGATCGGTGCGGCGGTGGTGACAATGGGCATCATCGCGCTGCCCGCGATGCTGGCGCGGCAGTACGATCCCAAGATCGCGATGGGCTCGATCATGGCGGGCGGCACGCTCGGCATCCTGATCCCGCCCTCGATCCTCGCCATCATCTACGCTGTCGTCGCCGAGCAATCGGTGGGCGAGTTGTTCATCGGCGCGGTGATCCCGGGACTGATGCTCTCGGGCATGTATATCGCCTATGTCGTCATCCGCAGCTACATCAACCCACGCCTCGGTCCACCGATCCCGATCGGCGAGCGTGTCTCGACGCAAGAGAAGTTTCGCCTGCTGGGCGGCATGTCGGCCCCGATCGCGCTGATCGTCGTGGTGCTGGGCGTCATCTTCACGGGTGTCGCGACACCGGTAGAGGCGGCCGGCATCGGAACGTTCGGTGCGTTCATCGTCGCCGCCATTCACCGCAAGCTCGATTGGCAAACGGTGCGCGAAGCCTCTCTGACCACGTTGAAGGCCAGCGCCATGGTCATCTGGATCATGTTCGGTGCGACGATCTTCGTCGGCCTCTACGTCCTGGAAGGCGGCCAGCAATTCGTCCAGGACAGCCTGGCCGCGACCGGCCTCGGGCCCTGGGGCATCCTGATCCTGATGCAGATCCTGCTGGTGATCCTCGGCATGTTCCTCGACTGGGTCGGGATCCTGCTTCTCTGCGTGCCGATCTTCGTGCCGATCATCAAGGCGCTCGGGGCGGCCTCCTTCGGTCTGGCCGATCCGGACGATCTGGTGCTCTGGTTCGGCGTTCTCTACCTCGTCAACATGCAAATGAGCTTCCTCAGCCCGCCCTTCGGCTATGCGCTGTTCTACCTGCGCGGCGTCGCCCCGCCGGAAATCCCGATGGGCGACATCTTCAAGTCCGCCCTGCCCTTCCTCGCCCTGCAAGTGATCGGCCTGACACTTTGCATGGTGTTCCCGCAGATCATCACCTGGCTGCCAAGGCTCGTCTACGGTTGATCGGACGACAGGAATGGCGATCCCGGAAGGACTCGAACCCTCAACCTGCTGATTAGAAGTTAGGCGCCATTGCCATTCTCTCTCTCCCACAGCCTAACGAGCATTCTTATCTTTCATACGCTTTCTCAGTTAGTTAGTCGAATATCGTTGCCAGCGTTAGGGATCGTTGGCATACGTGACTAACAGTCCAAAACACGTGCTTCTGTTCCCCCGTGGTTCCCCCGAATGGCATCTGATTATCGAAAAGGTGCTCTCGCATGCCCAGATTCACCGACGCGATGGTGGAGCGACTGAAGCCCACCGACCGGCGCCAGGAACTGCCCGACAGCCTCGTGACCGGCCTCTACCTGACCATTCAGCCGACCGGCCGGAAAGGCTGGCAGGTGCGCTACCGGGCGCCGGGCGCGCACCGCCGCATGACGCTCGGCCCCTACCCCCTCGTCAGCCTCAGGGACGCCCGCGAAAAAGCCCGGGACGTGTTGCGGCAGGTATTGGTGGGTGGCGACCCCGCAGGAGAGGCCAGGGCGGAGAATGCCGCCGTCCAGGAATTGCGCGACCGTGACGCGATCCGCAATGTTGTCGACCAATTCTTTAAGCGTCACGGCAATCAGAACCGCTCGGCCGCCGAGACCCGCGCCATACTCGACCGCGAACTGTTGCCGACCTTCGGTGACATGCCCATCGGCGAATTCACGCGGCACGATGCGGTGTCGATCCTCGACGCCATCACCGACCGCGGCAGCCCCATCGCGGCGAACCGCTTCCTCGCCCATCTGAAGACGCTCATGACGTGGGCGAAGGGACGCGGCATCATCGACGCCTCGCCCGTGGACGGGCTGAAACCACCCGCGAAGGAAGTGACCCGCGACCGCGTACTCAACGACCCAGAAATCCGCACCTTCTGGCAGGCGACCGAATCCATGGGCTACCCCTTCGGCCCGATGTTCCGCCTTCTGCTTCTGACGGGCCAGCGGCTGAACGAAGTGGCCGGCATGCGCCGGAACGAGATCGCGGATGGCGTCTGGACCATACCCGGCGAGCGCGCCAAGAACGGCAACCCGCACCCCGTCCCTCTCTCTCCGCAGGCACGCGCAATCCTCGACGGAATGCCAAGGATTGACGCGCCCTATGCCTTCACCACGACGGGCAAGACGCCCGTCAGCGGCTTCTCGGCTGCCAAGCGGACCCTCGACAGGCTGATGGCCCAGATTGCCGAGAACGAGATCGAGCCTTGGCGCGTCCATGACTTGCGGCGCACGGCGGCAACGCTCATGGCGTCACTTCGCATCCCGCCGCACGTGGTCGAGGCGGTCCTGAATCATCGGAGCGGCACGATCCGCGGCGTAGCTGCCGTCTACAACAGATTCGACTACGCCGACGAAAAGCGCGAGGCGCTGGGCGCACTGGCGAGCCGCATTGCGCAGATCGTGGACGGCACCGCCGCCAATGTCGTGCGGATGGAGGCCGGGCGGTGACCTCGTCTTCGGTTTACGATGAAGATTTTCACGCGCTTCGGTTTTTTGCGTTTGGTGAGGAGCTCGATTTGGAAAAAAGCCTGATAGAGGCCCTCGAAAAGACGCCTAGGGACGACGTACACGAAGCGGAAATTCGTGCCATGAAGGGCGCCCTTCGTCTGATTGACGAGACCAAGATACGGGGCACCTACGAGGCAGAAGTCATACGCGTTCAAGCGCAGTTTCGTGATGAACGTCTGACGCAAGCGGAAGTGCTGAGCACGATATCCCCGGGCTACCCCTTCGGCCCGATGCTTCGCTTAGTGCTTCTGACCGGCCAGGGCTGGAACGAGGTTGCCGGAATGCGCTGGGACGAGATCGAGAACGGCGTCTGGACCATTCCCAGCGAGCACGCGAAAAACGACGACCCGCAACCTGTCCCGCTTTCGGCGCAGGCGCGCGCCATCCTTGATGCCTTGCCAAAGTTTGATTCGCCTTTTGTCTTCACGACGAACGGCCGTACGTCTGTGAGGAAGTACCTCGATGAGACTGGTCGCCACTGGGATAATTTCATGTGCGGGCTCAATCACCCCGACCAAGAAAAAAGCGCTCGCTTCAAAGCTGCCTTCGACCAGACGAAGAGTATGTCCTTCCAAGAGGGGGCACCTCTGTTGGCCATTTTCGAACGTGCGAAGCCAAAGGAGGGCCGGCCTGCTGTAATGCCCCCCTGGCGAAACGTCGCAGGCCTCCTGGACATGATGCGACTGCATTGTGCGGGTGACATAACGAGTATCGCCGAGGCAGTACAAGTCGCCGCTGCCACCGAAGGCAAGGCGCCTGGTACCGGCGCGAGTCGGCAAAAATATCTTGCAAGGCTCTTTCGGGATCGCTGCGCCCTGAGAGAATAAATTCTGACGAATTTATTGGCTTCGCACAGCTGCGAATTCGTGCGTAGTTGATGGGTCACGTTGTAACCATCGAGGAACGTGGCATGCCCCCCGACCGCACGGACCCCGACCGGCTTATCAAGGCTTGGCGCGTGCGCGAGCTGCTCGGGAATTGCTCCGACATGTTCCTGTGGAGGCGCCTACACGACGGCAGCGATTTTCCGCAACCGATCTACATTGGGCGATCCCGCTTCTGGCGGGAGGCCGATTTGCTCGACTGGATTGCAGCGCAGAAGGTCAAGACGACCGCTGCCGCCCGCGCGGAGACTGACGAGACCGCTTGTTCGAAAGCTGTGACAGCTTTGTACGAAGTCGGTTCCGACGATCCCGAAGGTACCCCGGCGCCCACGGCCGCGGCGCTCCGCGAGCGTGCGCGGCGTCTTATGGAGCAGGCCCATGAGCTCGAGCATCGCCTTCTGATCGCGGCCGAGGCGATCGACGGCGTGGTCGCAGAGAGAAAACCGCAGCGCCTGGCGAGTGCGAGACAGGAAGCAAAGAACTGTCGAGATAACACGCCACGCGCCGGGCTCGGCAAGAACTCCTGGGGTCAATAGCATGAAAAAAGCAGACGATCATGCGATCGTGGCGCGGTGCCTTCACAATGCACTGACGCTCGGCGACAAGGAGGGGTGGCAGGCCTTCTCCCAAGTCGCGGCTGTGAGGCTGACTTCCGCCGAGAAAGCCGGTCTCGCCTATTCCGCCCTGCGGGCTCAGTCGCCGACAGAGTCCGCGTGGACGTGCCAGGCCGCGCTTGACGGTGTCGTTGAGAACGCATCGACGCCCTTTATTGATACGCCGCGCGGGCGGGACGCAATAATTGCCTGGCGGCAAGAGCGGGATGCCCGGCGCGTACGGGTGGGCGTCCCATGAGCCAGCGGTCGAATGAAGTGTTACCCGACGGCCTGCCCGTTGCCGCCGAGAAGAACGACATCGACTTCGCCAGGCGCCTTGCGTGCGCGATCGAAATTCTGACCCAAAGCCAAGTCGGCAAAGCTGAAGCAGGTCCAGCAAGACCCGGTGGCGAAGTGGTCCGGGACCTCATCGAGGTGCTGGGCCATGAGTAAGGCCGTCAGAACCGCACTGGCACACACGCGTGCGCCGGTGGAAGCGCGGTTGGTTTTGGCGATCTTGGCCGCACACGCCAACAAGGATCTTCTCGCATGGCCCGGCGCTGACACGATCGCCTTGCTCGCAGGAGTGTGCGAGCGCACGGTCCGGCGTCATATTCGCACCTTGAAGGATCTTGGCGAACTGCGTGTTATCCGTCGTGGGGTGGCAGGGAAGGCGACCAATGTTTATCGCTTGGACGTCCTCGTCGAAGATTTCGAGGTAATCGACCCCTACGACACTCGGACATAGATGTCCGGTTGTGACGCCGGGAGAACAGGACACCACTATCCGATGCAAGAACGGGAGAACGGGACACGCGTGTCCAGGAGAACCGGACACATATGTCCTGCAGAAGAGAAATGAAAGGCAACCAGCCTCCCAAGGTCTCTCACAACGGTGAGGGAAGGATTTTTTGCTGAGAAAGCGAGAAACGGATTCTAGCCTCCGTTCCCAGCACTGACTCCGACATCGAAAGTGGCGCCGTTGCTGGGCTGCCTGGTGATGACGCGTGAGGCGAACCTACGGATAAGCCAACAGGAGACAAACATCGTCTCGCTCGATGAATGCGAAATTTTCCCCTTCTTGGGATCATTTTACAGCACGTTTTACCTGTCTTCGGCAATTGGTGCCCTAGCTAGCTTTGGCACGTGGATCGCGGCTTCTAGCCGACACCCTTTTATCGTCCTTCATCGCTTCGTTGCTCATGCGTTGCGAAACCTGTCACAAAGTCGACGGCGTGATGTAACCGGGGGGAGGGGCGGTCGAAAGTCACGAACACTTCGTTGCCGAACCCGCCTACCTACAGGCGCAGATTTTTTCTCGCTGGTCGGTTTTTCAGGCCCTCTGCCTTAAGGCCGCCCCTCTCTCACCCGGATGGAGGCGGTCGTGCAGCCTCAGAAACTGAGTCATTCCCATACGTTAGAAGCCTCCCGGCAGGATGCGCGACCTGTCTTGCAGAGGAGTTTCGCCCATGACCTGGCGGGTTACGGTGATTTCTTTTTCGTTGATGACGACTACTCAGCGCCAAACTGCGTCTGCACCGGCGGCCGCGATCCCTTTATCACCGGAGATCTCGCGTGAACGCGCTTCATCAGCGCCACCTGACGCCAGAGGAGCGGCAGGCTGAGACCTGTGCGATCCTTGCTTTCGGGCTGGTACTCACGACATCTTACCACGATTTCTTACGGTCTGCACTGTGTCAGGCAAAGAGCAAAGTCACTCGCTGGAAACCCCAAAAAAACCACAATAAAACCAATAAACTTCCATTGTCCAATTGCAACTTCCCGTTGACCATGTGGGAGCCGCCCATGAACGCAAGAGTCGACAATTGGGAAAGCGGTAGGCTTCATGGAAGCGCGCCGGGCCTCGTGTTTCGCCAGGCACACTGGGGTGTGAAGATCGCCAACGTCACAAGCCACAAACATGCGCTTGCTGCTGAGCTCTTCATCAAAGCAACTGGGTTAACTATAGTGCTCCTCGCCATCGTGGCGCTGGCGTCAATCACAAACTACGGATCTCTATACACGATCGGAACAATGGCGCCTTCAGCGCTGCTCAGCGGCTTCGGCATTGGCTTGTACTGCTACGCCGCAAAGGGATTGATTTCTGAGGTACATATTGATGAATCAAGGCGAGAGATAAGACTGGGGACGCGCAATGCTAAGGGTCGCTTGCATTCCTTGCGAACCCTGTCTCTCAGAGATATTCAAAGTATCTTCATTCGCAGAAAGAGTGGGCCGGACTCTTCGGTTTCCCTGCAGGTACGCATGAAGAAAAGCGATTCAGCGATTACCTTGCTAAGGGGACAAGAGTCAGAGCTCGTCGCTTTGATGGAATACATTGCGGACCTGAGCTCTCAAAAAGGCAAGCGCAAACCGCGAACCAAAACAACTGGGCGGTTCATACGAGCTGACTTCTCCTCCCGATGAGACATCGACGTAGCCGGCTTTCCAGAGTTCATGCGGCGATAAGAGCTGCGTCTTGGACCCTAGGGTGAGCATCGATTACCGCTATCCATGCGAAGCCGCCGAATTGCCCCAAAGGAACCGAATTGCCCCATAGAAAAGTGCAACAGAATGCGAAGATGTATGTTTCTGTCGGGGCCGATCAAATACTTCAGTTGGCTCGCTAGGCCTTTATCTGGCGGACCGCGCCTCAGTAGGCGGACCGGTCGCCGCTATCGAAGTCCGCACAAGCCCACATCCGCACAGCGATATCGCCCATGCGCTGCGCTGGCATTCCAGCCTGTCAAGATCATTCCGAGTAGCACACCCAGACGGCCTTTGTGGCTTAGGCGAGACATCGCCCATAGATCCGAATCAAAACACGAAGCCGATCAACAAGTCGCGCTGAAGTACGCACAAATTCAACCAAAGGTCATTTTATTCAAATTATCCACCAAAAGACGACTTATTTGTTGACTCTCATACCAAACTAAAATCAACTTTTAAGCGAGTTAACATGGTGCCCGAATGCTCATCGACCGACAAATCTATCCGAACATTTTCCCGTCGCACGTTGGTCTGACAGTCAAGCGAACGCGGTATCGCGACCTATGGCTGATTATTCCGTTAGTCCTGTTTCTGTTGTGCTCGCACCTCGCCGAATGGTCTCAGCGTAGTACACGATGGGCTCTGCGGCCATTTCGCTCGGTCTTTGGAGCGCGGTAGCAGGACGGCGCTACGGCGAACTCAATAGAATGGCTTGTGCGTCCGAAATCAGATCCGCAAGCACCTCCCCAAGGTAACGCCCTGTTTGAGCCTGCGCTCACATACTTCAACGGACGATATTGAAACAAAAAATAAAACCGCGTGAAGAGACTTCCGGCATCTGTCTTCCCATTTCGGCGCCGTAACCTCACCTTTCTATAAAAGGTCTGCCTCCGGACCACGCCCGATGTACCGCAAATGAAACAAGGATGCGGGAATTGAGGCGCAAGCGCCTCAAATGACCTCGTGCGGACACTATTCCTCATTGTTCACGATCAGACTTGCGGGATCGACTCCTTCAATCAGAAGCTCTTTCAGCCACAAGGGGTGTCGGCCACGACCGGACCATACAAGGTCGGGATCGTTCGGATGGACATACATTGCGCCCTCGGACTTGTTGCCTTTTCCGCTCCGGCTGCCAAGATTGTCCCGCGCACTCTCCACCAGCTCCCTCAGATCGAAGCCCAGCTCCGAAGCGCGTCGCTCAAGCTCCTGGAGCGCTTCTTGACGCAGCTGATCCCTACGAGCCCTTATAATCTCGCGAGCTTTCTTCTCAACATACTTCAGCTCATCCAAGGAAAGGTTATCAAGCTGAAGAGACCAACTGATGTTTCTGGCCGTGCGATCCTTCATCTCGACACCCGCGGGAAGGACGTACGTGGCAGCGCCGAACTAATAGCGCTACTGTAGTCAACGTTCGATTGAATACATTGATCTCGGCAGTTGACGTCCGGGGGAAGTGGAGCTAACGTCGTCGTAAACCTTTGGTAGATTATTTCCTGCATAGTTTTTTCGTGTTCTCATTCTACCATACTGCAAGCTGCTTTCGACATGCACTTGGGGTTGAGCGATTATCAATTCCCTGTGCTCATTCGTTGAACACATCGCATACGTATAGCACACAGCATATCTGGTTTCACTGGAAACCTTTGCATGTACTGTCTCGGCAAAAGCGTGGGTTCCTAACTTGCGACGAAGGCCATCGTAGACGGTGTTGTTGCGGAGTAATCGGTTCTCTATCGCGGTCGTGTCAAGGGCGTTGGGATTGTTGTCCGCCGGGGTCTAGTTCTCTCCGAAGTCAGGTGATGCTACTTCATAATGGCGTCCGAGGCTGATCGTCTGGAATTTCATTCACGAGGTTGATGCTGGTTACGCCACATCGAGCGCTTTACGCGTAATCGATCTGCCTCCGTCCCGGAGGACGCCAAACCGACCCTATCCTTGGGCGGGTATTCTGTTTGTCAGGTCGCGGGCTCCTTTGTCCAACTGAACTCTGTTCCATCGCGCCAGATGGCGTGGAGAATAACGGCGAATTTGCGCGCGGTAGCCAGGGCAGCCTTCTTGAAGCCTTTCCGTGCGCTGAGCCGGATCGCACAGGCCTTGAGAGGGGAGAACCGCCTGACTTGCGTCATCGAGGACGTTGCAGCAGAGACGAGCAATCGATCGTCGTGGTGTCAGTCCCAGGAACGCGCCGACATCGCGCGACCGGCGGAAGCAGCTTGCATCGTCAACAGTCGCAATGAAGTTGAGCGCGACGAGTGGACCTACGCCGGGCAGCGTCATTAGGCGACGGGCCAATATGTTCTGCCTGGCAACATGCATCAGTTCATCGCCCAGAGGCACGCCGAGGCACAAAGCTTTTTGTGGATAGGGATCATGGTCTGCGCCAAGAGCCCCAGCATTGGGTCACTTGAGCCAGCCTCGGCAAGTTGGTCCCGGAAGCCTTTGCGGTGATGGGCGCGTAGAACCGGCCTCATGCGGACCCCAAAAGTCTTCAGGACACCGCGGACATGGGCCTCAAGATCCTTACGCATGCGGATCAGCCGTTCCCGAGCTGCAACCAGCGCGCGCACACGGTCCGATCCCTCGCTGCGAATGTGGACTTCGGTGAACCAGCCGGTCCGCGCCAACTGTGCCAAACCTTCCGCGTCAGCCTTGTCCGACTTGTTGAGACGCGCAGACAACGCCTTGTGTGCCATGCGTGATCGATACAGGTGATCGGTACAGCTCGACGTGCAAGTTCACGCGTCAGCCAGGTGGCCAGTATCCCGCTTTCGTGCACGACGCGGCTAGCAAGAAAGTATCGGGTATCTGTAGGAATTTCGGCTGCCAGTGAATCTTGAAATAACTGCACTGGTCGTGATAGCCTTCGGATGTTATCCAATTGAAAGATTTGCCTCGAGGATGGGCCTAATGTGACCGAACGGGACAAGCTTTCTCTTGAGGGCGAGCGACGACGAAGAATGGAAACAGCGCTCGCCGAACTCGAGGCACTTGCTTCCCGCCTGGGTTTTGATCTCTACGAGCTCTTATCGTATGAAGATCCCAAGGACAGTTGCAAAAAGAAGATCAAAGATTAATTGTGAAGCCTAGTTTTTGATTCTCAATTTCTTACGAATAATCCGCGATTGTTGGTTTGGTAACTTATCGTTCTTGTGGGCATTACTAGTGATGCTTCTTGGAGTCTTCCACGCCAATAGTCATTATAGATATCGACGTGTGTCTTGGAGCCACTCGAACCATTTCAACGGGCTCATCCCGGAATGAGAGAATCAGCGTTGTGCAGCGTTTTCGCTGTCGTTTCACTTGCGCGTGACATCTTGGACTAAGATGTCAATCATCTATACTACCTGGAAGCGCTGTTGGGCCGAGAATTCTAGCCAAAATACTCTTGAACCGCCGCGACGACCAGCGGCTTTTTCAGACCTTCTTGCCGAAACCGTACTACTCCACACATTCGGATCCCAAGAAGAGCGCTGTCGCCGAATTCGTTGAGCATGGTCGTACTCGTTGGTACCGGATAAGTTTCGGTAAGTTTTTGCCAGGCAACGCTCTGAACTTCCACCTCAATAGCTCCGCAAACGCTCTGGGAGATCAGATGAAGGGCTGCCTGTCGGCTTGCTGAATTGGGCAATCGCAGTCCAGCGCGGATAGATCAAGACCTCCCTTCCCTCCCGGTGCTCGAATCCGCTCTGCTGTAAGACTCTAACGTCCACAGCACTCTGCGATGCCCCAAAGGGCTTTCTTGGCGGAGCGCAACTTTCGGAAAGCCACAGTATACTTAGGAGAACCCAGCATTGGTCGGAAATAAAACACAATATAACCAATCTCTTGCAATATAAGTAGTGCTAATGTATCATTAGTATAAATTATCTGCCCCGTAACAAGTGAACGAGTACTCCAGTGACACCGTCAGATCGATTCTCCGTCTCACGATTCATGCGCATGTCAGATCGCTTTGTCGGCATCTTGCAACTTGTCGACATCGTTAGTGACGACACGGCGGAAGTTCGTACTAGCCTCCAGACAGTTAGCTACCCCCGAGCCCAACGTGGAAGACGATACGGAATCCTCGGGACCTTTGCCGGTGGTACCTTTCGGTTCATAAACAACGCTGGTCTTGAAGCGAAAAATTCCATCAATCCTGACAGGCTCGGCTGCTCTCCTCAGTCGCCGACCTCGGCCCCTGCAGGGTTCATAGGGAATGACCCCAATGTTCGGACTTCGGCAGCCAGCAATGTGGCGGAAGACGGCTGGCTCTATCTGCAAGGTCACAGACGTACTGCAATCGAAAGACATATCGATTTTCGCCCGATGCGCGCCTGGAAATTGATCACAAGTAAGACGATTAGGGTCGGCTAATCATGGGGCGAACGAGAAAATCGAAGATATTGAGTGAACTGAGTTCGAAGTCGATCTCCGAACTCGAGGAGATCGCAATTCGTGTGCAGGAAATCATCGAACGGAAACAAGAAGCCCAAAGAGAACAGGCAATTCGGGAGCTGAAAGCTGCTGCAGAACGGATGGGATTCGATCTGCTTGAATTGGTGTCTTTGCATACAGATCGAACCTCAAAGAAAAAGGTCACCAAGAAGAAAATGTACTATCATCCTGAAGACCCTACCTTGACATGGTCAGGGCGCGGACGACGTCCAAAATGGTTCCTTGAGCTGATCAAAAAAGGAACTGTCCCGCCTCAAAGTGATACTTGAAAGCCGTAGAAAATGAGTGCGATCGGCAGATTCGAACTGTACTATTCCGGGAGTGATCCCTAAGAGAAATACCTAAAAATAACGCGCTGTTGTCAGGGGCGCGCCATGCATCTGCCGCACGCGGTCGATGCACTGCCTGCGGCGCGAAGGGCTCAGAAGTTCCCCGTGCTGCCTCTGTCAGGATCATCTTGTCGAGGGTCGGTCGGAGACCACGCGCCTCAGACGTGCATTCTCCTTCTCGAGCTCCTTGAGGCGCTTCAGCTGATCCCGGCTCATGCCCCCGTACTGCCGGCGCCACCGGTAATACGGCTGCTGCGTCATGCCGACCTGGCACACCGCTTCGGCCACGCTCATGCCCCGACCCTGCAGGACTTCAACCTGCCGCAGCTTCGTGACGATATACTCGGGATTCTCTGGCTTCCAGCCATCTCCTTGTCCTCCAATAGACGGGGCAAAGTTACCCCAGTTGTGGACGACTTCAGTGGGCGCACTCCAAAGGCACGCTCAGGCACAAACCAGGTGCTCCCCCGTAAAGCCAAAACCGCTTCCTCGGCTAGAATGCCTGGACTAAACTCTGTTGCCTTTTGGGATCCCGCTTCGTCTGCACAGTCTGGCGACTGACAGGCGAAGTTTCCGCCCGAAAGAACGGAACTCCTCTCGTTTCCTCGGATTGCCGGGGCGATCATTCAACTTTGTAGAGACCGTCCAATGACTACACTACGCCTCAATCGCCGAGAGCATCGCATTGGTGGGCCTTGAAAAACCCGCGTCTCGATGTTGCTGATCTCCGCTCACGGAGATATCTCAGCGGCTAGACAATCGAAAAAAGAGAGATCCATGATCAGCGCCTACTACTTGGCCTTTCGAATTGCAGAAGTGGGAGATTGTGAAGCCAGATATGAAGCGCTGATGGCATGCATAGAAGAAGCGACGGCGGGCAGGTGGTGGTTGGAGCCAGCATCGTTCGTGGTATTCTCATCCGAATTGAATGCTGCAGCTTTGGCGCAAGATATCAGCGCTGTTCTGGATCTGGATCACGATATTGCGGTGCTGGGCAAGACCGAGTTCAAGGTAGTGAAGATCATCGGCGCCTGTTCCGACAGTGACATTTTCGAGCTGGTTCCATTTGCAGAGCGAATTTGAACTCCTCAGTGATCCGGTTCTGGTGGACTTGTGCAGGACGATCTTCGCCTGGACAGCAAGGTTGTTGCGCTTTCACTGTCGCCCGTCAGCACCCCTGGGCCATTTGTGTTGATGCCGTAACCGAGGGTTTCAGGCTCGTCGTAACCACCAAGGAGTGGAGATGAGACAGAAACCCGGAACAGTGAAGCCGTCGGCGGAGTCGAATGTGAAGGACATCCGCCGGCGCACGCGGAAGCACCATTCGGCTGAAGAGAAGATCACGATCGTGCTTGAAGGTCTGCGCGGCGAGGACAGCATCGCTGAGCTCTGCCGGCGCGAGGGGATCGCGACCAGTCTTTATTACAGCTGGTCGAAGGAGTTCCTGGAGGCCGGCAAGAAACGGCTTGCGGGCGACACGGCCCGGCACGCCACCAGGCCCGAGGTCAAAGATCTGCGGCAGGAGGCGGCGACGCTAAAGGAAGTGCTCGCCGATCTCACCCTGGAGAACCGCCTGCTCAAAAAAGCATGCTCGGGGATGGGGAAGACGAGGAATGACGTATCTTGTATCCGAGAAGCTCGAAATCATCCGACTGGTAGAGGGGTCGCATTTGCCGTCGAAGCGTGGTGCTGGCCTGATCTTCCTAAGGCGCCCAGTTCTTCAGACCGGGCGCCCCTCAGCCCTGCAGCCAATCTGCCCCTAGCCCGTGCCACTCCCCTTAAAACCAAACAATGCCCATTCTCGTTCTGATCTGCGAAGCCGCGGCGGTGCTGTTTCTCGCCATGTTCCGCGTGGCTCTCGCCTCCGACGGCCTCCGCGGGTCCATCTGTCGATCGACATCGCCGATCCGGTCGGTCGTTTTTTCATCCGCAACGTCCAGTGGGCGTTCGTGCTGGGATACGGAACCTTCTTCGTCCACGCCGCCATTTCCGCAATCACCCAGCACTGAGGAAGAGCCTCAAATGCGCACCAAATATCTCTGGAAGTGCCTTGTCGCCGGTCTCGTCTAAATCGCCGCGCCGTTGCCCCTTCGGTTACTTCTAGTATTCGCCCTGCTGGACTGAGGTTCGCAACCAAGGATCGCACCTTCGCAGGTAGCCCGCCCCAATCCTCCTCGGATCCGCGGACAGCCGTGCCGAGCGCACGAGCTCTCGATATTTGGGTGGGAGCGACCTCCAACAACGAGGCTCCAGTAAGCCTTCGTATCCGCAGTTGGATCCCAGTCGCGAAAGGTGGCGCGGCGGACGCGACAGAGATTCGGCTCAAACGTGACTTGAATGGAAATCAGCGAAAAATGTTTAAGTCTGCGTGAATACACGAGACACCCACTGACCAGTGGCCTCCTTTGCCGATCCAAACAGAAGCACTTATGCTGACGCCAGCAGAGTTTCTTCTCGATTGGCCGCCGAATGCTCCTCGAACTCACGATCCTCGTCTGCCTGATCCTCCTTAACGGCGTGCTGGCGATGTCCGAACTTGCCATCGTGTCGTCGCGCCCCGCACGATTGAAGGTGCGCGGCGACGGCGGGTCGCTGCAGGCCCTGCGCCTTGCCGAGGACCCTGGCCGGTTTCTCTCGACAGTGCAGATCGGGATCACGCTTGTTGGCGTTCTGTCGGGGGCCTTCTCGGGAGCGACCCTTGGCCTGCGGGTCTCGACGGCGTTGCAGGACATCGGCCTTGGCTCCACTGTCGCGCAGCCGCTGGGCGTCGGGTCTGTCGTGGTCGCCGTCACCTACTTGTCTTTGGTAGTCGGAGAGCTTGTTCCAAAGCAGATCGCGCTGTCCAACCCTGAAAGAATAGCGGCGCGGGTGGCGCCGGCGATGGCGGTTCTGGCCGTCGCTGCGGCCCCGCTTGTCTGGATTCTCGACAGGTCAGGCAAGGCCGTTCTGAAAGCTTTAAGCCAGGACACAAGCCGCAAACACAGGGTCAGCGACGAGGAGATCCATCTGCTGATTGCCGAGGCCGAAAGCGCCGGCGTGATTGAGAAGGGCGAGACCGCGATGATCGAAGGTGTGATGCGGATCGCTGATCGGACCGCCAAAGGCCTGATGACACCGCGACATGAAGTGATTGTCGCGGATGCTGGAGAGTCACTGTCGGAAATCCTCGAGCGGTTCAGGCAGTCCGGTCGAACCCGTTTGCCACTGCGCGACGGAGGCCCGGACGAAATCGTGGGCATCCTGCACAGCCGCGATCTCTTGACCGCCGATCCGAATGAATTCAATGCGCGACACATCATGATGAATGCGCCCGTGATCCATGATGTGTTGCCAGCGCTTGACGTCGTCGAGCGGCTGCGCGCATCGCCCGAACACATGCTGCTGGTCTACGATGAATACGGCCATTTCGAAGGCATCGTGACAGCCATGGATATCCTCGGCGCCATCGCGGGTGGCTTTGACGAGATCGAAACCGACGAGCCGAAGATCGTCGAGCGAGAGGACGGTTCGCTCCTGGTAGCAGGCTGGATGCCCATCGACGAGTTCGCTGACCGTCTCGGGATCACTCTGACCGAATACGGTGATTACGAGACTGTCGCCGGCCTGGTTCTCTATCTCTTCGCAAAACTCCCGCAGGTTGGTGAGACCGCGCGCATCGGCGGCTGGCGCCTTGAGGTCATCGACATGGATGGTCGGCGCATAGACAAACTGCTTGTTCAAAAGGCTGCGCGAAACGACGTATCGCAGACATGATCACGGCCAGATCGCATAGACGTAAGTGACATATCCAGCGAGCAACACGGCACCCTCCCATCTCGCGATCCTGAGGCCTGTCCAGGCGAAGCCAACCAGCACCACAGTCACGCCGATCATCACGAGATTGTCGAAGCTCACGATCTCGGGTGGAACCGCGCCGGGTGCGATCAGAGCGGTGAAACCGCCAATCCCAAGGATGTTGTAGATATTGGAGCCGACGATGTTCCCGAATGCCACATCGCCCTGCTTGCGCAACCCGGCCACAACCGATGTCACGAACTCAGGCATGGACGTCCCAACGGCGACAATCGTCAGGCCAATGACCGTCTCGGATATCCCGAAGCCGCGCGCCAGCGACACAGCGCCATCGACAAGGAAGCGCCCCCCGATCACCACGAGGACCAGCCCGGCAAACGCGATCAAGACGGAGATCACCAGGGAATTCTTTGGTGGCGATGGTGGTGCAAGGGCCGTATCGGTTTCCTGCAGCGCGAGACTCTTGTCGTACACCGCGCCATGGCCCGCGGGCGCAGATGCCTTTTCTTGCCTGAAGGCAAGATAGACATAGCAGATCAGCACCAGAACGAACACGCTACCGACACCACGTCCAAGCGGCATCGCGAAGGCCACGATCGAGAACACGACGGCGACGGCCAGCATGACCGCGCCGTCACGCTTCAACGCGACGGATGCGATCACCATCGGACTGATCAACGCGGCGACGCCGGCGATCAGGAGGATGTTCGCGATGTTAGAGCCGACGATGTTGCCGTAAGCTATCCCGGGCGCATCCGATAGCGCCGCCTGCACGGATGTGACAAGTTCGGGCGTCGATGTGCCAAACCCGACGAGCGTCAGGCCGATGACCAGCGGCGAAACGCCGAGCCCAGTGGCGACCTGGACGGAACCGCGCACTAGGAACTCGCCGCCCGCAATCAGCAGGACGAGGCCTCCGATGAGGGGCAACCAGATATCGATCATGAGTTCACCCGCATCTACGGCACAACGAGGCAGCTAACCAGTTGGTTCCGGACGACCACGAAGGCCACGGCAAAGGCAGAGGCCATGAGGCCCATCACGAGCCAGACCCCGTCCCGTTCGCTCAATGCGAGACCCAGAGCGATGATCGCCAGTGCGGGCACGTCGTTGCCAAAAGGAATTGGCAGGAAGAGGAGTAGCGCCATCAAGAGGCAGGCAATGCCGATCAGACGGTCAACGCTCGCAGTGGCGCCCGGCCAAAGCCGCGGGCGTGCCAGCCGTTCGATGCGTTCAACCCACAGCAGCGAATAGTGGACGATCCGTACGAATCTGGCCCGATCCACGGACCGGTCGCTCATAGCGCGGGGCAGCCAGACGGAAGACCGCCCCGCAACAAGCTGAAGGGCTAGGATCATCAGCGGCACGCCGGTGATGACCGACGAGCCGGGAAGGTAATGGAACACGTTCGGCACCGCGAAGAGCACCATGAGTGGGGCAAAGCTCCGGTCGCGCATGCTCCGAAGTTCGGGACCTGTGCGTCTGCCTAGAGCGCTGCAACAAATGTTTGAACCAGCCGCCGGTTAATCGGCCGCTCCCAGCGCGCCTGCTATTGATGTTGTACGCGGGTTGCCTGGCTCCAGCACCATTCACTCATCGGGTCCGTTGCATAAGCGAACGAAGTGCCGAATGCGTTATGTGATAGGGACACGGGCCACCGCTCAAGAAAGCGTATTGTCGATCAGGGCAAGAAGCCTATCGAAGCGCAGCGGCTTCTGCATCAGCGATGCTTCCGGCATCTCGCTCAGGAGGCCCTCGGAGCCATAGCCCGAGACATAGACGTAGGGCCGAGCCATTTGCCTGAGACGCGTCGCGACGTCCGACGACGTCGTGCCGTTGAGATTGACATCGAGTACTGCAAAATCCGGAGGGGTCTTGTCAATCAGATCTAGCGAGTCGCCAACCGATTTGCAGAACGAAAACCTAGAGCGCTGATCCCATCATCCCACGCAAAATGTCGGCAAGGGATAAAGGACTGAAGGGCTTTTCGATGACTTTCGTTGCACCTGCCTCCTTGATGTAGTCGATTGCTTCTTTGCCAGTTCTAGCGGTACAGATCACCACCGGCTTCGACTGCCGGTCCGGACTGGACCGTATCAGCGAGAGCAACTGTCGCCCATCCGGCGGAGGCATCATCCAGTCCAGCACGTAGAGGTCGAACTCTTCCGAAGTGATCCTCTCGCTCGCCAGCGCGCCTGAGCTTTCGTACGTCGCGTCGATGTCGTCTTCAACTTCCAGCGCCAGTTCGACTAGGCTCAGGATATCTGCTTCGTCGTCAACAATGAGTACCCTCATTCCACCACATCCAAATCCGCTGCTTCACCGACATGGGGAAAGCTCAAAGTTACCCGCGCACCGCAGCGATTGCCCATCGTATCGTAGCGGTTCGTGATCCTGATAGTCCCGTTCATGCGTTCCACAAGCTCTTTCGTGATTGACAGGCCCAGCCCCGTGCCTGCGATCTGCACATTCGATCCATGGGCAGGAGGAGCAAAACGCTGAAAAATGCTTTCCAAGGCGCCGTCCGGAATGCCCGGCCCTTCGTCGGTCACCTCAACAACCACATTGTCGCGTTGCAGTTCCGCTCCGACAGTCACCTGCCCACCAGCCGGCGAATATTTCAGAGCATTGGACATTACGTTGGAGAGAACCTGCTGCATGCGCAATCTGTCCACCGAAAGGCAAACGGAGACATCGGTCTTGTTTTCGATGCGAAGGTCGACGGATCGCGCACATGCCATCCCTGTATTCGCCAAACTCGCCTCTTTGAGAATATCACTGACCGACTGGGTTTCGCAGTGAATGGTTAGCCGTCCACCATCAATCGCCTGCACTGTCAGCACATCGTTCACGAGAAGGAGAAGCCTTTCGGCATTTTGGGCGGCCATCGCGACGAGTTTTGCAGCTTTCTCCGGAACCTGGTCCTTGTACCGCTCCTGAAGCAATTCGAGCGAGCCTTTCAGCGAGGTTAGCGGCGTGCGGAGTTCGTGGTTGATGGTTGCCACGAACGCCTGCCGCTCCGACATCAGCTTCACTTCTTCGGTATAGTCCCCGATGACCGCGTAGATCGTATCGTCGCCATGCTGCCCCTGAGTTATGCCCAGGCGGAGTGCCCTGTAATCCGGAGCGCCCTGTTCGCCGATCTCAACCATTGCATCTGTCGGACCGAATTCGGGTGAAAGCTTGATTTCATTTTCAATAATTTCACGAAGCGCGCTGATCGTGACGCCGGGATCATCGGTTCCGAAAAACTCGTTGGCGCGCGGGTTAACGCGCTGCCGTCGCCCGTCGGACGACAAGACCGCGATGCCGTCGTTCACGTTCTGAAAGATGGCTTCGAACTCGCGGCGGGCCTCTGCGATCTTCTGCCGGTCGCGGGCAAGAACCGTAAGATTATCTTCTAGTTCGATGGTGCGTCTGCGGACGACGTTACCAATCAGAAAGATCCCCAGAATCAGGATTGACGCAAGGCTGACGAAGCCGATCGTTCGTGTCTTGAATTCCGTCAAGGCAATCGACGCCGGCAAGCTTGCAATCACTTCGAAAGCATTCGGATCGCTGCCACTCGAAACTGAGAACGACTCGGAGAAAGCGGCTTCCTCAATCCCGTCAATGGAAGAGAATGCGACCTCTCCGGATTGGGTGAGCAACCTGAGACGGATGTCCTCCCCCACTTCGATCGACTGCAACAGATCGATAAAGTAGTCCTCGCCAAGCGAACTTGCGGCAATTGCCACCACTTCGCCAGAACTGGTCTTGATGGGCCAGGCAATCGGAACCACTGTCCGGCCCGTTCCGCGAGAGACGACCGGCGCTCCAATAAGATGCAGGGCGTCATTGTCCGCCATGGCATCCCGGAAGTACTGACGGTCGGACAGATTTACGCCAATCAGCGCCGGAACGGTCGACCAGAATACCTCGCCATCCATTCCGATCAGCAGCAGCGAGTCGATCTGATCGATGTCCCGAACGACTCCGCGCATTTCGCGTGCCAAGCTGTACACCGCCTGCTCCTGCCCGAATTGCAGAAGCAGCGACAGCTGACGCAGCAAGGGAGTCATCTTCAGATCAGCAATGGTCAGGGACGCGTCCACGGAACGCCGCACCAAGGAGGCATAACTTTGCAACTCCAGATGCCACTGGTGCGCCGTGTTCCGGTAGTCAAACCGGATCAACATAGCCAGGCCGACAATCACGACGATCTCGAAGAAAGCAATCGCAACGAGGTAACTCCGCCGGGGCAGCAACACCTGCCCCCGAGGTTCGCTCTCCGACGTTGACGGTTCGAATTCGCCCTGTGCAAGAACGAGTGATCGTGACACGCGGCTCATGATGGACCGACCTTTCTGATAGCATCGGCCAGTGCCGCAGACGCCGGGTAATTTGCACTTGGCCGTACAGTAACGCTGCGCAGCATAAGCGGGCTGGCCAATGGGTCGAGGGGATCTGCGAAGCCGGTCGCTCCCACAGACGACGACAAACTTGCTTCGACGAGACGCGAATGTTCGTCAGACAGATCCATCGCGAGGACGCAGTAAAGATTAGCATCGATGCGCGCCAGAAGGCTGTTGGCCGGAAGCTCAACGCTGCCCAGCGTCCGGGCCAGTTGTTCCGGCTCGTCCAGATCCCCTTGGATCGCCGATTTTCGGTCCCGACGCAGCGCCACCACGATTAGGCACACACGCTCTACATTCGCAGCAGATAGTCCGCGCACCGCTGAATCGAAGATTGGCCGATTAACCAGCAAGTCGCTGCTCCCCTCGCCAACCTCGCTCAGATCGGTTGAATGCGCACGTAGTTCGCCTATCAGTCGCGCCTCGCTCGATTTGCGGCGCCTGAGTTCAGAGCCGAGTCGGAGACCATTCCTGATCCTTGCTTCCAGTTCGATGAGCTCAAAAGGTTTTGTCACATAGTCGTTTGCGCCAGCGAGGAAGGCGCGGGACAACGTGCTCTTATCATCCCGACTCGTGAGCATAATGATCGGGACGTCTTCGTTGCCTTGGATGCACCGGATTTCGGCGCAAAGATCGATTCCGCTGATCTCCGGCATCATAACATCCAGAAGGATCAGGTCGGGCGCAATCGCGCCAAGGCGCAACTGATCCAGCGCCTCAACCGGATTGGTGAATGCGACGACGTTGCTAAGACCAAACTCTCCAAGATTGGCCTGCACCATGGCCAGCGCGATCTCGCTGTCGTCTATGGCCAAAATGAGCGGGCCCTGCATTGGGTATTGTTGAGGAATCAACGATGGCTGCATTATGCTTCCTCTTTTTCGAGAACAATCCACTCGTCACTGTTGAGTCGATACCGGTAGCCATATGGCGGCGCGACGGAAATGCCCGGGAAGCGGCGGAGGACCTGATCTTCGGTTCTGGCCGCGTTTGCCGATCGGCGTGCTACAATGATGTTTTCGTCCAGACGCCCTCCCAGGACTGTAAGTTCGAACTTCGGCGTCCCCGCAAGGACCATGCCTTCAATTCCGCCGAGTTCGACGACGAGGTCCGGGCTGCGTTCAACATCTATGAGGATACCCTCGCGACCGCGAAGGATGTCCGCGACGGTCATCAAAGATGCGTTTGGCGCAATGTCCGATCCTCCCACCGCTGCCTGCCACCGACTTGGTTCCGTTCCGTCGTCCTGCCCCAGAAGCAAAGCACATGACATCCACGAGCTCGCAAGCGCGGCGCTGGCCAAGATCGTGCGGGACAGTCCGGGTGGCCAGAAACGGATCGCAACCGCGGCGACTGACACCAGAGGCGCGCAGGCGATCATCGGATCGGAGAAGATAACGAGGGACTGATTAAAAAGTGCTGCCACGACAACGCAGGATGCGCTGGTAACGAGTGGGACGAGATACATGGGAGCCCGCCTCAACCTGGCGCATGCTGCCAAGATTGGCGGGCTCAAGGCCAGTAGTGAGACGAGCACCAATTGCAAGGGCGTCGACGGGCGAGCCGGGCTCAGGTCGGGAACCAGCGGCGTGTCGAAGATGAAGGAGACGAATAGAAGCGACCCGATCGCGCAGGCCACAGGGAACACGATCGCGAACAGGTAGCCCACAGGGGATGACATAAAGAGGCTCGGTCGCGCTGCCACGGCAAGGAACGGCAGCGACGCCAACGTGAATAGAAGCCCATAGGTCGATGACAGACCGACCAGCATCAGGCCGACCGCGACCTTCATCATGTCGGGCGCACTTCCGGTCAGACGCAAATTGACCACGCCCCGGGCGAAGACCCATACGCCCAGGCAGAGCAGCGCCAGCTCCGGCCCTTGCGAGATTGTGAACAGCAAGGCCGGATGGGTCGCGAGCAGAAGCGTCAGGACGATGGCCAAGGTGACGCTCATCCGTCCCTGGCTGCGGAAGTTCGAATACCAGGACGTTGCCATCAAAGCCGCGACGGCCGCTGCCACCACGGTGGGCAACGGCACGCCTGCGCTTCCGAAGACCACATGCGACACCATCACCAGCACCAACGGCAGCGGTGGATAGATGGAATCGGTAGATTTGAACCCCGGCGGCCCGTCCACCTGCACGATGGACCTGCTCCACAGATCCACAACGCCGCTTGCCAGATAGCCATGCATTTGGAGCCACGCCGCGAAGGCGAGATAGGCCGAAAAGACTGCGAGCCAGAAGAGGGATGTTCGGGAAAAATCCGACATCGCGGACCTCACGTGCCGACCAGAACAGTCGCCTCGGCGACTTCGTTCGCGGTGTGTTTGGATAGTCCGTGCTGTGTCTTCTCCCAATAGAACGGATTGAACAGCAGCTGCCCCAGCGCCTTGTAGGATGCGATGGTCATCAGGACCCAGTAGCCGACGATCGTCAGCCCCCAGGGTGCAAGGTCGGACCAGCGCCGTCGGAAAGGGGCCACCATCGAGAGGTAGATCAACAAGCCGTTCCCGGCCAGCAGGTTCAACAGCGACAGGTAGAGAACGACCGGCGGGAAATAGGAGGCAATGGCATCCGATCCGACGACGAGCCACAGTAGGAACGTCGCCCAGAATATTGGGTTGAGCAGGCCGGTCAGAAACGTTCCTCCGATGAAGGCGACGAAGCCGAAGACCCCGAGCGGTCCGATGGTACGGAACAGATGGATCGGGCGACGTGTATGGACAAGGAACGTTTGCATGTAGCCTTTCACCCAACGGGACCGCTGCCGGATCCAGTTCGGAATTGACACGTTCGCTTCCTCGTAGGTCGTGGAGTCGATGACCCCGACCCGATATCCTTTTTGAGTCAGCCGGATTCCGAGATCAGCGTCCTCGGTCACGTTGAACGGGTCCCAAGCGTTGAGTTCGCGCAGCACCAACATCCGGAAATGGTTTGACGTCCCGCCGAGCGGGATCGGGATCCGAAGACGTTCCAGCCCAGGCAGCATAAGGTCGAACCACAGCGAGTAGTCCAGAGTGAACATCCGGGTCAGCCAGTTTTCACGCGCGTTGTAATAATTCAGACGGCACTGGACGCAGGCGGTGTTGTCCGGCATCTGCCGGAAAGCGGCGATGACCTTCTTCAACTGATCCGGCTCGGGCTTGTCTTCCGCGTCGAAGATCACGAGGAAATCGCCGCGAGCGTAATGCAGGGCGTAGTTGCAGGCCTTCGGTTTGGTCTGCGGGTGGGAGGGCGGCACCAGCAGGACCTCGAAGACCCCTTCCAAGCCAAGTGATACAGCGGCATCAATCGTCTCGTGGTCGGTCTCCTCCAACACGATCTTGATGTCGAGTTTGCCAAGTGGATAGTCTAGATTGCGCAGCGCGTTCGCCAGGATCGGCAGCACCTCCGGCTCTTTAAACATCGGCACCAGTATTGTGAAGACCGGTAATTCCTCGTCCCGAAGAAGACGGGCCTCTGCCGCGATCGCAGCAGAGCTGTCCTCCTGACCCGATCCGCCAACCCAGACGAGCAATGCCTTGAAAAGAAAGTTGCCCAAGTAAAGGATCGTCAAAACGACATTCAGCGTAATGAGCGTCTTGACCGGGGCCAGTGCTACGCCGAACACTAACGCGCAAAACAGCATATAGATGATGATGACCTGGAGCGGCGTAAACACCCGCTGCGCCGACATTTCAGGGTCGAGTTCGGCAAGGCCAAAGACCGCACTGTGCGAATGCTTCTCCCGGAAGCCCGATTGCAGTGCTCGCGATATCGCCGGCGCTTCGGCGATGACGATCTGGGCGCCTTTTCCGAACATCTCCTCGATCTCGAGCAAGGCGGCAGGTCCGGGGCGCGCGGTGGCCACCAAGTATTGCCCGTCGCTGTATGCGACCGGGATGGTCTGCCGCAAACCCATTTTGACGGCGTCGAATTTCGCAAGCAGTTCAGGATCAGGCTGATCGGCGTCGAGATCGACAAAGGGCAAACGGTAGTGGCCCGCAATCTCGGTATAAAGCGTGCGACTGTCGATCCATCGGCGCGCTAGCAAAACCTGCACCAGAGTCGTACCCCAGTCCCGCGCCAGCATTGTGGCTTCCAGAACCTGCTCCTCGGATAGAATCCGCCGCGCGGCAAAGACCTGCGCTAGCGCGTCGTTTTCACCAGCGTTCCATCCCGGCGCGCACTCGATCTGTTTTTCAATGAGAGCCATCTTACTTCCGTTGCGCAGCATAGGTACGTCGCAACGCCTCCAGCGCGATGATCGTCAGAACAATCCAGGCAACACCGATCAGCCAAAGACGATACCGTTCCAGAATGGCAAGAATGTCCTGACCCTCGCTGTAGCGGATATCGATCAGGTCGGACCGCACGGTAGAAGTCACGACGACAACGCCCTCCCTATCCAGAAGGGCCACATCCCCCTGGTCGAGCATGACCGGACGCTTTTCGATCGGCTGCATCTGGAACCCTTTGGCGGGGCGAATCCATAGCCCTTCGCGATTTCCAACCCGAACGATCTGCGCGCTTGTCAGCGACACGAGCGATCCACCTGCCAGAACCAGTTCGCCTTCGGACGTCGTGAACTTCACATCGCCCGCGTCGTAAACGAGCGCTGGAGCACTGCCGACGGGTGGGGTGTCGGCAATATGTACAAACGGGACAGAGGAGTCGGCCGCGATATCGCTGACCACACGGATGCGCGCAGATGGCGGGACGACACTGGCAAATATCGGGGCAATGCCCCGAATTTCGCCGACACCGAAGGCGCCGGGGTCAGCGACCACGACCTCGACCTCGGCTTGCATCTGCTGCCTGAGGTCATGGAAGTCGAAGTCTCCACCGGATTTCGACGCGAGGTTGAAATGGCTGCCACCATGGATCTGCGCAGGCAGCGGCAACATGGTGTTGAGGCATTGCCCTTCAATCAGAGGGCGCAGAATTTGCACCCGCAACTGGTTGTCCCGAGCAAGAAGGCCCTCAGGTACTTCGGCTTCGAACCAGTTTAAATCGCCGTCGCGGACCGGCTGACTCCCGATGAGCGTATCATTGAGATACACAGCGATCGTGGCCCCTTCCACGCGGGCATCCTGAGCGATCGAATAGAGTAACGAGACCGAAGTGATGCTTTGACTCACAGGGATCGAGGCGATGTCAAAGTTGAAGTCGCGCAGACTGTTTCCCGAGGACATAAAGGGACGCAGATCGAACCCGAGCCGCGCGAAAGACAAAGTGCCTTCTGCATTCGGAGTGCGGAAAAGCTGTTTGACGGAAAGCTCATCGCTGCCCGCGACCGGAGCCCACCTTCCCCTGAGCAGGTCCAGCGCGTCCTGAGGATCACGACCGGAAATCGCAACACCGGGCAGGCCGCCCAACTGCTTGGCCTGGAGCGTGGAACCCGCATTGGCAGCAGCGGTTCCGGACTCAATGGACAGGACGCCACTTTCCCAGAGCTTCCCCGTTTCGACCAGACCGTCGCGATAGTCGATGAAGCCGCGATCCCCCCCGAAAACCGTCGCCGCGCGCAGCGCCGCGGCAAGCACCTCGGCCGAACCTTGCGCCGCATCTGAAAAAAGTACGATCGTCGAGTTGGGCTGCAACCGCAGCACGTCTTCGGGACGGTTCAGAGCGGTTTCATCCATGTGCAACAGAAGACGGCTCGACGGCAGGATGCGAAAAAAGTCTCCGGACGCGAGTTCATCGACACAGATATCGTCGTTGCCTGCCCCGGAGTACTGGATCCGGACACGCAGGAAGTCGCCGTCGGCAAGCGCGGGATCGATCGGGATCCGCAGCTGGTCCCGGGTACCGATCCGCTCGGGATCGGCGGCAAATAAAACAACATCGCCGACGAGGACGCGGATTGCGCGATCGCTGTCCGTCACCCTATTTTGAACGATGTCGAGCACCAGTTCCGCCGATTGCAACGCATTGGAAACCGGAAAATAGACTTCGGCCTCACCGTTCAATCTCGAAAAGCTCCAGCCATTGGTAAAGCCGCGTTCCGCAACCTCGATGTTGCGCGAAATGGCCACCGTGCCCGATGCGTCATAGGCTGGCGATACCGCCAACGCCGAACTGACCATCGATACGGCGACGATCGAGCTGGCCAGCAAGGAGAAGCAATTCTTCAAAGTCATTTCTCAGCCATCGGGTTTTGAATTTGTCCGGAGAGATCGGATAGGAAGGAACTCACCGCCCTGCCCTCGTCTTCGTCCAGCGGCCGTCTGCCATCCACAGCGTGTTCTACGAGATTGAGGACCTGACGCACTTCGGAGTGAATTTCTTCCAACCCCAACATGCCCGCACTGCCGGTAATTTCGTGCAACCTATGGTGTAGTCTTTCAAGTGCATCCAACGGCGCGCTTTCTGACGTCTCGGATGCGAGCTCCAAATCGCTGCTCATAGCAACCAGATCGGAGCCAAGCCGAGCGATAAATTTGTCGCGGCACTGAGAAAGTACATTATTATAATGACTTGAAAAGTCCGTTTCGCGTGACATGCCGGGAACTCCTTTGCCTGAGTCTCCATGATCGAGGTGATAGTTTCCAAGCGCGGCAGAAATGTGGTCGTTATCTGTCTATTGTGGATAAAATCAACCTCCGCGATGAACTAAACTACACCTAAGGGATTAAATAAAATCAACCTAAGCGGTTTTTACGCCCTCCATGCGCCCGATTTATGTCACCTTTCGCTTCTAACCAGTTTCGAACCAACTACTGCTGGCTTGGAGATCTGAATGAACGACCTTCACGACACTAAAGGCCGGAATATCGCGCCCTTCATCCTCTCTGGCGGCGCCGGAACCAGGCTTTGGCCGGTATCGCGTGCGGGCATGGCGAAGCAACTCGTGCCGGTTTTCGGCGACAGCACATTGCTACAGATGACCGTCGAACGATTTCCTGACACACGGGATTTCGACAGTCCCACGGTGATCGGACGTTTCGACGACCGCTTCCTTATCCGTGAGCAGATGAACGAGATCGGTTGCGATGCATCCATCGTTGTCGAGCCACAACGCCGGGACACGTTCGCGGCTGTCCTCCTGGCCGCGGAAATCGCGATCAGGAATAATCCCGGGGCAGTCGTTGCCGTGGTTCCTTCTGATCATCTGATCCCCTCCTCCAATGACTTCTCACACGTTATTCGACGGGCCGCCGCTTCGGTCAGAGATGCGGGTATTGCCCTTGTCGGTGTCAAACCAACGACCCCTTCGACGGCATATGGATATATCAAGTCGGGAGACGAAGTTTCGGACGGCGTCAACAAGGTCGACACTTTCGTCGAAAAACCCGATCTGGGAACGGCCAAGCGACTGATTGAAGATAGCGACTATCTTTGGAACGCGGGCGTGTTCTGCTTCAATCCTGGATGGCTGATTGACGAAATACACAAGCTTGATCCCGCGACATCCGACGCGGTTGCGGAAAGTGTGGTCGGGGCGACGCACGATCTGAACTTCATTGTTCCGAGCGAACGCTTCGGTGATGCCCGCGCGCTTTCCTTCGACCACGGATTCCTGGAACAGTCCGACGCTGCACTCGTTGTCCGGGCAAGCTTCGAATGGTCCGACGTAGGCGACTGGAAATCGGTCTGGGCTAGCACCAAAAAGGACGACAACGGCTTTGCAGCGCAGGGCGACGTGGTCAATCTTGGCTCAACCGATTGCCTCGTGCACGCCACCCACAAGATGGTCTGCACCGTTGGCCTGAAGAACGTAGCCGTGATCGAGACACCGGACGCTGTTCTGGTCCTGTCGCTAGACTGCGCCCAGGACATCAAGGCACTGGTCTGTGAACTGGATAAGCAGGGCCGTTCCGAGGCATCGGAGCACGTCCGCTCCTACCGTCCTTGGGGATGGTACCAGACGATGGATCTTGGTGACCGATTCCGGGTGAAAAGGATTTGCGTCAAGCCCGGCGCCAAGCTTTCTCTCCAGCGTCATCACCACAGGGCCGAGCACTGGGTCGTAGTGCGTGGCACGGCGGAGGTCACGGTCGGCGATAAAACCCGCAAACTCCATGAAAACGAGTCCGTCTACATTCCGATCGGCGAGGTTCATCGCCTGGCCAACCCCGGGCGCATCGATCTGGAATTGGTCGAAGTCCAGTCAGGTACTTACTTGGAAGAGGACGACATCGAGCGCCTCGATGACGTCTTCGGGCGCGTACCGAAAGCAATCGACCGCATCGCAGCGGAATAAGACAAGGGCATAAACTGTCCGAGGTCAGCGCCCCTGGTACTGATCAAGGGGTTTTCGTAACGGAGGGTTTCTGGCTCTTTTGAGCAATCTACTAGTGAAGATGAGAAAGAAATCCGGATCAGAGAAGGCGACGACCGAGCAGGTCGTGAGGGACATTCACCGCAAGACCCGGAAGATTCATTCACCGGAGGAGTAGATCCGCATCGTGCTGGAGGGGCTGCGCGGCAAAGAGAGCACCGCCGAGGGAAAGAAGCCGACGAGTTCCATGACAAGACGTTGCACCCCAACCAGCTCTGGCAGACCGACTTCACCTACCTCAAGGTCATCGGCTGGGGATGGTTCTACCTCTCGACGATCCTTGATGCCTACAGGCGCTACGTCGTCGACTGGCGGCTCTGTACCACCCCCACTGATGTTACCAACACGTTGGAGGACGCCCTGGTGGCAGCAGGCTGCGACCGCGCCACCGTCGCACACCGGCCGCGGCTGCTTAGCGACAACAGCTCGTCCTACATATCCGGCGATCTGGCCACGTGGCTCGAGGATCAAGGCATTGATCACGTACGCGGCGCTCCGAACCATCCTCAGATCCAAGGCAAGATCGAGCGCTGGCACCAGACCTTGAAGAACCGCATCCTGCTTGAGAACTGCTAACTCCCTGAGGCGCTGGAGCAGGCGATCGACGACTTTATCGATCACTACAACCAGCACCGCTATCACGGAAGCCTCGGAAACCTGACGCCGGCCGATGTCTACTTCGGCAGGGCAGACTCTCTCCTCAGACGACGAAAGGAGATCAAGCGAAAGACCATCGAAAAACGCCGCTTGCTGCATTGCCAGATCGCGGCACAAGCTGAATGAGGTGTTCCATCGGCTTCGCAACGTCGTGAATGTCATGTCCGTCATAGTGCGCATGACTGCGGGTCAGCACTCGGATGTTACCGCGTTCGGTAGACGCCTAATTGATCGTCTAACGGCGCTGAGTGAGGCGCACTTTTCCACTGGCGGATCGCGGCGCGCAACGACGATCGCGGGGATCACAAGAGGTGTTCTCAAAGCCTATGCGCCTATCGGTGAAAAGCAATTTGAGGTCGCAGGACCCGATATTCTTATGTCGCCGCCGATGGTGTCTGTCACTTCCCTTGTCTTGCATGAGTTGGCAACCAATGCGTCAAGCATGGAGCCCTTGGCTCAGACGACGGATCGGTCAAGATCGACTGGCGGAAATTATTGGACGAAGACCAGGAGTGGCTTGAACTCGACTGGCTAGAGCATGGTGGTACGCAGCCATCTTCCGATCCGGAGATCGGCGGCACCGGGATTATCCAGAAATTAGTTTCGGCAGCCGGCGGCAGCCTTGAGTTCTTCTGGGAGAAAAAAGGCCTGAATGTAAAAATCAAGCTGCCGCTTGAACAGATTGAAAGCTGAACCGACAAACCCTACTCGGAGAACACAACACGCGTCCGACCGAGCTGTCGAGGTTGCGTGTCTGCTTCTGGCGCTTTGCTGGGTGCCTTACAACCGGCGAGTATGTCCGGTATGCGGGACAGACTCGTCATTCGGTTCGGCGCACCCTGTCCGGCAAGCCCGACCTAGATCGACGCATCTCTTTCTTGAGCGCAGCGAATGGCGGGTTCGGAGAAGCTGCACCGCAGCAGTTGTAGCCGTCACGAACGTCCGGGTCGGGCCGTCCTTTGAAGACGGCCCAAACTCTGAGATTTCAATGGCCTCGGCAATCGCAAGGGCATCTTCAAGTTCAACGCCCAAGAATCTCACGATGCTGTCCATCTTTGTGTGGCCCAGCAATAGCTGAACCGCGCGCAAGTTGCCCGTTTTCTTGTAGAACTGTGTCACCTTCGTGCGCCGCATCGAATGCGTGCCGTACGCGCTCGCCTCAAGACCGATGGAAGTGACCCAGTTCCTGACAATGCGGGCATATTGGCGTGTCGAGATGTGAAGACGCTCATGAAACCGGCCTGGCCAAAGATACTCGGATCCGACCATCAGCTCGTCTTCCAGCCATTTCTCGACCGAAGCTCGGGTGCCTTCCGAAATCTCGAAGCCAACCGGTTTCTGAGTTTTGCTTTGCAGAACGGAAGCGCAGAGCGGACATTTGCCAGCCCCGCTCTGTCAAACGGTTTGCGCAGGAAATGAAAGTACGATGCACAGATGTCGGGGAACAGCATTACAGGGATTTCCGGCATCGAAGTGCACTTCGCACGAGGAAACGTTGTTGGCCTTTGCTGCCTTCGCTGTGCAACACCACTAATTTACACCACTTGACGGTGCTTCAAGTTCGATCTCGAGCAACTCTTCTGCTGTAAGATACGTAGCGATATTCAGACCCGAACACACTGCGACAATTGCCCTTCGTAATTCCAAGTCCGCCTCTTCCAGACCAATGACTCGCATCTGTAGCCTAATGGTTCGGAGTTGATCACGTACGGCTTCGCGTGCACTGGTTGGAAATCTTTCAAGTTTGGTCCGTGCTGGACGGTGGCCTCTCGATCTGATGGCATCTTCCCAGCTCGACATGTCGTTACCTCCTTCAAGAACATCTAAGCAATGCTTGATTCTACCTCTGGGTGCAATACTCAAATTATGACAACTCAAAGGATCACCTGATCCTTCTATGTCTTGCGATGAACTCCAACAAGTTCGTGTCCGATCTCACCCTGTTTGAGCGTGGTTCGAAGCTTGCTGACCGGTTTTCCGATGCCTGCAGTTGGTATCTGATTTCTTGAAGCCTTTTGCTCTGTGTTTGTGCCAAGGCTTCAAACTTGGGTGAGAGAGGCGCGAAGCATTGCCTGATCTCGTCCTCCTCATGCCACGAGGCGAGATGTCCATAGGTTTGCGCCACTGTTTGCGTATCGGCATGTCCTAGTTGGCGCGCAATGATTGAAAGTGACACGCCGGCCTGGACCAGCTGACTTGAATAAGTGTGCCGCAGCCCATGGAAGACAACATTTTCTGGCAAGCCCGCCGCTCGCACAGCCGCCTTGAAAGGTTCCTTGTGCTGACCTGTCCACGGATTTCCTTTCGGCGCCAGAAACACGTGGTCGCGAGGTTGACGCCCCTCGCAGAGTGAGAGGAAGAACGCCATTCCTTCATCCGGAAGAAAGACAAACCGAGCTCTGCCGGTTTTCGACGGTGTCACATGGATTCCGTACCCGTTGCGGCCAACATCCATGACGCGAAGTTGAGAAAGCTCTTTCGCCCGACAGCCCGTGTACAGCCCGCCCAGCACGAGATTTCTCAGCGCTTCAGGACAATGGTTCAGAAGCCGTGTGCATTCCGCACGAGACAGGAACGTGATCCGCGGGCGTTCAGCGACGGGAAGCCGACGCAGGCACCTCCAGGCTCTTTCGCTCTCAATCTTTCCGTTCTCCCACGCAAGTTCGAATGCGCCCCGCAGAATGGAAATCTGCGCGTTAAAGACGGCTTTCCGTCTGCGGAGCTCTTCGTCAGTCAGGAGAGAAAGTTTCGTCCGCCCCTGGTATGGTTGGTTTCCGAACTTCGGCAGCGTCTCAAGAATGTCGACCGCAAACGCGTGCACGTGACTGGCACTGAAATCTTCAAGAGGTATCGAGGCCAGGCGCGGAACGATATTGTAGTTGATGTTGCTGACCATATTGCTGAGGGACATCGGCGTCGCCGCGAGTTTCTTCCAGGCGATGAACTCCTCCAATGCATGACCGACCGTGTACACAGCACCGTACGGACAGTATGTCATCGTATCGCGTGTGCCCCTTGGAGCTGAGGGTGACGCTTTGTCCCTTGTCTTTTCTGAGCGAAACCAGAGATCGGCCCTGGCCACGGCCCAGTCGTAGCGATTGCCGTCGAAGTTCTGAAATCGTGCACGGCCGAGCGTGGTCTGATGGTATCGGCCGTCGATTGTTCGGATCCGAGCATACCAGGTCGCGCCGCGCGGCGTAACTTTCAGCCCGACGTGGCGGCAAAACTCGAGAACGTACCAGTATGGATTGGCTCTATGAGGTAGTCCGTCAACGTAGGCCTGTTGGGCGAAAGCGCATTTTCCTCTGTCGTCGTGAAGCATTGCGACCTCCTTGGGAATTGATGGCCTAGGCTATCCGACTACGCGATTTCCAATGCACTCCCAATCATAAGGACAAGCAATATGACCATCACGCCGCCTCTAAAGACACCCGAGGCAATAGCGGGCCTGCCGCAGCGATACGCAGCTTATTGGAACATCATCGAGTTTTGCCGCCACATAGGCATCAGGAAATGGCATTCGGGCGTCGTTTGGGTTGCGCGCACACGGCTCGCCAGCGGCGGCTACCGTCAAACGCAACTTGCTCCGGTCGAGGGTTATCACTCAAAGGGCGTCGATTATAAGACCGCCTTGGCACTCGCCGAGGCCTGGTTCGCGTCCCCCGAAATTGCAGCCATCGCTGCCGCCCCTTATGCGAAAGGTGTAAATTACACGCTTCGCCATACCAAAACCATCGGTGGATTCACGGTCGGTGACGCCATGATCGACTATGTCGAATGGAAGCGCATTTCGGGAGCGAGGACGCACTTCGAGTGCAGCCTCTCGCTCATAAACCACCATATCATCCCACGTCTCGGCGATGTGCTGCTGGAAGAGTTCACAGGACGAGTGTTCACGGAGTTCTGCAGGGACGTGCTGGAAACCCCGCCGAAACGCGGGCGGCAGACACCCGGCCCGAGAGTCTCTTTGGAATCCTTGGACCGTGAGTCTCTCAGGAAACGAAAAAAGACACTGAATACCTTGATCGGTATCTTGCGCACTGCGTTTCGAATGGCTTGGGAAAACGATGAGGTTGCGTCCGATCGAGCTTGGCGTTGCCTGAAGCGCTTGCCGCATAGTGACACGCCGAGAACTGAGTTCCTCACACGCACACAGTGCTCCGCCTTACTGGATGCCTGTAATGAAGACTTGAGGCTACTTGTCATGGGCGCTCTCTATACAGGGTGCCGGGTCTCCGAATTGGCCCAGATGCGTGTACGTGACGTCGGCGGGCACTTCTTTGGTGTCTACGTTCGTCCTATGAAGAGCTATCGCGGACGATACGTTCACCTTCCGGAAGAGGGTATGAGTTTCTTCCTGGACCAATGCGAGACCAAAGACGAAGAAGATCTCATATTCAGAATGTCGTCCGGACGCCCTTGGAGCGGCAGTCACAAACACCTATTCAGGCAAGCGGTGATTGCCGCCACGTTGCCGCCTGGGTTTGTCTTCCACGGGCTCCGGCACACATATGCCAGTCAATTGGTGCAAGCCGGAACGCCTCTCGCAATCGTAGCGAAGCAACTCGGGCACAGCACGACAGACACCGTAAGTCGGACCTATGGTCATCTTTCCTGTCAGTCCATCGAGAGCGAACTCAATCGCAGATTCGCATCCATAAAAAAGCGCGGAGCTGATACCCGATTGGCCGCTCTACGCACTTCGCTGCAAGTCGTAGAGGAAACATCGTCATCCTGGCCGGTTCGTAACCATAGCGAAGCATCCGGCGAAATCGTTAGTCTACTCCGAAGTGTTTGTTGAACAGACTCATGATGCGGTCGATGTTCTGCGATTGCCGACGAAACGGGGCAGGCATCTTTTCAATACTGGAATGTACGCCAGTTTAACTCCACAATTTTGAGTAGAGTGATTCTCACCCCTCGGATTCCCGGAAATTCTTACCGGGATGACGACCCGGCGCAGTCAGTTACATGCTGCTTCCGGTACCACTCGTTACTACTCACCTAGTCACTCACTCTCAGAGCGCCGCCCGAAAGGGCGGCGCTCGCCTTTGGTCGTCAGGATTCGACACTGCTGGCCAGCATCAGGCGCTAGTCGAAGGACTTACGAGTAATACGGCCTGTTGTCTTGGTATGGAAACGCAACAGCGAATGGCAGGTTTGTCAGCGATCTGTGAGTTCGGCACGGCTCGCCTTTCGCCCTTGCAGCCAATGTCTCCTCTGACGGGCCGCACCGCAGCATCATGATGTTAGTTTGAATGTTCGGATAGGGCCGAGAGCAGCTAGTCTGAGCGATCACCAAAATGACTGCTTTGTCCCGAACCTAGACGTTGTGGCGGGCCGCAGCGAACGGCCGCATCGGCGAGCGTTGGATTTCTGTTCCATCCGCAAAGTGCCTTCGTCGTCGAAGCGCTTATACCTGCCCTGAAGAAAACGTCAGCTCACCAATGACTTACAAACTCTGCACCAAATCGGCACAGTCATCAGGTCCGGAGAATTTCAGCCCTGAGAGATCGCTTCCGGACCACGCAGCGCCGGGGCCGGTGCTCAACCTCTCCTGCATAACCCTTGAAAACAACGCAAAAAATCCGGCCGCAGCCGGATCGGGAGAACGCTTTTGCGGGGGCAAGTGGCGGAGGGGCTGGGCCTGATATCCAACCTTCTCCGCTCCGACGGTTTGAAATGCATAACTTATCTCGTGCGCCAAGCGCCAAGTCCCACAAGCGCGACTGAATTTGAAGCAGTCGAAGACCTGGAGGACATGGCGCTTGATCCTGTCACTGCGTCACTCCGGCGAAGCTGGTCGGCCACCGTCAAGGTTCGCCAAGTCGATCGTGAAACAGCCGATCAAGCGTCAAGCCATGCCAGCCACTGACTCAAAGAGCGAGAGTGACATAACCGAAAGCTACTGCCCCCGGGTGAAAAAAGACGATCTGTCAGGTTACTCGGTCCGAGCGGACAACGTGGAGAAGCCTGTAGTCCTGACGGGAGACCGCACCACCGGTCATCTCCACATGGGGCACTATCTCGGTTCCTTGAGGAATCGCATCGCGCTGCAGGAAAGCCACCGGCAGTTTGTCCTGCTGGCCGATGCACAGGCGCTGACGGACAGTTCGTCCAATCCGGCGGAAGTGGCTCGCAATGTGACGGAAGTCTCGCTTGACTACCTCGCTGTGGGCCTCGACCCGACAAAGACGACCATCTGTCTTCAGTCTCAGCTTCCTACATTGTCCGAGCTCACGATGCTCTACCTGAACTTCGTTTCGGTGGCACGGCTCGAACGCAATCCCACGGTGAAAGAGGAAATCCGAACACGGGCTTTAGGGACCGCCAGAGGCGTTCGATGAAGACGTTGTCGAGACAGCGCCCTTTGCCGTCCATCGAAATCCGGGTCAGATCCGTTTCAGCCGGTCGGTCCAGGCGAAGGACGTGAACTGCGAGCCCTGGTCGGTGTTCATGATCTCGGGCGGGCCGAAGCGGTGGACCGCCTCGTTCAGCGCCTCGACGCAGAAGTCCGCTTCGAGCGTGTTCGAGATGCGCCAGGCCAGCACCTTGCGGGTGAACCAGTCCATGATGGCAACCAGGTAGAGGAAGCCTCGTCGCATCGGCAGGTAGGTGAGGTCGGCGCACCAGACCTGGTTGGGCCGATCGACACGCAGCCCACCCAGCAGGTGGGGATAGGTCTTGTGCCCCTTGGCAGGCTTGCTGGTGTTCGGCTTCTGGTAGATCGGCATCAGGCGCATGAGCCGCATCAGCCGACGGACTTCCTGTGTTAAGACCGTTCTGATCTCCTTGTTCTTGGAGACCGGCAGACGTCAGACCGTAGCTTCCGTCACTGTCCGATTTTCGGGGAGGAGCTCAAACATCCGCTAAAGCTCCTGCTGACTGAGTTCGCTTCTCATGTCATCTGATAAGTCCTGCGTTCCTCCACCAACCGACGAAAGAACGCCAACTGTCAAAACTAACGTGGCTGCTATCAAAACAACCCATGCAACAGTAACCTCGCCCGCTTCATTCGCGGACCACCAAGTAACACTGAAACGACTGGCGGACTCGGGGCGTCTTTGCAATCTCAGTTTCTTCGCACATGGCATGTTTTTTTCCAATACTCAAAGGACTGCACAGATTGGGGAGGATCAGCATGCATTATCTAGAAATTTGCTAGGTCGCCAAGTTCCAAGATGGCCTTGGCTACGCTCTCTGGGAACTCAAGCAAGCGTCACTTGGTAGATGATCTCGCCCTGCTGATCGCGCCGCAGCGGAAGTGCCCGGAGGAACTGGCAGACTGCGATCGCGGTGAACGGGACAGCGGACATCAGGATGAAGGTGGTCATGGTCATTCTACTTTCTCACTTGTTACCAAATTACTTGCGTAGGGATGGGAGCTTCGGTTCGACTAGTCCGCGAGAACTTCGCCAACCAGCTCGTTCTGGAGTCGGACATACCGTTCAGCCAGGAATTTTTCCGACCCGTTGATCATGCCCTTGAAGGCCTTCAGGTCTTTCTGCGCTTTGTGGGCCGAATAGCCGGCCCTGGCAAAGCTTAGCGCGGAGCTCAGGAAGGATCCCAGAAATACGATACCACAGATACTGATTAACAACATGGGCGAGACCCTTCTCGATACGCTCCGCTCTAAGACAGCTTGTCAGGCGGACCTTGGCTTGTATACACGGGCAACATTAAACTCGTTACGCTGTACATCTGACACTGGTTAAGCAGGAACATTCACTCTTACTAATGATATATTAGTAAAACTAATGTGACTTCAATTTGACACCATCAGATTGAATTCGGGGAAAGTGTTGGGCTTTTCGATGCAACTTCAACATTCATGAGTCACACTCAGAAGCATAACGCTCTGATTTAAAGCGAAAAGTGGCGCCCGACTTTCGCTCGCTCGCGCACATTGGCTTCGTTCCCGGGAGTGATGAGCACTAGTTATGCAGTAGCGAACTAACGGTCGCCGCGGCCGTTACGCCATCTCGTACAAGGTCTGCCTTCCAAAAACCCGAGTTCTTTGCAAGGAGCAAATATGCTTCTTTGATCGCTTACAAATGCTGCCCTGAGCCCGATGTGATCATCTACGTCCGTCCCTCCCAGGTCAGTTCTGCGACCTAACGAGAGGTTGACCGAACAACGGTATGCCGGCATGTGGTTCCTGAAGTCCACCGGCACTCAAAAACCGTCGCGACATTGGAATTCAGCTATATCATGCACTGCCCACTACATGCCAGCGTTCCAGCCGCTTTCCTTACCTAGGTGGCTACTTTCGTCATCTTCGCTATCGGTTAGCTAGGTCTTTGAAAAAACTCTTCATCTCGAATCAAGGTGCAGCCATGACAACTCTCATCGTCTTCGCTTCGGTTGAAGGCCACACAAAAACAATCGCAGAGTTTGTCGAGAAATCCGTGCGCCAAACCGGTCAAACCATTAGGCTAATCGATGTGGGTGGCAATGACGTTCACATCGAATTCGACGGTATCAAGCGTGTAATTCTGGCCGCGCCCGTACATAGACTGCGACTTCCACTAGCTTTGAGAAATTCGCGAAGTCGCGTCGCGAGGAGCTATCAAGGCTTCCCACGCTCTTGTTGTCCGTCAGTCTCTGCGCGAGTTTTCCTCAGGGTATTCCAGAGGCACAATCATACGTCGACGATCTGACTGAGAGAACAGGTTTCGCTCCGACTATAGATTTGCTTGTAGGCGGAGCACTGCAATTTGGTAAGTACCGAGAGGACGAAGCATGGATCGTGCGCTTCATCGCTCGCGGTCTCGATCCGGGCGGAAATGTCGGTAAAGATTGCGAATTCACAAACTGGGACGCGATCGAAAAGGCAGTTTCTGATTTCGTTCAGTATGTAGTAGCGCCCAGAATCCGCTCGTTCCCGTCGATGATCCTCCATCTGGCTCGAAAGCCTTGTTTCAGGGAGGATCGCTTTTCCGCGCCGCGAATCTCATGAAAGACTAGGCGTTGAACGCCCGACCTTTCGATCGATCGCATGTCTCTTACTTCCCCAAGCGGAAATATTCGGCGAGGAAGCTGTGGCCCATCCCTGACCCACAGAATGCGAAGTTCATGTTGGACGTAGAGTCGATCCGGGAACCGGACACGATCGAGGCACCCTGAAGACCGTCGGCGTTTGAGGTGAATTCGACGTCGCCTCCGGCAATGATCTGGCTGCCGAAGAGCTGCATACCGGCCAAGAAATCGACATCACCCTTGGTAATGAACTGGGCGCCGCCCCCTTCGCTGCAGCTGTCATCCTTGCCTAGAATTATGTTCGCCGGTGACTTGAACGCGTTGGATCCCGCGTAAGTCGTCAGGATCACAGCATCAATGAATTGAAGGCCGCCGCTGATCTCGATCGGGCAATCGGCGATCAGCACAATCTTCTCGAAGACGCCAGAATCTTTGTTTACGAGGTCGATCTTGTTGCAACTGACTTTATATGGTGCGCATCATGATTGCCAGCTCACCGTCCGACGACATAGCTACGAACGAAGACATAGCTACGAACGAACAGGAGTATCTACTGGAAGTGCGAAAGCGAATTGGAACTCCGGGTCCAATCTCTCTTTATCTTCTTACCGAAGACATCGAAACAGATATTTTGGCATGTAAAAATTATGGCACATCTGTCATCGAGCCGCTCTGGAAGCCTTTCTGGGGTGGCCGTCAGTTTACAGTGGCAGACCCCGATGGCCTTCTTTGGACACTGACTGAAGGTGATGAATAGAAGGTAAATCCTGCACGTTTGCGCGGCTGAGTCACACTCTATCAACCTATCAGACTTGATCTGTCGAACCTCTAAGGCGCTCCTTGGTTTCGGTAGGATTTTTCTAAGGCTTTTCGCGCGCGCGCGTAGCTAAGCGCGTCGAATCGTTTCCTGCCGTCCGACATCGCGCTGATGATTTGACTATACTTTCTTCGTCTATGTTCGAGATAGCTGCGCCACGCGAGATCTAATGCTGAAGATGCAAACGAGCCCATCAGAATGAGAAAAGAAATCACTAGAAGCGACATTGGTAAGCTTCTTTCATTGCCTTCAGAGCCACTTGGAGATCATTCAAGCGACACTCGATCGGGACGACCGAAACGCCCATCGCTGAAGGGCGGGGGTCGAACGACCCCGTAGGACGATCGGCATCCTCATTTCTTCACCGGCCATATGCATTGCCGAGTTGGACGTAGCAGCCCTTCGGCGCTGGATCTCGAGGCGGACCTCTTCGGCCAGGCGATCGATAAGGCTGTCAGAAACACCAGGCGCGGTCAGCAGGTCATTGAGGGTCATGTCTCACACTCCAAAATGGTTACAAGGTTGCCGGGCAAGCCGCCCGATGCATTGGAACTATCGATCGAGAATGCACCTGTGACGATCCTCCGGATGGTCGAGATGAGCCGTTTCAACCCTGAGGCTGAAGCGCGCATCCGCTCCGGAGTTCCAGCGACTTGAAAGTGTTAGAAAGTGCGTTTTGGCCGCCCTCATGTGGAGGTGTTCGCATGGTCCGGAGGTCTCTCAAACTTTGGGTTGAAAGCGCCCGGATGCACCCCTCGGGCGAGAGACGATCAATCATGTTTTTGATCAGTTAGGGCCATTCTCGTGCCCAGATCGTATCGATATTTCTGAAGAAAGGAGAATGAGATGTCTCTAGTGAGATATGGAGTTTTTGCAGTCGCTGTTGCGATGTCCACCGTTGGCGCCAGCACCGGTCAGGCCGGCAGTCCGCCCGCGGTCGGCTTTGTCATCGCGCAGCAAACCTACGTCGACGTGGTCAACATGCTCGAGAAGTCCGGCTATCGGGTTCTCGACATGAAATCCACGTTTCTCGGGCGTATTCGCATCCGCGCGGCGAATCGTGAACACGTAAGAGAAGTTGTCGTGAGCCGCACGACCGGCGAGATCAAGCGCGACCAGATCATCCAGGTCCTCAGGGTCTCGGGCGATGGAGCATCGGCGCAACGGGGCTCGGCGCAAGGCTCCACGGAACAATCCTCCTCGTCGGGTAGTGGCGGAGGTTTGAGTGCTTCGGTCGGAAGCAGCTCCGCGTCTGTCGGCTCGTCCGGCGTGAGTGCATCGACCGGGGGCGGCAGCGTGTCCGTCGGTGGAGTTGGGGTCGGGCTTGGCAACTGACACGGCAATCGACCTGGGGTCTGAGGTTGGTGCCCAGACTCCCCCTGACTGGAGAGCGCACCGCGCGTTTCTCCCGAAAGCGCTGCATTTCCTTTACGGAGTTCTTGCGCTTCAGTTCGTCAGCACGATCTTCTTCGTGGGATCGCTTTGGTCCGAAGTCCTGGGACTGCGCACGACCTCCATTCCTTATGCCTGGCAGGAATACATCGAAGTGATGGCGAGCCTGGGGCTCCTGTCCGGCACCCTCACAACGATCCTTTTCGTCCAGAAGTCGCGCCGCAAGGAGAAGCATCTGCGAAGACAGATCGATGTCGTTGCAGGAAATTTTGAAGCCCATCTGGCCGATCAATTCGACGATTGGTCCTTGTCGCCATCGGAAGCGGCCGTGGCAGTCTACGCCATGAAAGGGTTTTCGAACGCGGAGGTTGCCGACCTTCGCGGCACCAGCGCGGCGACCGTCAAGAGCCAGCTGAACGCCATCTACCGCAAATCCGGATGCGCGAACCGACAACAGTTGATCTCGTTTCTAGTGGAGGAATTGCTCTCAGGCGTCGCTGTGGCAGATGAGCGCGGAATGAACTGAATCGAACTTCAACGTTTCGAGTCGCATGTTGCTCCTGGCTTGGGGCTGATTACCGCGCATAGCGCCTTTGGTGATCCACAGAGCCAGGAGAGCCGCCTTTGAGAACTGACTCTCAGGCTCCTGCGTAAGGGCGCGGCCTGACCTGTGGAACTAAACATGTCGCGCTGGCGTTTCCTCCGCTGGCAAATCGGTCATACGGGAGCTTCGATTGGATCACTTGGCGTCGCTCTTCGATCGTGCTCTGGATGCGGTGGTTGGCATGGATCACCGTGGGAAGGTGATCGCTTGGAACAAGGCCGCAGAAGAGCTATTTGGCTGGTCCCACGACGAGGCCATCAACCAACCGATGGGCCGCCTTATTGTTCCGCCTCAGCACCAAGCCAGCCATGCCAAGGGCCTATCACACTACAACAAGACGAGAGAGGGACCCGTCCTCGAGCAGCGTCTCAGGCTGACAGCGATCAACCGCTGGAAGTTTGAGTTTCCGATCGAGTTGTCGATTTTCCCAATGCGCCAACCCAACGGCGACATCTTTTACGCCTTCATAAGGAGCCTGCTCCAAGAAGAAGCGCGACGCACGGAGCAGGAACGGCGCACTCAAGAGGCCCAGGTCCTTCTGCAGGTCGCTAGGAACCTTATGGAGGATGTGTCTCTGGAGGACTTCATAAGGAACTGCCTGAAAGCCGTCTGCGACGTCGCCGGTCTAGACGCAGCACATGCCTTCTATGTTCGCCACGGCGGTGACTCCGGCCACTTGGTCCCGTCAGGGATTTGGTTCGTCTCTGACCCCATGTTCCAGACCGTTGCGGAAGATACGGCGGCAAGGACTTTTGAGAAGGGGCAGGGATTGCCCGGACAGGCTTGGGCTGAGGGTGACGTGGTCGTCATCGAAAGCATTCCAGAAAGGGCAGACTTCATTCGTCGTGTGAGCTTTTCTAGCGTTGGCCTCACACAGGGGCTTGCAGTTCCGATATTTCAAGAAACCGAAATCTTTGCCGTCATGGAGTTCTTTGGCAGGCAAAGTGCGCGTATCGATGAAGAGATGATCCGCCTCGTGCGAACGGTCGCGTATCAAATCGGACTGGCAATACAGCGGAAGAGAGAGGCTGAAGAGCGTGAGATCCTGCGCCGTGAACTTGCGCATCGTGTTGGCAACAGTTTCGCGATTCTGAATGCCATACTCCGGGCGACGGCGAAGAAATCTGGCGATGTTTCAGAATTCGCCACTTCGTTTTCAGCTCGTTTGAATGCCGTATCGCGCGCTTACAAGGTTATTTCTAGTTCCAATGACCAACGAACATTGTCCAGTATCCTGGATGAAGCTTTTGAGCTCCTTCCTGATAAAGCAAAACTTCAAGCGCATATTCCCGATTTGCAGGTTGCCCCCAACGCGGTCCTGCCCCTTACTCTGATCTTTTCCGAGCTGGTCACTAATCACCTTAAACATGGCGATCCGGCAGCTGTGGGAGAAATCATTGTCTCAGCAGAAATCAACACGGCGATGTCATGTGTTGCTCTCGAGTGGAAAGAACCTCGCTCGATCACGCAGATACCATCCAGCTTCGGCTATGGGAGCTTCCTGATCACATCCATGGTCGAACGCCAGCTGTCTGGAAACATCAGTCGCAGTTATGGAAAGGCGGGATTGTCGGTGAAGTTCACCGTTCCCACGGAATTTTTTGTATAATTAGTGCTTCGGTTGCTCAATCGATGAGATCGCAACTAAGACAGCCGTCGGCACCACCAATGTGGACCGATTGCTGCGTCCGTTCTTGACGGCACTCCCCAGTTCAAAAGCTAGCTAACATCAATTGCGCATCTCCGTTTTCGCAGCGGTCCTCACAGGACTCAATTGATTAAC
>ERZ869936.178-NODE-178-length-77227-cov-8.070712_pt1 | contig 77227 bp, 68 predicted proteins | sample MGYA00520876_ERZ869936 | MGnify/ENA primary metagenome ERZ869936 (study PRJEB32218, sample SAMN09650985) | biofilter metagenome | isolation source: enrty point of leading RO module | place: Saudi Arabia: Thuwal, RO plant located on Red Sea | collected 2016-02-17 ... | reverse complement strand
TGCAGCCAGAGCTTCGGTTTCGAGCTCTTGGATCGCATGCTCGGCCTGAACGACTACGGCTGCAACAGCTGTTGTTCGTCTTGCGAGCCCGCCTGTGGCTGCGACAAGGGTTGCGAACCTTCGTGCTGTGCGGACCCGTGCTGTGAACCTTCGTGCTGTGCGGCACCTGCGTGCTGTGCGGCCCCGGCTTGCGACCCCGGTTGTGGTTGCCCGTCGGCTTGTGACACCGGCTGCTGCGCGGCTCCGTCGTGCTGCAACACCTGCTGCCACAAGAAGCACTGCTGCCGTGGCCTGTTCGCTGGTCTGCACGACAAGCTGATCGGCTGCTGCCACAAGAAGTGCCACAGTTGCTGTGACACGGGCTGCTGCGGCGGTTGCGCCGAGCCGGCCTGCTGTGCCGCCCCGGCTTGCGATCCCGGTTGTGGTTGCCCCACGGCCTGCGATCCTGGCTGTGGTTGCCCCACCGCCTGTGAGCCGGCCTGCGGTTGTGCCGCCCCGTGCGACACCTGCTGCCAACCCTGCTGCCGCAAGTCGTGCCACCGTCACGGCTGTGGTCTGCTGGGCATCTTCGGCTGCCACAAGAAGTGCTGCCGCTCGTCGTGCTGCGACACCGGCTGCTGTGGTGGCTGTGCTGACGGTTGTGCCGTCGGCTGTGCCGCGGGTTGCGGAATGGCCCCCATGGGCGATGCCGCTGCTCCGGCCGAAGACGCCGCTCCGATGCCGCCGGCCCCGACCGCCGATCCTTCGGCTTCGGTGCCCAGCAAGCGTCGTATCTTCAGCGCCTCGAGCAAGGTCGTTCGCCGCAACTAATCACGGCACGATCTGAGACCTGAAAGTCAAAGCCTGCCCGGGACCCTCAAAAGTCTCGGGCAGGTTTTTTTTGTGCGCTTCGCGCAATCCGGCGTGCCCCGGCGTACGGGGGCTGCCAAGTCGATTCGTGCGGCTCCTCCAGATCGAGAAGGAACCGACGACGAGTAACGCTACCCAGCGCACTCGGTCCGCTATCAGTTCTTCTGCGACTTCGCCGCCAGCAACCCTGCGGCGAAGCTCACCAAATCGCCGCGCTCGCGGCAGACCTCCATCATGCGGCGGTAGTCGCCGGCCAGGCGCGAGAGCTCGAGCATTGTAGGGGCAAAGCCGCTGGTGCGGGTGCCGGGGGGCAGGAGCTCGATCGAGGCGGCAATCGCCTCGTCGTAGCGCTTCAATCGTGCCAACAGCGTCACGAACACTTCTGCCGGGCCCGAGCCGTACTCGTGCAGGTTGACCTCTCGGGCTCGCTTTTCGAAGTAGGCCAGCGCCTCGTCGACCTGCCGGCCGAGTTGGGCCGCGAAAAACAGGCCGTGCGATGGATAGACGTCCACGAACGGCTCTTCGCCGGCGAATTGAAACTGCGAGGAGAGCCGCCGGCCGTACTCGGTCAGGTCGAGCGCCAGAGCGATCAACTCCGCATCTTCCAGCAGCCGGGCAAACCGCACGGTGGCCGCCAGGTGCGTGGTGTCGGTGTGGTAGTTGTTCTCGGCGAACAGCCAGTCGCGGTCGGCCACCTGCTCCCGCAGTGTTTGCTCCTGCGGCGGGTTACCTTCCTGCCGGGCGATGTCGGCCTTGACGTTGGCCATCAGCTCGGCGTGCAGGTGCCGCAGCAACATCGCCGCGCAGACCTGCTGTTCGGCCTTGGGCCGTGCGAGCACCGCGCCTTCGAAGGTGGTGATGGCGTTGCAGGTGCCGTAGTGCGACAGCACCAGCTCGTAGCCCAGCGCCGGCGACACGCCCTCGTGCAGCCCGATTTCGATCAGGTCCTGCAGGTTTTCCTCGTTGGCTTCGATCTTCTGAAGCGCGCCGGCCACCAGCTTTTTGTCGCCCACGGGCCGCAGGTACATCCAGGCTTCGCGCAGCTTGCCCTCGTCGAGCAGCAGGCTGCCCACTTCGCGGCAACTGGCCAGGTACGCTTCCTCGAGTTGCGACCGCAGCGGCTCGTCCAGATCGTCGATCGGCGTGGAGAGCGTCACCGGCAGCCCCAGCTTGTGCCGCGAGCGCATCAGCAGCACGTCGAACAGCTCGTGCAGCTTCTTTTCTTGCTTCAGCTCGGCCGACAGATCGTCGAACACCGCCTCGGCACCGTCGCTGGCCAGGCGTTTTTCGAGATTGTCAAACGTCGCGCTTGGAGAGGAAGACATGTTCACCGTGGGGGCAGGAGGGTTGCGGCGGGCCACTTCCCAATCCTACCCCGAAGCGCCCCGCGGTGAAACCGCCCGCAGAAGCCCTTCGCGATCCAGGGCTTTCCTGCGACACGAGCCCGAAGCGCGAGCGAGGCCCGTCGGTCACGGCGCTTGACGGAAGACCCTCGCTCGCGCTTCGGGCTGGTATCGGCTGCGAACCGACTCCGTCCGTCACTGACCACGAACCACTGACCACTGACCACTACCTCCCCCTTGTTGCGAAACGCGGCCGCGAGCGTTCAAATAGGCGCTTCCCATCATCGCCCACTCACGTGCCAGGAAAGTCATCCATGAAAGCCTATGAGATCCAAGCCTTCGGCTTTGAAAACATCAAGCTCGTCGATCATCCCCAGCCCAAGCCGGGTCCCGGCGAAGTGCTGCTCAAGATGCGGACCTGGTCGCTCAACTTTCGCGACCTGATGATGGCCCAGGGCCAATACAACCCCAAGCTGAAGATGCCCGTCGTGCCGCTCTCCGACGGCGTGGGCGAGGTGGTGGAGCTCGGCCCGGGCGTGTCGAGCGTCGCCCAGGGAGATCGTGTGGCTGGTTGTTTCATGCCTGGGTGGACGAGTGGTGAGATCACCGAGGCCAAGGCCCGCAGCGCTCTGGGCGGCGGCGGAGCCGGTATGCTGAGCGAATACGTCGTCATCAACGCAGAAGGCGTGGTGCACGTGCCGGAACATCTCAGCGACGAGCAGGCTGCCACCCTGCCCTGCGCGGCGGTCACGGCCTGGCACGCGCTGGTGCCCGAGGGGCACGTCAAGAGCGGCGACACGGTGCTCGTGCAGGGCACCGGCGGCGTGTCGATGTTCGCGCTGCAATTCGCCGTGATGCACGGGGCCCGGGTGATCGCCACCAGCAGCAAGGACGAAAAGCTGCAAAAGGCGCTGAAGCTCGGCGCCAGCGAGGGCATCAACTACAGTGAGACGCCTGACTGGAACAAGCGCGTGCTGGAGCTCACCGGCGGCCGCGGCGTTGACTTTATCGTCGAAGTCGGCGGCGCCGGCACGCTGCCCTTGTCGATGAAGTGCATCAAGCCCGGCGGACAGATCAGCCTGATCGGCGTGCTCACCGGGGGCGGCGGTCAGATCAACCCGCTGCCGATCCTGATGAAGAACATCCGCGTGCAGGGCATCTTCGTCGGCTCGCGCGAAATGTTCGAGGCCATGAACCGCGCCATCGCGCTGCACAAGCTCGAGCCGATCGTCGACCGCGTGTTCCCGTTTGCCGAAGCGGCCGAGGCCTACGGGTATATGGCCAGCGGCGCGCACTTCGGCAAGGTGGCGATCAAGATGTAAGGGCGCCGCGGCCGTCTACAGCACGTAGCCGTCGGAGTATTCCGGCTTGACTACGACTTCCACTTCGGGGGCGTTGGTCGGCTTGAGGTTCTGGGCGTCCCACTCGATCTTCTTGCCGGGCGTTTCCGATTCCGGAGCGGCCCACACGGCCAGGTTGCCGAGCAGAATCGTCTCGGTAAGCGGTCCGGCATAGTCAGGGAAGTTCGACGTGGCCTGCGGTCCGCCCTTGATGGCGTTGGCAAACTCGGTGAAGTGGTACACAGGCCGATCGATCTCCACTTCGACGTTTTCAGCCCCGCCCAGCAGAGTGTAGCCCCACTCGGCGTAGTCGCCCTTGGCAAACAGCTTGCCTTTGTCGCCGATCAGCAAGGCGCCGGTCTTGCTCACCGGCTCGTTGTCGAACAATTCGGCATCGGGCTTCTGCCCGCCGTCGTACCAGGTCATGGCCACGGCGGGCCGCTGGTCGTTGGCCGGGAACTCGAACTTGATGATCGACCACTTGGGGTAGCTGTCGCGATTGTGGCCCGACGTGGTGGCCTGCACGCTCGTAGGATCGCGCAGGTCGAGCGCCATGAACGGCATGTTCACCGTGTGGCAGGCCATGTCGCCCAGAGCACCCGAGCCAAAGTCCCACCAGCCACGCCACGAGTGCGGGTGATAGCCGGGAGCGTAAGGCCGCTCGGGCGCCGTGCCCAGCCATAGGTCCCAGTGCAGATTCGGCGGGACTTTTCCTTCCGCCGGGCGCGGGCAACCGCAGGCCCAGTGCGGGCGATTGGTCCACACGTGCACTTCGCGCACGTTGCCGATCACGCCCGCGTGCAGCGCCTTGGCCGTGCGCCGCAGCGGCGGAAAGCTGGTGCCCTGGTTGCCCATCTGCGTGGCCACCTTCGCCTCGCGGGCGATCTCGCCCAGTTGGCGGGCTTCCCAGATCGTGCGTGTCAGCGGCTTTTGCGTGTAGCAGGCAATGCCCATCCGCAGCGCCTGGGCCGTGGCCGCGGCGTGCATGTGGTCGGGAATGCTGACGGTGACGCCGTCGACGTTCTTGCCCACTTCGTCGAGCATCTTGCGAAAGTCGGAATAGCGAGCTGCCTTGGGAAAGCTCTTGTCGCCAGCCTTGGCAAGCGTGTTATCGTCGACGTCGCAGATGGCCACCACGTCGCCGTGCCGCAACGCGTCGGCACTGTCGCTGCGTCCCTTGCCTCCCACGCCGATGCAGGCAAAGCGGAGCTGCTCGTTGGCGCTCTTGCTCGCCGGCGCCGCGGACGCGTCGGCCACGAACACGCCGACGCCGGTCAGGGCCGTGGCTTGCAGAAATCGACGACGATCGGTCAGGTACGACATTGCTTTGAACTCCTCAAAGTACGGGGGCCGGCCGGATGGATTCCCTCCATTTCTACCAGCAACGCCGGCGCGACACCATCGAAAACCGTATCGCGTAGATCGCGTCGGCGAAGCCGTGCGGGCGTTAGTCCTGTCCGGGACGCAGCCCCTCGCGATCGGCCGCCAGAAACCCGACGGGCAAATCGGTGCGGCCGTCGAGCGCCAGCTCCGAGAGTGCCTCTCCCAGCACGCCGACGAATTTGAACCCGTGGCCCGAGAGACCCGCGGCGAACGCGATCTGATCGTGCGCCGGGTGGCGGTCGACGATGAAGTGGCCGTCGGCGGTCATCGTATACATGCACACGGCATGGGCTGTGCATCGCGTCGTGGCCTGCGGCAGGTACTCGGCGACGAACTCGGCGACGTGCTGCTGGTCGGCCAAGAGCTCGCGATTCACCAACAGCGGATCGACCACTACTTCGCCGCCGGTGTGCTCGGCCACCTTGATGCCCGCGTCGTCGAGTTGCGGGAAGCCGTAGAATCCACCGCGCGGCAAGTCGAAGTAGAACCCCGGACTGCCGTTCTCGCGGCGATAGCCATCGCCGCTGGTGGCGTACCAATAGATTGGCTTGCGTCGCACCTCGAGCGCGATGTTCAGGTCGGCCAACAGCGCGCTCGACCAGGCGCCGGCCGCAACGACCAAGCGGTCGGCGGCGTAGTGCCCGCGATCCGTTTCGACCACCACGCCGGAACCGTCGGCCCGCCACGAGGCGACCGTTTCGCCCGTGCGAATCTCGGCGCCGTGCCGCACGGCTGCATCGGCATGAGCCTGGACGCACTTTTCGACGAGCAAGTAGCCGGCGCGGGTTTCGAACACGGCTTCGCAAGCGTCGTCGACGTGGAACTGCGGAAACCGCTTGCGTGTTTCGGCGGCCGAAAGGTTCTCGATCGGCAGATCGTACTCCCGGGCGCTGGCGCGGACGCCGCGGACCACCTCGCCGTCGGGCGCGCCGACTTCCAGCAAGCCAACTTCGTCGTAGAGCGTTTGCCCGCAGACCTGCTCCAGCTCGCGCCATAGTTCGAAGGCCCGCTTGACCAGCGGCACGTAGTCGGGATGTTCGAAGTAGGCCTGACGAATCAGCCGCGTCTGGCCGTGCGAACTGCCCCGGTCATGGGCCACCTCGAAACGCTCGAGCCCTAAGACGCGGGCGCCTCGCTTGGCCAAATGGAACAGCGCCGCGCTGCCCACGCCGCCCACGCCAAGTACGATCGCATCGTAGTGCATCATGATTCTCTAAAGAATACGTGAGCCGCGCACTCCGACACCAGAGCGAAGCGCCAGCGAGGGTCTGATGATATGTGAGAACTCACTCAAACGACCCTCGCTTGCGCTTCGGGCTGGTGTCAGGATTCTTCTTACCGTTCTAGCGGTGCATAGCGCGCGATGATGCTCTTGGCGGCGCGAAGGCCGTCGAGCGCCGCGCTGACGATGCCGCCGGCGTAGCCTGCGCCTTCGCCGATCGGGTACAGCCCGGCCACGCCGGTGCTTTCGAGCGTCGTGGCGTGGCGCAGGAAGCGCACCGGAGCACTGCCGCGGGCTTCGGGACCCACGAGGGTCGCCTCGCGCAGAAACAGCCCCTTCCAGCGGCGATCGAACACCGGTAGCGCCCGGGCGATCGCTTGGCTCACTTGCGGCGGCACCAGCTCGTGCAGCTCGGCGGCGATCACCCCGCGCGGATAGCTCGAGGGCGGTGAACCCGTCGTGGTCCGGCCGTGCACGAAGTCGCCGGTCCATTGAATCGGGCAAAGGATCTCGCCGCGTCCTACGTCGAAGGCGCGGCGTTCGTAGCTGCGCTGCAGCATCATGCCGGCCAGCGCGTGCGGCGAGCCGAACGCTTCGGGCTCGAGCGTGATCATCAGGCCGCTGTTGGCAAACGGCGAATCGCGCCGCGAGAGGCTCATGCCGTTGGTGCAGAAATGGTCCGGCTCGCTCAAGGCCGGCATCACGAACCCGCCGGCGCACATGCAGAACGAGAAGACGTTGTCCTGCCCGCGGCACACGAGCGTGTAGTCGGCCGCGCCGAGCTTGTTTTCCAGGTGGGCCGCGCCGTACTGGGCGCGGTTGACCTGCTCCTGCGGCTGCTCGATGCGCAGGCCGAGTTGAAAGGGCTTGGGCACAATCGGCACGCCGCGGCGGAACAGCATCTCGTAGGTATCGCGGGCGCTGTGCCCGATGGCCAGCACCGCCAGCGGCGTGGCGAGATATCCCGACGACGTGGCCAGGCCGCGCAAGGCGCCGTCGGCCGCGTCGAGGTCTTCGAGCCGGCAGTTGAAGCGGTACTCGCCGCCCATCGCCACGATCCGCTCGCGCAGGGCCTTCACCACGGCCGGCAGGCGATTGCTTCCCAGGTGCGGGCGGTGGTCGTAGACGATCGACGGCTTGCCCTTGCACTGGGCGAAAACTTCGAGCACGCGGCGGACGTCGGGACCCGAGGCCCGGCAGGTGAGCTTGCCGTCGCTGAACGTGCCGGCGCCGCCCTCGCCGAACAGGTAGTTGCTTTCCGGATCGTGCGGCCCGCCGGCGTCGAAGTCGCGCATCTGGGCGATCCGCTCGCGGACCATGCGGCCGCGCTCGAGCACCAGCGGCCGGTAGCCGGCTTCGGCCAGGAAGTAGGCCGCGAACGTGCCGGCCGGCCCCGAGCCAACGACCACCGGGCGCTCGCCCAGCGGCTCGCTGCCCGAGGTGGGCATCTCGAACGGCGGCTCCTCGTACAACTCGGCGGCGACACCGTTTCGCCGGCGGCCGGCCCGCTTCACCGCCTGCGGCTCGCCTTCGCCCAGGGCCACCTCGACCGCGTAGACGTAGACGACCCGCCCCTTGTCGCGGGCATCGAGGCTCTTGCGCAATATCCGCCACCGCCGCACGTCGCCGGTCTGAACGCCAAGGACGCCGGCCGCCCGGGCCACGAGCGTTTCCTCGGGCGCGTCGATGTCCACGCGGATGTTCGAGACGCGGATCGGCATGGGTAATGGTTGGTAGTTGGTCGGGGGTGATTCGTGAAGGTTACTACAAAAAGATCTGGTCAGGGACCACCAGGCAATGCCCTCGTACCCCCACTTTTTGCCTTGCCTGGATAGCTCGGCTAAACTACACGGCGCTGGGCAGCGCTCGTGCCCGTCCCTGACGCTTTGCGGAACGTCGTCAAACTCTTCTTTGGGCTGTAGGCACTGGAGATGTTGCTATGACTCGGGCTCTCGCTGCGGTCGTTGCTTCGTTTGGTATTCTTGCGGTGGCGGTGCTCGCATCGCCGGCACACGCTTCGGAAGACTTCGATCTCTCGTATGTCCCCGGCGACGCGATAGCGGCCGTGGTGCTGCATCCGAAGCAGATTCTCGCCGCGCCCGAGTTGCGGGGCGTTCCGTGGCACCTGGTGACTTCGGGCATCCAGAACAACTACGGCATCGACGTTTCGCAACTCGATCTGGTGGTCGGCATTGTCAGGGGCGAGATTGCCCCCGACAAGCGGCCCGAGCTGGGGTTCGTGCTGCACTTTGCCGAGCCATACGATCGAGAGGCCGTGCTGGCCAAATTGGGTAAGGGCGCCGATGAGACGAAGTATGGCGAGCACACTTACTGGCAAGGACAAGCGATCGGCGCGCCGAGCTTCTACCTGGCCGATGAGAAGACGGTGCTGCTGGGCACTGACGAGCAGGTTCGTTGGATGCTCGATCCCAAGCCTGCCGACAGCGCGCTGGCCAAGCTGCTGAAGCGGCTCGATACGCACAAGTCGGCCATGGTCGTGGTGGACCTGGCTCCTCTGCATCCGCTGATCGAGCAGGGGCTGGCCGCCTTGCCGCCTCTGCCCGAGGATCTGCAGCCGCTGCTGGAAATCCCCATGCTGATTCAATGGACGGAGGTCTCGATCGACGTGCGCAGCGGCGTCGACCTGCAAGTGACCCTGGGCGGCGCCGATGCCGAAGCAGCCCAGAAGATGGAATCCCTGGTGCAACAAGCGCGCGAGCTGGCCAAGCGCTTCGTCGAGGAAGGGCTGATGAATTGGATGGCTGCCCAGGGCGGCGGTCAGATGAATCCGGCAGCCATGCAACAAGTGCAGCAGTTTGTCATCAGAATGCTCGACGCGCTCGAGATTCGACAGCAGGGGGAACAAGTCGAAATCGCCATGACCAACGATCAGGAAGCCGCGGCCGCCGTCGGCTTCACCACCGCACTCGTGCTGCCGGCCGTGCAGGCGGCCCGCGAAGCGGCTCGCCGAGCTCAATCGGTAAACAAGCTCCAGCGGATTGGCATCGGGATGATGGCCTACCACGATGTCAGGAAGAGCTACCCTCCGCCGGCCATCGTCGACAAGGAGGGCACGCCGCTGTTGAGCTGGCGGGTGGCGATTCTGCCCTACCTCGAAGACGAGAATGCGCTCGCGCTCTACAAGGAATTCCACCTCGACGAACCGTGGGACAGCGAGCACAACAAGCCGCTCGCCGAGCGGATGCCGGACATCTATGCCAATCCGAATGCGCCGTCCAGGAGCGAGACCGTGTACCTGGGCGTGGCCGGTCCGGGCACGATTCTGGGCGAGAAAGTCGGCGTGCCGATTCGCAGAGTCGCCGACGGGATGTCCAAAACGGTGTTGGTCGTCGAGGCTGATAGCGATCGGGCCGTTGTCTGGAGCAAGCCCGACGACTTGCACTACGATCCCGAGCAGCCGACGGCAGGGTTGGGCAACCTGTGGCAAACAGGTTTCAATGCTCTATTCGCCGACGCCAGCATTCAATTTCTCGGCAAGGACATCGACCCGGACCTGTTGCGGGCGCTCTTCACCTACCGAGGCAACGAAGTGATCGATCTACCTCGCTAGTTGCTGCGTTCATGCTTTCTGGAGTAGCCAACTTCATCCTTGTTGAGGTGCTTTCATGACCCGGGCTCATTCCATGTTGGTCGCTTCGTGCCTGGCGTTTTTGGCGCTGGCAGCGCTGGCCCCCACCGTTCGGGCGTCGGAAGACTTGGATCTCTCGTACATCACCGCCGACGCGGTGGCCGCGGTGGTGCTGCATCCCAAGGACATTCTCGCTTCGCCGCAGTTGGAGATGCTTCCCACGGAAGTGATCGGCGCGGTGGGCGTCGACTACCTCGGTGTCGATCTGGCGGAGGTCGACGTGGCCATCGGCATCCTGGGCATGGCCGAATTGGCCGGCGGCCAGCCGGGGCTGGGCGCCGTGCTGCACTTTGCCAAACCCTACGATTCGAAGGCCGTGCAGGCGAAGCTGGGACCCACCACCGTCGAGGCGAAGGTCGACGACAAGACCTACTACAAGCCGAAGAATCGCGGTGGATTCGGCTACTATGCTCCCGACGACAAGACGCTGGTCGTGGGGACCGAGATTCAACTGCGCTCGATGGTCGCCGCCCGAGACGTCGACAGCCAGCTGATCAAGCTGCTCAAGCAGGTCGATACGCACCGGTCGGCCGTGGCCGTGCTGGACGTGGCGAGCGTGCGGCCGTTCATCAACCTGGCTTTGTCGCAACTGCCGCAACTGCCCGACCCGCTCAACGAGTTTCTGGAACTACCGCAGCTCATCGAGTGGCTGTCGCTGTCGATCGATTTGCGGGAAGGATTCGCGATCGACGTGACGCTGGCCGGCGCCGACGCCGTCGCGGCTGAAGAGATCAAGGAATTGGTCGAGCGGGCCCGCACGCTGGCCAAGCAGTTCGTCGAGACGCAACTGATCGGCCAACTCAGCACCAGCGACAGCGCGATCGACGGGGCCATGGCCAAATACTTGCGGCGCGTGATGTTCAAACTGCTCGATGCGGTGGAGATCAAGCAGCAGGACGCAGAGGTGCAGATTGCGCTGTTCCGGGGTGACTTTATGGAAGCCGTTGGGGCCGTCGGCTTGGCTGTCGTGATGCCGACGTTGCAGACGGCGCGCGAAGCGGCGCGCCGCGCCCAGTCGACGAATAACTTGCGGCAGATCGGCCTAGCGATGCACAACCACCACGACGCCTTCAAGCGCTTTCCGCCTCCGGCCATCCGTAGCAAGGACAACAAACCGCTGTTGAGTTGGCGGGTGAAGATCCTGCCGTTTGTCGAGGAGATGGAGCTCTACAAGGAGTTCCACCTCGATGAACCTTGGGACAGCGAGCACAACAAAAAGCTCATCGAACGAATGCCCGACCTCTATGCCAGTCCCAACGTCCCGGATGAAGGACGAACGGTCTATCTGGGCATTGCGGGTGCTGGCACCTTCTTCGACCCGAAGCTTAAGGACGGCCTGTCGATTCGTCAGATGATCGACGGCACCTCGAAGACGGCGATCGTCGTCGAGGCGGACCCCGAACGGGCCGTCGAATGGATTAAGCCCGACGACTGGGACTACGACCCCGATAATCCGATGGCGGGGCTGGGCCATCTGCGGCCTGGCGGGTTCAACGCCCTGTTCGCCGACGGAAGCGTACACTTCATTAGCAATGCGGTGGATCCGGCGGTGTTGCGGGCCCTGTTCAGCTATGCCGGCCGCGAGGTGGTTCAGTTGCCCCAGTAGCGAACCTCCCCGGGCGTCGCCGCGTCGTTGAAGTGAAGTGCCAGGTATCGATGCCACTGCCAGCGGAGGAGTCATGGGGACCGTCTATGCGGAGTTGAACGACAAGCTGCGGGAGTTCGTCGAAGCGCAGCAGATGTTCTTCGTGGCCACTGCCCCCGTGGCCGAAGGGCATATCAATCTCTCGCCCAAGGGGCTGGAGTCGTTTGCCGTGCTCGACGCGCACACCGTGGCCTACCTCGACCTGGCCGGCAGCGGTATCGAGACCGTGGCCCACCTGCGCGAGAACGGACGCATCGTGATCATGTTCTGCGCCTTCGACGGAGCGCCGAAAATCGTGCGGCTCTACGGACGAGGGCGCGTCGTCGAGCCGGCCGATCCCCAGTGGTCCGACTACAGCGGCCGCTTCCAGCAACTGCCCGGCACGCGATCGATCATCGTCGTCGATTTGGAGCGCGTGTCCGATTCGTGCGGCTTCGGCGTGCCGCGGTACGAGTACGTCGGCCAGCGCACGCAGTTGACCGACTACGGCGAGACAAAGGGCCCCGAGAAGCTCGAACAGTACAAAGCCCAACACAACCGCGAAAGCATCGACGGCCTGCCGGGTTTGCGCGTGTTGGCCGCAAGCGAGTAATGTCAGCGCGAAGCTGCGACACCAGCCCGAAGCGCGAGCGAGAGTCGTACGCATCGTGCCGAGCCGAATACAACGACCCTCGCTCGCGCTTCGGGCTAGTTTGGCACGGCGTAGTTTGTGAGCAGGTGGACAGTGAGCAAGCGATGCCAGTGCGTGCCACCGCGTGACTATTCCTCGTGCAACTCCTTCAGCGCCTCGAGCACCTCGGCGTCGTGGCCGTCGACTTTGACCTTTTTCCAGACGCGGGCGACCTTGCCGTCGGCGTCGATCAGAAACGTCGAGCGCTGGATGCCCATCGACTTCTTGCCGTACATGTTCTTTTCGCGCCAGGCGCCGTACTTCTCGGCCACGGAGTGCTCGACGTCGGCCAGGAGCGGAAAGTTGAGTTTGAACTTATCGCGAAACTTTTCGTGGCTGGCCACGCTGTCGGTGCTGATCCCCAGCACCTTGGCTTTGTGCTTGGAAAGCGCGCTGCGGCGGTCGCGAAAGGCGCACGCCTCGCGAGTGCAGCCGGGGGTGTTGTCGCGCGGATAGAAGTAGAGCACGACCGGCTGCCCGCGCAAGCTGGACAGTTTGACTTTGCTGCCGTCATCGGCGGGTAGCGTAAAATCGGGGGCCTTCTTGCCCGGCTCGACCCAATCGGCCATCGGTTCAATTCTCCAGGAAGCGAAACGAAACACAGAATTGCCGAGATCCTAACATATTCGCCCGCCGCTCGATCGCCTCAAACTCCGCGAACAGCGAGTTGGGCGGCCCTCGCCCGGGCGGCTGCCTTCGGGCCTCGTGCGCTTCGCTTTTCTTGTGCTTTTGACTAGAATACAGACGGCGTTCTTGCCGGCCGCAAGAACCAGAATTGAGGAACCAAAGGCTATCGCTAGTCCCGTCGCACACACCGACCAACGACACAGTCGCAGCCTCGAGCGGGCCAAGGCCGCCGCAGGCGTGGCCGATATGAATCGGGCCCGCGACATCGTCATTCTCGATCTCCGCGAGCAGACGCCGGTCTTCGACTACTTCGTGGTGGCCACCGGCAGCAGCCGCCGGCAATTGCACGCCATCGCCGAAGAGGTCGACGACGTGCTGAAGCGCGATTTCGGCGACCAGCGAATGGGCATCGAAGGCTATGCCGAGAGCCGCTGGATCCTGCTCGACTTCGGCGACGTGGTCGTCCACTTGTTCGACGACGAAACGCGCGAGTTCTACGATCTCGAGCATCTCTGGGCCGGGGCCAAACGCGTGACCTTCGAGCCCGAAACGCGCCCCGCCGCCGACGACGCCGGCCAACCGCAGGCCTAGCCGCGGTTTGGGGTTGCGGGTTTCTCGATCGTGCTGGCAAACTGGGGCCCTTGGGCTCGGCTCACCGGATAGCGCGGCGACCGCCGCGGTGCCCTCGAATCGCGGGCCCCTTCTCTCTTTCACACCGATGCGTAGGAACTGCCGGCGGTATGAACATTCTGGCCGAATTGCAGGAGCGGTTTCGCGCGGCGCTTGCCGAACTGGTCGATGATCCGACCGAGTTGCTGGCGATGGTGCGCAAAAGCAGCGAGCCCAAGTTCGGCGACTACCAGGCTAACTTTGCCATGGCCCTGGGCAAGCGGCTCAAACGCCCGCCCCGCGATGTCGCGGCCGAGATCGTTCAGCGGCTGCAGATCGATGATTTGTGCGAACCGCCCGAAGTGGCCGGTCCCGGCTTTATCAACCTGCGTCTAAAGACCGATTGGCTCGCGGCCGCAGCGACTCGGACGCTGGCGAGCCAGCGGCTCGGCGTGACACCGGCCAAGGAGCCTCGCACCTATGTCGTCGACTACTCCTCGCCCAACGTCGCCAAGCCGATGCACGTGGGCCATATCCGCTCGTCGGTGATCGGCGATTCGCTCAAGCGCACGCTGCGATTCCTGGGCCACAAGGTGATCGCCGACAACCACATCGGCGACTGGGGCACCCAGTTCGGCATGATCATCTACGGCTACAAACACTTTCTCGACGAGGCCGCTTATCGCCAGAACGCAGTGGCCGAGCTGGGACGTCTGTACAAGTTCGTCAGCCGCCTGGTTAGCTATCGCGAGGCGGTGCGGTCGCTGCCCGAGATGCGCAACCGCCTGGCCGAGCGCCGCGACGACGCGGCCCATCTGGCCTCGGTCGCCCAGGAGCGGTCCGACGACAAGGGTGCGGCCAAGGCAGCCCGCAAGGCCGAGGCGGGCGCAAAAGAACAAGCCGCGGCCCTGCAGAGCCTCGAAGCCGGGATCGCCGAGGTGGAAAGCGATCCGGTGCTCTCGAAAGCCGCCGCCGCCCATCCCGACATCGAGAAGCAGGTCCTCGAAGAAACGGCCAAGCTGCATCGCGGCGATGCCGAGAACGTATCCCTGTGGAAAGAGTTTCTGCCGGCCTGCCTGGAAGACATCCAGCGGATCTACCGCCGACTCGACGTTTCGTTCGACGTCACGCTGGGCGAAAGCTTTTACAACGACCGGCTGCCCGGGGTGGTCAATGCGCTCGTGCAGCGGGACATCGCCCGGGAAAGCGACGGGGCGATGTGCGTCTTTCTCGACGACCACAAGACGCCGCTGGTGATCCGCAAGCAGGACGGAGCGTTTCTCTACGGCACCACCGATCTGGCCACCGTGCAGTACCGCATGGAAACCTGGCATCCCGACGCCATGCTGTACGTCGTCGATCATCGCCAGAGCTTGCACTTCGAGCAGTTCTTCGCCGCCGCGCGGCTGTGGGGCTACGACGACGTGGAGATGGTGCACGTCAGCTTCGGCACCGTGCTGGGCGAAGACGGCCGGCCGTTCAAGACGCGCTCGGGCGATACCGTGGGGCTCGAAGGCCTGCTCGACGAGGCAGTGCGCCGGGCCTACGAAGTAGTGAGCGAGAACGACGACAAGAAGCCCGGGGGCGCCGAGATTGAGCCCGAGCGGCGGCGGGAGATTGCCGAGGTGGTGGGCATCGGGGCACTCAAATACGCCGACCTGTCGGTCAATCGCACCAGCGACTACACGTTCAGCTACGACCGCATGCTGGCCCTGAACGGCAACACGGCCACGTACATGCAATACGCCTACGCGCGGGTGTTCGGCATCTTCGCCAAGGGCGACATCGACGTCCAAGAGTTGCGTGCAAGCGGCGCCGCGATCGATTTGAGTCATCCGGCCGAACGGGCCTTGGCTGTTGGTTTGCTGCAATTCTTCGAAGCGCTCGAGGCGGCCGCCGCCGAATACCGCCCGAACCTGCTGACGACCTACTTGTTCGACGTGGCGGGCGCGTTTTCGATCTTCTTCGACCAGTGCCCGGTGCTGAAGGCCGAGACGGAGGAACTGCGCACCAGCCGGTTGCTGCTGTGCGACCTGACGGCGCGGACGCTCAAGCAGGGGTTGGATCTGCTGGGCATCAAGGTCGTCGACAAGATGTAGCGCGGCGACGCCTATGCCTTGGCGAGCTGTTCGTAGCGGCCGAAGATCATGCGGCCGGCGCTGGTCTGCAGCACGCTGGTGACGGCGATCCGCACGTTCTGGTTGATGTGATCGCGCCCGCCTTCGACGACGATCATCGTGCCGTCGTCGAGATAGCCCACGCCCTGGCCGACCTCTTCGCCCTGCTTAACGATCTTCACTTCCAGGTTTTCGCCGGGAAGCACGACCGGCTTCAGCGCGTTGGCCAGATCGTTGAGGTTGATCACCCCGACGCCGTGCAGCCGGGCCACCTTGTTCAGGTTGTAGTCGTTGGTGACCACTTTGCCCTGCAGGTACTTGGCCAGCAACACCAGCTTCAAGTCAACGGGATGACCGGCCAGCTCGGGCAGCTCGCGATCGAAGATCTTGAAATCGACGTCGTGGTTGTTACTCAGCCGGTTGAGGATGTCGAGCCCGCGGCGGCCGCGGCTGCGGCGCAGCTTGTCGGAACTGTCGGCGATGGCCTGCAGTTCGCCGATCACAAACCGCGGCATGATCAACTGGTTGTCGAGCACCTTGGTCTCGACCACGTCGGCGATGCGGCCGTCGATCACGACGCTGGTATCCAAGACGTAGGGCTTAAGCCCCTTCACTTCCTTGACGAACTCGACGTAGGGAATAATGAAGCGAAAGTCGTCTTTCGTCTGCAGCAGCACGCTGATGCACGTGTAACACAGCACGGTGCCCAGCACGAGTTCGACGATCGGAATCACCGGGCTTCCTTCGGCCAGCACGGGGTTGAGGGCGAGCCGCAGCACGTAGGTGAGGAACAGGCCGACGATCAGGCCCAGATAGACCGCTGAAATCGTGTCGATTCGCTTCCGCGGCGTAAGCCGATCGAGGGCGATCACCCCCGCGGCGAACACCAATAGCCCGCCAAAGGCCAACCAGGGGACGAACTCGTGCTCTGAGTAGACCGTCCCGGAGCGGATCAGTTGCACGCCGATGCCGATCACGACGGCCAGGAACAAGACGCGTAGGACGAGTAGTCCCATGAAAAATGGCACTCGTGGGGGGTGTCAGGGCAGGCGAAGCCAGTACGTCTATTCTAGGTCTGGAATCGTCCGATTGCCAAGTAGCCGCTTCGGTCAGGGGCCCGAGCGGCCAAAACGCTGCTCGAAATCGCGCCAGGCGTAGCGGTCGGTCATGCCGGCCAGATAGTCTGCTACCGTACGCGTCAGGCCCGTGGTGGCCACTCGGTCGGCGAAGCGCGCGGGCAGCCATTCGGGATGGGCCACGTAGCCTTCGAACAATTGGGCCAAGGCGGCCTGGGCGTTTTGCCGGTGCTGGAGCACTTCGGAATGGCGGTAGACACGCCTCCGCAGGAACGCTTCCAATTCCTGCTTCTGATCCGCTAGCCGGGGGCTGGCGGCGATCAGGATGCCCGAGCGGCGGGCTGCTTCCGGGCTGTCGATCGCCTCATCGGCCAGCCGCGCGGAGGCCCGCTCGAGCAGGTCGCCGACCTGCCAATCAATCAGTTCGTGCAGCACGGCCCTGCGCAGCTCGATGCCCGCCAGCCCACCGTGCCGCCGGCGCACGCGTGCCGCGGCGCCCGACCACAGCGGCTGGGTCAGCAGCTCATCCAGCGAGAGCAATTCCAATTCGAGCGCGTCGTCGGCGTCGTGCGTGTCGTAGGTGATGCTGTCAGCCGCTTCGACGACCTGCACTTCCAAGAGCGGAGCCTCGCCCTGGTGATCGATGCGCGTGCCCTGCCCCGCCAGGACTTCGCGCGTCAGGTTGAGGCCGGGAAACTGGTGGTACCGCGTTTCCAATTCGCGCACGATCCGCAGCGCCTGGGCATTGTGCGAGAAGCCTCCCTCGTCGCGCAGGGCGGCATCGAGCGTGTCTTCGCCGGCGTGCCCAAAGGGCGGATGGCCCAGGTCGTGCACCAGAGCCAAGGCCTCGATCAGGTCCTCGTTGAGCGCCAGGGCCCGGCCAATCGTGCGGGCGACCGAGGCGACTTCGATCGTGTGCGTCAGCCGGGTGCGATGGTAGTCGCCCAACTCACCGGTAAACACTTGCGTCTTGCCGCTCAGCCGCCGATAGGCCGCGCTATAGGCGATGCGATCGCGGTCGCGCTGGAATGGGCTGCGGTACGGGTGCTCCGGCTCGGGGTGTTCGCGTCCGGCCGACTGCGCGCTGTGCATGGCGTAGGGAGCCAGCAGCTTCTGCTCGCGGACCGCGATGGATTCAATCGCTTGAGGCATGGATGGCGTCGAGACGTTTCGCTTTTTCGAGCGGCTCAATTGCCGTCGCCGGAGGAGCGGGCCTCGTCGAGCATTTCCCACAAGGCGTCGAGCGCCTGCGGAATTACGCGCAGATCGGCTAGCGCCGGCATGAAGTTGGTATCGCCCTGCCATCGCGGCACGATGTGCCAGTGCAGATGGCCGGGCAAGCCGGCGCCGGCCACGCGGCCCAGGTTCAACCCGACGTTAAAGCCCTCGGCTTTCATCAACCGCTCGATCCGGGCGATGTAAGTCGTGATCAACTGCTGCAGCTCGAGGCTTTCGCCCTGGTCGAGCTCGTCGGGCCTTCCCTTATGCAGCCGCGGAGCCACGAGCAGGTGGCCATTGTTGTACGGGAAGCGGTTGAGCACCACCAGCGAATGCTCGGCCCGCTCGACCAGCAGGTTGCCGCGATCGTCGGAGTCGGCCACTGCGCGGCAGAGAAAGCACGACTCGTCGGCGCCGGGGAGCCAGTCGAGCTCGGCCGCAGGACGCTTTGGAGCCTGTCGGGCTTCCTCGTCCGCCGCGCCGCTGACGTAGGCCAGACGCCAGGGTGCCCAAAGCTGTTCGTGTCGGGCCAAGGCAGAACTCTCCGCGTGCAATCGCATCTCGTGCGCGAACGCCGCGCACGTGCGCCCGAAGTCTATGCCGCGCTGTACGCGCCGACAAGATCAACCGCCGCTACTCGCCCAAGTAGGCGTCCTGCACGCGCTTGTCGGTGAGCAACTCGGCGGCGGTGCCCGCGATCGTGATCTGGCCCATCTCCATCACGTAGCCGCGGTGCGCGAGCTTGAGGGCCATTCGCGCGGCCTGCTCGACCAGCAGGATCGAAATGCCCTCGTCGTTGAGCTTGCGCACGACTTCGAAGATCTTCAGCACGATCATCGGCGCCAGCCCCAGCGAGGGCTCGTCGAGCAAGAGCAGCTTGGGCCGCCCCATCATGGCCCGGGCCACGGCCAGCATTTGCTGCTCGCCGCCGGAGAGCGTGCCGCCGGCCTGGTGTTTGCGTTCGGCCAGAATCGGAAAAAGCTCGAAGGCGTGCGCCAAGTCGCGCTCGATGCCCGGCTTGTCGCGGCGCGAGAACGCGCCCATCTGCAGGTTTTCGAGCACGGTCAATCTCGGAAAGATCTTGCGTCCCTCGGGCGAATGGCAGATGCCGCGGTGCACGATCTCGTGCGCGGGCAGCGCGTGAATCTCCTGCCCGGCGAGCCGCATGCTACCGCGCCGCGCGGGCAGGCAGCCGGAAATGGAAAGCAGCGTCGAGGTCTTGCCGGCTCCGTTGGCACCGATCAGGGCCACGATCTCGCCGGTGTCGACTGTGAGCGAAATGCCCTTGAGCACTTCGATCGGGCCGTAGCCGGCATAGACGTCATCGACCTCGAGCAGCGGCGGCATCTAGCTCACCTCCTCGTCGCCGAGATACGCCGCGATGACCTTCGGATCGGTGCGCACTTGTTCGGGCGTCCCTTCGGCGATCTTGGTGCCGTATTCCAGCACGGCGATGCGGTCGGAGATGCCCATCACGACGCTCATGTGGTGCTCGATCAACAACACGGCCAGGCCGCGGTCGCGGATCTGCTCGATCAGCCCGTTGAGCTCGCTCGACTCGGCCGGGTTCATGCCGGCGGCCGGCTCGTCGAGCAGGATCACTTGCGGCTCGGTGGCCAGGGCCCGGGCGATCTCCAGCCGTCGCTGCTCGCCGTAGGCCAGGTTAGCAGCCAGGTGCTGCTCTCGATGGGCCAGGCCCACGAAGTCGAGCAGCTCGCGAGCCTTGGCGCGGGCTTCGCGCTCCTGGCGGCGGATGCCGGGCGTGCGGATGGCCATCCGCAGCACGCCGCCATGCAGCCGGCGGTCCATGGCCACGAGCACGTTTTCGAGCACGCTCATGTTTTGAAACAGGCGGATGTTCTGAAACGTGCGGGCGACGCCGGCCAGGGAGATCACCTCAGGCGTGCGCCTGGCGCGATACCACACGGCCAGCGTGCCGGCAGCGCCGACGACCATGCCGCCCAACAAGGCCAGCCAGGCATTGCGGCGACGGGCGGCTGCCGCGCGGTCGAGCGACCTGTAACGATCGAGTGCCGACTGGCGATCCTCGGCCGAATCGAACGTCGCCAGATCGTCGGTATCGTCCTTGTTGCGAATGACAAACTCGCCGTCGCGCTCTTCGAGATAGGTCGTGGAGCGGATGGGGCCGGGCCGGGCCACGTCGATCAGTTGCCTGAGACTCTCGCGCGTGCGCTCGGCCTCGTCGCGCGACGGAGCGTAGGCCAGCGTCTGGCGGCCATCGGCGGTGCGCACGGCCCACCGTCCGCCCCGCATCGGTTCCAGGGCCAGCGCCCCCTGCCAATAACCCCAAGCATCATGAATCGCGGCCCGATAGGAAAAGTCAGCGCCGGGACCGGCGTAGTTGCGCTTGATCGTGGCCCGCCACAGGGCGTCGACGTTCACGGCCAGCAAGGCCGCGGCCAGTCCCGTGGCCAGCCCGATGGCGACCGCCGCGGCCACGACTTTCCAGGTGAAGGCCCGCTCGAGTGCCCTGCCGCGAAAGCGGATTTGCCCGCTCGAGGGATCGTAGATGCCCGTGATGACGTTGAACACGGTCGTCTTGCCGGCGCCGTTGGGGCCGATGATCGAGTAGATCTCGCGCTCGCGCACGGCGCAGTCGACGTCCTCGACGGCGGTCAGCCCGCCGAATCGCACGGTCACTTTGTCGAGCTCGAGCAGCGACATCTAAGCGGTCTCTTCGGTCAACGGTTGCGGCGTGTGCATTTCGGCCTCGATCTGCCGCGAAGGCAGCAAGCCCTCGGGGCGGAAACGCATCATCAGGATCAACGCCAGGCCGAAGATCATCAATTTCCAGTTGCTGAACGTCAGGAAGCGGTTGTCTCCCGAGCTGATGCCGGATGCTTGAATGAAACCGTCGAGCACCGGCGCGACAACGTTGTCGAAACCGATCAGCAGCAACACGCCTAGCAGCGTGCCGCGCAGGCTCCCCAGCCCGCCGAGAATGATGCAGCACAGCATGAGCACCGAGCGATTGAAGTCGAACGCGTCGGGCCCGGCCGTGCTGGCCAGCACCGTCGCATAGAGACAGCCTGCCATTCCCGCCAGTCCGCACCCCAGCGCAAAGGCCGAAAGCTTGACCCGCGAGGCGTTGATGCCCATGCAGGCGGCGGCCAATTCGTCTTCGCGAATCGCCATCCAGGCCCGGCCCAGCCGCGAGTCTTCGAGGTTGTGCAACAACCAGATCACGACCAACAGCAGGCCGAGCGCGAGGAAGTAGAACAGCCGGTAATCGAGGCTCCAATCGGGCGTGATCCCCAATAGCCTTAGCGGAGGCTCGAGAAACGCAGGCAACTGCGGCGGCGGCACGGGATTGAGCCCGCGCGTGCCGGCGGTGATCTCCTCCAGGTTCCGAAGCGTGAACCGCGTGACCTCACCAAAGCCGAGGGTGACGATCGCCACGTAGTCGCCGCGCAGACGGAGCGTCGGGGCACCCAGCAAGATGCCGGCCAGTGCCGCCGCGCCCGTCGAGAGCACAAGCGCCGCCACGAAACCCACGCCGAACGGATAGGCCGGCACGGTGAGGATGCCGGTGACGTAGGCTCCGATGCCGAAGAAGGCGGCGATGCCCAGGTGGAGAATGCCGGTGTAGCCCACCACCACGTTGAGCCCGAGGGCCAGAATCGCGTAGATGAAAATGTAGGTGAGCTGGCCGCCGATCGAGATGCCCGTCCAACGGAACAGCACCTCGTTGGGATAGACCAACAGCGGAAAGGCCACCAGCACGGCCAGGTACAGGGGCCAGGCAGGCATGCGATCCAACCAGCGAGGTGCGCTCATACCTTTTCCCTCGCGTGCGTGCCGAGCAATCCCGCCGGGCGGAAGACCAGGATGGCGATCAGGATCACGAATACCAGGGCGCTGGTCCACCGTTCGCCCACGTAGCCGGAGCCGAATGCCCGGGCCAGCCCGATCACCAGGCCGCCCAACACGGCACCGGGGATGTTGCCGATGCCGCCCAGCACGGCGGCAGTGAAGGCGTACAGGCCGTTGGTGAAGCCCATCTGGTAGCTGACCGTGTTGATATACAGCCCGTAGATCACCGCCGCGGCCCCGGCCAGCGCTCCGCCGATGGCGAACGTGACGCTGATCACGCGATCGGCGTTGATGCCCATCAGCTTCGCGGCCAGCGGGTCCTGGGCCGTGGCCCGCATGGCCTTGCCCAGGCGCGTGCCTTTGACGAACACCGAAAGCGCGATCATGATCGGCACGGTCACGGCGACGATCATCAGGTCCTTGTAGGTGAAGCTCAACGCGGCCTCGGAGCCGAGCAGATTCTCGCGCGAGACCAGGTCGGGGAAATGGCGATCGGCCGCCCCACCCCACAGCAGTCCCACGTTCATCAGCACGAACGACACGCCGATGGCCGAGACCAGCGGCGCGAGCTTCGGCGCATCGCGCAGCGGCTTGTACACGGCCAGATCGATGCCGACGTTGAGCGCCCCGCAAAAGATCGGCACCACGACGAACAACAGCCCGATGCCGAGCCAGCGTTGCCAGAGAGCGGCTTCTTCGAGCCCCATGACACCGATCAGCGCCAGGGCCAGGAACGAGCCCAGCATGAATACTTCACCGTGGGCGAAGTTGATCAGCTCGATGATCCCGTAGACCATCGTGTAGCCCAGGGCCACCAGGGCGAACAAGGCGCCGTTGGAGAGCCCGATCAGCGTGTATTGCAGGAACGTCTGCCAAGCGTCGGGAGCCTCGGCGGCGGCCAAAAGAACGGGAAACATCACGGGCAGTTCATCCCTGCAAGCGGACCAGCGGCGTGCGCCTCGCCAGCCGGCGTTCGTTACTGCCCGAGGAGTTTAACAAATTCGAACTGTCCGTTGCGAATGGTCAGCCCGCTGATCGTGGTCAGCGTGGAGTCGCCGTTTTCGTCGAACGACCAGGTGCCCAGGGCTCCCTGGTCGAAATCGCGGATACCGCGGGCCGCTTCCAGGATGGCCCGGCGGTCCTTCACGCCGGCTGTGCGGATGGCTTCCAGGGCCGCCTTGGCCGCCTCGTAGCCGTAAATGGCGTAGCCCTCGGGCTTCTTGCCGTGCTGCTTGATGTATTCGTCGCGGAAGCGCGCTCCGGCCCCGGTCCATTGCTCAGGAGGCAGTCCGCCGAAGGTGACGTAGACGCGGTCGTTGACGTTCTCGGCCCCGGCCGATTCGATGAAGGCCTCTTCGTAGCAGGCGTCGGGCACCATCAGCTTGGCGTCCAGCCCCGCGGCAACCATGTCCTTGGCGATCTGGCCGCCTTTGCTCTGCGTGGTGCCGCCAAAGTAAACCAGATCGGGCTTGAGGCTCTTGATCGTGGCCATCAGCGGCTTGAATTCCTGGGCTTTGACGTCGATGCTCTCGTGGCCCAGCACCTCGATGCCCAGCTCGTGGCAGGCGTCGATGAACAGCGTGGCGATGCCCTTGCCGTACACCTCGTTGTCGTCGAGCACGTACACGCTCTTGAAGCCCAGCTCCTTGGCCCATTGGGCCCCCAGCGGGCCTTGCAGGTCGTCGGTCGGCACGAGCCGCACGTAGGTGATCTCGCCCGAGGGGCGATAGATGTCGGGCTCGCCGGGATCGCCCATGCCGGGCTTGGTGAGCCCGGGCCAGGTGTTCACGGGGCTGATCATCAGCAGGCCCGCCTTATTGAGGATGGGCATCGAGATCTTGGCCGCGCCCGAGTTGTAAGTGCCCAGGTAGACCATCACGTCGGGATCGCCCACGGCGCGGTTGGCGTTGGCCGTCTCGGCCTCGGCGGTCCACTGGCCCGCGCCCGCGGTGGCGTCGTCCCAGTCGAGAAACTCGATGTTGAACTTGCCTGCCTTGTAGCCGGCCTCGTCGAGGGCCATTTTCATGCCGCCGACGATCGTGTCGGTTTGGGCCTTGGCACTGCCGGTGCGAGGCAGGCTAGAGACGATCTTGATCGTGTTCGGGTCGCCGCCGGCCGAGCCCCCCCAGCCCACGATCGTGGTGACGGCTAGCAGCGCGACGAGCAGCAGAGGCGGGATAAAGCGAGTCATCGAGGGGATTTTAGCGCCCTGGAAAAGCAGCGTCAATTTCACCCGGCTCGGGGGCGAAAGACGGCGTCCCGTCGGAGGCGAACGATCTTGACGCGCGGGGCCGGCCTCCGCTACCGTTCGCCGCTCGATTCCGCGAACCGGCGCGCCGCTGTGCCGGGCCCGGGACTCTTGGCCCTCGGCAGACCATCCAGGCACCTCTCAAGCGAAAGCAGAGCACTCCTATGAGCGTTGCTTCCTCCCAGCATCTCACGACTGCACATGCCGTTTCTGTGTTGGGCAAAGATGCCGGCAGCGTTCCGTTGCTGGACGTGAACCGGCAGTACCAGGCACTTCGTGCCGAGCTCGACAAGGCGATCTCGAGCGTGTGCGAGAGCGGCCGCTTCGTGCTGGGACCCGAGTGCGACGAGCTGGAAAAGAACGTTGCCGCGTACTGCCAGGCGCCGCACGCCGTGGCCTGCGCTTCGGGTAGCGATGCCCTGCTGCTGGCGCTGATGGCTTGCGATATCGGCCCGGGCGACGAGGTGCTGATGCCCAGCTTCACGTTTTTCGCCACGGCCAGCGCCGCCTGGCGCCTGGGTGCCAAGCCGGTCTTCGTCGACATCGACCCGGCCACGTTCAACCTGAACCCCGAGTTGCTTGAGGGCCTGATTACTCCCCACACGAAGGCGATCCTGCCGGTGCACTTGTTCGGCCAGTGTGCCGACATGCCCAGCGTAATGGCCGTGGCCAAGCGTCACGGAATCTTCGTCGTCGAGGACGCCGCGCAGGCGATCGGCGCCGAATGGGAAGGACGCCGCGCGGGCAGCTTCGGCGCGGTCGGTTGCTTTAGCTTCTACCCGACCAAGAACTTGGGCGGATTCGGCGACGGCGGCATGATGACCGCCACCGGTTCGGGCCTCGAGTCCCGGCTGCGGCTGCTACGGGCACACGGCATGCAGCCCCGCTACTGCCATCACGTGGTTGGCATCAACAGCCGGCTCGACACGCTGCAGGCCGCCGTGCTCAACGTGAAACTGCGGTTTCTCGAGGACTGGATCAAGCGCCGCCAGGCCAACGCCGCCCGCTACGACGAGTTGTTCGCCAAGGCGAGGCTGACCGATTTCGTGTCGCTGCCGGTGGCCGACAAGCGCGGCCGCCACGTGTGGAACCAGTACACCATTCGCGTTCCCGATGGCCGCCGCGATACGCTGCGGGCCTACCTGGGCGAGCGGAACATCGGCACGGAGATCTACTATCCCATCCCGCTGCACTTGCAGCAGTGCTTTGCGCCGCTGGGATACGAGCCGGGCAGCCTGCCCGAGACCGAGCGGGCGGCCGAAGAAGTGCTTGCGCTGCCGATCTTCCCTGAGTTGACGGCCGAAGAACAACGCACGGTCGTGACGGCGATCGCCGCCTTCTACGGCATCGAACGGAAGCTGTAGGCGAGGAAGCCCTACAACGCTCTGAGTGGAAAGGGGCCGCGACGCCCGAGGCACGGCGAGGCCTCAGACCTCCTCCTCTTTTTTCTTCTCGTCGACGCGCTCCTTGCGGCTGCTCGGGCGGCAGATGGTCATCAGCCCCAGGCCCGTGATCATCATCACCAGGATGTACGGAAAGACGTACGACTTGGTGGGGGCTTCCTCTTCCTTCTTCTTTTTCTGAGCCTCCGCGGTCGCGGGCATCGATACCGCGACGACCAAGGCCAATAGCGCGACGCCGCAGGCGCGCCCGAGCTTGCGTAGGTGAGTCATCAGGGCTGAGGGCTCCGGCGTACTCGTGCGGTGCGACGTCGTTTTTATGCCGACTGCTCCGCCGAGCGCGCGTTCATCGGGTCGAGAAGGAAAAAGTCATCCACGGGCGCCGCCAACTGGCGGAATGCTTCGGTGGGCACGGCCAGCGTGTCCCATCGCGACGAAATCTGCCGGGCATGCATGGCGTACTCCCGCAATCGCATGCCCACGAAACCGTAGATCCCGCCGCGAAACTCGAACAACCGCTCCACCGGCAACGGAGCGCGATTGCCGACCACATTATAAGCGAACACAAACAGGCCGCCAAACCGCGGGCCGAATCGCCGCTCCCAGCGTGCCAGGCTCACCAGGTCGTCACGCGTGGACCAGTTTCGCCAGTACTGCTTGCCACCGGCCGGAAAGCGGCGGCCCTTCACGTCGACCAGCCAGGCAAACTCGCCGGGCGGCGAGACGATAAAGTCGAGATTCTTGATCGAGCCGTCGGGAAAGCGGCTGCGCCGTGCCTCGTCGACCGCCACGTACGGCACGCACCGCTCGCGCAGGTACGCCTCGAACGCCGCCTCGTAGTGGTTGAGCCGATTCGCCACGGCATCCCCCTTTCGGTAGACCATCATAACCGATCGAGGGGATTTGGCCAGGATCGCCTGGCCTCAGGCAGGCGACGCTTTAAGCAGCTCGGCGATCGTGCCGGGGGCGTCGTCCAGCGGCACCGTGGTGCTCTGGCCGCTGGCCAGGTCTTTGAGCTGGCACTGGTCCTGGGCCCACTCGTTCTCGCCGGCCACGACCGCCACGCGGAAGCCGCGACGATCGGCATACTTGAGCTGTGCCCCCAGCTTTTTGGGCTCGGGATAGAATTCCACGCCAATGCCCGCGGCCCGAATGGCCGTGGCCAGCCGCAGGTAGTCGTGCAGGCGGCTTACGTCGAAGTAGGCCAGGAACACGGGGGCCGGCGTTTGCACCTTTTCGACCATGCCCAACTCTTCCAGCGCCGCCAGCAAACGATCGAGTCCCAGCGACGCCCCGATGCCGGGCAGCTCTTGCTTCGAATAGAGCTCCGCCAGGTTGTCGTAGCGCCCGCCGGAGCAGACGCTGCCGATGCCCGGCAAGTCGTCGAGAAACGTCTCGAACACGGTGCCCGTGTAGTAGTCGAGCCCGCGGGTGATCGAGGGGCTGATGCGCACCCGTCCTTCGTCCACCCCGGCAGCGACGACCGCCGAGAGCATCTCGGCCAGCTTGGCCACGCCGGCCTGACCCTTTTCGTTCCCGGCGACGAGGCGGTCGAGGGCCGCGAGAATCTCCTGGTTGCTGCCGTGCAGTTCGGCCAGTTGCAGCACGCGGCCCGCCTGGTCCGCGGTGGCGCCGGCTGTCTGGTGCATCTCGGCGGCCACCTTATCGGCCCCGATCTTGTCGAGCTTGTCGAGTGCCCGCAGGATGGCCACCGACTTGTCGGCTAGATCGAAGTGATCCAGCAGACCGTTGAGCACCTGGCGGTTGTTGACGCGGATCGTGAAGCCGGGGATGCGCAGGGCTTCGAACAGGTCGTGAATCACCAGCACGGTTTCCACGTCGGCCGTGATGGCCAGCGTGCCGAGCGTGTCGAAGTCGCACTGCATGAACTCGCGGTAGCGGCCGCGCTGCGTGTTCTCGCCGCGCCACACGGTGGCGATGTGGTAGGCCTTCAGCGGCGTGCCCAGCTTGCCCACGTGCTGGGCCGCGAAGCGGGCCAGCGGCACGGTGAGATCGAACCGCATGCCGACCCACCGTCCGCCGTGGTCCTCGAACTTGTAGAGCTGCTTGTCGGTTTCCTCGCCCCCCTTGCCAGTGAGGATCTCCAGGTACTCCAGCGCCGGCGTGTCGATTGGGGCGAAACCATACGAGCGATAGACGCGCCGAGCCGTTTCGATCAGCCACTCGCGCGGAATCATTGTCTCGGGCAGATGATCCCGAAATCCTTTCAGCGTGCGGGGTTCGATGCGCTGGACGTCGTTCACGGCGGTTTGGGGGCTCCATTCAAGAAGCAGCGGGAAGCATCACGCAGGCCGCGGGGCGGCCCAGACCCAGGATACCGGGGCGTGATCGGAAAGAAAACGTGTGCAGGCGGCGAAATGAACCCCGCGGCGAGGCCGCCGGCGGGCTGCACGACGAACCGACACGCATCGAGCCGCCCGGGATCGCGCGCTTATGTCACGATGGGCAGCAGCGGCGGCTTGGTACTGCGAATGCTCTGCCCCTTCTTTCTGGGCAGCGTGGCCTCGGCAAACTCGGCCGCCTGCTCGGGCGTTTCAATGTATTGTTCGTAGCACCAGTCGTCCTCGTACTCGCACTCTTTAGTGGAGTACTCGCGGCAGATCTGCGGCCGGGTTTCGTAGATGCCACAACGATGGTCGGCCTGCAAGTGCTGGCACTCGCTATAGACGAGCAGGTACCAGGTATCGTCCTCGCGAAACACCGTCGCCCCGTGATGCAGCAGATACCAGCGAACGTATTCCCAGTCGGAGAACGTGTCGGGCGTCTCGATCGGCAGGGCGAAATACCGGCAGCACTTGGCCGTGCAGTAATTGCACAACGACTCGCCGGGGGCCAATTGGTCGCGTCGCAGTTTCGGTGTCTGTACGTCGGCCTTCACGGGATCTCCTTCTCCACAGCCTGAAGCATAAGGTTGCCGCGCGCGGCGGCGCCGTTGATGTTCATGCCAGCAAGCGTAGCAAACGCGCCTGAAAAACTCCAGGACAACTGGGTGCGCGTGGCCCGCGGATTCCCGCCCTCGTAGAATCCAGTCGGCGCTCGCTTACGATCGTTGCCCCACGGCGCGCTGGGAGATCCTCGCCTGTGAAACCCGTGCTCGTTCTGCGCCATTCGCCTCACGAGGCGCTTGGCAATCTGGCGGTGGCGCTGCGGGCAGCCGGGCTGGAGCTGCGCGTGGTGAACTGCTTCGCCGAGGACTGGCCGCAGTTCGCCGCCGAGGGATTCAGCCCGCCGGACTATAGCGGCTTGGTCGTGATGGGCGGGCCGATGAACGTCGACCAGACCGAGGAGTATCCATTCCTCCATACCGAGGCCGGCTGGCTGCGCCAGGCGGTCGAAGCCGAATTGCCCACCCTGGGCGTATGCCTGGGCGCTCAACTGCTGGCCAAGGCCCTCGGGGCCCGCGTGCGAGCCAACCCCGTCAAAGAGATCGGCTGGTACGAGATCGAGCTACTGCCCGAGGCCCGAAGCGAAGGCCTAATGGCCGGCAGCCGCTCGCGCGAAACGGTGTTTCACTGGCACGGCGACACGTTCGATTTGCCGGCCGGCGCCGTGCATCTGGCCCGCGGGTCCACCTGCCCGCAGCAGGCGTTTCGCTACGGCCAGCGAGCCTACGGCGTGCAGTTTCACCCGGAGATCACGGCCGAGATGGTCGCCCACTGGCTGGCGGCTCCCAGCGCCTGCGCGCTGCTTTCGGAGTTGGACTACATCGATGCCGACGCGATACGCCATCGCACGCCCGAGGCCCTCAAGGCCATGCGGCCGTTCTCCGGGCGGCTTTTCTCGGGCTTCGCCCGCTTGTGCGGGGCCGCTGCGAGCTAGTCGACGGGCCGCAGGCGATATTGCCAGCGCACCGTGGTCGGCAGCGCGTCTTCAGCCGGAGCGGGTCGGATGTGTAGTGCCGCCTCGTCCCGGGTAACGGTGGCGGTCGACTCGACGTGGAACGGCTGGGCGTTGCCAACCTCGTAGCTGCTGCCCAGCGGTCCGGCCGCGGCGCGCAAGCGGCAGGCCACGTCGAACGTGATGCACGACCCGTCGGGCTCGATCTCGACGCTGGCCGACCAGTGACTCTTGCCGGCCATGCCCACCAACAGCGCCTGCGTAGGCGCCCGGTCGGACACTTCGAGCGACTGAAACGGCGGGCTCACCGGCCATTCGTCCTGCGACGAGCCTTCGCGCGTGGCCAGTGCGACCACCCACGTGCCCCCGCGGCGCAGCAGCACCTGGTGGGCATATCGATCGTGTTGCCAGAAGAAGCGAACCTGCACTCCCCCGGCTTCCAGAATGCGATCGCGCATGGCCGGCGTGCGAGGGACCTAGTTCATGGCTGGTACGCGATCGATCTTGTGGGCCAGTCCAATCAACTCGGCCCGGGAGCGTACGTCCATTTTGCGGAGCACGCTGGCGCGGCGAAGCTGAATCGTGCGGAGGCTCAGATCGAGCTTCAGCGCGATGGCTTTGTCGGGCTTGCCGGCGACCGTCAGGTCGAGGACCTGCTTTTCGTCGGGGGTGAGCGTGTCGTAACGCTTGAGCATCTCGCGCCGCTCGGTGCTGGCGTCGCGCTGCTGCGCGTCGCGCTCGATCGCTCCCCGCACGTGATCCATCAGCACGCTGCCGCGGTAGGGTTTCTCTAGGAACTCGACGGCACCCGACTTGATGGCCGCCACGGCCGCCGGGATGTCGCCGTGGCCGCTGATCATGATCACGGGCACTTCGATGTGCCGCTCGGCGAGCGCCGCGAGCACGTCGAGACCGCTGACCTGGGGCATTCGCAAGTCGAGCACGACGCAGCCGGGCTGATCGGGAGAAAAGTTATCGAGGAATTCCTGCCCCGAGGCATAGCATTGGACTTCGAGGTCCATCGACTGCACCAGCGCGGCTAGCGATTCGCGCGCCTGCTGGTCGTCGTCGACGATGGAAACGATGGGAGTCAGGGACATGTCAGGCTCCTGCACGCGGTAGGGAGAAAGAAAAGGTGACGCCGCGCCCTGGGTTGGGGCGTACCCACAGACGGCCGCCGTGGTCTTCGACGATCGAGCGGCTGATGGCCAAACCGATGCCAACGCCCTCGCGCTTGCTGGTGAAGAACGCGTCGAACACGCGCTCCAACTCGTCGTGCGCAATGCCTTCGCCGCAGTCCTCCACCGAGATCTGTACCTGCTCGCGGCTGGGACGCACGGAGATGGTCACGCGGCGGTCGTCGGCATCGTTGCCGGCCATCGCATCGCACGCGTTGCTCAGCAAGTTCACCAGCACCTGTTGCACCTGGATCCGGTCGGCCGCGACGATCACCTCGGGCCCACGATCCCAGGCGATGCGGACGTTCTTCCAGCGGGTTTCGGTTTCGAGCAGGTCGAGCACCTCCTGGATCAGCCCGCCAATCTCGACGTCCGCGCGGCAGGGTTCGGCCTTGCGGGTAAACGAGCGCAGACCGCGGATCATTTCGGCCGCGCGATGCGTGTTGGTGGCGATCTTCTCAATCCACTCCCGCAGCTTGTCGTCGCCGCCGGGAGTGCCGATGGCCCGCACGCAACTCTCGGCATAGTTGCTGATAGCCGTCAGCGGTTGATTCAATTCGTGGGCGATGCCGGTGGCGATCTCGCCCATGGTGTTGAGCCGCGCGTAGTGGGCCAACTCGGCCTGGTGCAGCCGGGCCAGGTCCTCGGCCCGGCGCCTTTCAGAAATGTCCATCATCGAACCGACCATCCGCGTGGGCGTGCCGTCGGGGTCGGACATGACGAATCCGCGGTCGAACACGTCGGCGTAGCTGCCGTCGGCTCGGCGGAAACGATACTCGAAGGCGCATTGCCGCGATCCGCTGCCGTCGGCCGAGGGGATCTGGCTGAGAACTCGCGCCCGATCGTCGGGATGCAAACGCTCAACCCACCAGTCCAAATCGGGCGAGATTTCTTCGGCGCCGTAGCCGAACACCGACTTGAAGGCCTTGCTGCGCCAGACGAAATCGCGCTTGAGGTCCCAGTCCCAAATCGCGTCGTGCGTGGCCTGTGCCGCCAGGCGGAAGCGTTCTTCGCTCTCGCGCAGTCGAGCCTCGGCGCGCTTCAACTGGGTCACATCGATAATCGACCCAACCATCCGCACCGGCTGGGCATCGTCGTCGAAGATTACGAATCCGCGGTCGTACACGTCGGCATAGGTGCCGTCGCGGCGCTGGAGACGATACTCGAACACCCACTTCTGCTGCCCGTCGACCGCGGTGCGAGGAATCTCGGCGAGGATGCGTTCGCGATCGTCGGGATGAACGCGGCGGCGCCACCACTCGACGACCGTTTCACGATCGCTGTCGAAAGTGCCGAAGGTCTCCAGGTAAGCGTCGTTTTGCCAGAGTCGGTTCTCGCGCAAGTCCCAGTCCCAGAAAGCCTCGTTCGAGGCCGAGGCGATCAATTGAAACCGCTGATGGCTCTCGCGGAGTTGCTGCTCGGCCCGCTTGCGGTCGGTAATGTCCTGCCCATTGGCGAACCAGATGCCCTTGTCGACGTTGGGCACCGCTTCCCACAGAATCTCCTTGTAGTCGCCGTCGCGCGTGCGGACCCGGGTTTCGACGCCCACGACGTGCTCGCCCTGGCGGAGCCGCATGCCCATCTGTGCCATGCGGTCCCGGTCGTCGGGATGGACCAGTTCGATCAGCCGATGCGACATGGCGTCCTGCTCGGTGTGGCCCAGCACGCGCTGTACGTTGGGGTTCCAGCGCTTCATGTAGCCGTCGAATCCGCCGATGCACAGCAGCCGCATCGATTGATCGGTGAGCTGGTCGCGTTCCTCCTCGGCCCTCTTGCGGTCGGTGATGTCGACCATCATGATCATCGCGCCGTGTTTGCGAGGATCGAACAGCGGGCTGGCCGAGAGCTTGTACCACTTCGTCGTGCCGTGCTCCTCGCTGCGATATTCCGTGTAGAACGGAGGGCTGTCTCCCCGCAACACGTTTCGCAGGCCGTGGGCAATCGTTTCGGCCTTGTCGCGATGCTGGGCGACCGCCGTGTCGCAGATCTCGAGGAAGTCGACGCCCGCGGTATGCTGGGCGCTCTGGTAGTAGGTTTCGTATGCGGCTTTGCGCCACGCGTCGTTGACCGCGCGAATCACGCCGTGCGGATCGAGCACCGCCAGACGCACCGGCAGCGCGTTGAGCACGCGCCGGTACGCGTCGGCATTGCTCGGTTGCGTTACGGCATGGCCATTGCGACTGAAGCGGGGACTTCGCGTGATGGCCTGGTAGATACGCTCGCACCACAGCTCGGGCGAAGTCGACGCCTTGGCCAGATAGTCGGCCGCGGCGCCTTTCATCGCTTCGGTGGCCCAATGCTCGCTGCCGCGATCGGTGACGATGACCACGGGCACCTCGGGAGCAGCCGCGCGGACCGCGTGGAGCACGTCCAACTCGTGGTCGACCGTATGCGACAGCTCGCTCACCACGACGTCGACTTTTTCGGAGGACAGGATATCTCTGACCTCGGCAGGCGAGTCGGCTTCGAGCGTCTCCATCTCGCCGCCGGCGTGTACCAACGCCTCGCGCACGCGCTGGCGCCCAGCCGGGTCTTCATCCACCAGCAGCACGCGGAGAGTGCGGCCAGCGGCCCGCCCATTCGCAATCGTGGACTTTTCCAGGGACGATCCGGCCATCGAAAATCACTCGAGCCTGGCCGCCGCAAGAAGCGCTTAAGGCGCCACATTTTGGCGGCAAACGGCAGCCCGCGACACCTGCGTCACACCGCTGCAAGAGGCCTCTTCGTTTGTGACGCATATCGGGCAATAGCTTGTTTCCTTCATGTTCCTCCCCCGGGGAAAGCCCGTCAAGTATGGGCGGGCCGCGACGCCTTGATTCACCGGGCGAAATGCACAAAGATACTGGTTTGGTACCTAGTCACTCGGGCATGCCCCCTGCGAATCGGCAAGCGAGCGACTCCTCCGCCGCGTGGAACCCTATGTTCGATCAAATTGAAAAACTCAAGCAGGACTACACGGACAAGTACGTCGAAGTCGACGGCTCCATCCCCGAGCTGGCCCGATTCGTGGGTCACGTGGGTCAGGTCAGAACGGTCAACATGAGCGGTCGGGCGCTGGTGGAGTTCGAGGCTTGGAACAACATCGGCTGGTACGACATCGAGCTCGACTACTTGAAGGTGGTGCCCAAGCCCGACCCCAAGGCCGCGGCTGCCAAGATCGCTCCGAAGCCGGCCGCGAAACCGGCGGCCAAGCCTGCCGCGGCAGCCGGCGACAAGAAACTGTCGCCGCTTGAAATGGCCCGCATGCAAGGCGCCGCCAAACCCTCAGGCGCGAAGCCGGCCGGCGGCAAGAAATCGACGGCCGACATTCTGGCCGCCGCACGCGCGGGCAAGGGGGGAGGTGGCGGCGCGGCTACCGAGACGCCCAAGAGCCCGCCTGCCGGCGGAGGCAAGATGAGCACGGCCGATATCCTGGCCGCGGCGCGCGCCAAGAAGGGAGCCGGTACGGCGGAGCCGGAAGCCGAGGCCCCTGCCGCCGAACCCGCGAAGCCCGCTCCCAAGAGCGCGCCGGCCAGCGGAGGCAAGATGAGCACGGCCGACGTTCTCGCCGCAGCACGCGCAGGCAAGGCCGAGGCCCAAGCCGAGGCTCCCGCTGCCGAACCGGAAACCGAGCCGGAACCGGCGGCCGAGCCCGAGCCAGCCGCTGAAGCCCCCGAGCCGGCTGCCGAGAAGCCCGCTGGCTTTGCGCCCGGCGAAAAGCCGACGTCGGTCGCCGAGATTCTCGCCTGGTGCCGCGAGCACGACGGGAAGTAGAATCCCGCCGCCAGCGATAGAAGCCATGGAAGGTTTGCGCGCATGCTCAGCGATCGAGTGCGAGCCGAACTCGCCCAGCTAGCCGTCTCCCGCGTACCACAGCGCGCCGAGCCCCGGCGCGTGCCGCCCCCCGCTCGGCCCGACGCCGACGCGCTAGAGCGCGAGCCGCATGCTCGCCGCTACGGCAATCACCACGGCGAACACTTGCGATTCTGCCGCCCGCTGGCGGAGCTGCTCCCCGGAGTCGAACGCCACGTGGCCGGGGCACTAGCCCGTCGCGGGGGTGCGCCCGCACGGCTGCACGCCGAATTAGCGTCCGCGGCGCGGCATTTTCCCGAGGCCACGCTGTTTATGGACCTGGAGACGTGCGGCTTTGCCGGTTCGCCCGTGTTCCTGGTGGGCCTGGTACGCTGCTCGGGCGGTTCGCTGGTGATCGACCAGTTACTGGCACGGCACTATGCCGAAGAGCGAGCGCTGCTGACGACGTTCTGGCAACTTGCCGCGGGCTGCCGCACGCTGGTCACGTTCAACGGCAAGAGCTTCGACTGGCCGATGGTGCTTGATCGCAGCCGGCGCCATCTGTTGCACCGGACCGACGGCATCCGCTTTCCTCGCACGGCCGCGGCGAAAGCGAACCGCCCGCTGCCCGGGGGCGACACCTGGGTGCACTGCGATTTGTTGCATCATGCCCGGCGGCAGTGGAAGGGCCTGTTGCCGGACTGCAAGTTGCAGACGCTGGAGCAATACGTTTGCCGGCGTCGCCGCCGCGGCGATTTGGGCGGGGCGCACGTGCCGGCCGCCTACCACGACTTCGTGCGCACCGGCGCCCCCGCGGCGATGCGGTCGATCCTGCTGCACAACGCCCTGGACCTGGCGACGCTCGTGCAGTTGACGTGCGTGCTGCTCGCGTGCTGAGTGCTTCGAGTTTCTGGGAGGGCGCAAAACAAAGGCCACGGCACACCCGCGAGGGACGTGTCCGTGGCCAGGTATAATCAAACCTCTAGCCCAATGCGACGGAGGAGTCGCTGCGAGAAGAGCGGGGCCAGACTGTGCTATGCACTAGCCTTTTGGTTGACCCAGGCTCACGCTTAAAGTAGGTCCTCCCGACGGATTACAGGCCAAAGAGGTTTGAAGTTCCCAATGTCTTTGTAGGCATCGACCGTGCTGCTGACAACTGCGACTTAGATCGGCAGTTTCGCCGGCCAGCTTGGGCCGATTTGTTCCGTAGCGCAGGAAATTATACCCCGCACTCCGGTCCGGTTTTAGCCGAAAATGGCGGCCCGACCCGAAATGCAACGGGACCGGCCTTGGGCATAAGATTTGCCCGACCGCGCGGGCCGGACGGAAGGCGGGAACCGCAGGGAGGCCTTACCGCGGGTGTGACTGCGCCAAGTCACGCAACGAGGAGGATTGTTCGGTTTGCAATTGGTCGTATTCGCTCCACAGAAACGAGTCGACCGCTTCCTCGAGCTTTTCCAACGTTTCGTAGGTGCCGTCGGTAATCAGCCGCTTTAACTCGGCGATCTTCGCCTCGCGTGCGTCCGCGTCGGCAGAACGTGCCATCGTTCACCCTCCGTTTGCTGCCCGCCTTGGGTTTAGCCACACTCCCTCAAGGCGCATTTCCAATCCTGGCAGGCCCCATGCTAGCAAAAGATCGCGGAAATGAAATCCGCTCCTGCGGCGGGTGCGAAAAACACGGCGCCGTTGGCGAAAAAAGCGCGGTTTCTTCGCGGGGAATGGTGCACGCGAACTTCTCGCCGGGCGATCCTTCGATGTGGAAAAAGTGTCAATTCCAACCGTCTTCGACACTACTTCTCAATCACCCAGATGTTGCGATAGGCAACCGGATTGCCGTGATCCTGCAGCTTGAGCGGCCCCTTACCGGGCGCTTCGGTGGGAGCTCCGCCGGGCGTCAGGGTCGGTAGCTCGAAATCTTCGAAAATCGGCACGCCATTGTGCTTGACCGTCACCTTGGCGTTGGACGTTTTCTTGTCGCCCTCGAAGCGCGCCGCCGTAAAGTCGATGTCGTACGTCTGCCACGAAAGCGGCGGGTAGCACATGTTCACTGCCGGCTGCTGGATCTGGTAGAACCCGCCGCACTCGTTGTCTTTGCCCTCCAGACCGAACGAGTCGAGCACCTGGCACTCGTAGCGGTCCTGCAGGTAAACGCCGCTGTTGCCGCGGGCCTGGCCGCGAGCCTCGGGCATGAAGGGCGTGCGAAACTCCAGGTGCAGCGTGAAATCCTGGAAGTCGTCGGTGCCGATCACGCCGGCCATCAGGTTGCCGTCGACGAGCTTGCCGCCTTTCCAGTGGTCGGTGTCGTCGCCGTCGAACAGCACCACGGCCCCTTCGGGCGGCTCGGCCCCCAGCGTCGGACTCTTGCGCTCGACCTTTTCCAGCGAGGCCAACTCGTTTCCGCCCGGATCGAGAATCTTCATCTTGCCGTCTTCGATCAAGGCCGATCCGCTATCACCAGTGAAGACGATCTTGCCGTCTTCGGTGACGCCGTCGGCTTCGAGTTGCGGTTGGCCGCGTTCCCAACCGTCGCCGGGTAGCCCGCCGAAGTAGAACACGCCATGAAACTTGGCATCGCCCAGCGCGATCACCTGCGCGCCGACTTTGAGCGTTTCGGCCTGATCGGGCGACTTGAGCTCGCCTTGGTATTCGCCCTGGATGGCGAAATCGGGGCCGGCCTCAGCCGAGTTCGTGACGACGGCCGACGAATCCGCCGCCAGGGCCATGCTCGAAACTCCGCAGGCGATCACCGCCACCAACAAGCTCTGCCGCAACATATCGCGATTCTCCTGAGAAGGTCATTCATCGGTGCGTTACGAGGTTCAGCGGCCTATTCTGACCACCGCAATCGCGCGCCGCAAGCGCTCAGCGCGGCGGCGGCCGCCGGACGCACCGATGCGCAAAAAGCAGGCCCGCGAAGTCGTCCCCCACGGGCCTGCTGCATGCAATGTTGCGAATCGGGTCGCTAGGCGAAGAGGTTGTGCACGACTTCGGCTTTGACCAATTCGCGCGGCTGGTTCAGGTGGTTGTAGACGATCGTGGCCGGGTTGATGCCGATAGCGTGATAGACCGAGGCCAGGATCTCGATCGGGTGAACCGGATTGTCCAGCGGGGCCGACGCCGTGCCGTCGGACTTGCCGTAGACGAAGCCGCGCTTCGCGCCCCCGCCGGCCACGATGCCCGTGTAGCAGTACGGCCAGTGATCGCGTCCGTCGTCGTTGTTCGAGTTGCCCGAGGTGCTCACGCCACGCTGCGGGCTGCGGCCGAACTCGCCGATGGTCACGACCAGCGTATCCTCGAGCATGCCTCGCTCGTCCAGGTCGGAGATCAGCGCCGAAAGACCTGCGTCGAGCATGGGGGCCGACTGGTTGCGCATGCGGTTGGAAAGACCCGTGTGCACGTCCCAGGAATGGTTGTCTGAGTTGGCGACCTTAGGCCAGACCACTTCCACGACGCGCGTGCCGGCTTCCACCAGGCGGCGGGCCAGCAGGCAGCTCTGGCCAAACGTGTTGCGGCCGTAGCGGTCGCGGGTAGCATCGGTTTCGGCCTTCAGGTCGAAGGCCTCGCGGGCGCGGCCCGAGAGGATCAGGCCCAGGGCCTTGTCGTAGTACTCGTTCAGATCGTACTTGGCCACGGCCTTGTCGACCGCGGGCATGCCGTCGTTGATCAGGTCGCGGAGCCGGGCGCGGCGCTCGAGCCGGGCGCTGCTCACTTCCGGCCGTAGGTCCAAATCGTCGACCTTGATCCGCTCCATCTTTTCCATATCCATGTCGTCGCCGGATGGATACAGATAGTAGGGATCGTAGGCGCGGCCCAGGAAGCCCGCGGTGCCGCCCTTGCCCACGACGTTGCTCTCTTGCAGCGGACGGGGCAGCATCACGAACGGCAGCATCGGCACCTCCGGCGGCTTGAGCCGGATGATGTTCGAGCCGAACGTGGGGAAATCTTTGGGCGACGGCGGCTCGAGCTGGCCCGAGGGGCTCACCTTGTCGGTGGTGTAGCCCGTGTGAATCTGGTAGATCGCCGCCGTGTGATTGAACAGGCCGTTGGGCGTATAGCTGACTGAGCGGATCATGGTGAACTTGTCGTTCACCTGCGCGAGCTTCGGCAGCAGCTCCGTGAAGTTGACGCCCGGTAGCTTGGTGGGGATGGGATTGAACACGCTCTTGACGTTGTCCGGCACATCCTGCTTCGGATCCCACAAGTCGAGATGGCTGGGCCCGCCCTGCAGGTAGACCATGATCACGCTCTTGGCCTTGTTCCAACCCGGTCCGCTGCCCGAAAAGGCTTCCGACGAATTGGTGGCCGCCTGGGCCTTCTGCAACTGCAGGACGTCGGCCAGCGAGAGCCCCAACAGCGACGCTCCCCCCACGCGCAACACGTCGCGGCGCGTCATGCCTAAGCCAGGATCACAAAGATCTTTGCCAAGCTGGCCGGGGATTCTGAGCATGGTCGGTTACCTCCGGTGGGACAGTCGATTGTGGGGGCGGGAGCTTCCAAGCGGTCGGCGGGAACATAGCGCAACACCCGGGGCGCAAAGCCCCACGTTCGGGCTACAGTCCACCGGCAGTATAACGGTCCGCCGAGGTGAGTGTCAAACAACGAGCGACACCACGCAACAGGCGGCCGAAACTGTTACTTCCCACCTGGCTCGGCCCGGGCCTGGCGGGGCTTGGCCGGCAGGTGCGGCACGAGCGCGGGCCGCGTCTCCTCGGCGGCTTTTGGCTTTGCGGCGGCAGCCAGTTGATGCTGCTTGGCCCACCACTTTTTGACCTTTTGGCGGTCGTCGGCCGAGGTGAAGCGGTACCCGATGAAGTGGTACACCTCGGTCACCGATTCGGCGGCCGTGGTCAAGCCAAACGAGCGTACCGACTTCCCGTGACGATCGAGCAGCAGGCCGGCGGCGCTTGCGCCCAAGGTGGGAGGCAGATCGGGATCGGTCGTCAGCGCCGCGTCCTCGTCGAGCAGGCTGGCCAGCCACTGGTCGACGTCGGGCCCCGGGTCGCGCTGGGCAATGGCCAGCGCCGCCACCCAGGCGATCTCGACGCGGTTGGGATAGCGCGGTTTGCCTAGCGCGCCGCTGCGGGCCAGCTTTTCCAGGGCGGGAATCGCCTCGTGCGTGCCCACGCGGCTCAGCACGGCACAGATGCCGGAATAGACTGTTTGCTGCGTATTGAGCCCGCCCGGCGTGGCGTGGAGGGGCGCGTTGGGCACGGTGTCGAAGTAGTCGCCCACGAAGCGCGAAACAGCCCGCGGCTCGAGCGACGCCAGCATGAGCACCTCGACCTCGCTGAGCGGCGTCCGGCGTTCCAGCAAGTAGTCGAGCGTGCGCTTCGTAATCTCCGCCAGCCGCAGCCGCTCGTCGCGCTCGACCGAGTACTCGTAGGCCAGACGGCTCCGCGGCGTGGGCAGATTCGTGAGGTAGAAGAACGTGTCCCGCCCCGGCTCCGGATGAGGAATGGCGACGCGCACCGGGTAGTCGCCCTCGGTCAGCGAATTGCCCGTCACGCAGTGGGCCGTCCTGTCGTCGATGCGATCGAAGTGCGTCGCCCGCGGCGTCGTCAGGGTGTCGTTGAACTGCGGCACGCCGATGATCAGGTATTGCAGAATGTTGTGCTGGCGGTTCGACCAACTTTCAGCCACCATGGCCGGCTCGGCAAAATCGACCAGGTACTGCATCTGGGCGGCTGTATTCGATTCCGGATCCGCGGCGATGCGCTCGTTGAGCTGGTCGACAACCTGCTGCCGGGTGTCGTCGCGGGCGATCAGATCTAGCAGCTCGCGCTCTGCCTGCGACCGCTCGTACTGCTCGATCGACTGAGCATTCTGAGACTTGCCGAGCTCGTCGATCAAGCGCGTGATCTCTTTCTCCGCAGGCTTGGGCAGCGGCACCTTTTCGGGGTCGGCCCGCAACCAGGCTTCGTGCGCGTCGTCCAACAGGGGTTCGAGGATCCGCCGGCCCGAGGGCGTCAAAGCGGGGTTGGCGGCGCGGCTTTTCAGCGCCAGCCACACCGGCACGATCAACTCCGTGTGCTCGAGCATCGCACGCAGACTGCGCACGGCGCTATCGCGCTTCGCATACGAATCGCTGCCGAGCTGATCCAAGAGCGGCTTGATTTGGTCGGTGGTGGGTTTTTCGGCCGCAGCGGCTGCCGGCGCGGGTAGCTCTCGCAGCAGCGATTCGAGCCGCGAGCGAACTTCGAACGAGGCGTCGTCGGATACCAGGGCACGGCGAAAGCGTTGCGCCAGGTACTGGGCTAACTCCCCTCGCCCGGCAAACTGCTCGAGACGGCCCGCCGCTTCGTAACGGGTGGCGAAGTTCGGATCGTCCAATGCCTCGATCAGCGCGTCGACCTGCCGGGCTACCGCAGTGTCGACGCCCGAGGGCTCGCCGGCCCGGGCCGCACCGAACCCCGCCAGCGCGCCAGCAACCAGCGCCAGCACGAAGTGCCGCGGCCAGCCGTGCTTGCGTCGACCCGGGATGTTCATGCAAGCTCCTCGGTGCGGTGCGGCGGGGGAGGCCTCGACGGAGCGCGCAGTGCGCGTTGCCGAACAAACCTCCATGATACTTGAATTGCCGAAACCGGGCCAATCGGCCCGACCGCCTGCTCGGGCCGGTAGAATAGCTCGCAGGTGAGCTAAGTTCGCCGGCTCTCGCGGTCGATAACCGCTACGATCGGAAACAGCGGCCAAGCGCCTGAGCATCGATCGGGGCACCGAATATCCGTCTCCGCCGGCGAATGCTTCCCGAGTACACTGCACGCTCCACAGGAGGCATGCATGCTGAGTAGTGCGATTCTGGCGGTTGTTCTTTGCGCGTCGCCTGCCGCGGGAGCGGATACGGCGGTCGTCTGTCCCAGGGAGTTTCGTGAAGCCCTGGCCCCCTGGCTGGCTCATCGCCGCCAGCAGGGCCACCAGATCGTGATGCTTAGCAATCTGGGTTCGCCCGATGAAGTGCGGGCATCGATCCGCCGCGTGGCCGCCGGCGGGAACTTGCGTTTCTTGTTGCTCGTGGGCGATGCCGACCCCGAGCTGTATAGCGTGGCGGCCGTGCGTCGGCGCTCGGTGCCGGCACACTATTCCAAGGCCGTTGTGAACGTGCAGTTCGGGTCCACTCGCGAGATCGCCACCGACAACTGGTACGCCGACTTGGACGAGGACCGCGTCCCCGATATCGCCGTGGGGCGGTTGCCCTGCGACTCAGCGTCGGAGCTGAGCCAACTCGTCGAGAAGATCCTGGCCTACGAGCGATCGGCCGATTTTGGGGCCTGGCGGCGTCGCGTGCACTTCGTGGCCGGATTGGGCGGTTTCGGGGCCGTGGCCGATGCGGTGTTGGAATCGGCCGCCAAGTCGTTGATCTGCGAGGGCGTGCCCTCGGCCTACTCCACCACGATGACCTACGGAAGCTGGCGAAGCCCCTACTGCCCCGACCCGCGCGACTTTCGCCGGGTGACGCTATCGCGGCTCAACGAGGGCAGCTTGTTCTGGGTGTACATCGGGCATGGGCAGCCTCACGCCGTCGACGAGGTGCTGGTGCCCGGCGGGCGGTACCCGATTTTGACCTGCGATGACGCCGCGCGCCTGGCCTGCCGCAATGGTGCCCCGATCGCCTGTTTCTTGGCTTGCTACAGCGGGGCCTACGATCTGCCGCGCGATTGCCTGGCCGAGGAGATGTTGCGCGCCCCCGGCGGGCCGGTGGCCGTGCTGTGCGGTTCGCGGGTGACGCTGCCGTATTCGATGAGCGTGATGGGCTCGGAGCTGCTCGGCCAGGCCTTCGGCGAGCAACCGCGGACGCTCGGCGAGATGTTCCTGGAAGGAAAGCGGCGGATGGTCGCCGACGAGGAACCCGGCGCCTACCGCCAGGCCCTGGAAGCCGCCGCCCGGCTGATGAGCCCGACGAAGGATCAACTCAGCGCCGAGCGCGAAGAACATCTCGATCTGTTCAATCTGCTGGGCGACCCGCTGTTGCGGGTGTCGTTTCCGGGCCGGCTGGAGCTTGACGCGAACGAGAGCATCGCCGCCGGCGAGACGCTGACGGTCTCTGGGACGTCGCCGTTGGCAGGGCGCGGCGAGATCGAACTGGTCGTCGGCCGCGGCAGGCTGACGTTTCGCCCGCCGCTACGGCAGCGGTTCAATGCCGAAACGCTGCGCGACTATGCCGAGACGTATCGACAGGCCAACACGCCGCAACTTTGCATTCGCCGCGTGAGCCTCGAACGGGGTGCATTCAGCACGCAAGTGACCGTGCCGCGCGAAGCGCGCGGTCCCTGCCACGTGCGGATATTCGTGGAAGGGACCGACGGTTGTGCCGCGGGAGGCATCGACGTTGTCGTCGAGCGGGAAAGCCGGGAGGCGCTCAAAAACAAGCGTGACGACGCGGCCGGAGAGTAATGCCCCCGGCGCCGCGCGTCTGCGTGGCGGCGAATGCATCCAGGCCATTTCCAGTCGGCCGCCCCACGCACCGCGCGGCGAGGCGCGGGTGGGGGCCGAAATGTTTCTCGCTCGACTCGAGCAGGCGCTACCAGCTAAAGCGCTTGTTGCGCCGCCGGTGAATGCCGTTGTGCTGCACCACGGGACGGTTGGCGCGGGAGTAGTTGGCGCGGCTCTTCTTCGAGCTCTTGTCTTTCGAAGTCCGGCGACCGAAGTCGGCGCGATATTCGAAATCCTGGTCTTCGTAGTTGGAGTTGGCCATGTTCATGATGTTCCTCACTTGGGGGCATTCGCCCCGGATTAGGGCCTAACGTCTTGCACTAGCAGCTCTCATTTCGCCGCGGGCCGCGCCGGCGAACGTTCGCCGGGTTTCCACAGCCGCTCGGCAATCTCTTTTGCCTCGCCGCACAGCAGGCTGATGCTGTTGTCTGCCCCGCTGACTCCGGGCAGATACATCCACGCGCCGTGCTGGCGAACCCAAATCTCCTCTTCGATGTCTCCTTCGTTCCCACAAACGATCGACAGCAGTCCGCGGCAGGAGGCCAATTCCTCCAGCAGCGGCCGGAACGTTGCTGCCGGCTGTCCGTCAAGGTCGACAACCACCAAATGGACCAGCCATCGGTTGACGTGTTTCAGCGCCGCCGGTCCGTCGGCGCACAAGGACGTTTTCCATCCACCGTCTGCGGCCGCCCGCTTGAGCATTTCGCTGCGCTCGGGAGAGGCCGACACGATCAAGCAGTTGAAAACGTTCACCAGCTTGGCGGCGCGCCGGGAGTACTTTTGATGTACTTGCCCCCGGACGCTGAGCGTCTTCGTGTCGCGATAAGGCATGTGTGGTCTTCTGCAATCGGTAACAGGGACTGGATTCTGTCAGGGTCTGCTCTACCTTGGTGCTCGTCGGTTCCCTTCCGATCCTTCGATTGCCAGACCGTCTCGTGAGCGAGCCGTATAGCAAAGGCGCCGACCCGCAATCGAGTGCGGCCAGACGCATCACGTTGTCACCAAAGCTCCGCCTCTTGCTCTGTGCCGTTGTCTTTCTCTGCGCAGTTGTCCTTGCCATCCTTCCAAGTTCCCTACAGCGGCACGGCTCAGCCCCTATCGCGCCGTGCTCTCCCAGGCGAACCGCCGCGAGGATCCTTCTCGTGCGAAGCGCCGGGATTGCCACCGGCGACAAAGGCAAGTGGCGTACCGTGCCGCTACGATCAATACAAAAGCGCCAGAACGTGCCACATTTCCGGCAAATATGCGGCTCTGCGCTTGTCGCGCAGCGACTTGCGCCCGAAGCATCGCCGGGACCGTTTTTCACAACCTTGGTGATGCCAACGGCGCGAATGGAGCGTAAGTTGATGCGCGGTGTCGCCTTGCCACGAGCGTCATCACATCGGTGAAAGCTCACCGCGATGGTGAGGGCCGGCGGCCGAAGAATTCGCCTAACTCACACAGCCTGTCGCGGTTTTTTTGACGCGATGCCTGTGCGAAGTGGTGAGGTCCTAACGCGAATGGTGAAAGCAGCCGGCGAGAAATGGGCGCCGGGCGAGGGGAGCGTGAACCCGCGCGATCAGGATGCGCGGCGCTGCCAGCAGGCAGTGCTAGCAAGCGAAACGGCTTCTGCGGGAAGCCATCTGCTCAGTGAGAGATGACGAGAGATGGCCCAGCCGGGAAGCGCGATCTAACGCGGGCGCGGACGCGGGCCCTGAGCCAGGCGCCAGGAACTGGAAGAACCGGGTTGATCGGCTTCCATCTGGGCAAGCATCCGCGTGAGCGTGTTGGCGTGCACGCCCAGCAGCTTCGCCGCTCGGCCCTTGTGGCCGCGCGTCGTCGCCAGGGCCTGCTGAATAGCCGCCACGCGCAGCTTCGTCAGGTCCATGTACGGCAGGGGGGCATGATCCTGGGGCAGCGGCTGCGTCTCGGCATGCGGCAAGATCGGGGCACAATCGAGCACGTACGACTGCTCGATAATGTGCGAGAGCTGACGCACGTTGCCCGGCCAGGGAAACTCGCAGAAACGCTTGAGCGTGTCGGCATCCGGCTTCCAGACGTCGCGCTGGTAGCGCTGGGCGCAGCGGCGGGAGAAAAAGTCGATGAACTCGGGGATGTCTTCCACCCGCTCGCGCAGGGGCGGCACCCGGAGTTCCACCAGGTTGAGCCGGTAGTACAGATCCTCGCGGAAGCGGCCTTCGGCCACGTCGAGCTCGAGATCGCGGTTCGTGGCGGCCACGATCTGCACGTCGATCGGCACCGGATGAGCCGCACCGACGGGCGTCACCTCGAGTTCCTGCAGCACGCGCAGCAGCTTGGGCTGCAACTCGAGCGGCATTTCGCCCACTTCGTCCAGGAAAACGGTCCCTCCTTCGGCGGCGCGGAACACGCCTAGCGAGCGACCTGCGGCGCCGGTGAACGAGCCGCGTTCGTGTCCAAACAGTTGGCTTTCGGCCAGGGTGACGGTCAACGCGGCACAGTTGACCGGAATGAAAGGCTTCTGCGAGCGGGGCCCTTGCTGGTGAATCAAGCGGCCCCAGAGTTCTTTGCCTGTGCCGGTCTCGCCCGAGACCAGCACCGTGCAGTCGGCCTTGGCGGCGCGCTGGGCGTGCTGGGCCACTTGCCTGACGGCCATGTTCTGCCCAAGTACCCAGTCATTCGGCGCGGAAGCGGAACGCTTCGCCGCGTCGATGCTGGGGGCAATCGACGAGTGATCAGCCATCTATCAGCAACACCTTTGACAGTGGAACCGGCGCTGTTGCCCCTGCAGCCGGTTCGATCCATCGACGCCGCACTTCTTGGCCGCCGCGACTAGTGCGTACGCCGGGTTAGAGACTCATTAGCCACTCAACAAGGCCCGTTTGGTTACCACGACACATATACGTGCCGACGATTGCCGTTTATTCTAGATGCCTACCAAAAACAATGCAAACTCAGTCGTAGTTGTTGTGGCAGAACGTTTTGCGCAAACATGAAAATGCTGTGTTCGCCAGAAAAAAAGCGCGCCGAAATCACCGCGCAGGAAGGATGGCGATTTTGTGAGTTCTAGGGCGAAGCTTCGCCCCGCTTGAAGAACATAAGGTGTTGCCAGGGCAGCTCATCGAACGACTCGGCCAGCTCTAGGCCGTTGGCGGGGAACTCCTTCATGATCTGCTTCTTGCTCATCTTATGCAGCCGCTTGATTGGCACGCTGGCGTCTTCGAGCCGAAACTCGGCCAGCGCGATCCGACCCTCGGGTTTCAGCGCCTCGCGCATCGCGGAGAGCATTTCGGCCGGGTGTGAAAACTCGTGATACACGTCCACCAGCAGGATCAAATCGACCGAGTTGGGCTCGAGCTTGGGGTCGATTTGCGTGCCGTGGATGAGCTCAATATTCGTGAGCCCGGCCTCCTTGGCCCGCTCCTCGAGCATGTGCAGCATCTCCGGCTGGATGTCCACGGCCAACACGCGGCCCTGCTCGCCGACCAGCTTCGCCAACTGCAGCGTGTAGAAGCCGTTGCCGCAACCGATGTCGCACACCGTCTGGCCGGGCTTGACGTTCAGGGCTTTCAGCAGCGTCTCGCAGTCTTCTTCGCGCTGCCGCGATTCGCGCATCAGCCAGGGCGCGCCCAGGTAGTGCATCGTCGTGGCAATCTTGCGTCCCATGTAGCCGGGCTTGGCCGGCGGAATCTCCTCGGTCGAAGAGCCGTCGGCTTGGGCCGCCTCTTGAGCCGGCGCCGCGGGTAGACGCACGACGAGTTGCACGAGAAAGAGCAGCGCGATGCTGGCGATCCAACGTCGAGGCGGAACTTGCAGGTCTGGCATAAGGAGACGTCCACGGGCTGGGAGCACGATTGGGGCGGCACCCGCGCTCTCGGCGAGCACACGATCCTGCCATGATAGCCCAAATCCACCGGGCAAGACACGACTTCCGGCGGTCGAGCGCTCGAGCCCCGGACGCTACAATCGATGCCGGCAGCCACCCGTGCGGCAATTCTTGCCAGCAAGCCGGGGCCATGAGCGCGAAGTGAGCCCGATGCCGACGTTGAAACGCGAATCAGGCGAAGGACCCCGGCCCGGGGAGACGCCCTCGGGCCAGAGCAGTGCGGCGCGGCGCGAGCAGTTCATCCCGCTGCGCAAGGCCGACCTGGACGACGCGCTACTGGCCGGATTCGACGTGCCTCCGGCCGATGGGACGCAATTCCGCCGCTTCGCCCGCATGCTGCACGCCGTGGTGCACAGCGAGTTTCTGGGTGAGTTCGAGGCGCTCAAGGACGCCTACGCTCCGTTCGATCCCGACTCGGATACCCAGTGCCCGGCGGAAACCTCCGAGGAGCAAAGAGACGCGCTGCGCCGACGGATGTTCGACCGGTTCGAGTGGTTGCTTTCTCGGGGCAACTTCATTCGCCTGGCCGAAGAAGAGATCAACGCGGCGCTCAACACGCGCAGCCACTGGGGATTGCACCTGACGGTCGACTTCGAGCTGTTCGACCGTCTCGAGCTCTACTACCGCGGCGACACCTTCGGCACCCGCTACCGCCGGCGGCTGCTGAATCGCTTTCGTCCCGAAGAAGTTCGGGTGCCGATCTATCAGCGGTTGGTCGTCATCTTTCGGCTGCGGCCCGGGCAGAAGACGTCTCGAATCTTCGACACCGAGGCCGTGTACATCAAGCTCTTCAAGGAGATCCCCAAGCTCGATCTCGACATGCTGCTCCCCGAGACGCAAGTGCGGATGACGCTGCTGGACCGCATGCGCGTGATGCTGCCCACGCTGACGGGGATCGGCATCGCCGTTTACAAGATGGTCTGGGCCCTGGCGCTGACGTTCGGTTCGACGCTGGCTCTGTTGGGACTGATCGGCGGCACAGTCGGCTACGGCGTCCGCTCGCTATACGGTTATTTGAACACGCGGCAGAAGTACCAGCTCAACCTGACGCAGAGCCTGTACTACCAGAACATCGACAACAATGCCGGCGTCATTCACCGGCTGCTCGACGAAGCCGACGAGCAGGAAAACCGCGAGGTGCTCATTTCCTACTTCTTCCTCTGGCGCCAGGCTCCCCAGGACGGCTGGACGGCCGAGGAACTCGACCGCGCCGTCGAGCACTGGTTGCATGCCCATACCGAGCAGCACATCGACTTCGAGATCGCCGACGCCTTGAACAAGCTGAAGCGGTTCGCCTTGGCCGAGGTTCACCAGGGGCGTTGGAAGGCCTTGCCGATCGAGCGTGCGATTTCTGCGCTAGTGGATCGCTGGAGTCGCTGGCCGGACGAACCGGCTGCCGGCGGCGAAGCCGTTCAGGACAGCGAAGCGTAGCCCCCGCGGAAGTAGACCAGCGGCTTGCCTTCGCGGACGTGCGCGCCCTCGACCTCGCCGACGACGATCGTGTGATCGCCGCCGGGCAGCAAGTCGACGATCTTGCATTCGATCGAGGTCACCGTGTCGTGAATCAACGGCGCGCCGGTCGCGCCGTCGGTGTAGCCCACCTCGCGAAACTGGTCGCCTTCGCTGGCAGCGAACCGCCGCGAGACCGCTTCCTGGTCCTCGTTGAGGATGTTCACCGCGAAGAAATGATCTTTCTCCAGGTGATCGTGAATCTTGGCCCGCTTGTCGATGCAAATCAGCACCAGGGGCGGCTCGAGCGATAGCGACGTGAAAGCGGTCACCGTGATGCCCGCCGGCTCGCCGCTCTTGAGCTTTGAAGTGACGACCGTCACGGCCGCGGCAAAGTGCCCCAGCGCCCGGCGAAAATCAGCTTTGTCGATCGGCATCCAATGGCCTCCGCGAATACCTTGGTTCATTCAGTGGGTGCCGACGTTCGCCAATCGACGACGGGCATCCACGGTCGAGCATACCGCAATGCGCTTTCGACGTCAGGTCGGCCGCCGGGCTGGCCGAAATCGCGCTGCACACCCTTGCGCGGTTCGGCAAATGGTCCGCCTAAGTGTTGCGCTGCTTTGCGGTTCGGCATACGAGCCTCGGGCGGGGCGTTGACAGCCCACGGGGGAAATCTAATAACGACTCTGCTGACTACAGAAACTTTTCCGGACAGGCAATCAGGGCATGAAGCTCGCTATGTCATCGAACGCTCGCGGACGGAGCCGTCTTCACGACGCGTCCCCATCGCCGCCGGAACAAGGTCGCTTCTTGCGTGGCACCGCTGCCACGAATCGAAGGTCACAGCAATGATGCACCGGCCGCGTTGCCGGCCACTTTCTAACGTGCGGATGTGACCAGAAGCTGGCGCTCATGGGTTTGAGCGTCAGTACGTTTCCCCGTTCCTTTTGAAGGAGTGAATGAGATGAGAGGAAAGATCGGACTCGCCATCGTGCTGCTGACGGCCGTTGCCTGGCTGGCCAGTGAGAGCCAGTCGTTTGCCGGACGTCGCCATTGCCGAGGCGGCCGTTGCGGTGGTTGGAGCAGTTGTGGGACCGCCTGTGCACCCGTGTCGACCTGCGGGCCGTCGGGCTGCGGCGTGGCGCCCGAGGCCGCGCCGGAAGCTGCGGCACCGGCTGCTCCCAGCCCCTCGGATAGTGCCCCTCCGGCCCCTGAAGCCCCGTCGGCCGACGCGAGTTCGTCGGAGGAGGCTCCGCAAGTCGCCCAGGCGACCACGGTCAGCCAGCCGGTCCGGTACTACAACGCGAGTCGCCGCGCTCGCCGCGGATGGTTCCGCCGGCGCTAGTTCGTCGACCGCTGAATTCCAACGAGAAGCCGAGCCGGGGCCGGCGCCGCACGACGGCGCGCCCCGGCTCGCAGCGTTTCTTGCGGTCACGAGGGGGAGAACACTGCCAGCGCCAAGAGCACCCGAGGGGGTCAGCGGGGGACAAGTATCCTCACGCCCGGTAAAATAGACGCTCGTGCGCGTTTCGAGACGTTCGAACGAACGTGCCACGCGGAGCTTTGCGCAGGTGGGAGTCATCGATGCCGGACAATGCGGGATTTGCCGGGCTGCGAGTCGCGGCCTTCGAGAGCCGCCGCTCCAGTGAAATGGCCGCCATGATCGAGCGCTTCGGCGGCGTGGCCTCGGTCAGTCCCTCGATGCGCGAAGTCCCCATCGCCGAGAATCGCGAAGCCATCGACTTCGCCCACCGCGTGATCACCGGGCAGATCGACGTCTTCATCCTGATGACCGGCGTCGGCGTGCGGCACCTGCTGGCCGAAGTCGAACGGCACGTTGATCGGCAGCGATTCCTCGAGGCGATCTCCGACATCGTCACCATTGTCCGCGGGCCGAAGCCGACCGCCGTGCTCAAGGAACTGGGGCTCAAGCCCACGCACCGCGTGCCCGAGCCGAACACCTGGCGCGAGGTGCTCTCCACGATCGATCGCGAAGGCATCCACGTCGCGCAACAGAACGTCGGCCTGCAGGAATACGGGCTGCCCAATGCCAGCCTCGTGGCCGGGCTCGAAGCCCGCGGGGCGCGCGTCCATACGGTACGCGTCTATAAGTGGGACCTGCCGGTGGACGTCGCGCCACTCGAAGCGAACGTGCGCGCGATCGCGGCCGGCGAGATCGACGTGGCGATGTTCACCTCCGCCCACCAAGTGGTGAACCTGCTACGCGTGGCCGACCGGCTCGAGCTCGGCGCGGCGCTACGCGACGGGCTGGCTGCGGTGATGATCGCGTCGATCGGCCCCACGACCAGCGAGGCGCTGCGCGAATTCGGCCTGCACGTGGACCTGGAACCCGAGCATCCGAAGATGGGGCAGCTCGTGGCCGCCGCGGCCAGGGGGGCCGCGGAGTTGGCGCGCCAGAAGAACCAGCCGCGCATCGTGCCCGCCGACGTGGCAGCAGACATCGACGCGTCCGCGCTCGCCGGGCCGTGGGACGAGGGACCGTTCATGAAGGCCTGCCGACGGCAGCCTTCCGACCGCACGCCCATCTGGCTGATGCGCCAGGCTGGCCGGTACATGAGCGAGTACCGCGCGGTGCGCGACAAGGTGTCGTTTCTCGAACTGTGCAAGAACCCCGAACTCTCGGCCGAGGTGATGGTCACGGCGGTCGACAAGCTGGGCGTCGACGCGGCGATCATCTTCTCTGACTTGCTGCCGATTCTGGAACCGATGGGACTAGAGTTGGAATTCACGCCCGGCGACGGGCCCGTGATTCACAACCCGCTGCGCGAGTCCGCCGACGTCGAGCGGTTTCGCGAGCTCGATTCGGTCGAGCCGCTCGATTTCGTGATGCAAACAGTCAAGCACACGCGGGCCGGCATCGCCTCGTCGATCCCCGTCATCGGGTTTTCCGGCGCGCCGTTCACGCTGGCCAGCTATGCCATCGAAGGCGGCGGCAGCCGCAACTACGCACACACCAAGATGCTGATGTACCGCGACGCCGGCGCGTGGCATGCGATCATGGGCCGGCTGGCCCGCGCCGTGGCGCGCTACCTGGCCGGCCAGATCGCCGCCGGCGCGCAGGCCGTGCAATTGTTCGATTCCTGGGCCGGCTGCCTGGGCGTGGAAGACTATCGCCGCTACGCGTTTCCCTACACGAAGGCGATCATCGACGCGCTGCCGCCCGGTGTGCCGGTGATCAACTTCGCCACGGGCAACCCCGCCCTGCTGCCGCTGTTAGCGCAGGCCGGTGGCGACGTGATCGGCGTCGACTGGCGCATTGAACTCGACGAGGCCTGGCGGTTGGTCGGCAGCGACAAGGGAGTGCAGGGCAATCTCGATCCTACCGTGCTGCTGTCGGATCGCGAGACGATTCGCCGCCGCGCGCACGACGTGCTCAAGCGGGCCGCCGGACGGCCGGGCCACATTTTCAACCTGGGTCACGGCGTGTTGCCGCAAACGCCGGTCGAGAACGTGCAGTACCTGGTCGAGGTCGTCCGCGAAGCGAACGCTTGAGTCGCCGGCGACGCCTTATAGCCCCGAGACCATGTCGCGGGGGATCTCGAACCGCAACGGCTCCTGTCCGCTAAAGCCTTCCGGCGGTAGCTCGACGCGCAAGTACTCGATCGACTCGAGCGGCGGATCGAAGATCATCTCCTTGGCCACGGATTCGCCGGGGCGTACCGCGGGCTCGGGAGTCGCCAAGGCACCGCCGCCGAATACGCGCAGAGCCGGCATCTGGGCATAGTTGTTGCCGGCGTTGTCGAACGCTCGGGCCGTGGCCGTGGCCGATTTCAACTGCTCGCCCAACTCGCTGCCTTCGAGCAGCCCTCCGAGCTGACCACTCAGTCCGCCGCCACCGCCGATCCAGCCGGGCACCTGCACGATCTTATCCTCGGTCGTGTTCTCGATCGTCACGCGAATCTTGAGCATCGGCTGCGGCTTTCCGGCCCGCAGCGTCGACAGGTCCGTGCTTTCCAAGCGAATCTTCTGCACGCCCACGCTGTCGATCTTGGCGCGGATTGGCCCCTGATCGATCGCCTGGCTGGCGTGCGTCCACACCGGCTCGGGCGGCGGTTCGGGTTTGGGCTCGGGTTCCGGTTCGGGCTGTGGAGGCAGCTCCACCGGCGGCCCAACGGTGATCGGCGGCGCGGGCGCTGGCGTGGCCACCGGTTGCGGCGCGGGACTCGAAAACATGCCGAAGGTCACGCCCAGGACGACGGTCAACACGAGTCCAACCACCGAACTGCTGGAGGCGGCGACATTGACGTACAGGCCAGAACCCTTGTGCATCGCGGCCACGACCAGCCCGGCAATCCCGAGCAGCAGGCCCAGCGCGCCGACGACGATCCCGGTCCAGCCCAAGGGGTTCTTGAGAATCGGCAGCCAGAACGTGGCCAGCGCGAGAATGCCGAGGATCAGACCGACCGCGCCGATCAACTTGGCGGCGATGGAGCTTTCATTCGTTTCCGGCGGCGCGGCCTGGCTGACCGAGCCGAGTGGCTTGGCCATCAACGGGCTGGCCTGCGGGGGAGGCGTCGGAGCGGCCACCGGCGGCGCAGCCAGCGGATCGGGCGGAGGTGCCGGAGGCGGAGTGGCTGTCTTGGCGGCGAACAAACCTTGCACGCGCGTGGCCGGCACCCACGAGCCCGACTGTCCCAACCGCACCTGGGTCGAGGGATGGATCTTCTTCTCGCCGGCCAGCTTCTTCAGTTGGGCCGACGTCAGCGGGCCATACTGCTTGTCCCCGTGTTGAATGAACCACTCGTTCGCCATCGAGAAGCGTCCGAAAGCCAGAGATCGACCGCACGCGCGCTTCCCAGTGTAGGCACCGCGACAGATGCCCGCAAATCGAGGGGCTTTGCGACTGGATCACTCGCTGGGCAGCTCGACCGTGCCGCGGTTGACCGCGTCGATCAGCATCCGCAACCGGCCCAGGCTGCGGCGATTGAAGCGGAACACCAGCCGGGCGTAGGACGCCAGATCCGGCTCGTCCTTTTCCTCGGAGAGCGCGCCGCTGACGGTGAACTCGCCGCCGCTGAGGATGTCGCTGAATTCCTCGTTGATGTCGGCCAGCAGCGCTTCGCTGGGCGGTTCCTTGAGCCGCAGCACGAGCTTGTTCCGCACAAACCGCATGCTGTGGTAAATCTTGAAGAACTGCAGGATCTCGTCGACTGCCTCCTGCACGTTGTCGGTCAGCTTGTACAGCGCCAAGTCGTCGGGCGAAATCATGCGGTCGCCCAGCAGGCGCTTTTCGACATACTGCTGAAAGTCCTGCCAGAACGCGCCGCCGGGGGCGTCGAGAAACACGACCGGCACCATGTCGCGCTTGCCGGTCTGTAGCAGCGTCAGCACTTCGAGCCCTTCGTCGAGCGTGCCGAATCCGCCGGGCAGCAGGCACACCGCGTCGCACTCTTTGACGAACATCAGCTTGCGCGTAAAGAAGTACTTCATGTGCACCAGCTTCGTGTCGCCGGCGATCACGGGATTGGCGTACTGCTCGAAGGGGAGCATGATGTTGAGCCCCATCGAGTTCTCGCGGCCCGCGCCGACGTGGCCGGCTTCCATGATGCCGCTGGCGGCGCCGGTGACGACGAGCCACTCCTGCTCGGCCATCGCCCGGCCGAATTCCACGGCCTGCTGATAGGTCGCTTCGTCGGGGCGCGTGCGGGCCGAGCCGAAGACCGTCACCTTGCGCTGCGCACGGTAGGGCGTGAACACCTTGAAGGCATACCGCAGCTCGCGCAGGGCACGGCTCAGAATCTTCAAGTCGCCCCGCGACGTCTGATCCACGGCCAGCTTGTCGGCCGATTCCTTGATCTGCTCGATCAAATCGACGATCCGCGAGCGATCCGGGCCGTCGAGTTGTCCGTTGGCATCCGACAGCGCCCGTTCGAGATTCGACTCGAGATTCGTCAGCGCCGATTCGTCAGACGGCTCGTTAGGTGACTTGTCCGGTTCTCGTTTGGTCACGAGACAGCCTCGCGGTGCCAGCGGAAAGCCAGTCGGGAAGAATGCCCGGCTGGGATTGGTACGTCGTTTTCCGCATTATACTCAGGGGCACGACTCGGCCGTAAGCGCAACTGGGGCGTCGCGGGCCGCGTTCAGCGGCTGCTGGCCGGGTTTGGGGACGCGGGTGGCGCAAAAAAGGCGGCCTGTCGCGCTCGATGGGGACAGGCCGCCTTTCGTGGGTTGAAGTGAATCCCCCGGAGCCTCAGCCGCACTCACGCCGAAGGGCGGCGGTAGTGCTGGTAGGCAAGAATCACTTCGTACAGATCGGTCGAGATCGCAATCGGCTCGTCTTCGAAGTCCCGCAACCACGTGCGTTCGTTACGCACGGCATCGGCCAACAGCGGCAAGACCTCGCCCAGCGGCACGCGGACTTCGTCGCGCGACTGCTTCATCTCATCGATGGTCGCACAGGCATCGCTTTGGGGGCCGTAGTACACACGCAAGTGGTTTCGAGCCATATTGACGTTTCCTTACGTCTAGGGGCCTCGTAACAAGCGCCGGGTCGAGCACTCCCTTCATGGAGGCTCATTTCCTGGGCTGCCGCATGCACGTCATGCTATCTACGCCCGCCCTTGTGCATCACCTATCGGCAAATGGAGTGCTAGGGGTTTGATCTAATTGTCCGAGGATGCCGTTTTTTCTCAGCGGCACAGCCGGCAGCGGTCGAGTCTTTCGCAAGGGTCGCTCGCGCAGTGCGGGTTTGATGGGTAGATTGGATAAAGACCACGGCTTGACGAGGCCCCAGAATCCTTGACAATGACCTCCCCACGCGCTAGATTGCCCGGTTGGCAAGTCAAGCCCGGTCAAATATTTGCGTCAAACCTTCAGCCGAAGCGACGCTCCAATCTTGCATGGCTAGCAACACGATTGCCATCGACTTGCGTCCGGTGGCCCAGGCGCTCGGACTCTCGCTGCGCCAAGTCGAAAGCGTCGTCGAGCTGCTCGATGCTGGCAACACGGTCCCCTTCATCACGCGTTATCGGAAGGACCAGACCGGGGGCCTCGACGAGGAGCAGATCCGCCAGGTCGAGTCGCGGCTGATCAGGATGCGCCTGCTGGCCGAGCGCAAGCAGACGATCCTCCGCTCCATCGAGTCGCAGGGAAAGCTGACCCCCGAGCTGTCGGCCGAAATCGAAGCCGCCACCAGCACCAAGCGGCTCGAGGACCTGTACCTGCCGTTTAAGCCCAAGAAGCAGACGCTGGCCACCGTGGCCCGCGAGCGCGGGCTGGACCCCTTGGCCGAGGAAGTGCTGCACGCGGCGCCAGAGTGTGCTGATCTCGACGCCCGCGCCGCCGACTTCATCAATCCCGACAAGGGGGTCTCGAGCGCCGCCGACGCTCTGCTGGGCGTGGGCCACATCCTGGCCGAGCACATCAGCGAACGGGCCGACTTGCGGCAGAAGCTCCGCCAGATTCTCAAGCGCAGCGGCCGGCTGGTCAGCACGCGCGGCGAGGGCGACGAGAAAGTGGCCCAGGGCTTCCGCGACTACTTCGAATTCAGCGACACCATCGAGCGCGTGCCCGAGCATCGCGTGCTGGCCATCAACCGCGGTGAAAAGGCCAAGGCGCTGCGCGTGAAGGTCGAGGCCGACATCGAGGCCATGCAGGCGGCTGTCGACGAGATGGTTTGCGACGCCGAGCATCCGCATGCCGAGTTCCTGCGCGGTTGCGGCCGCGACGCGCTGCAGCGGCTCGTGTTTCCGAGCCTCGAGCGCGAAGTGCGCCGCGAACTGACCGACTGGGCCGAAGCGCACGCCGTGGAAGTGTTTGCCCGCAACCTGCGCAATCTGCTGCTGCAAAAGCCGGTGCGCGGGCGCCGCGTGCTGGCGATCGACCCCGGCTTCAAGAGCGGCTGCAAGTTGGCCGTGCTTGACCAGTTCGGCAAGCTGCTCGATCACGCCGTGATCCACCTAGTGGGCAAGCCCGAGCGCAAGCAACAGGGCCGCGAAAAGCTGGTTGAGATGGTCAAGAACCACGAGGTGGGGCTCGTGGCCATCGGCAACGGCACGGCCTGCCGCGAGAGCGAGGAGTTGATCTCCGAGCTGCTGGCCGGCGAGCTGGCCGAACAGGGCGTGGCCTACGTGATCGTCAACGAGGCCGGCGCCAGCGTCTATTCGACCAGCCCCCTGGGTCGCGAAGAGTTTCCCGATTTCGATGCCACGTTGCGGGGTGCGATCTCGATCGGCCGCCGCTTGCAGGATCCCTTGAGCGAGCTGGTGAAGATCGATCCGGCCAGCATCGGCGTGGGCATGTACCAGCACGATGTGAAGGCCAAGCATCTGCGCGCATCGCTCGACGCGGTGGTCGAGTCGTGCGTCAATTACGTCGGCGTGGATCTGAACACGGCCAGTCCGGCGCTGTTGCGATACGTGTCGGGATTGAATCAATTGACGGCGCGGCGGCTGTACGACTTTCGCGCGCAGCACGGTCCGTTCAAGAGCCGCGAACAACTCAAAGACGTGCCGGGGTTCGGCGAATCGGCATTCGTGCAGTCGGCCGGCTTCCTGAAGATCGGCGGCGGCGACAATCCGCTCGACGCCACCTGGATTCATCCGGAAAGCTACGACCTGGCTGCCCAGGTGCTCGAAAAGATGGAATGCACCGTCGGCGACCTGGCCGATAAGGAAGCCGCCGCCCGCACGGCCGAGCGGGCCAGCCAGATGACGCTCGACACGCTATCGGCACAGTTCGACGCCGGGGCCATGCTGCTGCGCGACATTCTCGCGCAGTTGACCCGGCCCGGCCGCGACCCGCGCGAGGACTTGCCCACGCCGATCTTCAAGAAGGGCGTGATCAAGCTCGACGATCTTACCCCGGGCATGGAATTGCTGGGCACCGTGCTCAACGTCGTCGACTTTGGAGCGTTCGTCGATATCGGCTTGCACGACACGGGCCTGGTACACATCAGCCAGTTGGCCAACAAGTACGTCCGCGACCCGCACGAGGTGGTGTCGGTGGGCGACATCGTTAAGGTCTGGGTACACGAGATCGATAAGTCGCGGCGGCGGGTCTCGCTGACGATGATCCCGCCGGGCACCGAGAAAGCACCCCCCAAGCACGCCCGTAAGAAAGGCGAGGGCAAGCGCGGCAAGCCGCGCCGCGGCGGCGACGCTCCTGCTGAAGGTGCTCCGCCGGCCGCAGCCGGGCAGTCGACCACCGAGCGAACTCCCGGCCCGCCGCAGAGCCGCCAAAAGGGCCGCCGCGGCGGCAAGCCTCCGCGCCGGGACCACGTGCGGAGCTCGGGCAAGCCCAAGTTTCAGCGCCGCGGTTCGAAACCGAAGCCGATGGTGCCGCTGACCAACGAGATGAAAGCGGGCAAGGAGCCGTTGCGCACCTTCGGCGATCTGAAACAATTCTTCGACCTTAAGACCAAAGAAGAAGACACCGCGGAGAAGACCGACTCCGGCGAGTGATTCGCCCCCCGGACGGTCGAGGCCGGTTCGCCGCTAAAGCTTCGCTTTCGAACGCCATGGATTTCAAAGAACGACTCGAACGGGCGATCCAGCGCGGCCAACGATCCAGCGACGCGGCGGCCCGGGCCCAAGCCGAACAGGCCGTCAACGAAGAGGAGCTGCGGCGTCTGCATTCGCAGTATCGCCTCGAGCTCTCCGATCACATCGAGGAAGGCGTCCGCGAACTGGGGCGGCACTTCCCCGGCTTTCGCTACGAGTCGCTTTCCGGCGACAAGGGTTGGGGCGCGAGCATTAGCCGCGACGATCTGTCGCTCAACCGCGGCCGGCGCGACAGCTTGTTCAGCCGGCTGGAAGTGGCGGTGCGCCCGTTCAGCTCGTCGCACGTGCTGGAAATGACGGCCAAGGGCACGATCCGCAACAAGGAACTCTTCAACCGCAGCCAGTACCAGGTGCTGGCCGACGTCGACATGCACGCCTTCACCGAGCAAGTCGACCGCTGGCTGCTCGAATACGCCGAGTTGTACGCCGCCAAGAGTTAGACCTTCTCGGCTACACGTCGGCGGGTTGCAGGGCCAGTTGCTCGAGGGCTCGCAGGCTGGCGACCATGTCGTCGCGAGAGATCTCGTGCCAGCCGGCCATCTTGTGCCGCAGGATGCACAGCTTGTAGGCCTCGAAGGCGTCGTTCACGTCGGCCGGCAAGGGCGGCAGCGCGGCGAACGGCCGTACCACTTCCTGCTCTTCCCGCGCCGGGGAAGGCATCTCCGGCTCGGGCGCATCGCTCTGGTCGTCGCTCGCCTCCGGCTCCTCCGCCTCGGCCGCACCCTCGGGCGCCTGGACCACGCCGATGGTGCCGGTCGTGACTTCGCCCGAGGCTTCGGGCGGCTCGGCATCGTCGTCCCAGGGGCCGCCAGCGACGGCCTCGTCCTGCGAGGGCTCTTCTTCGGCCAGGGCGCCGTGGGTTTCCCACCGCTTGTGCCGCATCTCGGAGATCGACCAGTCGTTCTGCACGGCCCCTTCGAGCCACATCTCGGCGTCGTCCCAGTCGAGGCCGGCCTGAAAGTGGCTCCAGTACAAGCCGGGATAGTCCTCGCGGGCCGAGCCGAAGCGTTCGAACACGCGTCGCAGGCGGCCGACGTGCTGCGGGGTGACGTTGCCCACGCGACGGCTCCAGGCGTCGTCGGAGTATTCGGCGACGGGAGCCTCGGCATCGATGAGCGACTGTCGCCACTGGTGAATGATCTGGCCCTTTTCCCAGTTGGTGGTGCTAACCAGCCGCTTCCAGCGGCCGAGAAACTGCGAACTTGCGTGTTCGATGAGCGCGGAATCCATGCGTGTGGGGTACTTCCTGGAAGCAGGAGAATGGATGCTAGAAGCCGAAGCGCGGCGGAGAAGCCCAACCGCGGCGAGCGATTCTAGCAGAACGAACCGACGCGCAAAGCGACCGCCGCGCGGGGCCACGCAACTCCGTCGCGCGCCGCAAGCGCAACCGTGCTACGTGGCTATGCTTTCGCTTCGCGCGGCGTTGTCCCGATGTGGGGAAAACGTGTCGATGGGCTGTCGATAGATTGCGGCGCGCGAATCGACCGCGGCGCAAGCTGATCGCTTAGGCGGTCGGCGTCGGGGCCGCTTCTGCCGCTTCGAATCCGCAGCTCTTGTGCGTGCCGTCGCAAAACGGTTTGTTCGACGATTGGCCGCAGCGGCACAGCGCGATCGCCGGCTTGTCGGGATTGATGGGAAACGCGTTGCCCTCGGCATCCACGATCGTGACGGGTCCCTCTACCAGAAAAGGACCGTTGGGCCGCGTGCGAATCGTAACAGACATAATCTCTTGGCTCCCTGCGTTGACTGGCGAAAGCGTGTCGACGAGCAGCGGTTGCGCCGTAGAAACGGATTCTACCGCGAGCCTGCACGATGCGACAGGGCGCACGAGGTGCAGCGCGATCGGCGGACTGACGTCTGCGGATACTTGCGTAGTAGACGGCTATCGCGCGTCGGCCACTTGTGGGGCGTCAAAGTCGAGCGACACCGTTTGGGTTTCGCCGGCTTCGAGCGTCACGCGCTGCTGGCGCACTTCCTCGTGGCCGTCGCGGTTGACCACGGCGCGAACCGTGTAGCTGGCCCACTGCTCACCCGGCGCAAGCTGCGTGGTGGTGAACTCGCGCACTTCGCCGCCGCCGCTGGTTGCCCGACCTGCCAGGTACAGCTTGGCGTCCTGCGGCAGATGGACGACCAGCGTCGTTGCGGTCTTGGCCGGCGCGGCCGTCTGCACAGGCGCTGCGGCGCGCAGATCGAGCGAGGCGGTCTGGCCCGCGGTGAGCGTCACGGTCTTTTCCTCGACGACCGGCTGGCCATCGCGCTCGAATTCGGCCCGTACGCGAAAAGCATAGCGGGAGTCGGAGCGGAGGTCGTGCGAAACGTATTCGCGCTGCCCGCCGGTGCTGGTGGTGGGTCGGTCGTTGATGAACACCGTGGCATCGTCCGGCACGCTGACGTTCAATCGCACGCTGTCACGGTTTGCCCGAGCGGCCAGCAGTTGCGAGCGGGCGGCCGACGTGTTCGTCGACACTAGCGGCGGATAGACGCGGACTGCCCTGCCGTAGTAACCCCAGCCGTATGCCGGATAGCCGTAGCCCCAACCCGCATAGACGGGGAATCGATACCCCCAGCCGCCGTAACCCCAGCCGCCGTAGCCACAGCCAACATAGCCCGGATAGCCGCAGCCCCAACCGCATCCCCAGCCCCAGCGTCGGTGGCCAAACGCCTCTGCATCCTGCGCGATCATTCCCGACAGCGCCGCCGCAACCAGAACTTTCAGTGCCGTTCGCCACATGATTTCAACTCCTCGATGCTGGGATCGACTTTGCCGGCAAACGCATTGGAACAAGCGCCGGCGTCTTGTCAACATAGCAAGGCAGGCTGAAAATACAAACCGCCGCGAGGGATGAACAGCCAGGCAAAGCGATGTGACTAGAAGGCGACGGCCGATGGAGTCGCACCCATCTGGGAGAAATACCCCGCGTTAAGAACTCTCTATGTCGCCACGTCTTCTTCGCCCAAAGCCTCTTGGGCGAGATGGCGGATTCGCAAGACAAGCACGGCCCCTGCTCGAACGACAAAAACCGCTCGATGTGTCGGCGTTTTACCCAGGCCATAGTTGAGCTGCCGAATCTCGTACGGAAACAAAAAGCTTTCCGCGGCGAGTGGATGGCGATCGGGCCCCTGTGCTGCCAAACGGAGTGCCTGCAAGAAGCCCTCGTACCACCGATATGCTTGTTCCGGTGATCGATTGTCGGACCACCAAGTGTAGGCTTGATTCAGGTCGGCCTCCGCCCGGCGGGTGAGCACTAACCGGTGGCGCATCAGCTCTTCGGTAGATTGTGCTTCTGGCGCAATTTAGCGTCAATTTCGCTCAACTCCCGCACGCGGCCAGCCTCCATGTCGGCGACGCCCTCGGCGATTGCAGCCGTTTCAGCAGTGCGCCACTTCAAAGCCTGAAGCGCTTCGCGCAAGACTTCGTCTTCGGAAGCGAACTGCCCGGTCGACAATTGCTCACTGACGAGTCGCGCTACATCAGGTGGAAACGAATAAGTCATCGTAGGGGGCTCTCCTTTGATCGATCTTCCCGTGCGATGGGAGTTGTCTACCGATTGATTCTCCCCGCCCACGCTGCCGCGCGCCGCTACTCCTTCGGGGTCACGGGTGCCGCGACGGCTGGACGTGCGTTCGCTTCGGGGGCGATGAGCATGATCTTCACTGGTTCGCTCTCGCCCGCCGCGGCGGCATTGCTATCGCGCTCTTCGTCGGCCAGGGGGGCGGTGGGGGCGAGCTTGCGGTTGGGCATCGTCGCCAGCACGTCATCGACCTGCTGCTGATTCGTGAACAGATAGTACGTGGCCTGGTTCTGCTCCTGACCGGCGGATAGGGCACTCCGGCCGGCCTCAATCGCCGGGGCCGCCTCACGGGCTCTTGTCGCCTGGATTCCACTCTCGGGCAGGCGGACCCACTTGATCTTATTCTCATCCAGCAATTTTTCGAACGAGCGGTCCTGGATGAACTCCGGCGGCACCTCATACACCTGGCTGGCCGGCGTGCCGTACTGGTCGGTCGACATGCGCTTCAGTGCCTCCGGCATGCCATCGGCGCCCGATCGACTACTCGTGACCGATTTTCGGGCGCCCGACTGGCGCATTTGATCGGCGTCCACCGCAAAGCTCTCGCTTTGACCGAGTTGGTCGGCCGGCGGCGCGGGTTGGGCGCGCATCTCGAGCGATTCGGTCTCCGGCTCAACCGGAGCGATCTCGGCGCCCACGCCTGGCCGATCGGCTCCTCCGGCTCCCGCCTCGCCGCCCGCGACGCCCTGATCTTCTTGGAGGGGAGCCTCGACCTGGGCCAACTCGCGCTGGTCGCGAAAGCCCGCATCGAAGACGAGAATCGCCAGCGCCGCGGCCAGCGCCAGCGCCGGCCACACGACGCGTCGCCACGACGCACCGCGCTCCCACCACGACGCCATCGGTCCCCGCGGCGTCGGCTCGGAAGTCGCCTGTTTGGTGTCCGATCCCCGCAGCACCGATTGCTCGGCCTGGCGGAGCACCGCCGGTGCGAGGTCCTGCTCCAGCTTATGTTCGCCCAGCGACTGCATCGCCGTGCGCAACGCCGCTAACTCGTCGTGGAGCTGGCGCAGTTGCGAGTTCTCGGCGAGAAGCTGCTCGACTTCGGCGCGCTCCTCGGGTGACAACTCGTCGTCGAGATAGGCGCAGATCAGTTCTTCGCGGGTATCTTCAGCCATGGCAGTTCGGGCCGCACGTTGTCGTCGGCCCTTGGTAAGTTTACTTCACGTCTTCCTGCAGGATGTCCTTCAGTTGGTCGCGCAATTGCAGACGCGCCCGGTGCAGGCGGCTGCGAATCGTGCCGACCGGCAACTCCAGTACCTCGGCGATCTGTTCGTACCGGCAGCCCTCAATTTCGCGCAGCACGAGAATCGAACGGTGCTCATCCGACAAACGGTCCAGGGCGGCCCGCACCTGGCAGGCGCGTTCTTGTTGCTCCATGCGGGACTCCGGCGGCGGGTCGCGATCGAGCGGTTCGTGGCCGAGCGCTTCGCGGGTGTGCTCGACCGAGACGGTGGGTTTCTCGCGGCGGCGGCGGCTCACCGCCAGGTTGAATGCGATACGGTAGAGCCAGGTGTAAAAGGCGCTCGCCCGCTCGAACGTGTTCAGCTTGACGTAGGCCTGCACAAAGGCGTCCTGCACGACGTCCGAGGCCGTGTCGGCCGATCCGACGACGTGCACCAGCGTGTTGTACAACCGGTCCTGATACTTCGTGACCAATTGGCCGAACGCCGCGCTGTTGCCCGCCAAAGCTTCGTCGATGAGCAGGGCGTCGTCTTTCACAGCCGCTCTACAACCTTAGACGCGGGGGCCAAGCGGAAAGTTCCCGGCGGAATGGAGTCTTCCTTGGCCCGAAAAAGCCGAGAAATCGCACGCCGCCTCGCCTGTATTGTCGAAGCAGCGCCGAGGCGTGTCAAACCGAGTGGCTGCCCCCCGCTGCCGATGGCTCGACGTGAGAGCTATGCCGCCGCGGCCAGGCCCTTGGGCCAGGCGATCGTGGCCTTCGGCTTACGCAGCAGGTGGATCCACATGGCGATCCCCAGCAGGCAGATGCCGATGCTGATGATCTGCGAAATGCTCCAGGGCGTGCCGAACCGGGCGGGCTCGTCGATGCGAATCTCCTCGAGCAGGTAGCGCGAGATCGGATGCAGCGTCAGCACCAGCGCCGTCAACTCGCCGTCGCGCCGCTTGAACGGCTCGTAGGCCAGCACCAGCAAACACAACAGCAGGGCATCGATGAAGCTGTAGAGCTGTGCCGGATGCACGGGTTTGCTCCATGGCGGCGGACTGGCGACGGTCCATTCCTTGGGCGCGCGCTCGCCATCGATGGCGATGCGTACGTGTTGGCCTTCGCCAAACGTGCGGAGCAATTCCATCTGGGCCTCGTGCACCGTGCGAACCTTAACGCCGCCCACGGCCGCCACGCGCTGTCCGACCTCGAGTCCGTTGCGCTGGGCCGCCGAATTCGGCTCGACCTTGGCGATCACGGGCGGGTCGTCGCCGTACCCCTTGAACAGCAGCCCGTGCAGGTAAAGGTTGCCGCGTTCGATTTGGTCGGTGTAGACGGGCACCTTTGCTCCCGGCGGAAACTGCACGGCCCAGGGCACGTCGGTCAGGTCGCCGTAGCAGCAACCGTTCATGAAGCAGCCCAGCCGTCCCAGCCCCACGCCGAGCACGACGCCCGGCGCGATCAGGTCCGAGAGTGCCAGGCCCGGCAAGCGATGCTTGTGGATGAACAACAACAGCGCCGCTCCCCCGGCCAGCAGGGCGCCATAGACTACCAGTCCCCCGTCGGTCAGGTTGACGATCGCCGCCAGCGTGGGCACTAGTTCGGGGTTCTGGGGATTGGGCCTGAGGAATCGGTTCCAGTATTGAATGACGTAGAACAGCCGCGCCCCGGCGATGCCCCACACGAAGAACCAGGTGCCCAGCGAGAGAATCACTTCCGGATCGAGCCCGACGCGGCGGGCGCGATAGGTCGACAGTCCGATGCCCGACACCACGGCCACGAGCAGCATCACGCCGTAGCCCCGAATGGCCAGCCCGCCCAATTCTTCGTCGACCACGCCGGGCAGGATGAAGATGATCGCCAGCGCCACGATCAGCGTGGCGCCGATCTGCCCGCGCGTTTCGCCGCCCCAACCGTGTTGCCTGACCGACCAGCCGATGAGCACGGCCGACACGAGCACCCACGCGCCCAGCAGCCAGCCGACGCCGAACATGCTGATGCCGGCAATCTGCTCGGGAATGACGAACAAGGTCTGGCACATGGTAGTCTGGCTTCCCTTCGCTTTCGCACCAAGAAAGAACTACGACGGTCCTTCGAGTAGTTCGTTGTCGATCAATCGCGTCTGGCCCACGCGGGCGGCGACCAGCGCCACGGCGGGGCCGTCGAGCTTTTCTAAAGGCCTCAGCGTGTCGCGATCGCAGATGGCGACGTAGTCGATCTCGACGTCGGCAGCCGCGAGCTTCTCGCGCATGGCCGTCACGATCGCGGCCACGTCCGCCTGGCCATCGGAGACCATTTGTCGGGCCGTGACCAGGCTCTGCGAGAGGGAGAGTGCGCGGCCCCGCTCCGACTGGGAGAGGAAAACGTTGCGCGAGCTCTTGGCCAACCCGTCCGGTTCGCGCACCAGCGGGCAAACGACGATCTTGATCGGCAGATCCAGGTCGGCGACCATCCGCCGCACCACCAGCGACTGCTGGAAGTCCTTGCGCCCGAAGTACGCCCGCTCGGGCTGCACCAGGTTGAACAGCTTGAGCACGATCGTGGCCACGCCGCGAAAGTGCCCGGGGCGGGAGTCGCCTTCGAGCGTCTCGGCCGGACCGGTCATCTCGACGTACGTACAATGCCGGTCGCGGTACATCGCCTCGGTTTGCGGTGCGAAGACCACGTCGGCGCCGTGCGCCGCCAGCAACTGGAGATCGCTCTGCAGATCGCGCGGATAGCGCGCGAAGTCTTCGTGCGGCCCAAACTGCGTGGGGTTCACGAAGATGGTGACGACCACCAGCCCGCATTCGCGGCGGCATGCGTCGACCAGGCTCAAGTGCCCTTCGTGCAGCGCCCCCATCGTCGGCACGAGGCCGACGTTGAGACCCGCTTCGCGTGCGCTGGCGAGGCGCTGGCGCAGTTGTGCGACGTCGTCGATCAATTGGGGTCGTGTGCTGCTTCGAGCCGTAGTCATGATTTCGTGCCCGCAAACGAGTGGACGGCGGGGCTGTTATTGCATGGCGGCGATGGCGGCCGTCAACTCTTCGAGTCGCTCCGGCGTTTTCTCGCGGCCGGCAAACAGCACGGGCCCCTTGTCGACGGCCTGCCGCAGGAGCTCTCGCCGGAGGATGTTCTCATCCGTGCGTTGCCAATCGCCGGGGGCCGACGCGGTGGGCATGGCTTGCCAATCGTCGAGCACGACCAGAAGTTTCGGCTGCACGACCGCCTCGCGCGCCTGAGCCCAGGTTCGATGAAACCGCCGGTAGTCGGCCTCTTCAAGAGCCACGCGGGCGTAGGCCAGACACTGATCGAAGAAAAAGTCGCTGATGGCCACCCGTCCGCGCCCCGCCTCCAGGCCAGCAGCCGCCAGAGTGGGGGCACGGTCGAGGAATTGTATCTGCCGCTGTAGCTCGTGGCCAGACGGATCTGCCCCCGTGCGGCTCGCCTCAATGGGATCGGGCACGTAGTTTCCGCCCACGGCCGCCGCGGCGGCGCGTGCCAACTCGGTCTTTCCCGCCGCGGGTGGGCCGAGCAGTGCCACGTAGTTGGCCGCCGTCTGCAAATGTGCCAGCAGCCGGCCGATCGTCCAGCGCGTGAGCGGATGCACCCAATCGGCGGCAATCTGGGCGGCGGGCTCCAGCACGAAGCGCCGGAACGTCATCCGCGGATGCGGAATCTCGAGCCCCGGCGTGTGCAAAACTTGTTCGTCGTAGAGCAGCACGTCGAGGTCGATCGCGCGCGGTCCCCAACGCTCGGCGCGCTGGCGGCCCAAGTCGCTTTCCACGCGCAGCAGCAACTCGAGCAGTTGCTGCGGCGAAAGCGTCGTGTCGAAACGCACGGCCGCGTTGAGAAACGCCGGCTGATCCGAGGGACCGCCCACCGGCGCCGTCTCGTGAAAGCCGCTCGAGGCTAGTGCCCCGATCGAGGGATCGGCCGCGAGGAGCTCGATGGCACGGGTGAGGGTCTGTTTTCGGTCGCCGAGGTTGGCCCCACAGGCGATCAGCGTGCGCGGCATGACGGAAGCACGAGCGGAAGGAAAGAATCGGCGTCACGCACCCATTGTAGGCGAACCGCGAGAGCCGCGGCGGCGTAAAATGAGCAGAGAAGCTTTGTTCGAGCGCGAATGCTCGTGCGTGAGCGTTTAGCGGGGCATGAACGATTCGGAGCGGAGAAGCCGTCCGCAGCGACGTGACGTCGCCGGGGCGGAAGTGCAAAAACCTAGGGGGGGTCTCCGTACCACGACCTGGGGCCGCCGACTATCGATCCGTGCAGTCGCCGCCCCCCAAGCTGCTTTGTCAACGATCATCTGCCGTGCGCTCTCGCGCTCGGCTACTTCGCGACGACAAGGAGAGCGACTCGATTCGACGACTCGTGTCCCGGTTGCTCGTGCTTCGCATGCGCGCACGGCGATCGGTCGATTGACTCGAACGACGAGCCCGCTGTTCTATCAAAAGCCGCCGGGTCGGACCGCCCGATCGGCCAAAGCACCGAGAAACGATGCAACAAATCGATACTCAGTAGTCGCCACCTTCAAACGAAGACAAAGTGTTGCGTTCGCGGCCAAGATTGTCAAGCAACTTGACGCGAGCTTTTTTTCATCACGCGATTCCTACTTGCAAAAAGGCCGCCATGCGTTCCCAAAGCGTGCATGCAAGCGCCGCTCTTGCAACGCGAGCGTCATTCGCCTAAGCGGATTTCCGAACGCCAAGCGCGCGCCGCGATCGCATAGCGGCAACTTTCTCGCTCGTTTCTTGCGCCGCCGATCGAAAGGCGCCTTGTCGCCCGCATGCTGCATACTTGAATAGGCCGAGAAACGTCGCATACGATGAAGACTTGGCCCTCGGGCGCGCATCCGTGAGTGAGTTGGCTTCGTGAACTACGACAACCTTACCGACGACCAGCACGACAAGCTGCGAAACAAGCTACTCGATTGGCAGCGCGCCGCCGGTGATGCCGACGATCCGGTCGCATTTCTCGAGCAATTGCTCGGCACCAGCGTCTGCCGGCGATTGGGCATCTATCGCTTGCCCGAAAACTTCCTGCTTTCGGTCGTTGTGCCCGTTTACAACGAAGAGCGCACGATCGAAGAAGTCATTCGCCGCGTGCGCTCCTCGGGCGTTCCCTGCGAGCTGATCCTCGTCGACGACGGCAGCACCGACGGCACCCGGGCGCTACTGGAAAACTACCGCCACGATGCCGACGTGCGGCTGGTGCTGCACGATAGCAACCGTGGGAAGGGCGCCGCCTTGCGCGGCGGGTTCATGGAGGCCTCGGGCGACGTGGTCGTCGTGCAGGATGCCGATCTCGAGTACGACCCGGCCGAGTTTCTGAGGCTATTGCAGCCGATCGTGGAAAACCAGGCCGACGTCGTGTTCGGCAGCCGCTTCACCGGCGGCAGCCATCGCGTGCTGTACTTCTGGCACTCAGCCGGCAATCGCTTCCTGACGCTGCTCTCGAACCTGATGACGAATTTGAACCTCACCGACATCGAGACCTGCTACAAGATGTTCCGCCGCGAGTTGATTCAGAAGATTGCGCCGACGCTGCGCGAGAATCGCTTCGGCATCGAGCCCGAGCTCACCGCCAAGCTGGCCCGCGTGCCCGGCGTGCGCATCTACGAACGGCCGATCAGCTATTCAGGCCGCACCTACGCCCAAGGCAAGAAGATCGGCTGGCGCGACGGCTTCCGCGCGCTGTGGTGCATCCTGCGCTACTAGCCGTCAAATCCCATTCCCGCCGCCAAACTAGCCCGAAGCGCAAGCGAGGGTTGCGCGTGGGTCTAATACCCTCGCTCGCGCTTCGGGCTGGTGTTTTGCAAGAGCGTTTCGCGGAGGGATGCTTCTCGGGCTGGCGCTGACGGAGTGGGCCGCGCCGATATAATTCAGCATCGCCCCGGCGAAGACACCGTTGTCCTCAAGCTCTGCGAGGTTGCACGTGATCGTTGGAGTTCCCAAGGAAATCAAGCGCGACGAGTACCGTGTGGCGATGTTGCCCGTGGGCGTCGAGGAACTGACCCGGGCCGGACACAGGGTGCTGGTCGAGCAGGGCGCCGGGCTGGGCTCGGGGCTGGCCGATCACGAGTACCTCGAGCACGGAGCCGAAATGGTCGCCACGGCCCAAGAGGTTTTCGCCACGGCTGACATGATCATGAAGGTAAAGGAGCCGCTGGAGAGTGAATGGCCCCTGCTGCGAAGCGGCCAGATCGTGTTCACCTATTTTCACTTCGCCGCCGATCGCAAGCTCACCGAAGCCGTGCTCGCCAGCGGCGCCACGGCCGTGGCCTACGAAACGCTCCGCGATGCCCACGGGCGGCTGCCGCTGCTGACGCCCATGAGCGAGGTGGCCGGGCGGATGAGCGTGCAGGAAGGGGCCAAGTATCTTGAGCGCCCGCAAATGGGCCGCGGCATTCTCCTGGGCGGCGTGCCCGGAGTGGCTCCGGCACACATCACGATCCTGGGCGGCGGCATCGTCGGCGCCAATGCTGCCAAGGTGGCCGCCGGGTTCGGGGCCGATATCGGACTGCTCGACGTGAACATGGACCGGCTGCGCTATCTCGACGACATCATGCCCGCCAACGTCGACGTGCTGTTCAGCGACCGCCACACGATCCGCGAGCAACTCGAACGGGCCGACCTGGTGATCGGTTCGGTGTTGATTCCCGGCGCCAAGGCTCCGCGGCTGATCGAGCGCAAAGACCTGGCGCGCATGAAGCCCGGCAGCGTGATCATCGACGTGGCGATCGACCAGGGCGGCTGCGTCGAGACGAGCCGTCCCACCACGCACAGCGAGCCGACCTACATGGTCGACGACGTGCTGCACTACTGCGTCACCAACATGCCCGGCGCCGTCGGCCGCACCAGCACCTACGCGCTGTGCAACGTCACGCTCCCCTGGGCCCTGAAGATCGCCGCCGCGGGGATCGAAAAGGCCGCCGCCGCATCGCCCCCGGTGGCCTCGGCCATCAACATCATGGCCGGCGAAGTGACCAACCAAGCGGTGGCCAAGACGTTTGATCTGCCCTGCAGCAAACGCTTCGGTGCGTGAAGCCGCGGAACGGCGGCTACGCTTCGTCCTGCCAGGGATCGCCTGCTTCACTTGTTGTAGTTCGTCGCTCGACTCGCCGACGCTCGAGGTAGTCACTTAGTAGGGACAGGCCCAGCAGTGCTGTGATGGCGAACCACACGGCGAACACGGCGTCGGGCCGAACGTCTCCAGCACCCCCATGCCAGAAGTGAAGAATCGGCTCCTCCGTAAACAAGGAGAGAACAAAGTCTAGGAAGGATACTACCCCGCATCCAAATAAGTAGATGGGCATCACTACCACCTGGACGGACGGGACCTCGACGTAGCTCACCAGCGTCGTGTTCGCGATTCGTACGCCTGGGGGAAAGAACAAGATAGACACACACACCAGACCGGCGAGAATCGTCATCCACGTGCGAGCGCGAACTCGGTCCTCACTCGCTAGAGTGAAGTACCAGCAAACGATCACCAGCGCTAACGTCAAGAAGATGGCCGTGACGATGAGACCCTCGATGACGAGATGCGACGCAACTGCCGCAAGCAGCATTACGATTCCTACGGCGATCACCACGCCAATCGCGATGCGGCCTTTGGGGTCCGAAATGTGCGGCGGGGGCAACAATCCAATCAAGGCGATCGCGACAATCAGCACCGGGAGGAAGATGATTCCTTCACCCCTCTGCCCTCCTGCAAGCAGGATGAACGCGAATCCCATCAGGAGAAACAGCAGAACTCCGCGCTGAGTACGCCAGTCGGGTTGCGGTGCCGGCTGTTGCACGATGGGCTGCCCTCTGAGGGGGCGCGGTTCGACGTGTGAATGCCGCGCGGTGCCATAGGCGTATCCACGATCGCGGATCGCACGGGTTCACCTATTGTAGCGGCATTCGCCGATGGGTGTCCGCCACGGCCACGATGGGAAAAGCATTCCACCAGATGCTATAGTGGACCCGCGTCCCGCCCGCCCCCGCCGCGCCAGGAGAACCCGCCATGCCCGATCGACGCGACGTGTTGAAACAGTTCGGTGCCGCGGCCGGATTGGCGGCAGGTGCCGTGGCCCGCGCGGCCGAAGGCGGCGCGAAGAAACAGCGCATCAAGATCGGCCAGATCGGCGTAGGGCACGCGCACGCCAGCAAGCTCTCGGCCTACCGCGCTTCGGACGACTACGAAGTGGTCGGCCTGGTCGAGCCCGATGCGGAGTTGCGTGCCAAGGCCGAGCAGGACGAAGCCTTCCGCGGTCTGCCGTTGATGACCCGGGAGCAGTTACTCAATACGCCGGGGCTCCAGGCCGTGTTGGTCGAAACGCGCGTGCGTAATCTGCTCGATACGGCCGAGACGTGCATCGCGGCGGGCAAGCACATCCACTTGGACAAGCCGGCCGGCGAATCGCTTCCGCAGTTCAAGCGCATTCTCGACTCGGCGGCGAGCCAGCAGTTGCTCGTGCAGATGGGCTACATGTATCGCTACAACCCGGCCGTGGTGATGCTGCGCGATTTTCTCAAACGCGGCTGGCTGGGCGAGCCGTTCGAAGTGCACACGGTGATGAGCAAAGTGGTTTCCCCCGGCAGCCGCCGCGGTCTGGCCGAATATCCCGGCGGCATCATGTTCGAATTGGGTTGCCACATCACCGATCTGGTGGTCGGTGCGCTGGGAGCGCCCCAGAAAGTTACGCCCTACATCCGGCACTCCGCCGACATCGACGACAACCTGGCCGACAACATGCTGGCCGTTCTCGAATACCCACGAGCGATCGCCACGGTGAAGTCGAGCGCCGAAGAGGTCGAGGGTTTTGACCGGCGACACTTCGTGCTGTGCGGCACCGAAGGCACGTTCCACATCCAGCCGCTCGATAACCCGTCGGCCCGAGTGGCCTTGTCGCGCAAGCGCGGCAGCTACCAGCGCGGCTACCAGGACATCCAGTTTCCTAAGTACACGCGCTACGTGGCCGACGCGGCCGACATGGCGCGGATCATTCGCGGCGAAAAGCCGGCCGACTTCCCCTACGAACACGATTTGAACGTGCAGACCGCGCTGTTGGCAGCCTGCGGTTTGCCCGCGGAGTAACCAAAAGCCATGATGCACGAATCCAATCGCCGGCAGTTTCTCGGAAGATCGGCCCAGGCCGCGGCGCTCGGCGCCGCCACCGCAGCGCTGGGCGGCGTGCACGCCTACGGCAAGGAAAGCGACGAGACGGTGCGCCTGGCCATCATCGGCTGCGGCGGCATCATGGGCATGCACGTCAAGGGCCTGGTCGATCGCCAGGAGAATGTCTCCTTCGCCTGGCTGTGCGACGTCGATCCGCGGCAGTTGGACAAGATGGCCCGCAACGTCTCGGGCTTTGGCTCCGCGCCGCCGAAGCAGACCTCGCGCTACGAAGACGTGATCGCCGACGATGGGGTCGATGCCTGCATCATCGCCACGCCGCACCATTGGCACGCGCCGATCGCCATCGCCGCGATGCAGCACGGCAAGGACGTGTACATCGAAAAGCCCATCTCCCACGTCTACGCCGAGGGGCCGCTGGTGATCGAAGCGGCCAAGAAGTATGGCCGGGTGGTACAGCAGGGCAGCCAGATGCGCTCAAGCCCCGTGACCAAGAAGGCCGAGAAGCTGCTGGCAGACGGCATCATCGGCGAGGTGAAGGTGGCCCGGGCCTGGACGGCCGAATTGCGCAGCCAGGCGAAGGCGCTTCCCGACGGCCAGCCGCCCGAGGGCGTCGACTACGACCGCTGGCTGGGCCCGGCGCCAAAGCACCCCTTCAACCCGCACCGCTTTCACAGCACGTGGCGAATGTTTCGCGACTACGGCAACGGCGAGATCGGCGACGACGGGATCCACGATCTCGACATGGCCACCTGGGGTTTGGGCATCGACACGCTGCCCACGCAGATCACGGCCCGCGGCGGGCGGATGATGCTGCACGACCACGCCAGCGAGTACCCCGACAACGTGAACGTGGCCTACGAGTATCCCGACGGCCGGCTGCTGATCTACGAGAACTATCCGTTCACCGAGTACGGCATGCACGGCTACGACAACGGCAACGTGTTCTACGGCACCGAGGGCTACATGGTCTTCTCGCGCCGCGGGGCGTTCAACGTCTATCTCGGCCGCAAGGCCAAGCCCGGCCCAACCGAGGGCAAGGAGATTCGCACGCGGCGCGGCTACGAAGAGCACATGGCCGAGTTTCTCGACGCGGTGCGCAAGCGCACGCCGACCAGCGCGCGGCCCGAGGTGGCGCACCGCAGTTGCGCGCTGGTGCACCTGGGCGAGATCGCGCAGTTGACGCGCGGCCGGCTCGAGTTCGATGCGGCGAAAGAGCAATTCGTCGGTTGCCCCGAGGCCGACGCGCTGCTGAACAAGACCTACCGCTCGCCGTACGTGATGCCCGAGCTCGGCTGAATCGCGCTCTCCCCGCGCGACCTCGCAAAACCGGCACGGCCGTTAAGGGCGGCCCCCTTCTCGAGAGCCGGCTCACGCGCTCGCTATAACCTGCGCCCGCAAGGGTGTTTGCGGCAGCGTGCGCGTGCCAAGTTGTTTGACACTGCCCGTTTTGTGCCCGATCATACCGATGGATTTTCGTCAAGCTTGGGCGGTCGTGGACGAATAAGGGGTGGAAGTGACGTTGTCGTAATTCGGAGGGCTAGCCATGGAAACGTTGTATCTGTTTTCGGCCATTTTCGCGGCAACGTTCTTGGTGGCCCAGTTCCTGCTCGGCTTGGGCAGTGACTTCGATCACGACGACGGCGGGATGGACGCCGACGGCGACGTGCACGACCTCGACGACGGCGATCATCCGGCCCACGAGCCTCGCGAGAGTGCCGGCCACGAACACGACGCCCCGGCCGGGCACTCCAACTCGACCTGGGTCTTCGGCGTGCTCACGCTCCGCACGGTGTTGATCGGGCTGATGTTCTTCGGACTCACCGGCAAGGCCGCTTCGGTCTCCGGGTTTCCGCAGCCGCAGCCGCTGTTGATCGCCGCGGGATGCGGTTTGGCCGCCATGTACGGCGTGTATTTCACAATGCGCGGGTTGTACCGCCTCACCGCCGACGGCACCGAGCGAATCGGCCGCTCGATCGGGGAGGAAGGTATGGTTTACCTGACCATTCCCGCAGCCAACGGCGGCGTCGGCAAGGTACACGTACCGGTGCAGAATCGCACGGTCGAGTACGAAGCGATGACCGCGGGCGATACGCTGCCCACCGGCACGCGAATCATCGTGGTGAGTGTGTTGGGTTCCGATCGCGTGGAAGTTGAACCGGCCGTGGAGCCAGCAAGGAAATCAAATGTTTAGCCTCTTCGCAGCACTACCGGATACCATGTCTGAGGGCTGGATGTGGTGGGCCCTGGCGGTCATCGCCCTGGCGTTTGTCGCCGTGATTATCGTGCGGTTTCTCACCACGCGCTACAAGCGCTGCCCGAGCAACCGCGTGCTGGTGATCTACGGCCGCGTGGGCGGCGGCAACACCGCCCGCTGCGTGCACGGCGGTGCCAAGTTCGTGTGGCCGTTGTTCCAGGACTACAGCTACCTGAGCCTGGAGCCGATTCAGATCGAAATCCCGCTGCGCGGCGCGCTGTCGATCGAGAACATCCGCGTGAACGTGCCCAGCGTGTTCACCGTGGCCATCGGCACCAGCCCCGACGTGATGCAGAACGCGGCGATCCGCCTGCTGGGGCTGAACTTCACCGAGATTCGCCAGCAGGCCGAGGAAATCATTTTCGGCCAGTTGCGCCAGGTGATCGCCTCGATGCAGATCGAGGACATTAACCGCGACCGCGATACGTTCCTCGAGCACATTCAAAAATCGCTCGAGCCGGAACTCAAGAAGATCGGCCTGGTGCTGATCAACGTCAACATCACCGACATCACCGATGAGTCGGGCTACATCGACGCCATCGGTCAGAAGGCCGCCAGCCAGGCCATTCAGCAGGCCCGCGGCGACGTGGCCGACGAAGAGAAGCAGGGCGAGACGCGCGTCGCCGAAGCCGAGCGCGATCGCGTGATCCAGGTGGCCAACGCCAACAAGCTGCGCGACATCGGTACCCGCGAGGCGCAGCGCGAGCAGGCGGTGCGCCTGGCCGAGCTGGACAAAGAGCAGAACATCGGCGAGAAGACCGCCAGCTTCCAGCGCGACGCCACGATCAAGGATCAAGAGCAGAAGATGCGTATCGCCCTGGCCGACGCCGAGGCGAAAGCCATCGAAGGCGAAAACCAGGCCCAGGCCGTGGTGGCCGCCTCGAACGCGCAGTTGCTGGTGAAAAAGGCCGAAGCCTACGAGATCGGCGAAAAGCGAAAGCGCGAAGCCGAAGCCGCGGTGCTCGAAACGCAGAACCTGGCCATGGCCAAGGCTGCCCTGGCCGAAGCGCAGCGCCGCGAAGCCGAGCAACGGGCCGAGCTGGAAGCTCCGGCCAAGGCCCAGAAGGCCCGCACCATCGTCGAAGCCGAAGCCGAGGCCGAAAAGCGCCGCGTCGAGGCCGAAGGCGAAGCGGCGGCCATCTTTGCCCGGCTCGATGCCGAGGCCCGCGGTAACTACGAAATCCTGGCCAAAAAGGGCGAAGGCTTGCAGCGCATCATCGACGCCTGCGGCGGTTCGCAACAGGCTTTCCAACTGTTGATGCTCGAGCACCTGGACAACCTGGCCGAAGCTTCGGCCAAGGCCATCTCGAACATCAAGTTCGACAAGGTCATCGTCTGGGAGAACGGCGGACAAAACGGCAAGAGCAACACGGCCAGCTTCCTGCAGAACATGGCCAGCACGCTGCCGCCGATGATGAACGTGTTCAAGGATATCGGCGGAGTCGAGTTCCCCGAATCGTTGATCAAGTTCGCCAGTACGGAAATTCCCGCCAGCGATGGCAACACGACCCACAACGGCTCGGGCGAACCCGTGCCCAGCGGCCCGCCGGAAGCCGGCTCCCGGCCGCCTCGTGCTTAAGCCGTTCGAGCGTCTCGTCGGATCAAAGCTCGCTCGGGGACATGGCGACTACTTCTTGTAGCCCTCCATGTCCTCGGGTCGCAGCAGTATCACGGGGTGAATTCGAATGCATGTGCCGCGGCGACGGCACGCTTTCAGCTCAGAATCTCGTGCAGGTGGAAGTGGAACTTGCCGAGCTTGCCGCCGTAGTTGCCGGCCGTGATGGCCAGCACGTCCTTGCCCGCGGCGGCGCGAATGCCCTCGGTCATGGCGTGGGCCACGGCGGCTTCGTCCAGGCCGTCGATCACGATTTCGTAAGCGGCGTTGGCGCCCTCGGCGAGCTTCGTTTGCACGCGTCCGCGCAGCGTGGGGCAATACTCGTCGGCCGTCGACGCCTTGAGTTTCTTGTAGCGCGAGCCGACCTTGCTGCCGCTGCGGGCCACGCCGCCGGGAAACGGCGTGATCACCGAAGGTAACGGATTGATCGCCTCGATGGCCCGCCGCGCGGCCGCCAGCGCCGCGACGGCGCTGGTGCCCTGCACGATGAAGTTGCCGCCCCCCACGCCCTTGGCGACGTGTGCCGTATGTTCCACGACGAACTCGCCGTCCATCACCGGCACGCGCCAGTAGCGGCGCCCGGCGATGAGCTTGCTTTTCTGAAAGCCGTCGCCGAAGTAGCGGATGGTCTTGCCCAACGGGATGCGCTGCTCGCCCTCGGACAGCCCATCGTAGACGGCCGTCGTGGGGCAGGTCATCAGGCACTGCCCGACGCGATTCGGCACGACTTCGGCCAGCGCGTCGGCCGAGAAGCCGAACACCAGCAGCGCGACCCCCTTGCGCCCATCCGGTGTCTCGCGCGGTGCGAGCGGACGCTCCAGGCCGGCTTCGCTGTCGCAGGAGATGATCGAAGAGCTATAGCCGGCAAACTCGCGCACCGCGGCGTCGAGCCAAAAGTCGTCGTGCGCCGTGACCACAAGGCGCGCGACGCGCATGCGAAAGGCCTCGGCGAACGTGTCTTCGATTTGCGTGCCTGCGATTTCCACGCCGGTTCTCGCGTCGTTCATTGGCTGCTGCGCAGGTGTCTGCCGGTGCCAGCACGCCCATCATGATCGTGCGAGCCGCACCTGCCAAGAGCGACCCCGCGCACCCCTGAAAGCGTGGATGGCCCGCGGCACGCAACTCGCCGCAACGCGCAAGTTGCTTGCAACTCGGAGGGCCTTTTACGATACTCAAGGGGTTTCGCGTGCGGGCCTTTCCTTGCAAGGAGCAGATTCATGCACATCCCCAACGGCTTTCTGACGGATCCTGTTTGCACCGCCACGACGCTGGCCTCGGCCGGCGCGATCGGCTACGGCTTTGCCCGGATCCGCGAGGCTGAGGGCTCGCGCGGCGCCGCCTGGATGGCTGCCACGGGTGCGGGAATCTTCGCCGCGCAGATGGTTAACTTTCCCGTCAGCGGCGGCACGTCGGGCCACGTGATCGGCGCGGCGCTGGCCGCGATTGTGTTGGGGCCCTGGCGCGGCATGCTGACGATGGCCGTTGTGCTGGCCGTGCAGTGCCTGGCCTTCGGCGACGGCGGCTTCGGTGTCTTGGGCGCCAATCTGCTCAATATGGCCGTGGTGTCCACGTTGGTCGCCTCGGGCATCTATACGCTGACGACCGGTCGCGTTGCTGGCACCACCGGTAAGCTGCTGGGTGCGGCGCTGGCTTCCGCCGGTTCGGTGATGGCCGCCGCCACGCTGTGTGCGATCGAGTTGGCTGCCAGCGGAACGTATGCCTTCGCCGAAGTGCTTTCCGCGATGCTCAGCATTCACCTGCTAATCGCGCTGTGCGAGGCCGTGATTACCACTACCGTGCTCGCCGCGGGATTGGCCATCGCCGCCGAGAACAAGACGTTTTCGCCGCGCAGCGTGGCGATCGGCGGCTTGGCGTTGGCCGTGGCGGTCGCCGGTTTGCTCGCACCTTTGGCTTCGAGCTCGCCCGATGGGTTGGAGCGCGTGGCGGTCGACCTGCAGTTCGCCGGCCTGGCCAACCAGACCTATGCGGCCGTGGCACCCGACTACGAGTTACCCGGCATCGCCTGGCCGATGGCCGCCGTGGCACTGGCCGGCATTGGCGGCGTGCTGCTGGTCTTCGCCTCCAACTACCTCGTCGCCCGCACGGCGAAGGTGCGCGTGCGAAAGCGATAGGGCGATCATCGAAGTCGTTCTCTTGTCACACCAGCCCGAAGCGCGACAGCGTTATGCAAGTGCTAGCAGGTCTGGAAAGAAAGGAGTTCGCGTTCCACCT